>Ga0315287_10001667_pt1 | contig 20728 bp, 13 predicted proteins | sample YL17G11_0_MG_FD_205037 | JGI IMG/M metagenome (GOLD analysis project Ga0315287, IMG submission 205037) | Sediment microbial communities from Yellowstone Lake, YNP, Wyoming, USA - YL17G11_0 | ecosystem: Environmental > Aquatic > Freshwater > Lake > Sediment | place: USA: Wyoming | collected...
CCAGCTCCCCCCCACCCGGCGCCAGTAGCGCCGTCCCCTCCCCCTCCCCGCCCGCCAGGGGCTGGAAAAAGGCGTCGGCCGCAGCCGCGCGCGCGGCGCCGCCCGCGCGCGAGCCAGAAACGGCGTCCGCCACCCGCCCCGCCGTCGACGCGAGGAAGGAGGACGCGCTCTCAGCGAGGCCACCCGCGATGGCAGAGGCGGTCGAGAGAGCGGCAGGGCCGCCGCCCCCGCCGCCCCGCACCGCCGCCGCCGCCGCGGCCACCCCGGCCAAGGTGGCCACGCCCGCCACGGCCCAGGCGAGCCCCTTGAGCAGCCCGCCCGCCCGTCCCATCCCCCGCCCATGCCCGCGCCCGTCCGTGTCCGGGATGACGGACGAGACGCCGCTGCACGTGTCCCCATGCACCAGGCGGCGCTTGGTGGTGGAGGCGCGGTACGGGGCGTGGGAGGCCCCGCCAAAGCGGCCGCCCCCCAGCGCGGCGCACCGCCCGGCCGCGGCGCCCAGGTCAAAGCCGGCGATCGGCACGCAGTCCGCGCCCGCCCGCTCGTACCCGTACTCGCACTCCACGTCATTGAGCGTGCAGGGGCAGGGCGGGGCGGCGTCGGACGGGGAGGCCGCCCGCCCCGACTTGCCGGGGGCGGTGCCGTTGCTGCGCACGTACTCGCGCCCGTTGAAGCATTGGGCCGCGCCGACCCGCCGCTCGACCGTCACGTTGGCGCCCAGCAGGCACCCGCCCGCCGCGGCCGCGGGCGCCCACCGCTCGTAATCCCCGGCCCCGCACTCCCGCCAGTCCGGGCCCATCAGGGTGCGGACGTCCAGGACGTACATGCGGCCGGGCGGGGAGGAGGCCGCCCCCCCGCCGCCCGCCCCGCCGCCGGCCGCGTCCCACCCGCACGCCTGGTGGGTGGGCGACCGGCGGCAGGCCTTGCCGTGCACGATGAACACGTGGCTCGCCCCCCGGGGCTCGATGCGGATGTTCTGGACGTCGATCGCCTCGGCCAGGTGGACCTCGTGCCAGCAGGCGCCCTGGTCGGAGGAAAAGGAGATCGACTCGGCCGGGCCGTCGACCTCGTGGCGGGCCATGGCCAGCAGGCCGCCGTGGTCCCCAAACTCGTAGATGGAGGCGCGCGGGGCGACGTCGGACCAGGAGACCCCTCCGTCCCGGCTCATCCAGGTGCACAGCGCGTCGGCGGCCCGGTCCAGGTGGCGCCCCGCGTTGCCGACCGCCATGACGACGCCCGGCGCGTTGGCGTGCGAGTAGAACGAGGGCCGCCCGCCGGGGCCGTCGTGCCAGGAGGACGGGCCGTGCAGGTGCAGGGCGCAGGAGGCGCCGCCGTCGCCGTCGCCCGCGTCGGGCACGCACCGCCGGCAGGCCGCGTGGCGGGGGTCGGCCGGCGGGGCGAGGTCTTGCCAGCGGGCGCCCCCGTTGAAGGACACGCGCGTGCGGACGTACGACTCGAACGCGCGCCGCCCGGGCTTGCCCGCGCCGCCGCCGCCCGCGAAGGCGTCCCCGTCAATCTGGTTGGCCATGAACACGCCGGGCAGCCCCTCCACGCGCGCAAAGTCCGAGGCGGACGCGGTGCGGTAGGTGCGGGGGAGGGCGAGCGTGAAGATGGGGGCGCCCGTCTCGCCCGAGCCGGGGGAGTAGACGTTGCCCGCCGGCGCGGCCGCGGCGGCCGGGTCCTCCTCGTCGTGGTCGACCACCACCAGCGCGGACGCGGCGTCGTGCGTGCGAACGAGGGAGTAGCCAAGGTCCATCCACTTGACGGGCAGGCACGCCTGCAGCCAGGTGGCGCCCTCGTCGGCCGACGTGTACAGGACGACGTTGGACCCGCCGCCCGGGCCGCCGCCGCCGCCGCCGCCGCCCGCCGCCCGCTTCGGGCGCGCGCTGCCGTCCGGGTGGACGGGGCAGTCGGCGGGCATGGCCAGGTAGAGCGTGCGGCCGACGACCTCAAACTGGTTGCCGCACGACGCGACCTTCGCGTGCGCCGACCTGAAAAAGTCGTGCGAGGCCACAAAGTGCATGTCCTTGTCCCAGCCAGGGTACGGGCCCTTCATGTGGCGGGCCGACTCGTAGGCCGTCGCAAAGATGGTGGCGTCCTTGACGGCCGAGCCGGGGGCACGGCCCGCCTTCAGCAGGTTGGCGCCCCAATCGTAATCCCAAAAGGACGCGACCGCGCCGCCCGACGCGGCCGTCAGGTTGGTCCACGTCCCCGCAAAGTCTTGGGAGACAAACAGGTCGTACGCGCACCACTTGGAGCCCGCCGCCCCGCGCCGGTGGCACTCCGCCCGCCGCACCTTGGACAGGATCCAGGACGGCTGGGTCGGGTGGAGCTTGAAGTCCGCGAACCAGCCGGCCGTCCCTGCGGGCGCGGGCGCGGGCGTGAAGGTCCGCCCGCAGTCCGCCGTCGTCCAGTGCAGGGCGCCGGCGCCCTGCACCAGCAGGCGGCAGGGCGCGTCCGCGTGGGCAAAGACGTCCACCACGCCCCGCATGGCGGGCGGGAGGCCGGGGGAGGAGGCGAGGGCGCCCTCCAGGCGAGGGGTGGCGTCCTTCCACGAGGGGGCCGCCCCGAAATCGTCCGACCAGAATAGGCGCCCCCCCATCGCCCGCTCCCCCGCCTCCGTGACGGCGAAGACGAAGCGGTCGGTGTCATCGCCCGCGCCCGCCCACTTCAGGTCGACGACGGGGGTGGGGGTGCGGACCTAAAGGGTTGGACAGGGAGAGTTTTTTTTTTGTGAGGTTTCGTTTGGGTCGGGAGGGGGGCGGAGCGGGGGCGCCGCGCGCGCTGTCGGCTTTTTCTCCTCCTCTTTGCTGCAGGCCGCGCGCGCGTGTGTTTCGCGCACGCTCCACTTTATACCCTCCATCGCGTCTTCGCCCACCACCAAGCCCATCGCGGGGGGTGGGGAGGCTGGGTTTGTGGTTGCAAGGCTCGGCACGCGGGCTCTCTCTAACAGAGAGAGAGAGATGCCAGCCAAGCCCCGCGTGTCGGGGGCGCCCCTCCCTCTCTCTCTCTCTCCCCGCTTTCGCTTTCCCCCCGCCCCTTCCAACTTCCCACTCACCGGCTTGAGCCCCGACCCGTCCGATGGAAAGGCTCGTGTGTCACAGTCCTTGGAGGCGAGGGCCATGGCGGCGGAGGTCACCGCCAGCAGGGCGGCGAAGGCGAGGGGCGACCGCATGGCTAGAAACGAGCGCGCCGCTGTTTTTTTTTTAAAGGGGCGCCCGCCGCTTTTTTTTGTTTTGTCACGCGGGCCGCGATGTGTTGCTCCCGCTCAGAAAGCCGTCAGATCAGGAGAGGATGAAGGGCGCGCGTGAAGATATGGAGGGGGCAAGCGCCGCACGCCCGATGGAAACATTAGTGCAAAGAATGTCTCTCTTTTCTCACTCCCGGCTCTCGCGCTGGCATCTCTCTCCGAAAATGCTCCCGCTCGCCTCCCTCCCCCCCTCCGCCACCCCCACCCGCCCCCCTGCCGGCGGGCGAGGTGGCGCCCGCAAGCCTGCAGGCGGTGGTGGGCGCGGGCCCGGCTCCTCAAAACGCCTGCCCCCCACCAACCGGCGCCGCCCGCCGCCGCCGGCGCCGGTGGCTGGGCCGACGCTCGAAGCCACCCTGGCCGCACTCCTGGCGGCCGGCGGGGCCGCCCCCAAACGCGCCCTCGGCCAGAATTTCTTGGTGGATGATGCCTGCCTGGATGCCATTGCGGCCGCGCCCGGGCTGGGGCCGGGGGACGGGGTCCTGGAGATCGGGCCAGGTGAGAAATAAGGGAGAGAGAGCGAAAAAAAAAAGAGGGGGGGGGGGTGGGTTTTTTTTTTTTTTCCGCCTGGCCTCGAAAACAAAAAAAATACACTCAAAAACATCCTCGCAGGCACCGGCAACCTGACCCGCCGCCTCCTGGCCACGGGCGCTGCCGTGACCGCCATTGAAAAGGACGACGCCCTCGTGGAGGCGCTGGGCGGGGCGCTGGGGGTGAGCGTGGCGGACGGGACGGCGGGCGGGGCCGCCCCGCCCTCGCCCCCGCTCCCGCCTCCCCCCGCCACCGCCGCCCCAAACCTCCGCCTGGTGCATGGGGACGCCCTCCGCGTCCACATCCCCGCCGAACTGGCCGCGTTGCGGGCGCGCATGGGCGGGGCCGGCGCCGCCGCCGCCGCCGCGCAACCCAGGCTGGTCGTGGTCGCCAACCTGCCGTACAACATCACGACGGCCGCGCTGCGCTCGCTCCTCCCCCTGTCCGCGGCGGCCGGCGGGGGGCTGGACGCCATATACCTGCTCCTCCAGGAGGAGGCGGCCGTCCGGATTGCGACGGCGAGGCCGGGGACGGGCGACTGGCGGGCTACGAGCGTGCTGGTGAGCGTCAGCGCGCGGAGGGAGAGGGGGGGGGGGGGGAGGGGGGGGAGGCGGCGCGCGACGGGGGGGGGGGGGTGCGTCTCTCTCCTTTTTCTGAATGGTCACACCCACACCCACCCATTCCACCCCTCCTCCCCCCAACCCACAGGCCCGCTACTACTCCGACCCGGCCTTCCTCCTCCGCGTCCCCGCCTCCGCCTTCATGCCCTCGCCCCGCGTCGACTCCGCGCTCGTCAGCTTCAGCCTGCGGGCCCCGGCGCGGCGGGGCGGGGAGGACGAGGCGGGGGCACCCCTGGCCGCGCCCGCCGCGGACGAGCGCGTGCTCGCGTCCGTCATCGGCGCCGCATTCACCCAGCGCCGCAAAAAGCTGCGCAACGCGCTGGCGCCCCTGTTTGGCGGGGACGCGGACGCGACGGCGGCCGCCCTGGCGTCCGCGGGCGTGGACCCGGACGGGCGGGCGGACGCGGCGGGCGTGCGCGATTTCGTGCGGGCGGCCGACGCGGCGGTGCTGGCGAGGGCGGGGGCGGGGGGCGCCGGCGGTGGCCTAGTTTTTTGTTAGGCCACGAGCATTTTTGCCACCAACACACACACCACCCACCCACACCTCCCTTCACCCACCCACACCTCCCTTCACTCCCGCGCCTGCCGGCCCGCCACCTTCAGGACGGGCAGCTCCGGGTGCGGCTCCGCCAGGGACGCGCCGGGCGGGAGGGCCAGGTCGCCAAGGGCCACGCGCTGGCCGAGCTCGAGGCCCGACGCGTCGACCTCGACGCCCGCGGGGAGGGCGCCCCTGTCCGGGGCCGCAACCCGCACCGCCCGGCGGATGAGGTTGAGGAAGCCGCCCCGCTTGACGCCGGGCGCCAGGTCGGCGCCCACCACGCAGACGGGGACGGACGCGGTCACGGCCTTCCCGGCGGGGAGGGCCAAGAAGTTGACGTTCTCGACCACGCCCGTCACCGCGTTGATGTGGACCTGGTGGGGCAGGACCCGCACGGTGAGCGCGGCGGTGGTGGCCGGGGGCGGGGTGTGGGGGAGGGGCGCGCCGCCCCCGCCGGCTGCGGCGCCGCGCCCGCCGCCGCCCTCCGCGACGGACGCCAGGGCGGCGCCCTCTGCAGCCGCCGCCGCCGCCGCCGTGGGGGTGCTGCCGGCGCCGCCCTCCCCGAGGAGGCCACCCCGCACCCTCAAATCCACCTGCCGGGCCGCCAGGCCGCGGCGGCCGTGGCGGCGCACCAGGGCCGCCACGTCCGGGGTCGCCAGGGTGAGGTGGGCGTAGGTGTTGCCGGGCAGGCCGGTCACGGTGCCGGGCGTGCGGCCGGACTGTGCATGGGATGGGATAGGAGAGAGAGGGAGGAGGGGGGTGGGTCAAGACGGCGGCGTGTCGAGAGGTGTCCTCCTCTCGCCTCTCTCTTCCTCTCTTTCACCCCACCCGTCATCATCTTCTCACTTCGCGCAGCTTGGACGCTTTTACCCCCGCCGGCCGCATGCGAGCGTTGATGACGTCCAGGGCTGTTGTAATGTGTGTGTGTGTGTGTGTGTGTTTGGAGAGAGACGAGAGGCGAGGCGTGAATTGCGGGGGGGGGATCGGCGCAACTCTCTCTAGCCCGCGCGGTTTCCGCGTCCCTCCGCCTCCTCGAATCGCCGAGTCCACGCCCACCAGGCGCGGCATTGCCTAATTTCTTTGAAGTGAGAGACGAGGAACGGTCGCGTGCCTCAATCTCCCCCTCTCCCCATCAAACAACGCACCGCCCGCCGTCGCGCCCGCCACGCCCGCCGCGCTCGTCGACGCCGCCCGCCCGGAGCCCGCCCGCCCAGCCGCCCCAGCCAGCAGGGCGGCGAGAGCGCGGGTGGTGGGGGCGTGCATAGTGTGTAGCAGTGCGATGCGGGTGCGAGGCCTCCCCTCGAAAAAAGTGAGAAAAAGAAGAGTGAGCAAACCTCAACCTCGACCCCGACCTCCGACCTCCGACCTCCGCCCCGCGCGCCCCGGCCGGGGTGCGCGCGTTTTCCCGTGTGCGCCCTCTCGCGCCAAACAAATTCGAGTCAATGCCCTTTCACTCTGTGCTTTACCCACACCACCCACACCCACCTCCACCATTCCCTCCCTCGCACGCCTTCCCCTTCCCTTCCCTCTCTCTCTTTTCAAAAGCTCGCGGCCGCGACCTCGTCCGCCGCTTGGCGCAGCAGCTTCAGCCGGTGCTGGCAAGCCGCCCGCCTCTTGACGGTCGCCTCGTCCTCCGCCAGCAGATGGCGCAGGTTGCCGTCATCAGAGGCCGCCACGTCCTTGTGCAGGCCCTCTAGCAGGTCTTTCTTGGACTTGAGGACGAGCGTGTGGACAATCGCCTTCGGGATCGTCTGCTTCAGCTGGGTCCGCACGTGTGTGATGTAGGCGGACACGTGGACGGCGATGCGGTGCAGGTGGCGGTCGCCGGGCGCGCCGTAGCCGCCCTCGTCCGTCGCGACGTCGGAGACGGGGCGGCCGGAGAGGGTGCGGACGAGCTCGGGGGCGCCCCCGCTGCCACCCCCGCCACCCCCGCCACTCCCGCTTTGGGCGAGAATCTCTTTGAAGACCTCGGCCGTCAGGTAGGACCGCTCCATCTCCACCAGGGTCAGCACCATCGCCCGGGCGTCCGCCTTAAAGGCGTCCAGGGCGCTGGACGCGGCGCGGGCGATAGATGCCCGCAGGCCCGCGTACTGGGCGAGGCCCGCGCACTCGGGCGCGTCGAGCGTGCGCGCGACAATCTGCCGCAGGATGGCGTGCACCTCCTCGACCGCCGTGTCGGCCGGCCGGGCGAACAGGGCCAGGCACTCCTGCAGCAGGCGGCGGTACCCCATCTCTGGGGCGACCAGGTGGGGCTGGTAGCCGTCGGCCTCCTCGACCACCCGGCGGACGTTGGCCGGCTCCAGGATCTTTGAAAAGCCCAGGCGCGCGATGTTGTCGGCCAGCCGCTTCTCAAACACGCTTAGGATGGCCTCCCCCCCGTTCTTGCCGCCATCCACGGCCGCCGCGAACGCGTCCTCAAACTGGCGGCACAGCTGCAGCAGCAGGTGGACCATGCCGCCCCGGCCGTCGACGGCGGGCCCGCCCAACGACGCCAGCTCGCGCTCCAGGCCAGCGATGCCCGAGGAAATGCCTTGCGTGATGGCGGGCAGCTGGCGCCGGATGGCGCCCGTCAGGTGGTCCGCCAGCCGCCCCGCCAGGAAGCCCGTCCCCACGTTCTTGAGGTCGGCATAGTGCGGGGAGGCCTTGAAGAAGGCGAGCTCCCGGGCGCGGGCCTTGTCCATGGCCATGCCGGACACGATGTCGGCCTGCCCCCGGTTGACAATCCCGATCCAGCCGTGCTTGAGGCGCACCGACGCCCCGGCCAGCACGTCCCGCGCGTTGGTGCCCGGGTCCATGATGTCCAGCTTGGTCAGGACGCCGATGGTGCGGTCGCCGCTGGGGTCCACCTCGCGGGCCAGGTGGAGGGCGTCCGAGGTGGCCAGGTCGGCGTTCGCGGGCGTGACCGCGAGGATGATCGCGTTGTCGCCCTTGATGTACGACCGGGCCATGTCCTCCAGCTCGCCCACGATGGACTTGGGCTGGCCATCAATGGGGATCTTGGTCAGGCCGGGCATGTCGACGAGGGTGAGATTGGGCACGTTGGGCGAGTAGACCGTCAGCTGGATGGGGTCGGGCGAGACCGCCTTGCCCTTGGCTTTCAGGTACTTCCCCGTCTCGGCCTCGATCTCCGCGCGGATGGCGTCAAAGTCGGGCATCCTGGCCCGCCCGTTGTGCAGGAACTCGCCGTACTCCCGGGCGGCCGGGTCGTCCAGGTGGACGAGCTGCAGGATGAGGGGACTGGAAAGGAAAGAGAGAGAGCGAATGGATGAGGGTTGAGGTCGAGAAAGGTTGGGGCCTCTTCCCCTGCCTCTTCCTTCCTACTCACCGCCGGGTGACGATGCCGGTGCCGCGGGGCAGGAAGTCCCGGCCGACGACGGCCTCCAGGACGGAGGACTTGCCGGAGGACTGGAAGAAGAAAAAAACGGAGATGGATGGATGGATGAAAGTCTCATGAGAAAAATGGGGGGCTGCGAGGTGTGGGAAGCGCGCGGAAGCCGGCCGTTTTTTTTTTTTGGTTTTGTTGATGTTCGGATGGGCCGCGCGCAAAGGCGGGCGGCCCTGTTTCCGCCTCGGCCCCCCCATGCCAGGGGATGCCGCGTCGTCTGCCCAACACGCGCGCACATCGATCCAGGGCAGAGCGCGTGCGGCGCCAGGCCAGGGCCGCCCGCACACACACCAGCGCCGCCTGTGTTTTATTCGGCCTGGCGTGCCAAGAGGCACACCCCGCCCCGCCGGCGTGCTCGCGCTCCCGTGCCAGGGCGCCCATCCTCACCACGAGACCCATCCGCTACGCGCGGCGGTGAGGTGAGTGGCCCGCCTGTCCGCCCCCGGTGTGGGAAGCAGAGGGATGGTGCGTCCGCAGCACACAGCACGCACGCGGCGGAAGCAAAAAACGGCGTGCGCGCGAGCAACGGCGAGCGCTCTTCCACATTCCGCCGCCCGCACGCTCTTCGGAGCAAGGCACGCCCACATCCGCTCTGGGGCATGCGCTCTCCTCATTCACACCCTCCTTCTCACCTGGCCGCCGATGACGACGATGGAGGGCAGCATGGACCAGAGGGAGGGCAGCGACGAGTCGGAGGCTGTGCCCGCATTGTCACCCAGCAGGGTGGCCGCGCCCTGCAGGCGGTTCACCAGTTGGACGACGGACTGCATGGACGTCATGGTTTGGAAGTGCGTGAAAGGTAGACGGCGTCGTTTGGCGGGGGGCGCGGAGAGGAGAAACCCCTCTCGTCGGCGCGGAAAAGAGCGAGTGAACAGCGGTGGGGGGCGCGCCCCGCCCCCTCTTCGCGAAACCTGCTTTCATTCGCCCCTCCGCTTCACGCAAACTGGGCCTCCCCCTCAGCCCACCCCCAAAAGATGGCCGCGCCCAGCAGGTACAGCCCCGCCGTCACCGCAAACACCCCACTAAAGGAGCCCCCCGACGCCTGCACCAGCGCGCCCGCGCCCGCGACGCCCGCCCCGCCCGCCGCGCACCCAAACGTGTTGCACAGCCCAAACAGGGAGCCCGCGGCCGACGGGCACACGTCGCCCATGTTCGTCACGAACTGCCCCAGGGACGCGGCGCCCAGGGCCAGGGTGACGAGCGCGCAGGCGAGGGGCGGGGTGAGGAGGCGGGACGGCGCGGCGCCGCCACCCACGCCGCCGCCCAGCCAGGCGAGCACGCCCAGCGCGACTGCTGGCACGCCGAACGCCGCCACCTGCACCCGGCGCCGCACGTCCCGGACGGCCACCCCGCCCGCCACCGCCCAGTCCCCGACCAGGCCCGACCCGGCCGCCCCGCAGGCCATGGCGGCCCAGGGGGCGACGCTCCAGGCGGCGGACGCCCTCAAATCCGTCCCCAGGACGGTGCTAAAGAAGGTGGGCAGCCAGTTGAGGAAGACGAAGTAGCCCCAGTGGTTGGCCACGTTGGCGGCGATGATGGCCCAGACGGGGCGGGAGCGCAAGAAGTTGGGGATGGTGGGGGGTGGGAGGGACGGGGGAGGGGCGGGTGGGGGCACAGCGCGGGCAGCAGGCGCGCCAGGCACGCCAGGCACGGCGGGCGCGCCTTTCCCCGCCTTCCGCCGGGGCACCAGGGCCAGCCAGGCCGCCAGCAGGGGCGCCCCCGCCCCCGCCCCCACGTAAAACAGCCCCCTCCACCCGGCGGCCGCCAGCAGGGGCGGGGAGGCCAGCAGGCCGACCAGGTTGCCGGAGTGGAAGCCGGCGAAGGTGGCGCCCAGGGCCGTCGCCCGCGCGCCGGGGGGGACGTGCGCGGTGATGAGGGCGGTGACGGAGGGGAGGGCGACGCCCTCACCCAGCCCGACGGCCGCCCGGGCGGCGAGGACGGCGGGCAGGGTGAGCCCCGCGGCGGCGAGGGCCGGGGACCCGAGCGCGGCGGCCGTGCCGGCCTGGGCCAGGGAGAAGGCGACGATGCCCGCCGCCAGTACGGTGCGGCCGCCGATGGCGTCGGCCAGGCGGCCGCCCGCAAACTGGGTGGCGGTGTAGCCCCACAGGAAGGCGGACTGGACGAGGCCCTGCGTGAAGGAAGCGTGAGAAAAAGGGAGGGTGGTTATGTGAGGGTGGTTGAGCGACGAAAAAATTGACTGTGTGCCGTCTCTCTTTTCTCCGCGCGCGTGAGAAAGCACAGCTCCCGCGCACTCTCTCTCCTCATCTTCACGTGTGCTGTGATCCATCCGCCACTGCATCATTCGCTAGCCTCGTCACACACACTCGCCGCGCACCTGCACCGCCGGCCCCCACCCAAACTCGGCCGCAATCGGCACAATTGCGACGGCCAGGCAAATCCGGTCGACGTTGCAGAGGGCCAGGGCCAGGGCGGCCGGGGTGACGACCCGGGTGAAAGCGGTGCCGGCGGGGAGTTCCTCGGATCCCGCGGGCGGCACGGCGTGGGGTGGGTGGAGGAAACGGTGGTGGTGGAGGCGGCGACCGCCTCGCCGCTGGGGTGGTCGTGGGTTGGTTGCTGCCACCGCCACCGCCGGCGCCCGCCGGGCTCTGGCGATGGTGAGGGTCAGGGAAGGAGGTTGGCCAGGGAGGCGGAGGCTGGGCGCCTCGCGCAGGAACGGCATGGCGCGCGTGTCGAAAAAAAAAAAAGGGAGCGCACGCGCACAGGAAATGAGGAAGTGATGGGATGAGGTTGAAAAAAGAAAAGAGCGATCGTTTGCGCTCGCTCGCTCACAACCTCTCCCCTTTTTTTTTTTTTTCTCGCCCCACGAAACGCCATGCCCCCACACGCCCTGCTGAAAGTCACGCTGGTGGAGCTGGTGGCCACCTTAGTGTTCACCGTCCTCTTCGGTGCCCTGGTGGGCCAGAAACCCGCCGCCGGCGCCGCGGGCGGCGTGCTGGCCGGCCTCGCCTACTTTGTGTGTTCCGCGGCCGCGGGGCCGTCCAGTGGCGGGCACGTCTCCCCGTCCGTCACGGCCTCCCTGATGGCGTCCGGCCACGCCGCCCCGGGCGCGGGCCTCGCCTACTTGGTTGCTCAGGTAAGTGGCGGCCTGTGCGGTGCCCTGGTCGCGGTGCTGACCTTCCACCCCCGGCCCCACCTGGCTGGGCACGGCGACGGAAAGAGCCCTGGCGGCCCGCTGTGCCTGCCCTCTTTAGGCAGCGCTGGCCCCGGCTGGGCCGCCGCCGCCTGGGAAGCCGGCGGGACCTTTGTCGTTGTCTACTGCGCCTTTGCGTACGGCGTCTCCAAACAGCGGCGTGCCTCCCCGGCCTCGACCTCGGCCCTGGCAGCCCCCGCCATCATGGGCGCGGCCGTCGCAACCGTCACTGCCGCCGCCGCGGCCGCGGGCGGCCCTGCCGCGCGGGTCGTCCACCTCAACCCGTCCCTCACTATTGCTTCCCTGATCTTCGACTGCGCGCCCGGAGCGGGCAAGGCCGCAGCTGTGCATCTGACCGCTCAACTGGTGGGCGCGGCCTTGGCGACTGCGGCCGCCGTGGCCGCCCTGGGCCTGTGGCACGGCAAGGACGCGGTGGAGGTCGGGGTTGGTGTCGGGGAGGAAGAGGCTATCGCCCCCCTGCTGGGCCGGGAGACCTCGCCCGCGCCGGGCCTGCCGGTGCTGGGTGGGGAGGTTTGAGAGAGTTTTTTTTTTCCCGCCTTGTTGTTGTGTTTTTTGCTTTTTCTACCTCTGCCACCACAGCCCGACCACCACCAACCTGCCGCCCACTTCCTCACGTCGCACCCCCACCCAGCCGTCTCCAAACGCCGTCAGTGCAGCCCGAGCCATTTTCAGGTGGGCACCCAGAGCCTCAGCCCCCGCCATCCCGAGGAAAGCCATGAGCTCGGCGGGCGTGGCGGCGGGTGGGGGTGAGGAAGAAATGGAAGCGGGTGGAGGCACGCCCGCCTCCACCACCTCTCCTCTCAGCGCCGCCGCTATCAGGGCCGGCGACACGGACGCCCCGTATTCCACGCTGCCCACTTCCAGCACGGCGCCCAAGGCCAGGGCCTCCAAGGGCTCCCCCGCCGGGGTCATGAAGCTTAGCGCGCCCGTCGTGCGGGTCAGTCGGGCGGGCGGCGCGCGGAGGAGGGCGGACGCGCCGGGGTCCGGCAGACCCGTCACCACGGGCCAGGGCGGGAGGGCTATACCTGTGGGAGGGTGGGAGGGCGGTGGTGTGTCGTTCTCCTCCTCCACTGGCGGCCTCGGCGTTGCCTCCCGCTCCTGCTGCGCTCCCGTTGCCCTTTCTTCATCATCTGACGACGAGGACGAAAGCACGTACAACACCGGCTCCACCTTGGGGACGAAGGCGACAGCAGCAGGTGGAGGCGGGGGTGGGGCTGGCCGCGGCGGCACGGCCGCCTCCACCGCCGCCAGCGGCGGGCGGGGTGGCAGCGGTGGAGGTTGAGGAGCGGCGGCCACCACCCCCTCCCAGGCCGCCGCCTTGGCCGCCTCGCTCGCCGACGGCGCCGTCCCGTCCGCCACGCTCCCGCCCGTCGGTGGCGCCCGGTGCGCGGCCAGGGCCCGTGCCCGCGCCTCCACTAGGCGGGGCACGCGCCCACCGAGCACGGCCAGGTTTGGCGGGCGGAGGGCGAGCATGCCTCCTGAAACTGGCGGGTCAGTCAGGACGATTTTCACGCCCGGCACCGCCCAGGCGTCCGGGTGATTGCCGCTGCCTAGGGCCGCGCACGGCTCAAACTCAAAGGCGACTGCCTGGCGGGACCCGTCCGTGAGGAGGAGTTTGAGCAGGCGCGGGTGGGCGGCGGACTCGTAGCTGAAAGCAAAAATGATGATGATGAGAATGGAGAGAGAGTTGTGCGAGGTTGCGCTGTCCACCTCTCTCTCTCTCTCCACAAGCCTCACCGTTGCTTCGCCGGCGCCGCCGCGTTCAAGACCTCGTCCACCTGGAGGACGAACCGGCCTTCCAGGGTGCGGCCGTTCAAGGGCTATGAAAGAGGAGAGAGTTTCGAGAATGATTGAGTCGGGGGTTGAAAAAACAAGATGGAGCGACGCGCACCCCCGCAGCCTCTGCTCTCCCGTCTCTCTCTCATCATTCCTTACCGTCAGGTCTGCGGGTAGCCTGGGCCCACAGCAGTCCCCCCCTTCCTGACCACCGCACGCATGCAGGTCGGCCCCCAGAAAGGCGGCCAGGATGGTGGCGCGCATGTCGCCGCCGAGCTTTGCCGAGACCGCCACGGCCGCCCAGGCCGGGGAGACGGGGAGGCCGAGGGCGGTGGCGGCGGTGGCAGCTGAGGACATGGTGTGAGTATGTGTGACCCACACGTACAGTGTGCGTGTGGGGGGTGCTTATCTCCCTAGCCGGCGCACGCGCCCGCGGGGGACTGTAGGAAGCGTCTGTGGAGAAATTGGCGTGCTCCCTCTTTTTCAGTGTTCACTCTTTCGTCTCAGCTTCGCTGCGCGCACCGAGCGCACGCGCACACGAGCACAAACCACACCACACACGCGAACACTCGCATATCCCACCCATCGCACGCGCACGCACGCGCCGCACGCACGCCGTGCTCCTGGCAGATGGCTCCCAAAAAGAAGGCCGGCGGCAAGAAGGGCAAGGCCGCGGCCGGGTGGGGCTCGGATGACGACAAGGTCGTCGATCCCTTGGCGGCGGCGGCGGCGGCGGCGGCTGGCGGTGAGGACGACGACAGCGATGCCGCCCCCGCCCCCGCGCGCCCACCCCCGAAAAAAGCGGCGCCCAAAAAGCGGAGCGGGTCGGGCGCTGGCGGTGGTGCAGCAGCGGCGGCCGCATTTGCCCTGCTCAACGCCGACTCGGACGGCGGTGATGCGTCCGACGGGTCGGATGCCTCGGGAGCTAGCCCTGTGGCTGCTCCCCCGCCGAAAGCGGACTTTGCCCGGCCTTTGGAGGGGGGGGATGATGAGGAAGAGGTGGAGGAAGATTCGCAGGCCGGCCCGGCGGCCGCGGGCTTTGCCGCGCTGGGGCTGGATGATGATGAGGGCTGCACGCCCTCGTCGTTGTCGTCTGAAGAGGAGGACGCGGCGCCGGCGGGGACGGTGAGTAGATGGGTTTGTTTCTTTTGCACGGGAGCGCGACGAGAGCGGGCGAGGAGAGAGACGGACGGCGACGGCCCGATGGAACGCGCCGCGCGCGCTCTCCTCTCCGACCCCGCCCTCTCCAGGTTCGCCGCGCCCGCGTCTTATCAGCCACGACACCTGCCTCACCCTCTCTCTCTCTCTCTCTCTCTCTCTCTCCCATCACTTTGATGTCAGGGTCTCATCGCCGCCCTCATCACGGCCGTCTCCAAGCACCCGAGCGCGGACAAACTGAGCCTGGTGGAGGTGGAGGTTGGTGTAGGCGCCCCTCCTCTCTCCATTGTCACCAACGCGCCGGAAGCCGCTGCCGGCCAGGTGGTCGTCCTGGCGCCCGCCGGGGTGACGACTCCCGGCACGGGCATCGCCGTCAAGGCCGCGGCCGTGCGGGGGGTGGCGTCGGCGGGCATGCTGTGCTGCGGGGCGGACGCGGGGTGGACGGGCGCGGTGGACGGCGCGCTCGCCCGCCTGGCTCCGGGGACCGCCCCGGGGAGCCCCGTCCCGGCCAGCCCACCCCCGGGCGCCCTGTTTGGCGAGGCGGCGCTCGCCCTGGCGGCGCAGGAGAAAGCGGCGCGCAAAGCGGCCAAAGCTGCGGCCAAAGCAGCTGGTGCGGCCGCCGCGGGCGGTGGTGAGACTGCCCCCGCCGATGCTTCTTTGGACCTAGCCGGCGCCAAGAAGAAAAAGAAAAAGTCGGCGTCCGCGGATGTGGAGGCCGCCCTGGCCTCCCTGGCGGCTCCTGGGGGTGGGGCAGCGGCGGGAGGTGACCCGGCCGCGGCAGCTGCCGCCGACGACCTGGGCGGTGAGTCAAAAAAGCCGAAGAAGAAAAAGTCGTCGGCCTCGAACTCCACCGCGGACATTAGTGCCCTGCTCGCTGCGATTGGTGATGGCGGTGACGGCGGGCCCGCGGACGCGAATGGCGCGGCCCACCCTCCTAAAAAGGAGAAGAAAGCCAAGAAAGAGAAGAAAGCGTCCTCTAAAAAGAGCGCGGAGCCTGAAGAGGATGCTGCAGGCGACGCCGCTGCCGCCCCGGAACCCACGGGCGACGACGAGATAGACGCCCTGCTGGCCGCCATCGACGCTCCCGAGCCTGCGCCCGCGCCTGGCGGCGGTGGTGGGAAGAAGAAGAAGAAGAAGGGCGGCGCTGGTGGCGGTGGTGGGACCGGGGCGGCTGGGGACGATCTCGACGCCGCGCTCGCCGAGTTAGGGCTGGACGTGCCTTCTGCTGCTGCCGCGCCTGCTTCGACCACTGCTGCTGAAGGACCTGCTGCTGACACGCCTGCGAGCGATGCGGCCGACGACGGCGGCCCGAAAGAGCTGACGGCGGCTCAAAAGAAGAAGCTCAAGGCCAAAGCGAAAGCCAAGGCCAAAGCCGCTCGCGCGCCAGAGGGCGGGGAGGCCGGCGAGGGTGAGGAGGGCGAGGCCGCTCCGCCTCCTGGCGCTGCTGATGCTGACACCCCTGCTGCCCCTGCTGCTGCTGCTGCTGGCGGGAAGAAGAAGGGCCCCTCCGCCGCGGTGCGCCGCCTGCAGGAAGAGCTGGAGCGGCGCAAGGCGGAGGCCGAGGCGGCGGCCGAAGAGGAGGCCGCCCGCATCGCGGCCGAGGAGGCCGCCTTCGCGGCGGCCGACGCGGAAGCGTCCCGCAAGGCCGCCGACGCGGACGCCCGCAAGCAGCGCCAGAAGGAGCGGCGGGCGGAGCTGAAGAAGCAGGGCCTACTGCTGACGGGGAAGGCGAAAGCCGAGGCGGCCCGCCTGGCGGCGCTGCGGGAGCAGCTCTTGCGGGAGGGCGGCGTGCCCGAGCCGGACGAGGACGGCGGCGGCGGCGGCGGCGGTGGCGGCGCCAAGAAGAAGGCGGTGTACGAGAAGAAGAAGAAGGGCGCCGGCGGCGGCCCACCAAAGGCCAGCGCGGACGGGTCGGCGGCTGGTGGTGGGGAGGGCGGCCTCTCGACCGCGGCCGTGTTTGCTGCTGCGCCTGCTGAGCCGTCGCCCTCGCCTCCTCCCGCCGCCGACTCCGCCCCCGCTTCGGCCGCGTCCGAGTCCGAGCCAGACGAGGACTGGGACGCCACGGACACCGTCAAGCTGCTGCCCGCGGCGGCCGCGGCGAAAGCGGCCGCCGAGGAGCGCGCGCGCGCGGCGGCTGGGCGGGCCGCCGCCGCCGAGGAGGCCACCGCCGCCGCGGCCGCCCTGGCTGCCGCCCAGGCCGAGGACGACGACGATGAGAGCGGTGACGACTCTGACGACTCTGACGCCTCCTCCTCCTCGGAATCGGGCGCGTCCTCCCTCTCGTCGGCCGACAGCGATGGGGAGCTTGAGCGGCGGGTCGCCGCCTCCAAGGCGCGCCGGTCCAAACGCTTTGCGGCCGCCAAGGCCGTCGCCGACCCGGCCCGCCTGCGCGCGCCCATCGTCTGCATCCTGGGCCACGTCGACACGGGCAAGACCAAGCTGCTGGACAACGTGCGGCGGACGGCGGTGCAGGAGGGCGAGGCAGGCGGCATCACCCAACAGATCGGGGCCACCTACATCCCGGGGGATGCCCTCTCCCGCCGGACGGCCGCGCTGGGGCCGCGCTCCCTGGGCGGCGGCGGCGGCGCCCAGGCGGACGACGATCCGGCCACCCTGCCCCCCGACCTGACGCCGTCCGCCGCCGCGTCCGGGCTGGGGCTGGACCTGTCCCTGCCCGGCCTGCTCGTCATCGACACGCCGGGCCACGAATCATTCAGCAATCTCCGGTCGCGCGGGTCGGGGCTGTGCGACATCGCGATCCTGGTAGTCGACCTCATGCACGGCCTGGAACCCCAGACCCTGGAGTCCATCGCGCTGCTGAAGATGCGGAAGACGCCCTTCATCATCGCGCTCAACAAAGTGGACCGCCTGTTCGGGTGGGTCGCGCGGGATGACGCGGGCTTCCGGGACGCGCTGTCCGCCCAGGACGAGCACGTCCGCTCCCAGTTCGCCGACCGCCTCGCCTCCGCCACCCTGGCCCTGAATGAACAGGGCCTCAACGTCGCGCCCTACTGGGCCAACCCGGACGCCCGCAAGTACGTCAACATTGTGCCCACGTCGGCGATCAGCGGGGAGGGCGTCCCCGACATGCTGGCGCTGTTGGTGAAGCTCACCCAGCTGCGCATGGCGGACCGGCTGGGCTTTGTGGACGAGCCCCAGGCGACGGTGCTGGAGGTCAAGGTGATTGAGGGCCTGGGCACGACGGTGGACGTCGTCCTGGTCAATGGCACCATGCGGGAGGGCGACACGGTCGTCGCGTGCGGCCTGCACGGGCCGCTGGTCGCGACGGTGCGCTCGCTGCTGACGCCCCACCCGCTGAAGGAGCTGCGCGTCAAAGGCTCCTACCTCCACCACAAGGCCGTCCAGGCGGCGCAGGGTGTCAAGATCGCGGCGCACGGCCTGGAGTCCGCCGTCGCGGGCACCCAGCTCCTCATCGTGGGGCCGGGGGACGACCTGGACGCCCTCAAGGCGGAGGCGATGGAGGACATGACCGACATTTTCGCGTCGGTCGACCGGACGGGCGACGGCGTGTGCGCGCAGGCCTCCACGCTCGGCTCGCTGGAAGCGTTGCTGGCCTTCCTCAAGTCGCCCGAGGTCGCCATCCCGGTCGCCGGCATCGCCATCGGGCCCGTCCACAAGCGGGACGTGATGCGGGCGAGCATCATGCGGGAGCGCGGCGTGCCCAAGTTTGCGTGCGTGCTCGCGTTTGACGTGCCCGTGACGCGCGAGGCGGGGGGCCTGGCCGACGAGTTGGGCGTCCGCGTCTTCACCGCCGACATCATCTACCACCTGTTTGACCAGTTCAAGGCCTACCTGGCCACCTGCAAAGCGTCCGAGCAGGCGGCGGCCCGCGCGCACGCGGCCTTCCCGTGCGTGCTCAAGATCCTGCCGACGTGCGTGTTCAACAAGAAGGACCCGATCGTGCTGGGCGTCGAGGTCGAGGAAGGCATCGCGGCCGTCGGCACGCCCGTCTGCGTCCCCTCCCGCGAGGGCGGCCTGGACCTGGGGCGCATCGCGTCCCTGGAGCTCAACCACAAGCCGGTCGACCGGGCGCACCGCGGGGATTCGGTGGCCATGAAGATTGAGGCCAGCTGCGCGGCCGAGCATGGGCGCGCGTTTGGGCGCCACTTTGACGCGACCGACCGCATCGTGTCCCGCGTGACGCGCAAGTCGATTGACACACTGAAAACGCACTTCCGGGAGGACCTGGGGCGGGATGACTGGGTGCTGGTGGTGAAGCTCAAGAAACTGTTCGGTATCGAGTGAAGGCGTCCGCTCGGCGCCTGGCCGCCGCGGCCGCCCGTAAAATGGGATGGTGGAGGTTCGATGAGGAGAGAATTGCAAAAAAAGGAGTTTTCATTTCGCAACAGCTGAGGAGAGAGAGGGGCACGCGCGCACGAACAGCGCGTGCCCTGCTCCCCTCTCGCTAGACACACGCACCAGATGCCGGAGAACGACTACCTCGCCGCCCTGGCCGCGGCGGCGCCGGAGCCGTCGCAGGCGGTGGAAGAGGCAGGGAAGGAAACCGCATCGGCGCCGCCGCCGTCCGCACTGTCACCAGTCCCATCCTCTCAACCCCTCCCCACGCAAGCCTCGGATTGGGCGCCAACCTCGCAAGCAGTCCTAGAGGTGGCCCACCCGGTGGCGACCGCGTACGCGGAGGCGTGCGATGGGCGGGGGCTGGGCGTGCACCCGGCGCTGGTGCGGGCGCTCGCGGCCATCCCGGCCGCGCTCTGCGTGCCCGTCGGGGGCGCCGCCCCGCCGCCCTGCCCTCCCTACGGAGCCGCCTTGGCCTTGGATCTGCCCGGCCCCTCGGGCGGGGACCATGAGGATGGGGGCCAGGCGGGGGCGGTGTTTGTGGCCCTGTTTGGGAGGTGAGGAATTGGAGCGAGCTGTCGGCTCGGCTTCGAAAAAAAGAAGAAGAAAAAAAACATGCGCCCCGTTCATTGCTCTCTCTCTCCTCTCCCATCATACAGCCGCACCACCGCCCCCATCCCCCTCCAGTCCCTCGCCCTGCGCGGCCCCGGTCGCCTCGCCCCCCCCCACCCACCGGGCGCGCCGCCCTCCTCCACTGCCGACGCCCTCACCCGCGCCCGCCGGCTCAGCCACGCCTGGGGGCCGCAGTCCGGCTGCCACCTGCGCTGCCTGTCCCTCACCGGCGTCGGGCTCACCGCCTCCGCCCTGCGGTCCCTCGCCCTGGCCCCGGCCATCACCGCCCAGCTGGAGCGCCTGGACCTGTCAGACAACCCGGCCCTGGCCTGGAGTGCGGGCGGGGCGTGGGGCGCCTTCCTCCTCCAAAACACGCCCCGCCTGGCCTCGCTGCGGGCCGTGCGGGCGGGCCCGGGGCGGGCGGCCGACCTGGCCGCCTTGGCCGCCTGCGCCGCCTGCGCCGCCCCGCTCCGCACCAGCCTGCGGTCCCTGGCCCTGGGCCCCGCGGAGCCGACCGCCACCCGGTGGGGCGAGGCGGCGACGGAGGCGGTGGGCGCGGCGCTGGCGGCCCTGGCGGCCTTGGCGGCCCTGGAGGCGGTCGGAGCGAGCCCGGCCGAGGCCGCGGCCTTGGGCGGCGGGTGGCCCGGCCTGTCGACGGCCGACGGCGGCCCGGGGGCCGGTGTTCCGCCGGCCCTGAAGCGGCTGGCCGGCGGGGGTGGGTGCCTGCTGGTGCGGGCGGGGGTGGGCGGGGCGGGCGCGGCGGCGGAGAGGGCACGCGCCGCGGCCGGGGCGGGCGGGGGCGGCGCGGACGCGGGCGCGGGCATGCCGCCCTGGCCCAGTGACCACGCCGCGCCCGCCGCGCCACCGCCCGCGCCCGTATTTCATGCGGGAGCAGCAGCAGATCCCATGGATGACGACCCAGACGACCTGTTCGAGGAGACGGACGCGTGGGGCGAGCGCCGGCGGCAGAAGCGGCCCCCCCTCGACCCAGAAGACCACCACCAGGCGGGCCGGCCCCGGCCGCCGCCGCCCCGGCCGCGGCTGGGAGGAGGGGGTGCCGCCGCGCCGCGCCGCCCCGGCGCTGCCGGCCCGACCGGCCCTGATATTGCTCCCATCTTCCGGGTAGGGGCCGGCGGCGGCGGCGGCGGCGGCCCCCCTCCGGCGCCGCGCCCTCCTCGACGCCCTGCCGGCCCCACCACCACCGCCGCCCCGCCCGCCCGCCGTCGCCGCCCGCCCGCCGCGCCAGGCGGCGACGGCGCCTTCCGGTCCGAGCCCGCCCACCACTGGGGCACGGGCGAGCCCCGGGGCATCGACCTGGGCGAGGACGACACGGATGAGGACGGCGGGAGCGGCGCGACGGCGGACGGTGGGG
>Ga0315287_10001668_pt1 | contig 20720 bp, 18 predicted proteins | sample YL17G11_0_MG_FD_205037 | JGI IMG/M metagenome (GOLD analysis project Ga0315287, IMG submission 205037) | Sediment microbial communities from Yellowstone Lake, YNP, Wyoming, USA - YL17G11_0 | ecosystem: Environmental > Aquatic > Freshwater > Lake > Sediment | place: USA: Wyoming | collected...
CGCGACGACAGCGGCACGATGCAATTGCGGCGCGGTTTCGCGCTGGAACCGGGGGAACGCGCCGTGGTCGTGGATGATGTCTGCACGCGCGGCGGCTCGATCGTCGAGGCGGCGGCCGTCGTACGGTCCCTGGGGGCGCAGGCCGTGGTCGCGGGTTCGATCATCGACCGCAGTGGCGGCAAGCACACGCTGGACATGCCGCTCGAGGCGCTGTTGCAAGTGAGCGCCGAGGCGTGGCCGGCGCCGGACTGTCCGCAATGCGCGGCGGGCTCGTCCGCGGTCAAGCCCGGCAGCCGGAAGCAGGCGTGACATCATGACGCACGAAGCCTTCGTGGAGTTGCTGTTGGCGGGCGACCGCACACGCACGGAACCGGGTCCGCATTTGACGGCCGAGTTCCTGCGCACGACAACCGGCTTTGCGACCAAGTACGCCAAGCTCGAGAAACTTTTGTTCGGCGGCACCCGGGTGGCGTACTCGCCGACGGCGCTCGGGATGAACTTGTCGATCACCGGGGACGTGGCGGCGCAGGGCGAGGATCTGGCGGTCGCGGAGCGCGCCCGTTTCGACCTGGCGCCGGGACCGATCTTGGACATCGATCGATTGATCGAAGACCAGGGCGTGAAGGTGATCCCACGCGTCTTCCCGGCCGGGGTACGAGCGCGGGCGGGGTTTTTCTTCGATAGCGACCTGGGACCGTGTATTTTCTACGATGTTGCAGCCTCGACGGCGCAGCGCGACTATGCACTCGCACACGAGTACGGGCATTTTCTCGCCGACTATGACCCCTACATGCACACCATCTGCGGCGATCCCTCGCCGGCATCTCTGGATGACCCGCGCGAGCTGCGAGCGCATCAGTTCGCGCTCGCGTTCCTCATGCCGCACGCCGACATGAACCTGTACCGCCGGGCTCTCGACGAGGAGCCCGGGACGGTTCCCACCCGCAAGTTCGTTCAGCAACTGCAGGTCTATTTCGGGGTCGACAACGCAATCGTGTTGTGGCGGCTCTTGTCGCTGGGGTGGATCGACCCCGCGGGAGTGGAAATGCTGCTGCTGGCACCCGGAGGATTGTTGCCGGAGATCGATCTCGAACAGACGGATCGCGATGAACGGCTGGATTTGCAGCGGCCGATTCCGGAGCGCTATATTCACCTGGTGGCCGGCGCCTTCGGCAAGGGGCACATCGAACTGCCGGAAGCGGCGGACTTCCTGGAAACCGATGTCGAGGAGGCCAGCCGGGTCCTCCTGCAGTTCAAGTACGAGCACCCAGGCGCTGAAAAGAAGTCCGAGACGCCGCGCCCCAGCCTCAATTAGTCCGGGTGCACCGCGCGGACCGGCGCTTTCCGAAGCACCGTGGGACCGCGGATCGCATCGGCGGGATTTGTGAACGGGAGAGCGGAAATGTCCATGGCCAACATTCCGGTCGCCCCATTTCTCTTCCTGGGACTATTGCTTCTGCCGGTGCGGTTGTCGCCACCGGCACTCCGGCGCCTGGCCTTCGCCCTGTGGTTGTTGGGCGGACTCCTGATGGTGCTGCGCGGCATCTTCCGTTTTCGCGAGGCGTGGCCGGTGACCACGCCCGCCGTGCTCTACAGCGTCGGCGCGGGTGCGGTGCTCTTGGGTTGGGTGAAGGGACGGTTCTTGCTCTCCAGAACGTCGCAGCGCAACCTGAGGCGATTGCGGGCCCTCGATGCGCCACTCCGGCCCGTGCAGGTGTATCCGGCCCGCAGTTGGGGATTGATCGCGCTCTTCATGCTGGCCGGGATGTCGCTCGGCTGGATCGGGGCGCCGATGGTATGGCGCGGCGCACTCAGCGTCGCGGTTGGGTTGGGGCTGGTATTGTCCAGCTTTGCTTACGTGCGTGTATGAAAGACGAGGAATCACGATGCGCGTTCGAGACCTCATGACAACCAAGGTGTTCAGTGTGCAGACCGATACCGCCGTGAGCGACGTCGCACGGCTGATGTCGGAGCACGCCATCAGCGGCGTCCCCGTGCTCGATGCACCGGGCCGGTTGGTGGGCGTGGTGACCGAGCTCGACCTGATCGTCCGCAACGGGCGGCTCGAGATGCCGGCTTTCCTGCAAATCCTCGATGCCGTGGTGCCGCTGGAGCTGCCGGGCCACTTGCAGCACCGGCTGCTGCACATGCTCGGCACCCACGCCGAAGATGTGATGACACGCGACATTCACCCGGTCGGGCCGGACATGGACATCGCGGATTTGGTCGACGTCATGGTCAAGCGGCGGCTGAACCCGGTGCCGGTCGTGGAAGACGGCAAGCTGGTGGGCATCGTCAGTCACGCAGACCTCATCCGCAAGATGGCCACGGACTTGGGGCCGGCGAAGTAAGGGCCGCTCTAGGCCGGGCGGTTTTCCAGCAGCGCCCGTAGTTTGTGCATCGCCGTGATGGTCTGCTTGGGAAGCTGGCGGCGAATCAGCGGTGAAAACACCTTGCCGGCGAAAGTCTTGGGGGTGATTTCGATGGTATGTACGAGGTGGGTGCCAGGCCCTTGCCGTTGCATGCGGAAGTCGACGGTCACCGCCATCATCGGGTCGTCGTAGCGAAACGCCAGATGCTCGTTGGGAACGCGAGTCGTGATGACACCCTCCATGATCCCGGTCCGGCCACCGTCGCGAAATGCGTAGCGGAGTTTGGTGCCGGCGGCGTTGGGGCCCGGAGTCAGTTTTTCGATTCCGGTGCACCGCTCCAGCCATTCCGGGGTCCGGGCGACATCGTCGACGATCGCGAAGACCTGTTCCGGGGTCTGGGCCACGTCGATTGCATGCTGAAACACGATCGGCATACCGGCTCCTCCCGAGGGTGAGCGGGTATGATACAGGATGGGGCGGGGTGGATGCGACCGGCCGTCCCTGGCGCGCGGAGCGGGTCCCGTGCCGGGCTCGGGCGAGGCGGTGTGGTGACCACGGATGAATCAGGAGGCACGGATGGATCGTTGGGTCGTCTATCACAATCCGGTGTGTGGGCAGTCGCGGGGCGTGCTCGATCTTTTGCTGGAACACGGCATCGAGTTCGACGTCGTCGAGTATGTGAAGCATCCGCTGGATCGTGCGACGCTGGAGCACATCACAGGCCTGCTGTCCAACCCGCCTGCAGACCTGGTTCGCAAAGACAAGAACTTCGACGCACTGGGTCTGGCGGCGGGCGATTACGTGACTCGCGACGCGGTGATCGAGTTGTTGCTCGCGCATCCGGTCCTGATGCAGCGCCCGGTCGTGGTGTGCGGGCGCCGGGCCGTGATTGCGCGGCCGTCGAACCGCGTCTTGGAGCTTGTCGACGCGTGACGGGCCGCGGGCCGCACGCCGATCCTTTCTGCGGAGGTCATCGTGTCGCAAGACATCTATCCGGTGCAGCCGCACATTCGGGAGCGCGCACATTTGCAGTCGATGGCCGAGTACGAACAGATGTACCGGCGCTCCTTGGACGATCCATCCGGATTCTGGGCTGAGCAAGCGCGGCGCCTCGAGTGGTTCCATCCCTGGAACACGGTTTTCGACGCCGACTATGAAGAAGTCGACTTCTCGTGGTTCTCCGGCGGCCGCTTGAACGCCTGCTTCAACTGCGTCGACCGGCATCTGGAGACACGCGGCGAGCAGACCGCCATCATTTGGGCGGCGGACGAACCCGGCGTGTACCGCCACATTTCCTACCGCGAGCTGAAACATCACGTGTGCCGCCTGGCCAACGTGCTTTTGGCGCATGGGGTCAAGAAGGGCGACCGGGTCTGCATCTATATGCCGATGATCCCGGAAACCGTGTACGCCATGCTGGCATGCGCGCGCATTGGGGCGGTGCACAGCGTGGTGTTCGGCGGCTTTTCGAGCGAAGCATTGCGCGACCGGATCGTGGATGCGCGCTGCAAGCTGCTGGTGACCGCCAACGAGGGCATGCGGGGCGGCAAGCACATCCCACTGAAGGCGATCGCCGACCGGGCGATCGAGGGCATGTCGCTCGTCGAGACCGTACTCGTGGCGCGGCGCACGGATCACGACGTCCCCATGCAGCCGGGCCGCGACTATTGGCTCGACGACGAGATGAAGCGCCAACGGTCGACGTGCACCAATGCCTGGATGGGCGCCGAAGATCCATTGTTCATTCTGTACACTTCGGGCAGCACCGGACAACCCAAGGGCCTCTTGCACACCACCGGCGGCTATCTGGTTTATGCGGCGATGACCCACCAGATGGTCTTCGACTATCACGACGGCGACGTGTATTGCTGTGCCGCCGATGTCGGGTGGATCACGGGTCATAGTTACATCGTGTACGGGCCGCTGGCCAACGGCGCCACGACGGTGATGTTCGAGTCGACGCCGGTGTACCCGGACGCCGGACGCTATTGGCGTATGGTCGACGACCTGGGCATCAATATCTTCTATACCGCGCCGACGGCGCTGCGCGCCATCGCTCAGGCGGGCGATGAACCCGTCAAGCGTTACAAACGGAGTTCGCTGCGCATCCTGGGATCGGTGGGTGAACCGATCAACCCCGAAACTTGGCGCTGGTACCACGATGTCGTTGGTGATGGACGCTGCGCGGTCGTGGATACCTGGTGGCAGACCGAAACCGGCGGCATCTTGATCACGCCACTGCCCGGCGTCACGCCCACCAAGCCCGGCAGTGCGACGTTGCCGTTCTTTGGTGTGAAGCCGCTGGTGTTGAATACCGAAGACGGCGCGGTGCAGGAAGGAAACGGCGTCTCGGGCGCTCTCTGTCTCGCGACTCCGTGGCCGGGACAGGCGCGCACCGTATGGGGGGACCACCAGCGGTTCAAGGAAACGTACTTCACCCAGTACAAGGGCTATTACTTTACCGGGGATGGTTGCCGGCGTGACGACGACGGCTACTATTGGATCACCGGGCGTATCGACGATGTCTTGAACGTCGCGGGCCACCGGTTGGGGACGGCCGAAGTGGAGAGTGCGCTCGTGGCGCACGAGGCCGTGGCGGAGGCCGCGGTCGTCGGCTATCCACATCCGATCAAGGGACAGGGCATCTATGCCTACGTCCTGGTGACATCCGAGTACGCACGGCAGCCCATGGAACAACTCGAAGGCGCGCTCCGGGAACAAGTGCGCCACGCCATCGGTTCGTTTGCCGCTCCCGACATCGTGCACGTGGTGCCGGGACTGCCGAAGACCCGCAGCGGCAAGATCATGCGGCGGATTCTCCGCAAGATCGCGGCCGGCGAGTACGACGGCATGGGCGATACCACGACGCTGGCCGAGCCCGAGGTCGTCGAAAAACTGATCGAGCAGCACCGGGCAAGGCAGCCCCGGCCCTGAACGGCGGACGCCTACTTCATCATCACCAGGCGCCCGCGCGCGTCCAGGCCGCCGGCCTGGATGTGGTACAGATACACGCCGCTCGACACGTTGCGGCCCATCGTATCGCGGCCATCCCATGGCAATACGTGATCGCCTTGGGTCTGTGGTTCGTCCAGCAGCGTCCGCACCAAGACGCCGCGTACGTCGTAGATGGCGGCGCGGACGTGCGCATCCGCGGGTAACCCATAGAACAGCGTCGTGGTCGGGTTGAAGGGATTCGGTGACGGCCGGGCGTCCAACTTGCCGCCGCGGCCGGGGCCGCAATCACGGCTGCGTCCGGAGGTCGAGTCGAAGGTCTGGCCGTCGTCGCGACACTCGGCGCGGCGCGGGTTGAACGGCACGCATACGAACACTTGGCCGGTGCAGCTCTCGCCATGGCTGTCGGTGGCTTGGAACGCAATCGCATACACGCGGCCGTTGCCCTGGTTGCGTCCGTGGCCGTGGGTGCGGCGTTCCGCGCGCACGCGCGCCACCGGCGTGCCCACACCTTCGCCGTCCGGGCGCCGCCGAAATCCGAATCCATGACCATCCGCCGCAACCGGCTCGTCCTGCGTGATCCCAGTGATCGTGATCGACACCGGGTCGCCGTCGGGATCGACGATGCCCAGGATCGGGACTTCCACCATGCGGCCATCCGGCGGCCAGATCTGTTCGCTGCCGGAATGTGCGCTGCTGCAATCCGGGGCATGGTTGGCGGGCGGCAGCGTGCCGGTGACCGTGAGATCCTGAAGTACCGGCGAGACGCCCATCACGGTGCCGCGCGTGAAGGCGGCTTGAATCTCGACAAAGCGTCCCACGAGATCGGCGCGATCTGGGCCATTGGTGACCGCGAACCAGGGTTGTTGCGCGAGCCCGGCCGGGTCGTCGGCGCTGCGAGCGGCAACGGCCAGGTGTGAGTTCATCGGTTCGAGGCCGTTCCAGAGGATGTTGTTCCAAGTGACGCCGTTGGCGCCCCCGTCTTGGATGACGCTCCACTGGCCGGCGGGCGCGGCGATGGCGACGGTGATGCATGTTGCCATGTCGCCGAAGCTCTGAGGCCCCGCTCCGCCGCCGAGCGCTACCGTCAAATCCACCGCACCGAGACCGTCGGTGCCGGCTGCGGGGTCGATCCGCAACGCGGCGTTCTGCCCCTGCGACGTGACCCACAAGCGGCCGGCGGCATCGAAGCAGAGCCCGTTCGGTGAGCCGGTGATGGTGATGCGCTTCCGCAGTGCACCGGTCGCCGTCAGCCGCGAAATCGCGTTGGTGCCGGTGTGCGCCACCCAGACGTCGCCGTCCGCGCCCACGGCGATCCCCAGCGGGCTGCCGCCGAAGCTGGGAACGGGAAATCCGGGCTGCACGGTGCCGTCAGCCGCCAGTTTGGTGATGGTGTTGTTCGCGCCCATCGAGTTCCACAGCCAGCCATTGGTGTCGCGCGCGAGGCCGCTCGACTGGCGGATGGGAATGGTCAACACGGCATCGGACCGGGTGTCGTAGCGCAGCAAGAGCGAGTGCGAGGGATGCGACGACCACAGAACACCGTTTGCGTCGACGCAGCCGCCGAAACCGCCGGTGCCCAGCGGGAACGAGCGTTCGATGGTGCCTGTTACGCCATTCAAGACATCGAATACGCCGAGTGGATAGGCGCCGGCCCACAGTTGCCCCTGCGGATCCAGGCTGACGTGTGTGGCGCCCGGGGCGCTCGTGCGCTGGTAGACCAGTATGCATTCGTCTTCGGCGTCTTGCACGAGGCCGTCGAAGCCGCCCTCGCCGTCGGTGACGTCGGGCCACGGCAGAATATTTCCAAGACCGGTCGAAGTATGGATGAGTCCGTCGCCATCGCGGTCAACGGCGGTACAAAGGACATACGGCGGCGCGACATAGGCGCCCAAGGGGTCCACCACGACAGTGCCATCCGCTTGTCTGGTGACGCGAGTGCCCCCCAGGACCAGTCCGATCTTCACGACCGATCCGTGGCCCATGGCCGCCTCGCTGCGGTTGGCGGTCCACCCGTTGCCTTGCGGGTCGATGGTGATCCGGGATGGATTACGGGAACGCCCCAGTGGTGCGGTGCGATACTCGCCGGCAATTGCGCCGGTCGCGGCGTCGACGCGCACGAGCGTGCCGCGCGCCGAATTCGGGATCCATAGAAACGAAAAGCTCTGGGAGGACATCTCGAGCTGCAACTGGTCGGCAGCGCTGTCGTGGTCGACGTGGTCGAACACTCCGGCGTCGAAGTCGGCGTTGCTGGTGAAGGTGCGTGTTTGCGCCGTGGCCGGCGTTGCGACCGCGAGCAGCGCCGGCACCAGGAGCGCGGCACGGCCGCGGGGTGTCGAAGACATATCCCATCGCTTCGCGAACATCCCCCGGACCTCCCATCGTGGAGCGTCGTGGTGGCGCTCCGGTTATCCACGGAGGCTCTTGCATAGATCCGACCGAATCTGTCTGGAGGTTTTTTGCGAGGGGCGGCAGCCGCAGGACAACCGGCCGCCAGGTGATGCTGGCACCATGGATTGGCGCCGCCAGGCGTGCGGCATCGGCCTCGGGTGGCGCCCGGTTCGCCCCCGCGCCGTTCCGGGTGGTTCGGGCGTCACGCCGGTGCGCACGTGCAGAATGCGCGGATGTCGGGGCGGCAGGCGCCGCAGCCGGAACACGGACGCACCGGCCCGGCGGGCGCACTGCCGCCGACACCCTGGGGAATTGAGCGGCGGCCTCCCGCAAGGTGCGTGTCGCTCGCAAGAACCCATCACCCGTGCGAGGGCCGCCACCCGAACTGCCCGGGCACTCTGCGTGCCGCCGCGAAAACGCTGCCGGCAACGGCATTGCAGCTCGACCAGCGGCGGGAAATCGTCAGGGGCGGCGACAGTGGGATGTTTCGTGAGGTGACCCAGCACTCGGGGCCGCCTCGGGGCGCTGCACGCGATCTCCGACGAGCGCCACCAACACCTGGTCGCGCGGTAGTCCACCGGCGAAGGGACCGGCACCGGGCCGGCGGTCCATGAAGAGCTGGATCAACCTCTCGGATTCGAACTCCGCAATGACCAAGACGATGCACTTCTTCTGCTTGCATGCCGGACAGAGAAGACGGTCATTGTGCAGGCGGCTTTGCACGAACTCGGCCCACGAGATCTTGGATTGGGATTTGCCGCAAGTCGCACAGCACACTGCGATCTGAGGCCCCGGTGTAAGAGCCGTTCGAGTCGTTTGGATCCCGCCAGTTCTCTCGAATGTCTCCCGGTACCAACGAGCGTAGTGGTGACGGGCCCACTCGGGGTCCACGAATCCGGAGAGCATCCCTTGCAAGCCGCGCCGTGTGGACGGATTGACCGTCGCCATGTAGATGTGCCCGAGCATGAGGGGCGCGACCAGCGCCGCAAGTGCGAAATGCGCGATCCAGGCATAGAGATCGACACCCGGAAGCCAAATGAGCAGCCCGGTCACGATGAAGAGCGGCCACGTCGTCATGACCATCATGAAGTTCAGCTTCTCCGCCGCATTGAACTTCCCGGCTTCCGGAAGCGCGACGCGACGGCTGACGGCGGCCGCGGCCATGAGGGCGATCCACTTCAGATCACTCAAACTCCACACCCACGCTTGCTTGATGTTGTCGAAATGAATTCGCGAATCACGCTTGCTCCGCGCTGCAACCAGAACCGGGAGGGCGAGCAAAAACATGCCTGAAACCCTGTGCGTCCACGAGAAGACGGCTCGCCAGGCGCGTTGGGGCGCGGGATTGTAAACTAGGACAAGCGTCAGCGCGGTAGCGAAGCAGATCATGAACGGCACGGCGATGGCCCAGTGGAGCCGGCGCTCCGACTTTCGAAAGCGCATTACGTGCGGGTGGGGCACGACGCTCTCATGTTCAAGCGGCAGGCGGTCCGCGTTTCGGTGCACTACCGAATGGGGCTCTGCAACCTGCGCGTGGTGGGTTGCAACGTCATGTGGGGCCGCGGTGGAAGAGGTTGTCATTCGTTCTCCCCGTGCCGTCGTGCTGGCGGGCGTCATGCCGCCAATCGCCGTGGTGTGGAACAAACCGCGGGCAGCAAGTGACATGCCATGCATGGCTCGACGTCGTTCCAACCGGAACGCGCCTTCAGGGCGTGACCACCCCAACTCTGCGGACCACGCCACTCCACTGATCGAAGTGCGGTACCGGTGTTAGCATGACATGAGGTGCGAAGGCTGCGCCGGACTATGGTTGCCGCGGGGCGGAACGCCGGACGAATGGAGCCTCTGATGCAACCCAATTTTCTGAAGTACGCGATCTGTGGCTTGACGATGCTCATGGCCTCGCCCGTCACCGCGGCGACAGTCGAGTTTTCCGGCACTGTGACCTATATGGGGAGCTACACCGCAGACAGTATTTACGTCGCGGTGGTCAACACGGCTGGCCCGACAACGATCGGATACCAGGCGCTGCCGGCCGGCACGCCGCCGCTGTCTATTCCGTTCTCGATCAACTTCGACAACGCCGGCCGCATTGCACCGGTTCTGCTCGCGGCGTTCTTGGACGTCGACCATTCGGGTTTCGCTCCGGACTCGCTGGACGGGGCGGTCACGAACGGCGATGTGCTCGGGTGGTACGACGGTAATCCGGATCCGGCATTCCTGCACGTGGACGTGTCGCGTATCGGCTTGGACTTTGCGCTCCCGACCGCGGAGATTCACGGCAACATCGTCTTCGCCATCGGGCAGACGTCAGCGGACATCGAGGCCTTTTCGATCCCGAATGATTGGTCGCGTCCGGCGTTGAAGATCCATTCACCGGGGCCCTACGCGATCATCGGGCTGTACGCGGGAAGTTGGGGCGTGCACGGCGCCGGACCGTACGGAGATCTCTGCTACGGCGACCCGGCCTGCAGCAGTCCAACCGTCGTGAACCTCGCTGCGGGCGAGGTTCGCACCGGGATCGATTTGGACTTCAGAGTCACCGCAGTCGTGCCTACTTCATGGGGTAGAATCAAGGAGCTCTATCGTTGAGATGCGATGGCCGGGCGTCCAGGCCGGGCGGCGGCGAGCGGCACCGAGTTCTCCCCCTCCCGGTGCAGTTCGTCAGGACGCGTGCGATCGAACGCGTGCGATCGAACGTGTGCGCCGGCCGCGCCTTGACTCAGAACCGCCCCGAAGTTTATCGTTGAGCTGCAAACGAGCCATGCAGCAACGACAACGGCTCTCATTCCGTATCGAGGTCCGGAATGACTTACCGCCTCGCCGGCAACATCGACGGCAAGCCTTTTAGTGTGGAGCTGGCTCCGGGAGCCAATCGTCTCGGGCGTTCTTCCAAGGACGCCGATGTCGTCGTGCCTCGTGACACCGTCTCACGCTGTCACGCCCGCATCGATGTCACCGATCGCGGGCTCGAGATCCAAGATCTTCACTCCCACAATGGCACTTTTGTGAACGGGGCGCGGATCGACCGGACGACGATCCGGCCTGGTGATGCGATCTGCCTCGGCGACGCCGAGCTCAATCTGCTCCAGGAGCGTGGTTCGGGTACGGAACCAGGTGCTACAACGCTGTCGCGGCAGGATACCCCGTTGGTGACGCAATCTCGCTCCGCGACTTTCCGTTCCGATGCCCACTTGGACTCGGCCCGTCTGACCTGGACCCATGTCCACACGGACCCGGGCACGCTGGACGGCAGTCCGGATCTCTTGAAGGCTCTCGGCGATCTGGGCTCATGCCTGGTTCGCGACGAGCCGGGCCGGGAAATTGGTGCCGTTTGTCTCGAGCACATGGCGCGCGTGTTTCACTTCCGGATGGCTTGCCTCATTGAGTTCAATGAGGCGAACGGAGAAGCAGAAATCCTCAGCCACTACCCAGCGCACCTCGATCCGGAATTGGAAGTGAGCCGGACGATGGTGGAGACGGTCGTGCGCGAGCGCAAGATTTTGCTCGTGCGCGATGTCGCGTCCGAAGCGTCCGTGTGGGATACGGCGTACAAGAAGGGGATTCGCTCGGCCATGGTCGCGCCCCTCATGGAAGGCGACCAGGTCTTGGGTGTGCTCTACGTGGACCACGAAGACCCGCTGCAGCAGTTTGAAACAGGCGACCAGCGGCTCGTACAACTGGTGTCGGACCTCGTGGCGGCAAAAATTGCCAGCAATCGGACGCGAAACGAAATCGAGTGGGCGGCGTTCATCCAGCGCCGGCTCTTGCCGGAGAGCCTGCCCCATCCCCAGGGTTATGCAATGGCTGCGCGCTTGGTTCCAAGCCACTGCGTCGGCGGCGATCTGTACGAGGCCATGGAATTGCCCGATGGCCGCTATCTCTATGCGCTGGGTGATGTCATGGGACACGGAGTCGGAGCGGCAATCATGATGTCGAGCGTGCTCGCGACGTTGCGGGCGCTGGCGCGCCGGGCCGAGTCTCCCCTGGAACTGGCCTCGCAACTGCACGAGGCGATGGTCGAACAACTGGCGCCAGAGGGCTACGTCACCCTGTTCCTGGCGTTTCTCGACCCGCGCACACATCAACTGGACTACGTAACCGCCGGCCATCCAGCCCCGGTGTTGTTGCGCCCGGGAGAGGATGGAGAATTTCTGGCGTCCACCGGCGCGGCCATCGGCATGCGGATTCCGGTGACCTTGAGCAGCGCCAGGATCGAGTTCACCCCAGGCAGTCTGCTGGCAATCTGGAGCGACGGGCTTCCCGAGGCATTTCGCCTCGGACTGCAGCACATGCAGGAGTTCACGCAGGAAAGACTCGTGGCGCGCATTCGCGACATTCGCCATCAGCCACTGGACGCCATCCTCGACGACCTCTTTCGTCAGTCCGAGGCGTTTGTGGGCGCGCCCAGGTCACAAGATGATCGGACCATGGTGCTGCTCTCCCGGGAGTGATCGGTGGACGTGATGGGGAGATGGGAGGTGAGCGTGCCCGGAGCCCGGCTTTGCCGTACCGTGGCGCTCGTGGCGTTGGTGGCCGCCGTCGCCGCCGCTTGCGAATCCGGCGAGAAGCAGATCGAGCCCGCGGAGACCTTCCACTGGGTCGCGCAACCGGTCGCCTTCTCACCGCCACCAAAGCAGTGGGAACGTCAGGGAGACAATGGCGGCGGGATGCTCGGCGTGCGGTTCATCCTGACTGGCGGCGGCGGGCAGTGCATCAGCGTCGCGGCGTACCATCTGCTGGCGGAGCGCGATCGGCAGGCGGCTCTCCAGAGACTTATCGCGCGCCGGGACTCGCTCTCCGGACCCGACTTCCTGACCGAGTTGTCGCGAGTCCGGGCGCGGACGGACGACCCAATCTCGGCACAGGAAGCGGTGGCAGCCCGGCAGATCAACGCTGCGATCGACCGGGCCATGGCCCACCATCTGGCGGACCTCTCCCAGTTCGTCGTGTTGGATCTCGAAGCGGCGTCGCAGGCGGCGTCCTCGTACGAGCCGACGCTCGAGGAAATTCTGCCGCGAATCCGGCTCCAGCCGGAGCGCATGAATGAGCCGGAGCGCTGGCGAATCGGCTACGAACGCGATACGACCATCGCAGGGTACCCGGCGTTCGCGAGCGATGACACGCTATTCACTCCGGAACGTCCGCTGCTCTACCATGAGATCTATTGGGTGGTGCGCCGAGCCGCGTTCAAAGCAACCTATCAAGGCACATCCGAGAATCTTCGAGCGTTTCATCAGCTCGTAGACTCGATCCAGTTTCCCGAGGTCACCGATGCCGCGTCGCAGTGACTCCGCCACGGGTCTGGTCATCGTGGCCTGCCTGAGCGCCGGACTGGGCTGTGAGCAAATCGAAACGCAGGCTCTCGAAGCCGGGCATCATCGCCTGCAACTCGTGGTTCCGGCCGGCTGGGAGCATCTCGATCACGGCCGCCAGCATCTGTTCCGCAGTGGCGAGTGCCAGATGTCACTCGTGGACATGGGAATCGCGACACAAGAAGGGCTCGTACATGACCTGCAACAGGCCGAGACTCTGTGGCGCGCTGGGCGGCGCGAGGATGCGTTCGCGCGCCTTCGCGAGCTCCGCGGTCCAATGCTCCAGGAGAAGTCCAAGGACCAAGTCGCGGAGTTCTGGCGGCCGTGGGCCGAGGTCGAAGACCGTCCTCACCCCGCCGACAGTGCTACGGTCCAGGCGGTCTTCACGGCCTTGATCGAAGGCACCGCGATCTTCCCGCCGGTGACCGCGGAGGATCTGACCGCGTACGTGCTCGAGTCGCGGCTGGACACCAAGCGCTATGAGATTGCGAGTCAGACGCCGAGGCCGGTTTCCGGCGCTGTTTGGACCGAGGTGGAGACCTGGGACCGAGTCAGCCACCTCGCGAGGTCGCGCCTGGCTTGGACTGAAAACGGTGGATACCTGCTGGTGTTGGGCGTCGATCGCGGCCCGGCCGAACAGGTGGATGCTGCATTCGCGGCCTTGCTGACTTCGATCCAGGTTGTACCGGCTGCGCCGGCGCCGCGCTGACGGGCCTCAAGGCGTGGCACCCACGTAGCGCAGCACCACCTGTGGCTGGGTGCGAGCGCGATCGCCCACGGCCCAAGCGTGCGTCGAGTCCAGGACGAAGACCGAACGGAGCAGTTCTCCGGGTTGGACGTGTTCCACTTCCCAGCGCGCTCCGCCGTCACCGGTGCGCATCACCACGGACTCCGCGATATCGGCGTAGTACCCTACTGCGCAGCCGTGATTTGCGTCGGTGAACTGCACCGCGGAAATCGTCAGCCGGTCGGGTTCGGTTTCGAGTTCGGGCACGATCTCGCGGGGCTGAGGCGGTTCCCCTTTCGGAATGACGCGGACGGCAGGGACGCCGGTCTCCTGCAAGGTCCACGTTTCGCCTCCGTCGCGGGTATGAAAGATCGAACCCAGTTCGCCGACGACCCAGCCGTGCAGTGGATCGGAAAACGTCAGATCCCACAGGGTCGGGTGCTCGCCGTCGCACAGCGGCAAGACCACTTGCGTCCAAGTCAGACCGCCATCATCCGAGTGCATCAGGATCCCACCGTGACCGGCCAACCAGCCATGCTCAAGATCCACGAAATGAATGGCGTTGCCGGACAAATAGCCGTTCTCGGCCGCGCTGCGGACCAGAGTTCGCCAGGTTTCGCCGCCGTCTTCCGTCCGGAGAATTCTGGCGCTGCCCGCCGCCCAGCCGTTCTTCTCGTCGACGAACTGAACGTCGAGAAGGCCGCCTCCGAGCCAGCGGCTACCCGTCGCAGGACGCCAGCTTTTGCCGCCATCCGCGGTCAAGAAAATGCCGTCGCCGGCCGCAACACACCCATGCAACGAGTCGCGGAACTGGACCCGGTTCAGGCTGAACCGCAGAGCGGCTCCGGCGACGACGCTGCTTTGGAATCGCCAAGTCCGCCCGCCGTCACGAGTGCGGCCCACAATGCCGCCCGGGATGCCATACCCGCCGCCGGTGATCCAACCGGTGAGTGAATCACTGAACCACGTACCCATGAACTCGGCGTCGGTTGGGATGACGGCTGCGCTCCAGCGCTCGGGGGCATGATGCCGCGAGCAGGAGAGCGGCAGCGACAGGGCGGTCAGGATTCCAAGTGCCGCCAGCCGTGGTCGCAAGGCATTCGTCCGCATGGCACTCCCAGCAATGGCGGCAACCCGACTGCCGGGATCGGCCACATACCAGCACCGGCGGCCCCAGTGAGCCGTGAGCACACTACAATATTGTTCCCGCGACCGCCGCCGGGAGCGTCAAGGATGCGGCGGCGTCCGCCCGGTGCTGGACGAACGCCGCATCCTATGCAACCGCCTGGGGCGGGAGGAGAACGACGGCGATGGCAGCGAGTTCGCCGCTAACGCCGCCACGCACAGCATCGTCTTGCCACGGAAAGGGTGCGTGCCGGCCGGCTCGGAGCCCAAGGTATCGGAGGCAAGCACGGAGGTCGCAAGCCCGAGGTCCAGGAGCTTCACGTGTCCGTTTGGCAGGACCATGAAATTCTCCGGCTTGATGTCGTGGTGCACGACGCCGGCATGGTGCGCGGCGGCCAGAGCCTCTGTGCACTCGATTGCGATCTCGATGAAACTGTGGAGTGAAAGCGGCGCACCCAACCGTTCACGCAACGGCTCGCCCGGCACGTACTCGAGAACGAGGAAGATCTCGCCGTCCTGTTGGACGACATCGAGCACCGTGGCGATGCGGGGATCGGAGATCTGGATGGCGCGGTTGGCCTCTTCGAGGAGACGCTGTTGGAACCGGGGATCGCCCGCGCAACTCGGGGGAGACGCGCTTGAGCGCTACCTTGCGCGCCAACTGCAGATCCTGGGCAAGAAAAACCTGTCCCATGCCGCCGGCGCCAAGCGGGCCCTCGACGACGTAATGGGACACCCGTTGCCCAACCACGATCGGGTCGGAGATGCGGCTCCGCGCATGAGGCGCTTCATCCATGAGCCGCGCTCCGGTCCTTTGCGATCGCGCTCAAGCGTACGCCGGTGAAGAGGAGCGTCAAGCCAGCCGAAAAGTCCGAAGAGCGCCACGCGGCATTCCAAAGGCAGGCGCACCGCGGGCGCCGGCGGACGGAAGCGTTGGCACTTCGCCAGGGGGCGTAGTAGCGTTCAGGAGTGGAGCAGCGTGCCGAAGGGACGCCTTCGAGCGTGGAGGCACATGCGAAGAAACACGGAGCGCGGCGGGGCTGCCGTTAGGGTGCGATCCGGCGGCAGACTTCCGGCGGTCATCGCCGGCCTCGTTTTCCTGAGCGTCGGCGTACCGGCCTCTGCCCCGGGCTCCCGGGCCGCAGAGGCCTCCTACGTGATTCAGATCAGCGTCGATGGGTTGCGCGGCGATCTCCTGGCGTCGGAACTCGCGACCGACAATGCCCACACCCTGCCGAACTTCGCGCGTTTTGTCGCCGAGGGCGCGGTGACGTTCAATGCCCGCGCCGACTATGGTGTCACCGTGACGCTCCCGAACCACGTGACGATGGTCACGGGCCGTCCGGTCCTGCAACCGCTGCGGCAATCCAGCGCCGTGCACCATGGCTGGACATCGAACAACGACCCGGCGCCGGGGCAGGTGCTGCATGCAACGGGCAATCCGAATGTGGCGTACATCGGCAGCGTTTTCGACGTCGCGCACGATGCGGGCCTCTCGACCGCCCTCTATGCGGGCAAGAGCAAGTTCATCCTCTTCGATCGCAGCTACGATGCCGTTCACGGCACCCCCGACGCGCAGCCCCCGGATTACGGCACCGACAAAATCGATCGTTACCGGTATGTCGACCCGGGAACTCCACCGACCGGGATGCCGGTACAGACGGCGTTTCTCACTGAGATGTCGGCGGCCCCCTACAACTACTGTTTTGTCCACTACCTCGATCTGGATGTGGTGGGGCATGCGAGCGGTTGGGAGAGCACGGCGTGGAAAAGCGCGTTGCGGCGAATCGACGGCTTCCTGGGGGATGCGTTGTCACTCGCCGCAAGCCAGCCGCTACTGGCGGGTCGCACGACGGTGCTCGTCACCGCCGACCACGGAGGAAGCGGTTTCGATCACTCGATTCCAGGTCTTCCCGCGGACTACACGATCCCGTTCTTGGCGTGGGGTGCCGGCGTCGCCGGCGGTACCGACCTGTATGCGCTCAACGCGAGCACGCGGGGTGATCCCGGCACGGCACGACCGGACTACGACGCCCTGCCGGCGCCGATTCGCAACGGCGATGCGGTGAACCTGGCGCTCGGCCTCTTGGGGCTCGGTCCGGTCCCCGGGTCGACGATCGGCGTGACACAGGATCTCGTGCTGCGCTGGACGACGGCGGTTCGACCCATCACCTGGACGGAATTGAAGCGCACGTACCGCTGATCGCAGCCACGGGATCCGGTTTCAGTCCGCCGGCGCTGGTGACGGCGCGCTGCCACCGTCCTCAAGCTTTCTTCGGCTGCTTCTCCTGTTTCTTCTTGGTGTTTTGATCGTGTTTGGTGGTCTTTTGCTTTTGGTCTTTCGCCTTGTCCTTCTTGCCCTTGTCTCCCATTGCATCACTCCTCGTTGGGTGTCCGCGTCGCCTCGACTGCATGGTTGCCGATCATACCACTCGGAAGGAGGCCCTGGCGCGTGGTGCCATGGAACGCTGCGGCAGGCGCGTCACTTCCACTCCCGGAGGAGTCTGCCGAATTCCTCGACGTCCGAGTATTGGTCTTGCCAGGTGGTGTACATCACCCCTTCGACACCGCCCGCGACTTTGGCGGCGTCCAGCCACTTCAGGATCCGGGAGGGAGGACCATCGTAGTAGCCGGCGATCAGCGTCTTGTTGCCGAGGCCGGCGAAAAAGGCCAGCGACTCGGCGCGCATCTCGAAGGACCAACACGCCACCGTAACGTCCTTGTCGAGCCCTTCCCATGCGCCCGCGAGGTCGCCGTTCACGAGGTAGTAGTTCGCGTGGGCGTTGTGGTTCGGGTCGAACATGTCGCTCCAGACGAAGATGCGGGCGTGCGGGGCGACTTCGCGGACGATTTGGGTGCAGGCCCTGACGTTATCCGCGAGGATGGCGCCCGCGTCGAGTTTCCGGCGGACACACGCGTCGTCCCAGTTCATGACGCGGATTTCGTCGTGCGACATGAAGTAGGCATTGGCGCCAAACGCGGCGTGGATGCGCCGCATTTCATCCCGCAGTAGCTCGACAGTTTTGGGCTCGGAGGGGCAAATCATGACTTGGTTCTTGGCGACGATGACGGCGTGGAAGTAGGAGACGCGGAGTCTGGTGCCATCGGGGAGTTTCGTCCGGATCGGTGGCGGTTCGTGCCAGATCTCATACGCGCCCGTCCATGGAACGACGCCCAGCCGGGGGTCGGCGAGCGTCTCGAAATCCACGCCCTCTTGGAGCGCTGCGCCACCGTCTCTTCGGACGGCCAGTGGCGCGCCGTCACGGCGGACCAGGTTGACCGGGCCGGCCTCCTCGATGCGCGCGTCGTCCCACCAGAGTGACCCGGTGCCGGCGCCGGACCCGCTCAGGTAAACGCGAATCTCGGTCGCGTCGAGCGAGTTGAACACGGCGTGATGGATCGTCCAGTTCTGCGTCGGCTTCACACCTAGGCTTGCGTAGTTGAGCGCGCGATCGCCGGCAAACACCGCCACCTTGGGCTCACCCTGGAAGCGCTGTGTCTTTACCCGCACCGAGATGTGGTATTCGCGGAAAGGCGCGACCTTCACCTCCTGCACGAGCCGCGCGTTCCTGCCGCTTGGGTTCGCCACCCGTGCCGTACCGCCGCCGGCAACCACCGTGTCGTCCTTCCAGTCCCACCTCCGGAGGTCGGTCATGTCGCCGCCCCGCAACACCACCGGGGGATCGGCGACGACGCGTGCCTCGCCGTGCTCGACCACGAAGAGCGCGTCCCGCACCGGCAGGCCCTCTGCGAGGTTTGGGTCGTGCGAGAGCAACCCCTCCGAGTAACCGAGAGGGAACACCGCGGGAACGATCTCGAGATTCACTGCCGCCGCGACCACCTTGAGCCGGTCAATGTTGGCGAAGTACCGCGCGTCGATCTCGGCAAGCCGCGAAAACTTCGTGTCCGCGAGCAGTACGCCGTTGAAGCCGGCCTTCGCCGCCAACCGGAAGAGCCTCTCGGCCTCGTCCACGTTGGTGTCGACCCAGAGGTTTTTCGAGACGTAGATCCAGCGATCGCGTCGCGGCTCCTGGGCGGCGGCGGCCGAACCGGCAAGAACGAGAAGCAAGGCGATTCGCAGTCGCATGTCCGGAGCGTGCACCGCCTGCGGCGCCGGTTCAAGAGGAAATGGCTGGGGTGATTCCGTCCGTCCCGCTGCGGGTTCCCGTTCCGAGCGCATTCGGACTATCCTACGGCGTAGGCGTACACCGGTCCGCTTGGGTGGCGCGAGGTTTTGCCCTGAAGGGGGAATCCGGACTCCCAATGAACGCACGAACGCTCCGGAGTCCCGTCAGTGCGGCCGGTGAGGGCATCCTCGACTTCATCGCGGGGGCGGGCCGGCTGGCGCTCTTCTTGGCGCGGTTCATGGCCGAGTTCCCGGGCGGCTTGCGCTACCGGCGTTTGATCCTCCGCCAGTGCTTTCAAATCGGCAACCAGTCGATGCCGCTGGTGATCCTGACGTCGATCTTCGTGGGTGGCGTCGCGGCTCTGCAGAGCTCGTATCAGTTCCAAGGCGCCATCCCGCTGATCTACGTTGGGACCGTACTTGCGAAATCGGTCTTCATCGAGTTGGGGCCGGTTCTCACGGCGCTCGTCGTCGGGGCGCGCGTCGGGGCGTCGATCGCGGCCGAGATCGGCACCATGAAGGTGACCGAGCAACTCGACGCCTTGGAGACCCTGGCGATCCGCCCGGTCCGCTACCTGGCGATTCCGCGTTTCGTCGCCGCGGTGGTGATGCTGCCTGTCATCACGGTCTTCGCGAACGCGATCGCGATATTCGGCGGGATGGCGGTGGCGGTGGCGCGGGTCGGAATTTCGGTCCACACGTTCTCACGTGGCATGCGTCTCCTGTTCGACGCCCATGATATCTATGGCGGCCTGATCAAGTCGTTCGTTTTCGGGGCTGGGATCGCGCTCTCGGGCTGCTATTTTGGTTTTACAACGGCGGGTGGCGCCGAAGGGGTCGGCACCGCAACCATGAAAGCGGTCGTCGCTTGTTGCGTGATGATTCTGGTCGCGGACTACTTCCTCGCAGAAGTGATCTTTCGTATTCTCTTTGCACCGAACTGAGCGGCGGATGATCCAGATCCACAATCTCACGAAGCGCTTCGGAAGCGCCACGATCCTCGACGGACTCGATCTGGAGATTCCGACCGGCCAGTGCACGGTGATTCTCGGCCGGTCGGGATGCGGGAAGAGTGTTCTCTTGAAGCACATCATCGGCTTGATCCGGCCGGACTCCGGCTCGATTCAGATCGACGCTGTGGAAATCTCGAGCCTGAAGTACGACGACTTGGCGAACCTGCGGCGGCGTTTCGGCATGCTCTTCCAAATGGCGGCCCTGTTCGATTCGATGACCGTCGGGGAAAATGTCGGCTTGGCGCTTCGCGAGCACACCAAAACGAGCGAGGCCGACATTCGGCGGATTTGCGAGGCGAAGCTCTCCCTGGTCGGCCTCGCCGGGATCCAGGACAAGAAGCCGTCGGACCTCTCCGGAGGCATGCGCAAGCGGGTGGGCCTGGCGCGGGCGATTGCCATGGATCCCGACTACGTGCTCTACGACGAGCCGACGACGGGCCTGGATCCGATTACCGCCGAGCAGATCAACTTGCTGATTCAGGATTTGCAACGGCGTTTGCACATTACTTCGGTCGCGGTGACGCACGATATGAAGAGTGCATATGCAATCGGCGACCGGCTCTGCTTGCTTCATAACGGCAAGATCCAATTCATCGGCACACCCGACGAGATTCGCTCGACGGGTGATCCGATCGTGCAGCAGTTCATTCACGGAGCCGCCTCAGGTCCGCTGACCGACGAGGTCGGTGCGGGTCGAAC
>Ga0315287_10001669_pt1 | contig 20720 bp, 13 predicted proteins | sample YL17G11_0_MG_FD_205037 | JGI IMG/M metagenome (GOLD analysis project Ga0315287, IMG submission 205037) | Sediment microbial communities from Yellowstone Lake, YNP, Wyoming, USA - YL17G11_0 | ecosystem: Environmental > Aquatic > Freshwater > Lake > Sediment | place: USA: Wyoming | collected...
CAGGATGCGTGGGGCGCGGCTGGCGACGTCGGTGTCGACATCGATGTCGCCAAGAACTGGTTTATCAACCTCGACGTCCGCTACATCGACATGAGCTCGGCGCTCAAGGTCAAGTTGTCCGACGGGGAAGGCGGCTTCGTCAAGATCGACGCCGGCGACGTCAAACTCAACCCGATGGTCTACGGCCTCCACGTCGGCTATCGCTGGGGTCGCCCGGCGCCGCTGCCGGTCGTTGCTCCGCCGCCGCCGCCGCCTCCGCCGCCCCCGCCGCCCCCGCCCGCGAAGTGCGGTGACGAGGACAACGATGGCGTGTGCGACACGGCCGACAAGTGCCCGGGCACCGCGGCTGGCGTGAAGGTGGACTCGGTGGGCTGCCCGCTGGAGCAGACACTGAAGCTGCTGTTCGACTTCGACAGCGCGGAGCTGCGCCCCGAGTCGATCACGGAGCTCGAGCGGCTGGTGAAGTTCATGGGTGACGTGCCGTTCGCGAAGGCGCTGGTGGAGGGCCACACGGACAGCAAGGGCTCGGACGAGTACAACCAGGCCCTGTCGGATCGCCGCGCCAAGTCGGTGTTCGACTACCTGACCTCGCGTGGTGTGGACCCGGCTCGGCTGAGCTCGGTCGGTCACGGTGAGCTCAAGCCGATCGCGGACAACGCGACCGACGAAGGCCGTCAGCTGAACCGTCGCGTGATGTTGATCCGCACGGATTCGGGCATGTAAGCGACCCGCAGGACCTTTCGGCCCTGCAACGAGGCCCCGGTGCGCAAGCGCCGGGGCCTTTTCACTTGAATTGACAATCATGCGTCCATGTATATACTGGTTTATACATTGGAGATTGTTCATGGCCAAGAGCGCAACGCTGACCGTCCAGCAATGGGGGAACAGCCTCGCCGTGCGGATTCCCGCGGCGGTGGCGCGGTCGGCTCGTTTCAGGGTCGGCCAACCAGTCGAAGTATCGGCCGAGGACTCTAACGTGCTGGTCCGGCCGATCGGGGACCCGAAACTGACGCTCGCGCAGAAGCTGGCTGCGTTCGATCCAGCGCTGCACGGTGGCGAGGCCATGGCAACCGCTCCCCTCGGCAGAGAGACTCTCTGATGGCGGCGCGGAAGTCGTGGTGCCCCGACCGACGCGACATGATCTGGATTGATTGCAATCCACAGGCCGGCCGCGAGATGCAGGACGTGCACCCGCTCGTCGTTCTCTCCCCGCGGGAATTCAACCAACGGACTGGGATAGTGATTGGCCTGCCGATGACGACGGCTGCGTACAACGACACGAATCCGTTCGCCGTGAAGCTCAATGGCCCAAGGGGCGCGGTCAGTTACATCCTCGGCCACCAGCCGAAATCATTCGATTGGCGGGCCAGAAATGCCAAGCCCCATCCGCTCAAGAAGGTGCAGGAAGACTCGTACGCGCGTGCCTGCGAGACCCTGAACCAGATCATCGAGATCGGAAGCTAGGCTCCGGTGCGCAAGCGCCGGGGCCTTTTCTTTTCCGGTTAGAATCGTCGCCCCGTTCGCGACCAGCCGTCCCCTCATGACCACGAAAGCTGTCGACACGATTCAGTCACTGGTAGAACAGGCGCGAGAGGCGGGTAAGGCCGGTCGCGCCGCCGAATCTGCCCAGCTGTGGCAACGAGTGCTGTTGTTGAATCCAGACCATACCGAGGCACTGATGGGCCTCAGTATGCAGGCGCTCGCGAGCCGGGATGCGCCGGCTGCGCTCGAAATGCTCACCCGGGGCGCAAAAGCGGCCCCGCGCGATCCGATGATCCAGCTCTACCTTGCGCTGGCCAACAAGGAGCTGGGGCAGGCCGATGCGGAATCGGCGGCGGTGAACCGCGCCCTGGCGATCGACCCGTATTTCTTTCCCGCGCTGCTGCACCAGGGAATGATGCTGGAGCGCCTCGGCAAATTTCGGCAGGCCGCGAAGGTATTCCGGGACGTGCTCAAGATCATGCCGGCGCCGGACAAGGTGGCGCCCGGGTTCCAGCGCGCGGTCCAGCACGCGTATTCCGCCGTCCGCGAGAATCAGGATTCCCTCGAGAAGCACCTCGATGACGTACTCGCCGGATTGCGCAAGCACCATGCGGGGGCCCGGCTCGACCGTTTTGAGCGCAGCGTGCAGGTCATGATCGGGCGGAAGAAGATGTACGCCCCGGAACCGATCATGCTGCATTTCGCGGACCTGGCGCCGATCCAGTTCTACGACCGCGAGCTCTTTCCGTGGCTGGCGAAGCTGGAAGCGGCGACGGACCGAATCCGGGACGAATTGCAGACCGTTCTGGCCGAGACCCCGGCGGAATTCCGCCCGTATGTCCAGCACCCGCCCGGGACCCCGGTCAACCAGTGGAAAGAACTTAACCATTCCCCGCGCTGGAGCACGTATTTCCTCTGGCAGCATGGCGTCCGGCACGACGCCCATTGCGGGCGCTGCCCTGCCACGGCGGAGGTGCTGGATTCGCTGCCGCTCGCCCGGCTGCCGAATTTCTCGCCCACGGTGGTGTTCTCATGCCTGGCGCCGCACACCGTCATCCCTCCACACACCGGCGAGACCAATACTCGCCTTATCGCGCATCTGCCGTTGATCGTCCCGGGCAATTGCACGTTCCGCGTCGGCAACGAGGCGCGCCCCTGGGAATACGGTAAGGCGTTCGTGTTCGACGATTCCATCGAGCACGAGGCGCGCAATGACAGCGACGAACTCCGCGTCGTGCTGATCCTCGACATCTGGAATCCGCACCTGGAGCCGGCGGAGCGCGAATTGGTCGCGGCGCTGGTGAACGGGGTGCGGGACTATTACCGAGCGGAAGACTGACACCCACATCCGTCGCGCCACAGCGACACCGGTCTACCGCGCTGCTGTTGCCAAAAACCAACAAGCGCGGCTCGCCGTGCCTGTGATTCGCCGCTGCGAAACGGCACTCACATCGCTTGTCTCGGCCGACCGGCTCAGCGGATCGATCGCTGTGTATTTCCCGCAACAACATCCTTCCCATTCGTGTGTAACCATTGGTATCATCCGCAACACTTGTGACGAGGCGCGTTCGCCGGGAAACCGGGTGAGCCCGATTCGCACACAGAGGCATGTGTCGACCCGCGATACTTCGACTGACCGACGTGGGTCTTTTGCAACCGAGTAATTCGGAGGAGTCAACTGATGGCCAATCGCAACATCGAGCACGCGGTACGCGTAGCGCTGTTTGCCGCAAGCGCGGCAAGCATCGGCGGGTTTTCGTCTGCGGCGCTCGCTCAGGATCAGGAAGTCGAACAGATCGTCGTCACGGGTTCGCGCATTCCGCAGCCGAACATCGAGGGCAGCAGCCCCGTGTCGGTTATCAGCAGCGCTGACGTTGCGATCCAGGGCGTGCAGAAGGTCGAAAACCTGATCAACAACCTGCCCCAGGTCTTCGCCGGTCAGGGTGGCAACTATTCGAACGGCGCCTCGGGCACCGCGACGGTGAACCTGCGTGGCCTCGGCAGCGCCCGCACGATGGTGCTGATCAACGGTCGCCGCATGGTCGCCGGCAGCCCGCGTGGCCCGGAGGCCCCCGACCTCAACCAGATCCCGTCTCCCCTGATCGACCGCGTCGAAGTCCTCACCGGTGGCGCATCGGCGGTCTACGGCTCGGACGCCGTGGCCGGCGTCGTCAACTTCATCATGAAGGACAACTTCGAGGGCATTCAGTTCGATGCCAACACGAGCTTCTACAATCACGAGAATAACAATCCCGTCGAAAAAATCGTGGTGGCTAGTGGGTATGAGAAGGCGCCCAATTACATCGGTGCCGACGGCGGTACGACACAGCTGAGCCTCCTCATGGGTTCCAATTTTGCAGATGGCAAGGGCAATGCCACGGTGTTCCTGGGCTGGCAACAGACAGATGCCCTGCTGCAATCCGAACGCGACTACAGCGGCTGCGCGTTGGGCTCGCACCCCTCGAGCTACAACGGCGAACAGTGGTACTGTGGCGGATCGTCGGCGGGCTATCCGGGGCGCTTCCGCCCGTATTGGCCCCGGTTCAGGGCCAACGGGTCCGCTGTCGCGGACCCCAGTTTCTCGCCCACTGCGGGCGGCAACCCCGGTGCGTGGAGCGGCCCCTACAACTTCGGCCCGCTGAACTTCTGGCAGCGTCCTGACGAGCGCTGGACGGCGTCGGCGTTCATGCACTACGACATCAGCGACTCCGCGCAGCTCTATTCGGAATTCATGTTCCATGACGACCGCACGAAATCGCAGATCGCGCCGTCGGGCATCTTCGCTTACAGTACTTATGGTATCCCGTGCGATGGCAGCAATCCGCTGGTGTCGGCCGCCTGGCTCAACGTGCTTTGCATCAACCGCGGCAACACCATCGACCCCGAAACTGGCCTGAGCGTCCCCGTGGCGCCCCTGTCGCCAGAGGACACCGCATCCATCAGAATCGCGCGCCGCAATGTGGAAGGCGGCGGCCGCCAGGACGACATCCGTCACACTTCGTACCGTGGCGTCGTCGGCGCCAAGGGCAGCGTGTGGGACAACTGGAACTACGACGTGTCCGCGACCTACAGCACGGTCGTCTTCTCCCAGGTGTACCAGAACGACTTCTCGATCACTCGTACCGCCCGGGCGATGGACGTCATCAGGGATCCGGCCACCGGCCAGGCGGTCTGCCGCTCGGTCGTCGACGGCACGGATCCGAACTGTGTCCCCTACAACATATGGTCAAGCGCCGGCGTGACGCCGCAAGCGCTGAACTACCTGCAGATTCCGCTGTTCAGCAAGGGCGACACCAGTTTGAAGACCGTCACCGCCACGATGGCGGCGGACCTTGGCAACTATGGCGTCAAGATCCCGCTTGCCCACGACGGCGTCGGCGTGTCTTTCGGCGCCGACTATGTCGAGAACGCCCTCGACTTCCTGACCGACCCGAACTTTGCGTCGGGTGACGGTGCCGGCCAGGGCGGCCCCACCATCGGCCAGTCGGGCGGCTACAACGTTCGGGAGTTGTTCGGCGAAGTCCGCGTTCCGATCATTCAGGATATGTTCATGGCGGATAGCCTGATACTGAATGGCAGCTATCGGCGTTCTGACTATAGCAAGCCCATCGACGAGTCGACCGACACGTACGGCGTCGGCCTCGAGTGGGCGCCGATCAAGGACATCATGTTCCGCGGCAGCTACCAGCAGGCGATACGCGCTCCCAGCATCATCGAGCTGTTCGCGGCACAAAGCCTCGGGTTGTATGACAACGACGCCGACCCCTGCAGTGGAGCGCCCGATCCGGTCACCGGTATCGTGAGCGGCGGCGCGACGGCGGCGCAGTGCGCGAACACCGGCGTGACCCCGACACAGTACGGCGGCATCGAGAACAACGAAGCGGGTCAGTACAACGCGATCTTCGGCGGAAGCCAGTCACTGGTCCCGGAAACGGCCACGTCATACACGGTCGGATTCGTGTTGCAGCCACGGTTCCTCGAGGGCTTCAGCCTCACCCTCGACTACTTCAACATCGAGGTCGAGGACGTCATTTCGACAATCCCGCCAACCGTAACGTTGAACCAGTGTCTCGCGAGCGGCAACCCGGCGTTCTGCGACAAGATTCATCGCGACTCGAGAGGCAGCTTGTGGCAGACCCCGCAGGCCTTCATCGAGTCGGTGAACCTGAACATCGGCGCTCTCAAGACCTCCGGCTACGACATCGACATCGGGTACACCACGGAAATCGGGGATTGGGGCTCGCTCGTGTTCCGGTTTAACGGCACCATGCTCGACGAGCTGATCACTCAACCGATCGCGGGCGCCGGATCGGTCGGCCAGTACGACTGCGTTGGGCTCTACGGGTCGGACTGCGGCACGCCGAATCCGGAATGGCGTCACACGGCCCGCATCACGTGGTCCACGCCGTGGAGCGTCGACCTGTCGATGGCCTGGCGTCACTTCGACGAAGTGCTGATCGACAACACCAGCAAGAACCCGCTGATCGGTGGCGACTACAACGTGGTCGACAGGAAGCTCGCTGCCCAGGAGTACCTCGACGTCGCCGCCACATGGACGTTGCTCGAGAACTACACGGTGCGATTCGGCATCAACAACGTGACGGACCAGGATCCGCCGCTGAGCGCGCAGGTCGGCTCAGGCGCCGGCAACGGCAACACCTATCCGCAGGTGTACGACGCCCTTGGCCGCTACGTGTTCATGGGCCTGACAGCGAAGTTCTGATCTGACAGAAAGGGAACGTTGCGTTCCACTGGACGGCGGGCCTCGGCCCGCCGTCTTTTTTTTGTGTCGCTTATTTGATGCGTCGAACCCGCATCGCGACGCGATTTGCGGAGACGAGAACGTAGGAGCCGAGGGCGGCCCTGCGGACGGTGACCTCGTCGCCAACCCTGATCATCGCCTTGGTGTCAGACTCGGCCTGGGCCCAGACCTGCCCATCCTCGAGAGTCACGACCCACTCCCCCGTCGAGCGCTTCCTGACTTCCGCGACCTTCCCCGTGTTGCTCTCCGGCCGTGAGGGTCCGGTTCTTGCTGGATCGAGTGCGCGTTTGTCGGCCTCAGAGAGGCCAAAGTCCTTCTTCGCCTGTGCTGCCGCATCTGCCTCGCTTGCCGCCGGCAGCGCCGCACCGATTGATTTGGTCGCCGCACGCCCAAATGCGGCGTCGTAACAAGCAAGCCTGGCGGAGTCCTCGGCCGCCGCGGCACAGGGATGGTCGGCCACTGGTCCCTGGGCAGCAGCCAGACCGGCGACCAGGGTCAGGCCCGGAAGGACTATTGCGCGACGAAATCCTGGGTCAGCCATGTCTCATCCGGCTCGTGGGATACCGGCCTCTCGAGTTCAGCGGGGCAGCAAATATACCAGCGGCCAAGCGCCACCGCGCCGTGTATCCTGCGCGCCGTGGCCGGCCTCATGACCCTCGCAGGACCCCACCGGTGACTCACATTGATCGCTCACCCTGACCTGGCAGCGGCCTCGGCCGCACTTGCCGAGCAGCGGCTGGGCAACCTGCTCGAACCCCTGGAGCGGGCTGCGACGCTCGCCTCCGGCGATGCCGTGCACTGGCGGGGTGTCATCGACCTCGCAATGCGGATCGGCGACGATGACTTGGCCGCGATCGCCGCGGCCCGCTTCCGCGCGCTGATGCCGAAGGATCCAGGTCGCCGGGCCGTCGAGATGGAACTGCTCGCGGAAACCGGGGCGACTCGTCAGGCCCTTACGCTCGCCCGCAGGCTCGAATCGGATCACCCGACGGACGCCCGGTGGCCCCTGCTCGCTGGCACGTACCTCGCGCGGCTCGGCCTCGAGGACGAGGCGATCGGCGCGCTGCGACGGGCTACGCGCAGGGCGCCGGGAATGCCGCTCGCCTGGGAACGGTTCGCTAGCCTCAAGACATTCACGACGAGCGACCCGGATCTCGCTGCCCTCGAGCGGGCCAGCCTCCAGTTCAGCAATCAGCCCGACGGCGCCGCGCTTGCGTATGCGCTTGGCAAGGCATACGACGACATCGGCGATGTCGACCGTGCATTCGACGCCTTCCGGCGTGGTGCAGCCCATACGCTCGGTGGACGCATGCCAAGGATGGATGCGTTCTTTGCGCAGGCCGCCGAGACACTGGCCGCCTTCCCGGCCGAGCGTCTTGCGGCAGATTTTGCGACTGACCGGCCGGAACGGCCGATCCTGGTCATCGGAACCCCGCGGTCGGGCACTACGTTGCTGGAGCGCATCCTGGCAGCCAGCCCCGCTGTCACCTCGGGCGGCGAACTCAAGATGCTGAGGCTTGCCTGCCTGGGATTCTCCCCTCCGTCCCCGGCACGCGTCGCAGCATTCGTGCGGCTGGCGGGCAGCGAGGCGGAGGCCTGGCAGCAGGTCGCCGAGACCTACGTGCGCAAACTCGTGGTTCGCTTCGGGCGCGCAAACGGTGTCGTGGACAAGGGCCTGGTCAACTACCTGTACGTCGGAGCGCTCGCGCTGGCCCTTCCACAGGCGAGAATCATCCATGTGCGTCGCGACCCGATCGACGTGGCCTGGTCGTGCTTCCGTCGACGTTTCCATGACGGTCTCGCGTGGAGCTACAACTTCGAGTCGCTGGCCGCATTCATCCGGGGCTACGGCGATATTTGCGCCCATTGGCAACGCGTGCTGCCGGGGCGAATTCTCACGGTTGAGTTCGAGAAGCTCGTCACCGACCCGGAGTCCGAGACCGCGCGGGTATTTGAGTTCGTGGGCATTGAGCGCCCGAAGGATTGGCAATCCTTCCACCAGAAGAGCGGCGCGGTGCACACCTCGAGCCAGCTGCAGGTGCGGCGACCGTTGAATTCCGATGGCGTCGGCGCCTGGAAGCGTTACGAGCGTCATCTGGGCCCCTTGTTCGACGCGCTTGCCAGGTTTGGTGTGCCGTCCCCACCACAACCAGCATCGTCGAGCCCGCGGGGTTAGGGGCCGCTGGGCGGGATGCGCGACTGGCATTCGTTCGGGCCACAGCGACGCACGCGCTGCGTCGTGGGGTCCGGATAGGCCTTCAACTGCAACTCGCGTCGAGGATAGTCGACGACGAACTCCTGCAGCGTGCCGAGCAGGTCCATCCCGACCAGCAGCGCCGGCTCCCCGGCAAGACCCCAGACATCGAAGACATGCAAGTCGTCGAATGTCACCGGCAGGTTCCTGAGCCGCGCGTTGCCGATCGAAATGTCGGGCGCCAGGAACGTCGTTCCCGTACTCACATCGTCCGTGACGCCGATCACGGACGCATCGCGGCGGTTCCAATGGCTGACCCGGTGCTCGATCGCATCGCGCAATGGCGCGTTGCCCAAGGTGCGCTCTGCTCCGGTGTCGATGATGACCTGCACCGGCACGCGGCCAACGCGGCCAGACGCAATGAGAAGTCCATTCCTTTCCAGCCGGACCGGCACGGTCAGGGACCCGCCCGGCGCGCGAGCACGGCTCGATTGCGTGATTGTCACCCGGTCCCGCGCGAAGTCGACATCAATCCGCGCTGCCTGCAGCCCTTCGACGCCGAGAATGCCGTCGGCACCCGCAAATATGTGTTCCGCGAGCATCGGCAGGCGGACATCCCGCAGCTCGATATCACCGGCACGCAGCGTATCGATCTCAACCACGGGCAACATCGCGGATCCCGTCACGCCGTTGACCCGGACCATGGCCCCCGGGTCGTTTGGCAGACCGAGCGCTTCCACCAGGCGCGGCGCCAGCGCCGAACTGTTCGCTCCGGTGTCGAGAATGAAACGGAATGGCCCGTGGCCGTTGATCGTCACTGCGGCAAGCACTCGACCTGCGCGATCGACGCGCGTCGGTGCGGCGTACAAGGCCTCCGGCGGTTGAGATTGCGCAGTCGCCGGGGCGGGGGTGGCGGCGCCCGCCGTGAACTCCCTGCCGGCGCAAGCCGCGCCGATCATGCCGGCCAGGCTCACAGCCACAGCCGCCAGCAGCCGCTCGCGCCAGCGGGTGGCCGAACCCGTGCCGGGGTGCCTGGCACGACAAACCGGGATCCACATGCGACGTACTATAGGCCGCTGAACACCCCTTAGGCGGCGCCCGCGACGGTCTGTGGGTCTGGCACGCCCAACCGCGGAGCCGTTTGACAATAGGGACGTCGCGGTCTTTCATTCGCACCTCGCATTGCCAGAGCCGAGGATCGCGAATGAACGGTGCACCGCAACCCGTTGAAACGCTCGAAGCCGCGATCAATCAGGCGGCGAAGCTGCTCGCCTCGAATCCGTCGCTTGCCGCCGAGAAGGCGCGGGAAATCCTCCGGGCCTCGCCGAAGCATCCTCTGGCGACGCTGCTCTTGGGCATGGCGCAGCGCAACCTCGGTGCGATCGATACGGCCGTCGAAATACTCGAACCGCTTGCGGGCGCGCATCCGCAGTGGGCGCCGGCACAGTATGAACTGGGCGTGACATTCGGCCTCGCTGGCCACGCCGAGGCAGCAGTGGCGGCGCTGCGCCGCGCGGTCCGCCTCCGACCGGACATCGGCGAAGCGTGGCGCCTGATCGCCGACCACCTCTTCGAACTGGGCGATCCGGCCGGCGCGGACCTGGCGCATGCCAATCACCTCGCGGTTTCTACGCGCGACCCGAGGCTGCTCACGCCCGCGGCAGCCCTTTGCGAGGGCCGCACTGCGGAGGCCGAGACGCTGCTGCGGGCGCACCTCGAGCAGTATCCGGCGGACGCAGCGGCCTTGCGCATGCTGGCCGAATCCGTGGCGCGCATCGGACGCGACGGGGACGCCGAGGCTCTCCTCGCGCGATGTCTGGCGGTCGCGCCAGGATTCACCGCCGCCCGCTACAACTTTGCCGTGGTGCTGGTCAAGCAGAACAAGACGGCAGAGGCGCTCGCGGAGATCGGCAAGCTGCTTGCCGTCGAGCCGATGAATCCCAGCTACCTCAACCTGCAGGCCAATGCACTGACGAAGATCGGGGAGTTCGACCAGGCGATCGACGCATTTGCCGCTGTACTGGCCAACTACCCGAGCAACGCGAAGATCTGGCTGGCGTACGGCCACGCCCTCAAGACAGCCGGGCATCGCGGTGATTGCATCACGGCGTACCGCCGCAGCATCGAACTCGCACCCGCCCTGGGCGAAGCCTACTGGAGTCTTGCCAACCTGAAGACGTTTCGCTTTGCGAGCGGCGACATCGACGCCATGCGCGCGCAACTGGCACGACCCGACCTTGCAGGCGAAGACCGCTTGCACTTTCACTTTGCGCTCGGCAAGGCGCTCGAGGACTCGAAGGAGTACCCGGACTCGTTCGCGCAGTACGCCGAGGGTAATCGTGTTCGCCGTGCAGGCCTCCCTCCCGGCTCGTATGTGCCGGACGAAACATCAGCGTACGTCCGCCGCAGCAAGACCCTTTTTTCCGCGGATTTCCTCGGACAGCGCGCTGGATGGGGCTGCTGGGACAGGGACCCGATCTTCGTCATCGGGCTGCCGCGCTCCGGATCGACACTGTTGGAACAGATCCTGTCGAGCCACTCGATGGTCGAGGGTACGATGGAACTGCACGATGTCCACCAGATCGCGACTTCCCTCGTTCGCGAATCGAAGCAAACGGATCGGTTGCTGTACCCCGAGGTGCTCGCGAGCCTGTGCGCCGATGACTTCCGCGCGCTGGGCGAACGCTACCTGCGGCAAACGCGGATTCAGCGCAAATCCGGCGCGCCCACCTTCATCGACAAGATGCCGAACAACTGGACGCACGCCGGCTTGATCCACCTGATGCTGCCGAACGCAAAGATCGTCGACGCGCGCCGCCATCCGCTGAGCTGCTGTTTTTCGAACTTCAAGCAGCATTTCTCGCGCGGCCAGCACTTCACGTACAGCCTCGAGGACATCGGGCGGTTTTACCGGGACTACGTGGATCTCATGGCACATTTCGACAAGGTGCTTCCGGGGCGGGTGCACCGGGTGATCTACGAGCGCATGGTCGAAGACACCGAGACGGAGGTCCGTCGCCTGCTGGCCTATTGCGACCTGCCCTTCGAGGACGCCTGCCTGCGGTTCTACGAGACCGACCGCGCGGTGCGAACCCCGAGTTCGGAGCAGGTGCGACAGCCGATTTTCCGCGAAGGGGTGGACAAGTGGCGCCATTACGAGCCGTGGCTCGACCCGCTCAAGGAGGCGCTGGGGCCGGTCCTGGACGCCTATCCCGACAGTCCGACACCGTGAACCCGGTCAGGGCCCGTATCCGAATTCCGTCACCCACGGTTCGAGGATCTTCAGCACCGGCTCCATCGGCTCGCGGTACTTTCGCCATTGGCCGGTGCCATCGAACAGGCCGCGGCGGACCTGGTGGGCGCTCGGCGTCCGGATCTTGCGATCGGCCGCCGCACGACTGAACTCGCGGACCTGTTCGGTCCACGGCGCACCGACGAAATCGGCGAGCGCGCGGGTGGTCTCGTCGAAATCACCGACGAGGCGGGAGTAGTCGACCACGTGGAACGGCAGCGCCAGCGCCCGCCGATGGTGCTCCGTCACGCGCATCGCGGCGTCGTAGTGCCGGGCGATCTTCTCGAGACTGGTGAGTTGGAAGGTCAGGGCATTCGGGCTGAAATTCCGCCTGAAACAGCTCAACACCACATCGCGAGGATCCCGGCGGCACAACACGACCACGGCGTCCGGGAACAGGCGCGCGATCATCGGCAGCTTGATCCCGTACAGCGGCGACATGTCCACGAAGGTCTTGCCGTCGACATCTGGCACCTGTTCGCGTACCCGCCTCCAGTAGTCGGAGCGCGCCAGTGCCGCGGTTTCCAGATCCAGTGGATTCAGCTTGTCGAGCGTCTGGTCGTTGCGCAGGAAGGCGCGATCTGCGGCCGCCAGCGTGTCCCCTTCTTCCAGAACGCGGGTATCCGGCAGCGTGGCCAAGATGCTCTCGACCAACGTGACGCCCGACCGCAGGTAACCCAGCAGGAACACGTGCCGCCGGACCGGGCTCGTTGCGGTCCGGTCACCGGAGGGCCGGGACCAGTCGCGTCGATCCTGTCGCTCGAACCAAGCTGCCAGTCGCCGGATGAATCCAAGGTGGTTCTCGACCGGACCCCGATCACCGTATCGTGCCTCGTGCCGGAGCGCGAATGCCTCCTTCACGCGACTGTAGGCGGCGAACGCTTCCTTCGCGCGGCCCAAACCATCCAGCGCGTCGGCCAGTTGGCCGAGCGCAAACTGGCGCTGCGACTCATTGAGCCCCTCGCCCGCCAGCAAGTTCGCCAGCCTTGCGCGCGCCGGCTCGAAAGCGCGCTCGTCGAGGTCCACGCTGGCGAGGGTCAGGCTGGCGAGTGCGTGATCCGCCTGCAGACCCAACGCTTCGTTCGCCCATGCACGCGCGGCATCTAGACGCCCATCGCGAACTTCGGCGAATGCCAGGCTGGCGCGAGGAGCCGGGTCCCGCGGGGCGAGTGCTGCTGCGCGACGAAAGGCCTCGCGGGCCCGAGCTAAATCACGTGATCCCGCATGCGCGGCGCCAAGCGCCAGCCAAGCGTCGAGAAGATCCGGTCGGAGGGCTAGGGCGGCCTGAAAAGCTGCGATGGCTTCGTCGGTGCGTTCCTCCGCGACCAGAAGCCGGCCGATCTCGACGATCGTGGCTGCGTCGTTCGGTGCAACGGACAGTGCCTGGTTCAGTAATTGTCCCGCATCCTTGATCCTCCCGGAGTTGCGCAGCGCCTCGGCCTGGATCCTCATCAAAGCCGGGTGAACCAGGCCGTCCGTGGCCGCGTGGTTGGCGATGGCTAGCGCGGTCTGCAAGTCCCCACCGGCCCGAGCCCGCACCGCATCGTTCACCAGTGAATCAGCGCGCGATATCTGGTCGTTCCGCATCGGCCCTCTCCTGCTCGCGCATCCTCCGACCCGATGCGCACTCGGCACCCGTCAACTCCCGCCACAGCCACCGGTTCCACAAATAGTCGAATTCTTCCGGAACTGGGCGCGGTCCGACTCTGCCTTGCGCTCCAGTTCCGCGGCCTCAGCGGCCGTCATGCATGTCTCTGTCTCGAAGCGGGTGCCGACCTGCGCAACCTTCTTGCAGTACACCGTCTCACCATCGCGTGTTTTCGCCTTAAAGCCCGAAGGCACCTTCGCCTTGGCGCCCACTTTGCCCGTTGTTTCCGCAGCGGCAGGAGCAGCCGCGGCCACTGGTCGCGCAGCGACTGTCGCAGCCGCCGTCGGAGTGGTGGGTTGTGAGGCGCATGCGGCGGACAGGGCGATCACCAGAACAAGTCCAAGAAGACGCATTTCAACTCCCAAATGACGACCAGTTGGTCAATATCGTGCCTCGTTGCTTCACCGGGATCCAGCCCAATCACGTAGCGGCAGTTCGTTACCCTTGCGTACGGTGCGCAAGGCGAAGCTCGATTGCACGCGCGCCACACCCGGCAGGCGCGTCAAGTGCTGGCTGTGCAGGCGCTCGAAGTCGCTCGGATCGGACACCGCCACACGCAGGAGGTAGTCCTGCTGACCGGTCATCAGGTAGCACTCCATGACTTCCGGCACGTGCTGCACGGCCTCCTCGAACGCCGCCAGGTCGGCCTGCTCCTGGCGATTCAGGGTAATGCTCACGAAGACGTTGCCCGGCAACCCGACCTTGCCCTGGTTGATGCGCGCGGCATAACCGTCGATGACGCCTGCCTCCTCGAGTGCCCGCACGCGCCTCAGGCACGCCGACTCGCTCAGGTGGACACGCTCCGCGAGTTCGCGGTTGCTCAGGCGACCTTCACGTTGCAGGGCCGCGAGGATGAGGCCGTCGATCCTGTCGATCTTCATTCGCAGATTCCTGCCTGATTTGTCGCTGGCGCCACGGATTCTTGCGTCCGAATGCTGCTATCAGGCTAACTTTGCATGAATCCGGACCACTTGCAAACTATCCTGTCGGAACCAGATCGCGCCCGAATTACAATCATCCAGGCCTACCAGGGGAGAATCATGCGTATCGGTGTGCCCAAGGAAATCAAGGTTCATGAATACCGCGTCGGCCTCGTTCCGGCAGCCGTGCGGGAACTCGTCGAAGCGGGCCACGAAGTCGTCGTGCAGACGGGCGCGGCAGCCGGCATCGGCTTCGCCGATGCGGACTACCACCGTGTCGGCGCGAAGATCGCGGCCACCGCCACGGAGATCTTTGCCTCGGCGGACATGATCGTGAAGGTTAAGGAACCGCAGCCGCAGGAGTGCGCGATGCTGCGCCCGGGCCAGGTGCTCTATACCTACCTGCACCTCGCGCCGGATCCCAAGCAGACCGAGGCGCTGATCAGGTCGGGCGCAACCTGCATCGCTTACGAAACCGTCACGGCGCCGGACGGCTCGCTGCCGCTGCTCACGCCGATGAGCGAAGTCGCGGGCCGCATGTCGGTGCAGGTCGGCGCGTACTGCCTGCAGAAGGCCAGCGGCGGCCGCGGCATCCTGCTCGGCGGCGTGCCGGGCGTGGCGCCCGCAAAGGTCGTGATCCTGGGTGGCGGCGTCTCCGGCACGCATGCGGCCGAAATGGCCGTCGGCCTGCGCGCGGACGTCACCGTCGTCGATCGTTCCGTGAAGCGCCTGCGCGAGTTGTCGTCGATCTTCGGTTCGTCGCTGCGCACCGAATACTCCACGCAGGAGCACATCGACGCACTCGTCATCCATGCCGATCTCGTGATCGGTGCCGTGCTGATCGCTGGCGCTGCCGCGCCGAAGCTGGTCACGCGCGACATGGTGCGCCGGATGCAAGCGGGCTCGGTGCTGGTGGATATCTCGATCGACCAGGGCGGCTGCTTCGAGACCAGCAAGGCCACCACGCACGCGGACCCGACCTACGTCGTGGACGACGTGATCCACTACTGCGTGGCCAACATGCCGGGCGCCGTGCCGCGCACTTCGACGTTCGCGCTCAACAACGCCACGTTGCCGTTCGCGCGCCGGATCGCGGACCTCGGCTGGAAGGCGGCCCTCAAGGCCGATCCGCACCTCGCCAATGGCCTGAACGTGCACGCCGGCCACATCACCAATGCGGCCGTCGCCCACGACCTCGGGCTGCCGTACCGGCCGGTCGCGGAGTTTCTGAACTAGCCTTTGGGCACCTCTCCCCACCTCTCCCACTCCTGCGGGAGAGGTCGGGCGATAGCCCGGGTGAGGGATTCTCATACCTCTCCCGCTCTCGCGGGAGAGGTCGGGCGATAGCCCGGGTGAGGGCTCTTTTTCCGACCCTCACCCCTCGCGCCCGCGCTATCGCGCCGGCGCTCGTTCCCTCTCCCGCTCACGCGGGAGAGGGTGGCCGTTAGGCCGGGTGCGGGTTTCCGGTTAACCTACGTCATCGACGGAGGTTAACCGCATGTCAGCAGTCCTCAAGGGCGTTTCGCTCGACGACAAGTACACCCAGGCATCCGGCCGGGTCTTCCTGACCGGCAACCAGGCGCTGGTGCGCCTGCCGCTGATGCAGCGCAGCCTCGATGTCGCCGCAGGGCTGAATACCGCCGGCTTCATCAGCGGGTACCGCGGCTCTCCGCTCGGTGCGTACGACTTCGAACTGTGGGGCGAACTTGAGCGCCTGCGCGATTCGCACATCGTATTCCGTCCCGGCGTGAACGAGGACCTGGCCGCCACCGCGGTGTGGGGCACGCAGCAGGCCGTCCTGCTGCCGGGGGCGAAATACGACGGCGTGTTTGCACTGTGGTACGGCAAGGGCCCGGGCGTCGACCGCTGCGGCGACGTCTTCAAGCACGGCAACCGCCAGGGCGCGGCGAAGCACGGCGGCGTGCTGGTCGCGATGGGCGACGATCATCCCGGCAAGTCCTCGACCGTCTCGCACCAGAGCGAGCAGGCGCTCGCGGCGAATCACATCCCGGTGCTCTATCCGTCCTCCGTGCAGGAACTGCTCGAGTACGGGCTGCTCGGCTGGGCGCTCTCGCGGTTCTCCGGCCTGTGGGTGGGACTCAAGTGCGTCAACGAAAACGTCGAAGGCACCTCCACGATCGACATCGACCCGGCGCGCTATCGATACACGACGCCCGAGTTCGCCATGCCGCCGTTCGGCGGCCTGAACACGAATCCGCGCCCGATGGTGATGCGCGAGGCCGATGAAACCCTCGTCACGAGGTACCGCGTGCCGGCCGCGCAGGCCTTCGCTCGCGCCAACGGCATCGATCGCGTCATCATCGACGGGCCGAAGCGCCGCCTCGGCATCGTCGCGACCGGCAAGGGTTACGTCGACCTGTACCAGGCGCTGTCCGCGCTGGGCATCGACGACGCGCGCGCGCGCGACCTCGGAATCCGGGTCTACAAGATCGGCATGATCTGGCCCGTCGAACCCGAGGGCCTGCGTGCGTTCGCACGCGGACACGAGGAATTGCTGTTCGTCGAAGAAAAGGCTGCGTTCGTCGAGGACCAGGCCGCCAAGGTTCTCTATCACCTGCCCTCCGCCGAAAGGCCCCGGCTGGTCGGCAAGCAGGACGAGACCGGAGCGCCGCTGCTGGCCGCCGTCGAACAGTTGACGTTCAGCGACGTGGCGGTCGCGCTCGGCAAACGGCTGGCAGCGCTCGGGATCATGGACGACGCACTGCGCGCGCGCCTCGACCTGCTGACGTCCCGGGTTACGCGAGCGAAGGCATCGTCGTCAGGCCCCGTGACGCGCACGCCGTACTTCTGCTCCGGCTGTCCGCACAACACCTCGACGCAGATCCCGGAGGGCAGCCTCGCGCTGGCCGGCATCGGTTGCCACACGATGGCTAGCGGCATGAACCGTCGCACCTTGATGCCAACCCAGATGGGCGGCGAAGGACTCAACTGGACGGGCATCGCGCCCTTCACTGCCATGCCGCATGTGTTCCAGAACCTCGGCGATGGCACGTATTTCCACTCCGGCCTGATGGCGGTGCGCGGCGCGGTCCAGGCCGGCGTCAACATCACCTACAAGATTCTCTACAACGACGCGGTCGCGATGACCGGCGGCCAGCCGGTCGAAGGACAGATGTCACCGGCAGAGATCTGCCGGCAATTGCTGGCCGAGCGCGTTAAGCGCGTGGTGCTGGTCTCGGACGAACCCGGAAAGTTCCGCCTGCCTGCGGCCGGCGTTCCGCAGGAGGTGACGATTCATCACCGCGACGACCTCGATTCGATACAGCGGGAATTGCGCGCGATCCCGGGTACCACTGCGATCATCTACGAGCAGACCTGCGCGGCCGAGAAGCGCCGGCGTCGCAAGCGCAAGGAAATGCCCGATCCGCCGGAGCGCGCCTTCATCAACGCAGCCGTGTGCGAGGGCTGCGGCGACTGCTCGACGCAGGCGAACTGCGTGTCGATCCTTCCGAAGGAAACCGACTTCGGCCGCAAGCGCGAGATCGACCAGTCGAACTGCAACAAGGACTTCAGCTGCGTCAAGGGTTTCTGCCCGTCGTTCGTGACGGTGCACGGCGGCCAGCTGCGCAAGCCGCGCGCGGCTACGCTCGACGCTTCCGCCTTCGCCGCCCAGCCCACCCCGCCCGCTCCTTCCGTGAAGGACAGCTGGAACGTCCTGATCGCCGGCATCGGCGGCACCGGCGTGGTCACCGTCGGGTCGGTGCTCGCGATGGCGGCGCACCTCGAGGGCCGTCACGCGAGCGTGATCGACATGACGGGACTCGCGCAGAAAAACGGCGCCGTCTGGAGCCACCTGCGCATCGGCGCGGGTGCCGCGGGATTGTCGGGCGCACGCATCGGCCTGGCCGAAGGCGACCTGCTGCTCGGCTGCGACCTGGTGACGGCCGCAGAGAAGGACTCCGTGCTGACGCTGGATCCCTCACGCACGCACGCGGTCATCAACTCGTGGCTGCAGCCGACCGCGATGTTCCAGCTGGTTCCGGACCTGAAGCTGGACGTGGATACGGAGCTGCGTCCGATCCGCAGCGGCGTTGCACCCGAGCGAATGCATACGGTGGACGCCACCACCACGGCGCTCAAGCTGCTCGGCAATTCGATTGGTGCGAACTTCTTCCTGGTCGGATACGCGTTGCAGGCCGGGGCACTGCCGGTGTCGCTCGCTTCGATCGAGAAGGCCATCGAACTGAATGGCCAGGCCGTCGAGTTCAACAAGCGTGCGCTGCTGCTCGGGCGCCTGGCCGCACACGATCCGGCGGCCGTCGTGCGTCAACTCGAACCGACCGGGCTCGAGGTTGCGACCATTGCGCCGGCGCAGACTCACGACGCAATCGTGCAGCGCCGCGCGACTTACCTGACCGACTACCAGGATGCCGCCTACGCCGAACGCTACACGCGCCTCGTGGGCCGTGTGCGCGACGCCGAGCGCGAACGGGGACGCGGGCTCACCGGGCTCGCCGATGCCGTGGCGCGATACTACTTCAAGGTGCTTGCGTACAAGGACGAGTACGAGGTCGCTCGACTGCACAGCTCCGAGGAGTTCCGGCGACAGATCGAGAACACGTTCGAGGGCGGCTACCGCCTGCGCTTTCACCTTGCGCCGCCACTGCTGGCCCGTCCGGATCCGCAGACAGGCAAGGTCCGCAAGCGCGAATACGGCCAGTGGATGCTGGGAGCCTTCAGGCTGATGGCAAAGCTGAAGGGCCTGCGCGGTTCGGCACTCGACGTGTTCGGCCATACGCCGGACCGCAAGCTCGATCGGCAGTTGATCGTCGAGTACGAGACGCTGGTCGAGGAGTTGCTGCAGCGGCTCGATGCCGGCAATCACGCCGTCGCCGTCGAGTTGGCGTCGCTGCCCGAGCACGTGCGCGGGTATGGCCACGTCAAGCACAAGCACCTCGAGGTCGTGCGCCAGCGACAGGCCGAGTTGCTCGCTCGATTGCGCAAGGAAACGCGAGCCGCTGCAGCGGCTTAGGGAAGTACTTACCTCTCCCGCTTTAGTGCCGATCACCTCTCCCGCTCTTGCGGGAGAGGTCGCGCGCAGCGCGGGTGAGGGCTCTTTTTCCGACCCTCACCCCAACCCTCTCCCACCAGGGGCGGGAGAGGGGGTAGACAGACCCTCACCCCAACCCTCTCCCGCTAAGAGCGGGAGAGGGAGTGGAAACTGAACTTGAGACATCCATCGCTCACTGAAGGCTCGATTCCGCGGACGCTGTTCCTGTTCGCGCTGCCCATGCTCGCAGGCAACGTAATGCAGAGCCTGAACGGCTCGATCAATTCGATCTGGGTCGGGAAATACCTCGGCGAGGCGGCGCTGGCGGCCACGTCGAACGCGAACCTGCTGATGTTCCTGGTGCTGGGCGGCGTGTTCGGACTCTCGATGGCCTCGACGATCCTGGTGGCGCAACGCATGGGGGCCGGCGACCTGTCCGCTGCCCGGCGTGTCGTCGGCAGCAGCGCCAGCTTCTTCGTCGGCTTTGCCGCGCTGACGGCGGTGGCCGGCCTGGTGTTCCTGCATCCACTGCTGGCGTGGCTGCGCACTCCGTCGGACGTCGTGCCCTACGCGGTGCCGTACCTGCGGATCACGCTCGCCACGCTGCCATTGTCCTTCCTCTATTACTTCGTGATGGGCGTGCTGCGCGGCGCGGGCGACTCGCGCACGCCATTTCGGTTCCTGCTGCTCTGCGTCGCGCTCGACGTGCTGCTCAACCCGCTGCTGATCTTCGGATTCGGCCCGGTACCGCGACTCGGGATCGCAGGCTCGGCGACGGCCAGCCTGCTGGCACTCGGCGTGAGTCTCGCGGCGATGGTGCTGCACCTGTACCGCCGGCGTAACCCGCTCTGCATCCGCCGCGATGAGTGGCACCTGTTCAGGCCCGACCGGGCGATCGTGCGCATGCTCGTACAGAAGGGCCTGCCGATGGGCCTGCAGATGGTCGTGATGGCCTCGAGCCTGATCGCGATGATCGGACTGGTGAACCGTTTCGGTTCCCACGTGACGGCCGCGTTCGGCTCGGCCATGCAGGTCTGGAGCTACGTGCAGATGCCCGCGCTCGCGGTGAGCGCGGCCGTGTCGTCGATGGCGGCGCAGAACGTCGGCGCCGGCAACTGGCCGCGCGTGTCGGAGACGATGCGAGCCGGACTGGTGCTGAGCGTGGCAACCACCGGGAGCCTGTGCCTGCTGCTGCAGTTGTTCGGCCGCCACGTGCTCGGCCTGTTCCTGCCGGATGACAGCGCGGCGCTCGATCTCGCCACTCACGCCAACACCATCGTGCTGTGGTCGTTCGTCTTCTTCGGAATCAGCATGGTGCTGGTCGGCGTGGTGCGCTCGACCGGCGCGGTCATCGTCCCCGTGTTGCTGCTGTTCGTGTCCCTGTGGCTGGTCCGGTTTCCGCTGGCCTACG
>Ga0315287_10001670_pt1 | contig 20714 bp, 18 predicted proteins | sample YL17G11_0_MG_FD_205037 | JGI IMG/M metagenome (GOLD analysis project Ga0315287, IMG submission 205037) | Sediment microbial communities from Yellowstone Lake, YNP, Wyoming, USA - YL17G11_0 | ecosystem: Environmental > Aquatic > Freshwater > Lake > Sediment | place: USA: Wyoming | collected...
GAAATTCGACGTTCGGTTCTACCTGGTATCGATTCTTTTCATCATATTCGATCTTGAAGTGGCGTTCCTGTTCCCCTGGGCCGTGAGCCTGAAACAGATCGGCATGCTGGGCTTCTGGTCCATGATGGTGTTTCTGGCGGTCCTCACCACGGGCTTTGTCTACGAATGGCGCAAAGGAGCACTGGAATGGGATTGATCGAAACGGCCCCCCCCGAGCAGCGCGAGTATTTCACCGACATCAATGCCGAGCTTGCCGATAAGGGTTTTCTTGTCACCTCGACTGATGACCTGATCAACTGGGCCCGCACCGGCTCGCTGATGTGGATGACCTTTGGCCTTGCCTGTTGTGCCGTGGAAATGATGCACACCTCGATGCCGCGCTATGACGTCGAACGTTTTGGCTTTGCGCCGCGCGCCTCGCCCCGTCAGTCCGACGTGATGATCGTGGCTGGAACTCTCACCAACAAGATGGCACCTGCCTTGCGCAAGGTCTATGACCAGATGCCTGAGCCCCGCTTCGTTATTTCGATGGGTTCCTGCGCCAACGGCGGTGGCTATTACCATTATTCCTACTCCGTGGTGCGCGGCTGCGATCGCATCGTGCCGGTTGACATCTACATTCCGGGCTGCCCGCCAACAGCTGAAGCCTTGCTCTACGGAATCCTGCAACTGCAGAAAAAGATCCGCCGTACTGGCACGATTGAACGCTGATTATGACAGACAGTCTTTCCGCACTTGGCGAACACATCGCACTAGGTCTTGGGCCCATTATAACGGGGCAAGTCATTTCTTTTGGTGAACTTACGCTGCATGCCAATGCCGCCGACATCAACACTGTTCTCACGTATTTGCGTAATGATTCTGAATGCCGCTTTGTTTGCTTCATCGATATTTGCGGTGCTGACTATCCTGAACGCGAAAAACGCTTCGACGTGGTTTACCACCTGTTGTCGCCCTACAAGAATCAGCGCATTCGTGTGAAAGTGCAGGCAGACGAAGATACCCAGGTGCCATCTGCCATCCCAGTGTTTCCAGCGGCCAACTGGTACGAGCGTGAGACCTTTGATCTCTATGGCGTGCTATTTTCGGATCATCCGGATCTCCGCCGCATTCTCACCGATTATGGTTTTTCCGGCCATCCCCTGCGCAAGGACTTCCCTCTTACCGGTCACGTCGAAGTGCGTTACGACGACGAAGCCAAGCGCGTGGTCTATGAGCCTGTAAAGCTCGTCCAGGAATTCCGTTCCTTCGATTATTTGTCACCTTGGGAAGGGACGACGTATGTTCTTCCAGGTGACGAGAAAGCAAAGGGGCCTAAGGGGTAGGTGAGTAGTAAGTTGTGAGGAGATTGATTTGAAGGTGTTCAATCGCAGTTAGTTCCTAACCGATACCTAAGAGTTTGGCAGTCGGCAATGCAAATTGCCGAGGAGGTATACAAAATGACGGGAGGTTTTCTCAAGAAGAAATATCTGGCACGACGAACTAAATACGCAGAAGTTCAGCGTCTATAGCTTCGAATGTTGCGGAGGATTATGGCAGAGAAAGTCGTAGATCGTTCGTGTAATTTTTGATATTTGCCCAAGGGTCTTTGAAAGAAACTGAAACACTTGTTGTCTTGTGAATGCGTTGGATTGCTAAAGAGAAAACAAATTGAGAACTTGTTGGAACAATAAGATGAACTTGGCCGCACATTGCGCTCGCTCGTTCGCTATTTATAGCGGAAGGCAGAGGGAATCTGACACTACTCGCGAGTCTTCCAATGACTGAAGCCACCGTTAGAAACTTCTCCATCAATTTTGGCCCGCAGCACCCAGCTGCACACGGTGTTCTCCGCCTGGTGTTGGAGCTTGATGGTGAGGTCGTCACCCGTGTCGATCCGCATATCGGATTGCTGCACCGCGGCACAGAGAAGCTGATCGAGTACAAAACCTATCTGCAGGCAGTGCCTTACTTTGATCGCCTCGACTACGTTGCTCCCATGAACCAGGAGCATGCCTATGCGCTGGCGGTCGAGAAGTTGCTGGGCATTACTGTTCCAAAGCGTGCGCAGCTCATCCGCGTTCTCTATTCAGAAATTGGCCGCTTGCTGTCGCATCTGTTGAACGTCACGACACAGGCCATGGACGTTGGCGCCCTGACGCCTCCGTTGTGGGGTTTTGAGGAACGCGAGAAACTCATGGTGTTCTACGAGCGCGCCTCTGGCAGCCGCATGCATGCAGCCTACGTGCGTCCTGGCGGTGTCCACCAAGACCTTCCGCAAAAGCTGATCGACGATATCAGCCACTTCTGCGACACGCATCCCAAGATTCTCGACGACATTGAAATGCTGCTTACGGGCAACCGCATCTTCAAGCAGCGCAACGTGGATATCGGCATCGTGTCACTAGAAGAGTGCTTCAAGTGGGGCTTCTCCGGCGTCATGGTACGGGGTTCCGGCGCTGCATGGGATTTGCGCAAGGCCCAGCCCTACGAATGTTATGCTGAGATGGATTTTGACATTCCCATCGGCAAGAACGGTGACAACTACGATCGCTACCTCATCCGCATGCAGGAGATGCGCGAGAGCGTGAAGATCATGATGCAGTGCGTGGCATTGCTCAACAGCCCAGCTGGGCAGGGTGCCATCTCATCCAGCGATGGCAAAATCGTGCCGCCCAAGCGTGGAGAAATGAAGCGCTCCATGGAAGCGCTCATTCACCACTTCAAGCTCTACACCGAAGGCTACAAAGTGCCAGAAGGTGGGGTCTATGCCGCCGTGGAAGCCCCCAAGGGCGAGTTCGGTGTTTATCTGGTGAGCGATGGAACCAATAAGCCCTACCGCTGCAAACTCCGCGCACCAGGCTTTGCCCATCTCCAGGCGATGGATTTCATGTGCCGCGGCCACATGTTAGCCGACGTCTCAGCCGTGTTGGGCTCCCTCGATATTGTATTTGGTGAGGTGGATAGATGAGCGTACGCCGTCTCGATCCCATACAGCCCGCATCCTTCGCCTTCACGGCGGAAAACATGGTATGGGCGAAGAAGACCATTGCGCAGTATCCCGCAGGCAAGCAGGCGTCCGCGATCATTGCCCTGCTGTGGCGCGCCCAGGAGCAGAATGCCGGCTGGCTGTCGAAGCCTGCCATGGAATATGTGGGCGGGATGCTCGATATGGCCTTCATTCGCGTCTACGAAGTGGCCACCTTCTATACCATGTTCCAACTCTCGCCCGTGGGCAAGAAAGCCCACGTGCAGGTGTGCGGCACTACGCCTTGTATGCTGCGCGGCTCCGGGGACCTGATGAAGGTCTGCAGGAACAAAATTCACGCAGAGCCCCGCCATCTCTCGGCGGACGGCAATTTTTCCTGGGAAGAGGTGGAATGTCTCGGCGCCTGCGTGAACGCCCCGATGGCCCAGATCTGGAAAGATACCTTCGAAGACCTGACACAGGAAAGCTTTAGCAAGATACTGGATGACCTGGCTGCCGGAAAGTCGGTGACACCCGGCCCCCAGAATGGGCGCCAGTTGTCAGCTCCCATGGGCGCCCTCACGTCCCTCACAGACAATTCGCTTTATACAGGCGAGCGCACGTTCACCCGCGTTGAGGCGCCACCGCCGCCGACCCCCGCAACACCTGTGGCCGCTGCAGCTGCTCCGGCACCTGCCGCCGCAGCACAAGCGCCTGTTGCTGCAAAGTCCGCCGCAACCCCTGTGGCGTCTGCCGCTGCGGCTCCAGCCATCGTTTCTGTGACGCCATTGGCGGCACCCGTGGCTGCCGAGCCAGCCTTGACGCTGATTTCAAAGCCCACGGTCACGGTCGAGGCAGTCCCCAAGGCCGAAGATGCACGCAAGGATGCTGTTTCAGCGCCCAAGCCGGCCAAGGTCAAGAATCCGGATGGTTCGCCAGAGCTGCTGAAGAAACCGCGCGGCGGCAAGGGCGATGACCTGAAGCTGATCTGGGGCGTGGGCCCTGCTCTTGAGAAGATGTTGCAGAAAATGGGCATCTGGCATTTTCACCAGATAGCAAACTGGACGCCCACCGAACTGCGCTGGGTTGATAACCGCCTTGAAGGCTTCAAGGGACGTGCTAAGCGCGATGAATGGGTGAAACAGGCCAGGAAGCTTGCCAAAGGTTGGCGTCCGGACAATGCCGTGGGCGACAGGCCGAAGGGCAAGGGGTAAGTCATGTTAGCTGACAAGGACCGCATTTTTACCAACCTCTACGGCTTGCATGACTGGGGCCTGGACGGCGCCAAGAGGCGGGGTTGCTGGCTGGACACAAAATCATTTATCGACAAGGGCCGTGACTGGCTCGTCAACGAAATCAAGGCCAGCAACCTGCGTGGCCGTGGCGGTGCGGGTTTCCCCACTGGTCTCAAGTGGTCGTTCATGCCGAAGGTGGTTGGAGAGCGCCCGCACTATCTCATCGTAAATGCCGATGAGTCAGAGCCCGGCACTTGCAAGGATCGCGAGATCTTGCGGCACGACCCACATCTACTCGTCGAAGGTTGTCTGATCGCCGGAGCCGCCATGGCCTGCAGCGTGGGTTACATTTATGTGCGTGGCGAGTTCATTCGCGAGCGCGAGAACCTGCAAGCGGCCATCGACCAGGCCTATGAAGCCCGCCTCATCGGCAAGAATAACATCCACGCTTGGGATTTCGATCTCTACATCGCCCACGGTGCGGGCGCCTATATCTGCGGCGAGGAAACCGCCTTGCTGGAAAGCCTTGAAGGCAAGAAGGGCCAGCCCCGCATGAAGCCGCCGTTTCCGGCCAACGTCGGACTCTATGGGGCGCCGTCGACCATCAACAACGTGGAATCCATTGCCGTGTGCGGAACCATCCTGCGCCGTGGTGCCACCTGGTTCAATTCGCTCGGCCGCCCCAACAATGTGGGCACCAAGCTGTTCTGCATTTCGGGCCATGTGAACAACCCTTGCAACGTCGAGGAGGAGATGGGCATCACCTTCCGCGAGCTCATTGACAAGCATTGCGACGGAATTCGCGGCGGATGGGATAATCTCCTCGCCGTCATTCCCGGCGGCTCGTCGGTGCCTTGCGTTCCGGCCGCCCAGATCATCGACAGTCCCATGGACTTCGACTCCCTGCGCAACCTAAAGTCCGGCCTTGGCACGGCGGCCGTCATCGTCATGGACAAATCCACCGACATGATCCGCGCCATCGCAAGGCTTGCGGCCTTCTACAAGCACGAATCCTGCGGCCAGTGCACGCCCTGCCGGGAAGGTACCGGCTGGATGTGGCGCGTGCTCACCCGCATGGCGGAAGGTCGGGCAGAAAAACGTGAAATCGACATGCTGCTGGAAGTGTCATACCAGATCGAGGGCCATACCATTTGTGCGCTGGGCGATGCCGCGGCTTGGCCGGTGCAGGGCCTCATCCGCCATTTCCGCCACGTGATCGAAGAACGCATAGACCAGTATTCCCGCAACCCTGACCATGACGGCGCTGTGCGCCACGCGGCGGAGTAGACGAAATGCCTAAGATCAAGATAGACGGCATCGAGCATGACATCGAAAACGGCACCACCCTATTGCAGGCCTGTGAAATTGCCGGCGCGGAAGTGCCGCGTTTCTGTTTCCATGAACGCCTGTCGATTGCCGGCAACTGCCGCATGTGCCTCGTCGAGGTGAAGGGTACGCCAAAGCCGCAGGCCTCCTGCGCCATGTCGGTGAATGATTTGCGCCCTGGTCCCAACGGCGAACCACCTGAGGTTTTCACCCGGACTCTGCAGGTGAAGAAGGCGCGCGAGGGTGTGATGGAATTCCTGCTCATCAACCATCCGCTGGATTGCCCGATTTGCGACCAGGGGGGTGAATGCGACCTGCAGGACCAGGCGATGGCCTACGGCAAGTCGAGCAACCGTTACGTGGAAAACAAACGGGCGATTGAAGAAAAGTATCTTGGCCCTCTGGTGAAAACCGAAATGACGCGCTGCATTCAGTGCACACGCTGTGTTCGGTTCACCACCGAAGTGGGCGGCGTGCAGGAAATGGGTCTAGCCGGCCGTGGCGAAAACGTCGAGATCACCACCTATCTCAACCAGGCCATCACCTCCGAACTGCAGGGCAATATTATCGACCTGTGCCCGGTAGGTGCGCTCACGTCAGCACCGTATGAGTTCAAGGCGAGGCCATGGGAACTGCGCAAGACTGAAACTATTGACGTGATGGATGCGGTTGGCTCCAACATCCGCGTTGATGCCCGTAGCTCCGAAGTGATGCGAATCCTGCCGCGTACCCACGAGGACGTGAACGAGGAATGGATTTCCGACAAAACCCGCTTTGTATGGGATGGACTGAAGTCCCAGCGGCTCGACAGACCCTATATCCGCGAGTTAGGCAAGTTGCGTCCAGCCACCTGGCCAGAAGCCTTCGCGCGCGTGGCCCAACGGGTAAAGGCTGCTAGACCTGAGCGCATGGGCGTCATCCTTGGCGACCTGGTAGCGGCTGAAGAGGCCTTTTCCTGGAAGTCGCTGGCCCAGTCGCTTGGCATCAAGAGCATCGACTGCCGTCAGGATGGAAGTCCCCTTGGCGAGCAAGGTGGAAGGGCGGGATACATCTTCAATTCAAGTATTGCCGGCATTGAAGAAGCTGACGCCATCATGCTCATTGGCTGCAATCCGCGTCTGGAGGCTCCGGTGCTGAATGCCCGTATCCGCAAGCGCATCCAAAGGGGCGGCTGCAGCATCGGAGTGATCGGCGAAAAAGCCGATCTCACCTACAAGTACCAGTATCTGGGTACAGGCATTGAAAGTCTCGCACAACTTGCTGAGCACCCACATGCCAAGGCCCAGAATCCCATGTTCATCATCGGCCAGGGAGCCCTTGCAAGGCCAGATGGCGCAGCTATCTTGGCATTGGCCGCCAAGGCCGCCGCCGCGGTTGGCGTGGTGAAAGAAAACTGGAACGGCTTTAACATTCTCCACACTGCAGCAGGCCGCGTCGGAGCACTGGATGTTTGTGCGCTTCCTTCCGATCACGGCATGAACACCGCCGGCATCCTGGCGGCCGCCAAATCCAAGGCTCTCGACGTCCTCTTTCTCGGCGGCGCCGATGAAATCAGCACCGAAGGCTGGGGTGAAACCTTCGTGGTCTACATGGGAACCCACGGTGATGCAGGTGCACATCGTGCCGATGTCATTCTGCCGGCGGCAGCCTATACTGAAAAGGCAGTCACCTACGTCAATACCGAGGGTCGCGCCCAGATGACGGCGCGGGCCACCTTCCCGCCGGGTGAAGCCAAGGAAGACTGGGCCATTCTGCGGGCCCTTTCTGAAGCCTTAGGGGTCACCCAGCCCTGGAACAACCTCGCTGAGCTGCGCCGCGCCATGTATGCGGCCGCGCCCCATCTGGCGATCCTTGACCAGGTATTTCCAGCCGATGCCGCCATGCTTTCCGATCTTGGCAAGGGCGAAGGCAGGGCCAGCAATGAACCATTCCTGTCACCCGTTCGCGATTTCTACCTGACCAACCCCATCGCGCGCGCTTCGCGCACCATGGCGGAATGCTCAGCCCTCAAGAATGGCATCAAACTGCAGGCAGCTGAATAATGAAAACCATCGGCATCATAGGTGGCATGAGTGCTGAATCATCGGCGCACTACTATGCCCATATTAATGCCGGTGTGCGTCAACGGCTGGGCGGTCTGCATGGCGCAGAGCTCATCCTGTGGTCGGTTGATTTTGCCGACATTGCGGCAATGCAAGCCCGCGGTGACTGGGCGGCATCGGGACGGAGACTGGCCGATATAGCAGCACGGCTGGAGCGGGCAGGGGCGGATGTTATTATCCTGGCCACCAACACCATGCACAAGGTGGCCGCCGACATTGTAGCTGCCATCACCGTGCCGTTCATCCATATTGCCGATGCCACAGCTCACCGGATTCGCGAAGCTGGACTGGGTCGGCCGGGCCTGATGGCCACCGCCTTTACCATGGAGCAGGACTTTTACGTGGGGCGCCTGCGTGAAATGTTCGGGCTGGATGTGATTGTCCCTGACGAAGACGATCGTCGCGAGACGCACCGCATCATCTATGACGAGCTTTGCAAGGGCGCTGTCAGCGAGCAGTCCCGCAGGTCCTATGAAGCCATTGCGGAGCGTTTGCGAAAGCGCGGTGCCGACAGCCTCATTCTGGGATGTACTGAAGTTGCCATGCTCCTGAATGCCGGCAATGTGAACGTTCCTGTATTTGATACGGCCGTTATCCATGCCACAGCAGCAGTGAGTTTTGTATTGTCTAACTATAATCTGAAAGCGGCGGAGTAAACCATGCATGAGATGATGCTCCTGGTGGCTCTGCTAGTTCTGCAAAGCGCAGCGTTACTGATAGCCCTACTGATCGTCGTGTCGTTGCTGATTTATGCAGACCGCAAAGTCTGGGCCGCCGTGCAATTGCGACGTGGCCCCAACGTGGTGGGTCCGTGGGGTATACTGCAATCCTTTGCTGACTTGCTGAAGTTTGTGTTCAAGGAAGTGATTATTCCCGACGGCGCCAACAAGGGCGTGTTCGTGATTGCCCCTATCGTATCGGCTACCCTGTCTCTTGCCGCCTGGGCCGTGGTGCCAGTGGCCGATGGCTGGGAGGTGGCCAACATCAACGTGGGCATTCTCTATCTCTTCGCGCTGTCGTCCCTTGGTGTCTATGGCATCATTATGGGAGGCTGGGCCTCCAATTCAAAATATCCGTTCCTGTCTGCACTGCGCTCGGCTGCACAGATGGTGTCCTATGAAGTCTCCATCGGCTTTGTGATCATCACCGTTCTCCTCTGCGCAGGCTCGCTTAACCTTACGGACATCGTGAACACCCAGAAAACCGGACTCGGCACCATGCTAGGCCTACCGAACTCCTTCCTGGACTGGTATTTCATCCCATTATTTCCGATGTTCATCGTATTCTTTGTGTCGGCCTTGGCTGAAACCAACCGGCCTCCGTTTGATCTTGTGGAAGCAGAGTCTGAGCTGGTGGCAGGCTTCATGGTGGAATACTCTTCCACACCCTACTTGTTGTTTATGCTGGGTGAATACGTCGCCATAACCCTGATGTGCGCCATGACCACCATTCTGTTCCTTGGGGGGTGGCTGCCCATCGTTAACATAGCGCCCCTGAGCTGGGTTCCGGGCGTGGTCTGGTTCATGCTGAAGCTGTGTTTTGTGTTCTTCATGTTCGCCATGGTGAAGGCCGTTGTGCCGCGCTACCGCTACGACCAGCTCATGCGCCTCGGCTGGAAAGTGTTCTTGCCCCTTTCGCTGGCCTGGGTGGTGATCACGTCAGCGGCCCTGGTGACCTTCGGGTGGCTGCCATGATCCTCAGTGCCTTCATTTTCCTGGTCATCGGGTTCGTCGAACTGATGATCGTCCAGACCATGATTTATCCGTCGCTGCGCTGGCGCTACGAGAAGGCCAAGGTCACCGCCAGCCAGGGCATGGACCCCTTGCGCATCATGACTTTCGTAAAGATCCAGAGCCTGCTCCTGATGCCTGTCGTGGGTTACTTCATGGGCAACTTCTTCAAGAAATTGTTTTGGTGAATAGAGATGAAACTTGAACAGGCCGCCCGTTCGCTCTTTCTAAAGGAATTCGCTTCAGCCACGTGGCTGGCGCTCAAATACTTTGTGCGCCCCAAGGCAACCCTCAACTATCCCCATGAAAAAGGGGCACTAAGCCCTCGGTTTCGTGGCGAGCACGCGCTGCGCCGCTATCCCAACGGCGAAGAACGCTGCATTGCCTGCAAGCTTTGCGAAGCCATTTGCCCGGCCCAGGCGATCACCATCGAGGCGGGCCCCCGTCGCAACGACGGCACCCGCCGCACCACCCGCTACGACATCGACATGGTGAAATGCATCTACTGCGGCTTCTGCCAGGAAGCCTGTCCGGTGGATGCCATTGTCGAGGGCCCCAATTTTGAATATGCCACGGAAACCCGCGAAGAGCTCCTGTTCAATAAGGAAAAGCTGCTCGCCAACGGAGACCGCTGGGAACGCGAAATCGCACAGAACATCGCGCTGGATTCGCCCTACAGATGATGGAGAGATAATCACATGATAGCCGCTCTCTTCTTCTATCTCTTCGCCAGCGTGGCCATAGCCAGCGCCGTAATGGTGATTTCATCGCGCAACCCGGTGCATTCCGTGCTGTTTCTTATTCTTTGCTTCGTAAATGCGGCAGGCCTTTTCATCCTCATGGGGGCGGAATTCCTCGCCATGATCCTGATAGTCGTCTACGTGGGCGCGGTCGCTGTTCTCTTCCTCTTCGTGGTGATGATGCTCGACGTGGATTTCGTAGAGTTGCGACAGGGCATGCTGAATTACATGCCGATTGGCGGCAGCATTGGCCTGATCGTGCTGGTGGAGCTTGCCCTGGTTGTTTTCTCCTGGGTGCTTTCACCCACAGCACTCAAATCGGCGGCATCGCCTCCGGCCGGCGGCGTCACCAACACCCAGGCGTTGGGCGAAATTCTCTATACCAAATATGTCTATTACTTCGAGGCGTCGGGCCTCATCCTACTCGTCGCCATGATTGGCGCAATCGTACTCACGTTGCGCCACAAGCAGGGTGTTAAACGCCAGGACGTTTCCGTGCAGGTCGCACGCAGCCCGGCAACGGCCGTGGAAGTTATCAAGGTCAAACCGGGGCAAGGGATTTAATCATGTTCATTGGCCTCTCGCACTATCTCACCGTTGCCGCCATCCTCTTCACCATCGGCATTTTCGGCATCTTCCTCAACCGTAAGAACGTCATCGTCATCATGATGTCCATCGAGTTGATGCTGCTTGCCGTCAACATCAATCTCGTGGCCTTCTCCACGTCCCTACATGATCTCGTCGGGCAGGTATTTGCCCTGCTGGTGCTGACGGTTGCCGCAGGCGAGGCGGCCATCGGGCTGGCCATTCTCGTAACCTACTTCCGCAACCGCGGCTCCATCGCGGTGGAAGACATCAACCTCATGAAGGGCTGACGCGAAAACCATGTATCAGGCTATCGTATTCCTTCCCCTTCTCGGCGCCCTCATTGCTGGCTTCGGCGGCACCCAGGTCTTCAAAAACCTGGGGTCCGATGCTGATGTCTATGGCGATCATGCATCGCATGCCCTCGACGACCAAGCTGCTCACACTCACGACGGTCATGGCCATGGCCATTATGTGGGCGCAGCCTGGCCGATGTATCTGACAACGGCTCTGCTGTGCGTTTCGGCGATGTTGTCCTGGGTGGTGTTCTGGGGTTTCCTGCCTGAAGGTCATGACGTGAGCGTTGTTGAAGTGCTGCGCTGGGTGAACTCCGGCGGGCTTGTCGCCAACTGGACACTGCGCATCGATGCGCTCACCGCCGTGATGCTGGTGGTGGTCAATACGGTGTCTGCCCTCGTTCATATCTATTCGCTGGGCTACATGAGCCATGATGAGCACCAGCCGCGCTTTTTCGCCTTCCTGTCGCTCTTCACCTTTGCCATGCTCATGCTGGTGACCTCCAACAACCTGCTGCAGATGTTCTTTGGTTGGGAGGGGGTGGGGCTTGCGTCCTATCTGCTTATCGGCTTCTGGTACACTCGCGAATCCGCCAATGCTGCTGCCATTAAAGCCTTCGTCGTGAACCGTGTCGGCGACTTCGGCTTTGCGCTGGGCATCTTCGGCTGCTTCTATATGTTCCAGTCCATTGAATTTGACACTATCTTTGCCGCCACCCCCACAGCGGTCGGCAAAACCATGCATTTCCTGAGCTGGGATTTTGATGCTCTCACCGTGCTGTGCCTGCTCTTGTTCATGGGCGCCATGGGTAAGTCTGCACAATTCCTGTTGCATACCTGGCTGCCGGACGCCATGGAGGGCCCGACACCCGTATCAGCCCTTATCCATGCAGCAACCATGGTGACAGCCGGCGTATTCCTGGTGGCGCGCATGTCGCCGCTGTTCGAAATTGCTCCTCATGCCAGGGAATTTGTTGTCGTGGTCGGTGCAATCACCGCCTTCTTTGCGGCGACCGTTGGCCTTGTCCAGAACGACATCAAGCGCGTGATTGCCTATTCCACCTGTTCGCAGCTCGGCTACATGTTCGTGGCCTTAGGACTTGGCGCTTACGGCATTGCCATCTTCCACCTGTTCACCCACGCCTTCTTCAAGGCTCTACTGTTCCTAGGATCCGGTTCGGTCATCCATGCCATGTCGGGCGAGCAGGACATGCGGAAGATGGGTGGGCTTGCACCCCATATCCGCAAAACCTGGATCCTGATGATTATTGGTAACCTGGCGCTGACTGGGTTCCCGCTCACGGCGGGATACTATTCCAAGGACGCCATCATCGAAAGCGCCTTCGCCGGACATAGTTCCTTTGCCTTCTCGTTGCTGGTTATCGCGGCCTTCTGCACATCCTTCTACTCCTGGCGGCTTGCCTTCATGACCTTCAACGGCCCCTCACGCGCCGATACCCACACCCTTGAGCACGTGCATGAGAGCCCCAATGTGATGCTGGTGCCGCTCTATGTGCTGGCTGCCGGTGCCCTGGCTGCCGGTTTCCTGTTCAAGGATTACTTCATCGGCCGTGACGAAGCGCTGTTCTGGGGTTCTGCGCTATACCGTGCGCCAGAGAACGAGATCGTCCATGCGATCCACAAAGTTCCTTCCTGGGTATCCTCTTCGCCTTTCGTCGCCATGGTCTTAGGCTTCCTGCTCGCCGTCCAGTTCTACATCCGCAAAACGTCGCTGCCGCAGAAACTCGCCAACATGAATTGGCCGCTCTACCAATTCCTGCTCAACAAGTGGTATTTCGATGAACTCTATGACTTCCTCTTCGTGCGTCCGGCCATGTGGCTGGGTCGCTTCCTGTGGAAGCGCGGGGATGGCACCGTGATCGACGGCCTCGGCCCCGATGGCGTATCAGCCCGGGTGATCGACATGACGCGCGGCGTGGTACGACTGCAAACTGGCTTCGTTTATCATTACGCCTTTGCCATGCTGATCGGTGTGGCTGCACTTGTGTCCTGGTTTACTTTCGGAGGGACACACTAATGTCTGGCTGGCCCATCCTGTCCTTCGTCACTTTCGCACCATTGATTGGCATTGCCTTTATCCTCATTGCGCGCGGCGAGGATGCAACTGCCAAGCGGACCATTCGCTGGACGGCGCTGTGGACGACCATTGTCACATTTATTGTATCCCTTCTAGTATGGCTGAACTTCAACACCAATGAGTCGGGCTTCCAGCTGGTTGAACGCCACGAATGGCTTGGGGGTGTCGCCTCCTACCAGATGGGTGTGGACGGCATATCCATGCTTTTCGTCATGCTCACCACCTTCCTCATGCCGCTTTGCATTCTCGCCAGTTGGAATGTGGAAAGGCGGGTGCGCGAATACATGATCGCCTTCCTAGTGCTGGAAACACTCATGATTGGCGTGTTCTGTGCCCTCGACTTCGTGCTGTTCTACGTGTTCTTCGAGGCAGGTCTCATACCCATGTTCCTTATAATCGGCGTGTGGGGCGGGCCGCGCCGGGTTTATGCCAGCTTCAAGTTCTTCCTCTACACGCTGCTGGGCTCCGTGCTGATGCTCATCGCCATCATTGCCATGTTCTGGCAGTCTGGCACCACCGACATCATCCAGTTGCTGTCACGCAGCCCGGGCTTCCCGCCCGAAATGCAAATCTGGCTTTGGCTTGCATTCTTTGCGTCCTTCGCGGTGAAGATGCCCATGTGGCCGGTGCACACCTGGTTGCCGGATGCCCACGTGGAAGCCCCAACGGCGGGTTCCGTAATCCTGGCTGCAATTCTCCTGAAGATGGGTGGCTATGGTTTCCTGCGCTTCTCGCTTCCCATGTTCCCGGATGCGTCCCACTATTTCCAGCCCTTCATCTACACGCTGTCGGTTGTCGCCATTGTCTACACATCGCTGGTGGCGCTGATGCAGGAGGACATGAAAAAGCTCATTGCCTATTCGTCGGTGGCCCACATGGGTTTTGTCACCATGGGCATTTTCGCCATGACGCGGCAGAGCATCGATGGCGCCCTGTTCCAGATGATTTCCCATGGCCTTGTGTCCGGTGCACTCTTCCTCTGTGTGGGCGTGCTGTACGACCGCATGCACACCCGAGAAATTGCAGCCTATGGCGGCCTCGTGAATCGCATGCCGCTCTACGCCTTCGTGTTCATGCTGTTCACCATGGCCAATGTTGGCCTTCCCGGAACCTCCGGTTTCGTGGGTGAATTCCTTGTGCTGCTGGGAACTTTTCAGGCCAACACCTGGGTTGCCTTCTTTGCCACTACTGGCGTCATTCTCTCGGCCTGCTATGCCCTATGGCTCTACCGCCGCGTGGTATTCGGTAAGCTCGAGAAGTCCACTCTCTCACACATCGTGGACATGACACCCCGTGAACTCATGACACTCGCACCGCTTTTCGTACTCACCATTTTCTTTGGTGTGTATCCATCGCCCATCCTTGATGTGTTTGGCGCATCCGTTGAGAATCTCCTGAAAACGGTGCAAGCCGTTTCGCAGCAATAAGGGCCCCGCCTATGAATTTCCTGAACAACTATGATGCTGCAGCTGCCCTGCCTGAAATCGTACTGGCGATTTTCGGCATGGCGCTCCTGATGCTTGGTGTGTTCAAGAAGGATGATGCCAACGACCAAGTCACCCTGGGGGCTATCCTTGCGTTGGCGATTGTCGCTGCGTTGGTGATTTTCACCGACGAAGGCAGGGAAAGCGCCTTTGGCGGCGCCTTCGTGGTTGATACCTTTGCCCGTGTGATGAAAGTCATGTCGCTGTTTGGCTCAGCCGTGGCTATTGTCCTCTCGACGCATTACATGAAGCGGGTCGGCATGGCTCGGTTTGAGTATCCCATCCTTGTACTGCTTGCCACTGTCGGCATGATGATGATGATTTCGGCCGGCGACCTGATTGCCCTCTATATGGGCCTCGAACTGCAGTCGCTCTCGCTCTATGTGGTTGCGGCCATCAACCGCGATAGCGCCAAGTCATCGGAGGCGGGCCTGAAGTATTTCGTGCTGGGTGCGCTGTCGTCCGGCATGCTGCTCTACGGCGCTTCGTTGGTTTACGGCTTTACGGGAACGACAACGTTCCAGGGCATTGCGGCCGCCCTGACGGCAAACGGCTCTGGCCTTGGCCTGATTTTCGGCCTGGTGTTCATCATCGCGGGCCTTTCCTTCAAGGTCTCAGCCGTGCCCTTCCACATGTGGACGCCGGACGTTTATGAGGGGGCGCCCACACCGGTCACCGCGTTTTTTGCCGCTGCGCCCAAGGTTGCCGCCATGGCTCTCTTCATACGCGTGATGGTTTCGCCTTTCGCGGCCGTGACCCATGACTGGCAACAGATCCTCGTTTTTGTATCCATCGCCTCCATGGTACTGGGAGCATTTGCAGCGATCGGCCAGAACAATATCAAGCGCCTGTTGGCCTACTCCTCCATCGGCCATATGGGCTTTGCCCTGGTAGGCCTCGCTTCCGGCAATCAGGTGGGGGTGCGCGGCGTCATCGTCTACATGATGATCTATCTCATCTCTACCATAGGTGTTTTTGCCTGTGTCATTGCCATGTGCCGCAAGGGTCAGTATGTGGAGGACATTTCCGATCTCGCTGGTCTCGCGCGCAACAACAAAGGTCTCGCCTTTGTACTGTCCATGTTGATGTTCTCGCTGGCCGGCATTCCGCCGCTTGCCGGTTTCTTCGGCAAGTATTTCGTGTTCCTGGCTGCCGTGCAGGCGCACCTCTATGCGCTTGCCATTATCGGCGTCGTCGCAAGTGTCGTGGGTGCCTATTATTACCTCCGCATCGTCAAGATCATTTATTTCGACGAGCCTGCCGAGAAGTTTGATCTCATGGATGGTGAAGTAAAGTGGGTGGCCTATGCCAGCGGTGCCTTTGCGCTGCTGTTTGTAGGCTTCGCCAATTATCTCATCTCACTCGCGGACGCCGCCGCCCAATCACTCTATTGAAGCTGCCGGTCGGCCATCGTTTGCATCACTTCGAGCGCATTGATTCAACCAACTCGGAAGCGCGGCGCCTCGCGGATGCTGGCGAGCAGGGCCCCTTGTGGATTTGGTCCGACGAGCAGACCGGCGGTCGCGGCCGCCTTGGACGCATCTGGGTCTCCGAGCCTGGCAACCTCTATGTGACCTGCCTGTTTGCCACGGCCGCCCCTATGAACATTGTAGCGCAGGTCAGCTTCGTTGCAGCTGTCGCCGTACATGAACTAGCTGCTGAATTGCTCCCAACAGCCTCCATTGCTCTGAAGTGGCCCAATGACGTTCTTATCGGTGGGGCGAAGTTCTGCGGATTGCTTGCCGAAGTGGTAGGGTCGGGCCCTACGCGTGTTGCCCTGGGCTGTGGCGTGAACCTTGCCCATGCACCGAAGGGAACGCCTTATCCGGTGACAGTTCTCGGGGCGCAGTTCGAACCGCAGGAAGTCTTCGAGAGGCTGGCGCTAAGCCTATGGAAATGGATGGGAATATGGGATGAGGGCAGGGGGTTTTGCGCAATCCGGGACGCCTGGCTCCTACGCGCCGTCGGGCTTGGACAAAATGTCGATGTTGATAACAGGCGGGGGCGCTTTGATGGTATAGCCTCCGATGGTGCATTGCTCGTCACCTTTGCAGATGGCACACAGAAATCAATTCACGCCGGCGAGGTTCGCTTTGCCGCTGTAGAAGAAATGCGATCAGGAACAACATGAACGCCAGAAAAAAGTCAACCGCGGCGAATTTTGTCATGGTACCCCTTGGTGGCACCGGCGAAATTGGCATGAATTGTTATTGTTACGGATCAGGCCCCGAGGACGAACGTGAATGGTTGATGGTCGACCTTGGCGTGAAATTCGGCGGTGAGAGCGAGCCGGGCATTGATGTGATCCTGCCGGATGTGAATTTCATTGCGAAGAACCGCAAGAAACTTGCGGGCCTTGTCCTGACCCATGCCCATGAGGACCACATTGGCGGGGTGCCATGGCTGTGGCCACAGCTTAAATGCCCCGTCTACTGCACGCCTTTTGCTGCGGCCCTTTTGAACAATAAGCTCAAGGAACATGGCCTTGATGAAGACGTGAAGGTCCATGTCATTCCACTGGCCGGCAGGTTCAAGGTTGGTGGTTTCGATCTCGAATTCGTCAACGTGACCCACTCCATTCCCGAACCCTGCGCCCTGTTCATCAAGACGCGATACGGCAATGCCTTCCACTCCGCCGACTGGAAAATCGACCGCACGCCCACCTTTGGTGCCGGCATCGATGAAAGGCGCCTGATGGAAATTGGAAAGTCCGGTGTTGACGTACTGGTCTGCGATTCCACCAATGTGCTGCGCGAGGGTTTTTCGCCGAGCGAGCGCGATGTAGCTGACACGCTCATGGACATCGTGGGCCATGCCACAGGGCGCGTGGCCATAACAACCTTTGCCTCCCACGTGGAGCGCGTGGCCTCTGCTGTGCGTGCCGCCCGTGCCCACGGCCGTGAGGTTGTGCTGGCGGGGCGCGCCATGCGCAATACGATAGAAGCAGCGCGCGCCTGCGGTTACCTGCATGACGCCGGCGCCTTTCTGGATGAAGATTCCTTCGGCTACCTGCCGCCCAACAAGATCATGCTGCTGTGTACCGGCAGTCAGGGCGAGTCACGGGCCGCCATTGCCAGGATTGCGGAGGACAACCATCCCAACATCGCCCTCGAAAAAGGAGACCTCGTCATATTTTCCTCCCGTACCATTCCGGGAAATGAGAAGGAGGTTGCCCTCGTTCACAATAATCTGGCTAAGCTCGACGTTGATGTGCTCACCGCGGACGATGCGCTGGTGCATGCCTCGGGCCACCCCCGGCAGGACGAGCTCAGGCTGATGTATGAGTGGTTGATGCCGAAGGCTGTGGTTCCCATGCATGGCGAGGCCCGTCATCTTCGTGCCCAATCCCTTTTCGCGAAGCGATGCGGTATTGTCCAGACTCTGATCCCGGTGGATGGATACGTCATGCGGCTCGCCCCGGGCCCGCTCGAAACTTATGACAAGGTGTCCTGCGGGCGCCTGCATGTCGACGGCAAGCTCATCGTGCCGGCAGAGGATGGTCCTGTCAAGCAGCGTCGCAAGGTATCGGTGGTGGGAATGGTTTTCATTTCCATCGCGCTCGATGAAAAGCACCAGCTGGCCGATGACCTGCAGATCACGTGTGATGGCTTGCCCGCAGGTCTTGAGGTGGAACTCCTTGACGCGGCCGAAGACGCCTTCGAAACCATGCCGAAACCCCGCCGCAAAGATAGGGGAACCGTGGCTGAAACCATCCGTATCGCAGTGCGCCGTTGTGCCGAGCAAATCTGGGGAAAGAAGCCGATTTGCAAGGTGTTAGTGCAGCAGGTGTAGCCGCACTGCTATACTCCCACGAATCATGAGTAAGTCACCCAAGGCCCCCCTCGAGGAAGCCAACAAGGTCGAGCCTGTCCAATTGAGAGAGGCGCTCGAAGAGCGCTATCTCGCCTATGCCCTGTCGACCATCATGCACAGGGCGCTGCCTGACGTGCGCGACGGGTTGAAGCCGGTGCATCGTCGTCTCCTGCATGTCATGCGCCTGTTGCGTCTTGATCCTGGTACCGCCTTCAAGAAGTCCGCCAAGATCGTGGGTGACGTCATGGGCGGTTACCATCCGCATGGCGACCAGTCGATTTACGATGCGCTTGTGCGCCTCGCACAGGACTTCTCCTCTCGCTACCCGCTGGTCGATGGTCAGGGTAACTTCGGCAACGTGGATGGCGACAGTGCCGCGGCCTACCGCTACACTGAAGCGCGCATGACAGACGTAGCAAAACTGCTGCTCGACAATCTTGACGAGAACACGGTCGACTTCCGCGACAACTACGATGGCACGGTAAAGGAACCGGTCGTGCTGCCCGGCGCCTTTCCAAACCTTCTGGCCAATGGCTCCACCGGCATTGCCGTGGGCATGGCAACCTCAATTCCGCCCCACAACGCAGCGGAACTATGTGACGCTGCCCTGCACCTCATCAAGTTTCCCAATGCAACCGTTGAAAAGCTCACTCAATTTGTGCGGGGGCCAGATTTTCCGACCGGCGGCATCATCATCGACGACCGGATGTCAATCATCGAGGCCTACAAGACGGGCAGGGGTGGTTTCAGGGTGCGGGCTCGATGGTCGGTCGAGGATCTGGGCCGCGGCGCCTGGCAGATCGTCATCACAGAAATTCCCTATCTCGTGCAGAAAAGCCGATTGATCGAAAAAGCAGCCGAGCTTCTGACGTCAAAGAAACTGCCGCTCCTCAACGACATCCGCGATGAGTCGGCGGAAGATATTCGCGTCGTACTGGAGCCGAAATCCCGCACGGTGGATCCCACCCTGATGATGGAGCAGATGTTCCGCAATACCGAGCTTGAGGCACGCATTCCACTCAATATGAATGTGCTTTCGGGCGGCAAAGTGCCCAAGGTCATGTCGCTCGCCGAGGTGCTCAAGGAGTGGCTGGAACACCGCAAGACGGTACTCGTCCGTCGCACCAACTTCCGCCTTGCCGAAATTGAGAGGCGGTTGGAAATTCTCGGCGGTTACCTCATCGCCTATCTCAACCTTGACGAAGTCATCCGTATCATCCGCCAGGAAGATGAGCCCAAGCCCACCCTGATGGCGCGCTTCAAGCTCAACGACACGCAAGTCGAGGCCATTCTCAACATGCGCCTACGCGCATTGCGCATGCTTGAGGAAATGGAAATTCGGACGGAAAACCAAAAGCTTATCAAGGAACAGAAGGGCTTGAAGGCATTGCTAAAATCCGACGATGCGCAATGGCAGCAAATCGCCGAGGAAATCAAGGCCGTCAAGGAAAAGTTCGGCAAGAAGACACCACTCGGCGAGCGGCGCACAGATTTTGCCGAGGCGCCCGAAATTGATGCCAACCTCGAGCAATCCATGATCGAAAAGGAGCCCGTGACTATTGTGTGCAGCGACAAGAGCTGGATCCGGGCCATGAAAGGCCACATCGAGGATCCGTCAACTCTCACCTACAAGGATGGCGACCAGGCAAAGTTCGTTTTCAACGCTCAGTCCACTGACAGGATCATGCTGTTCTCCTCATCGGGAAAATTCTTCACGCTTGAAGCCGGCAAACTTCCCGGCGGGCGGGGCCATGGCGAGCCGGTACGTCTGATGGCTGAACTCGATTCAACCGACACCATCGTAGCACTGTTTGTCCATCAGCCGGGGACCAAGCGCCTGCTGGCATCCACCGACGGTGACGGTTTTATTATTCTTGAAGATGAATGCATCGCCAATACCCGCAAGGGCAAGCAGGTCCTCAATGTCAAGTCGCCCGCCGAGGCCCTTGTTTGCATGGCCATGAGCGAGCCAGACGATTATGTGGCAACCATCGGAACGAACCGCAAGTTGCTCATTTTCAAGCGGTCAGAGCTGCCAGAGATGACCCGCGGCAAAGGTGTACGCCTGCAGAAATTCAAGGATGGCGGATTGTCTGATGCGCGTAGCTTCAATCGCAAGCAAGGTCTGGGTTGGGTTGATGGGTCAGGGCGCAACTGGTTGGTGACAGATCTAGCCGAATGGATTGGTGAGCGAGCCCAGGCCGGCCGCCTGCCACCTAAGGGGTTTCCCAGAAATAACCGTTTCAGCTAGCATTACAGTTGCCTTTTCTGCAGGTTTCTAAAGCCATGGGCAACCATGATTGGGAGATCGCGGACGCACGCTGCGTCGATTGAAGAGACGCTTGCGTTATGGGCAGC
>Ga0315287_10001671_pt1 | contig 20710 bp, 17 predicted proteins | sample YL17G11_0_MG_FD_205037 | JGI IMG/M metagenome (GOLD analysis project Ga0315287, IMG submission 205037) | Sediment microbial communities from Yellowstone Lake, YNP, Wyoming, USA - YL17G11_0 | ecosystem: Environmental > Aquatic > Freshwater > Lake > Sediment | place: USA: Wyoming | collected...
AGATGAAGAAAGAGGGCAAGAAGGTCATCTCCTTCACAGTCGGAGAGCCGGACTTCCCCACCCCTCAGCACATCGTGGATGCTTGCATCCAGGCGCTGAACGCCGGGATGACGAAGTACATCGACGCGACCGGACTACCGGAACTGCGTGAAGCGATTGCCGAGAAAAGCAAGAAGGAGAACGGAATCCCATGCGAAGCCGCAAACGTCCTCGTCGGTCCAACGAAGCACTGCCTTTTCGAATCCGTATTCGCGACGGTCAACCCGGGAGACGAAGTCCTAATCCCTGACCCAGCCTGGGTCTCATACGCCCCGTTCGTCGCAATGGCGGAAGGGAAAGCCGTTCCCGTCAAGCTCCAAGAGGATCACGATTTCAGGATGGTCCCGTCGGAGGTCGCCAAGCACATCACCTCAAAGACCAAGGTCATCATGATGAACTCGCCGTCCAACCCATGCGGGTCCGTCAACACGCCGGAAGACATCAAGGGGATGGCCGATCTTGCCATTGATCACAACCTGTTGGTAATCACGGACGAGGTATACGAGAAGATAATCTACGACGGCCACAAGCACGTGTCGATCGCATCCCTGCCAGGGATGTTCGACAGGACGATGACGGTCCACGGTTTCTCGAAATCCTATTCGATGACTGGCTGGAGACTCGGCTGGGTCGTCGCGCCAAAGCCGCTGTTGAACGGCATCTCCAAGATCCAGCAGCACACAATAACGCACGCCCCGACCTTCATACAGAAGGCTGGCGTCGCAGCGCTCAAGGGCCCGACCGCGCCGCTCGAGATGATGGTGAAGGAGTTCCAGAAGCGCAGGGACATCGTCGACAGATACCTCAAGGAGATCCCGCACGTGAGCGCTCCGAAGCCCTTCGGCGCCTTCTATGCCTTCGTGAAGTTCGACAAGAAAGTCACCTCGAAGATGAACGACGAGGAGATCGCCCTCTATATTGCAAAGGAGGCTGGCGCCGTGACGACACCCGGCGATGCGTTCGGCCCGTCCGGCAAGGGGCATGTCAGGCTATCCTTTGCGACATCGACCGCTGATGTCGAGAAGGGCATGGCGGGCATAAAAGCCGCCATGGAGAAGCTCTGAGCTTCTCCGGGCAAACCCTTTCCGATCCCGATTTTCCTATAGCACTATCTGCGTCGCCTCTCTGATGTTCTTCTCGCACTTCAGCTTCTCGATGACCTCGCCCGGAGCGACGTCGTCGATGCTCAGGATCATCACCGCGTCGCCTCTCGGCTTGTCCCTGGCGACGTCCATGTGCGCGATGTTGATGTTGTTCTTCCCGAGCAGCGTCCCGACCTCCCCGATAACTCCCGGCCTGTCGAAGTGCTCAATGAACAGAAACGTCCCCTTCGGCTCGAACTCCACGCTGTGGCCGTTGACCAGTACTATCCTCATCCCCTTGTCGGGTATCTGAGTCCCTGCGACGGAGCACTCGCTCCCGTCGGACGACAGCGTGACCTCGATGAGGTCCTTGAACTTCACCGATTCCTCGCTCGCGATGCTCACGACGTTGATGCCCCTCTCCTTCGCCAGGGATAGCGCGTTTATGATGTTGACCTCCTTGTCCGCAACCATAGGCGCCAGCATCCCCGCGACAGCGCTCGCGGCGAGGATCTTCGTGTCCTTCTGGGCGATCTCGCCGGACACCCTGACCTCGATGGAGCCGACGTTCTTCTTGGCGAGCTGTGCCCCCATCATGCCTAGCTTGTTGCAGAGGTCCATGTATGGGATAAGCGTCGGGTCCAGCTTGGCCGGGAGGTTCATCGCGTTCTTGACGATGCCTTGGCCCAGGTAGACGTCGATCTGCTCCGCGATCTCCGATCCGACCTCCTCCTGCGCCTCCTTCGTGGATGCCCCGAGGTGCGGGGTAGCGACCAGGCTGTCAAGGACGATGAGCTTCCAGTCCTCCGGAGGCTCCTTCGTGAAGACATCGAGCGCCGCGCCAGCAATGCGCTTCTCGTTCAGCGCATCGAAGAGAGCGCCCTCATCGACGATCCCTCCTCTGGCCGTGTTTATGAGGTAAGCGCTCTTCTTCATCTTCGCGATCTGCTCCTTGCCGATCATCCCCTTCGTCTGAGGGGTCAATGTCGTGTGGATCGTGATGATGTCCGCCTCGCAAAGCAGCGCATCCAGGCTGACAAGTCTGACATGCAGCTTGGTCGCTAGCTCGGGCGAGACAAGCGGGTCGTGGGCGATCACTACCATGCCCAAAGCAAGCGCCCTCTTCGCGACCTCGGCGCCGACCTTGCCCAGTCCGATTATGCCCAGGTTCTTCCCGGCGAGCTGCCTGCCGGTGAACTTCTTCTTCTCCCATTTCTGTCCCTTCATCAGCCTGTCGGCCTGAGAGACGTTCCTGAGGAGCGCGAACATGAGCGCGACTGCGAGTTCCGCGGTCGAAGTGATATTCCCCGAGGGGGCGTTCATGACAAGCACGCCCTTCTCCGTCGCGGCTTCGAGGTCGATGTTGTCAACGCCCACCCCGGCGCGTCCGATCACCTTCAATCTCGACGCCATTATGATCTTCCTGGTGACCTTGGCGGCGCTCCTGACGATCAGCGCGTCGTACTTGCCGATGATCTTCACCAGTTCGTCCTCTTTAAGGCCAGGGAGGACGTCGACCTCGTGCTTGGAGCTCTTGAGTATGGAGATGCCCTTCTCCGAAATTTCATCAGCGACCAGTATCTTCATCCAGGATCTCCTCCTGTGCGAATTATTCGCCAGCGAGAGCCTATCGGTACAGACCTTATGAATCTGACGATGGTTTTTGCCGCTTAGTGTATAATTGTGTGCATCGGGTGCTTTCTCAGGCAGGGGGCGTCGGTTGAGGCGGGAGTATCGAGACGTTTTCAGTCCTTCTGCCGATCCTCATTTTGAGCCACACGAAAAAAAGAAATACGCGACCCTCACCAGAACGCAATTCGGGCAATGATTATTTTCTGAACGGCAAATTATTCGCACTCCGTAATTACAGAGGGGAAAACTTATCAACTCCAAAACGATGCTCTCCTTGCCCCGATTGTGGGGGCTGACATGCCAGAAGGTCACGTCAATAGCACTTTGGAGGGCGTCCGGTGGGGCAGTTCAAGCGTTCAGTTACAGTCAGATGCCCGGTCGACAAGGCTTTTGATTATGTGAATGACTGGCAGAACATCAAGAGCTTCATGTCGAACATCATCGAGATAAATCCGATAAGCCTCGTCCAGTATGGTCCGGGAGCCGCGTTCGATACGACATTCAAGCTCGGCGGGGCAAACATACCGACGACGCTCGAGGTGTTCGAGTTCATCAGAGACACGAAGCTGATCCTGAAATCGAGACAGGGCCTGAAGCTGACCGGGGGCTGGGAGTTCAAGAGCGTCCCGGAGGGGACCGTGCTATCCTTCTCCCTCCAATACGAGCTTCCGCCGACCATGTCGAGGAACGAGAGGGACAAGCAGAAAATCGACAAGGAACTGGACGATGCGGCTGTCCAGAGCCTTCAGCTTCTGAAATGGGTCCTCGAATCTCGCACGATGCAGAACGCTAACCAGAATGATTAGGTCGGCATCTCATTCGCTTTCTGGCGGCAGCATGTTCGGAATGCCATCTTCTATCGGGTATGTCAAGCCGCAATTGCCGCACCTCAGGCTCCCTGAGATGACCTCCTTCTCATCCTCCTCGCCTATCTTCAGTTCGAGAGGGTGGTGCTTGCACATCGGGCAGGCGAGGATGTCCAGCAGCGATTTCTTCATAACATCACTCATCATGCAGATATGTCGTTCCGTTCATAGATTTAACTGGTCCTGAACCGCCACCCCTTCTCGCTGATCATCTTGAGGCTCATAGCGAGGACCATGGCCATGAGGCTCGCGACGGCGACCGCCTCGGCAAATGGAAGCGGGGTCAGCACAATGGATGCGAATGACAGCGCGATCGCTGCGACCAGAACGATGAACGGCACTCCCTTTGCCCCGACCCATCTGTACACAGGATACAAAAGGACGAAAGCTGCGAGCGCAGCGAATCCAAAGAAGAATATCGTGGCCAGGGTGTGAGATCCGCCGGTGTCGATCGGGAACAACCCTACGGTGATCAGGCCGATCGACGCGATGGCCAGGAGCGCGCCTCCCGCCCTCCCCGTCTTCGAGGGGGCGAGTCTCATCATGAGGCCGACTGAGAAATCGACCCCCATCAGCCCTGCGACTATCGTCGCAGTGTTGAAGATCCATCTGGACGGGACATTGCCTCCAAGCTCGCTGAGGGTATGCTCTCCAAGCACCCAGTGGCCGTTCACAACGACCGCGGCCGCCCACATGATGCCGAAGAACACGGGAAGGGCGACTCCGACGATGCTGCCGATCACCATCAGCCGCTCCCTTCTTAGGGGGACCCGCACCGCATCGGACATGAACTAGAATCGGTTGAGCCGAATATCATACTTTCCAGTGATGGAGCGGAGTCTCTTTCGGAATTAGAAAACCGTTAATAAGCCCCTCGGCAATCGGCGCAGTATGAAAGTCGGCATCGTCGGCGTTGGCTCGATGGGTCAGAACCATGTGCGCGTTCTCTCCGAAATTTCCGAGGTCGTCGGCGTCTGCGACGTTAATCGAGATGCCGGGGAGAAGATAGCGGCCAAGTTCAAAACCAAGTTCTACCCTGACATCGACCAGCTCATTTCCTCTGGCACTGAGGCAATCTCGATAGTAACGCCTACGAGCGCGCATTTCGAGACCGCCAAGACGGCAATTGAAGCGGGCATCCACACATTGCTTGAGAAACCCGCGACCGGCTCGTCTGCAAAGCTGCTGGAGCTCTCGAAGCTCGCGGAGAACAAGAAGATCACGTTCGCTGTCGGGTTCATCGAGAGGCACAATCCAGTCATCAGCTTCGCGATGAAGAACCTGAAAGTGGGGAATTTCGGCTCACTCATTTCTTTGCACGCTAGGCGCGTCTCATCCTTCCCGCTCAGGATCAAGGATGTCGGAGTCATCATGGACCTCGGTGTGCACGATATCGATGTAATCAAATATCTCGTTGGATCGCCTGTCAGCAGAGTCTTCTCCACGGCCGGCAGGTTCAAGAACAAGGATTTCGAGGACCACGCTAACATCATCATGGAGTTCAAGAACGGGGTGAACGGGGTAGTGGAAGTCAACTGGCTCACACCGACAAAGATGAGGACTCTGGCCATGACCTGCAGCGATCAGTTCATCGAGTTGGACTACACCGCACAATCTATTGACATATTCTCCTCCCAGATGAGAGATTTCGATCCAGGCAACCTGTTCGACCTCGGCATGGAGCTGCATGGGAGGACGATCAACCTCAAGAAGGAGGAACCTCTGAAGAGGGAGCTGTCAGATTTCCTTAAGGCATGCAGTGGAGGCACCTCTCCTCTGGTGACGGGTCACGACGCTGCCGAAACAATAGCCATCGCAGAAGCGGCGATGAAATCTGCAATGACGAACCAAGTAGTGACGCTTTGAGAAAGATGCTGGTCTGATGTCGATGAAGATAATCGTGACGGGAAGCTCCGGGCAGGTCGGATCGTACCTCGTCGAGCATTTCTCCAAAGAGCATGAAGTCATCGGTCTGGACAACCGCTCCTGCCCGTTTCCTGCGGCCGCCGAGCTTTCGAAGAAGATTGATATCGCGAAGACAAAGGACTTGGGTGCATACTTCAAGGACGCCGACTGGATAATTCACACCGCTGCACAGGTCAGCGTGGAACGGTCGCTGAAGGATCCCATTTTCGACGCGGAGAACAACGTTGTCGGTACTGTCAATGTCCTCTGGAACGCCTTCAGGAGCGAGGCAAGGAACTTCCTGTACGTCAGCAGCGCGGCCGTGTATGGGAATCCGGTAAAGGTCCCGCTCCCCGAGGAGCATCCGACAAATCCCATGAGCCCGTACGGCGCGAGCAAGCTCTGCGGGGAAAAGTACACTCTCGCATTCGCCGCGGCCTACGGCCTCAGCGCCACAATCGTCCGACCATTCAACATATATTCCAGCAGAGCCGACCCAGAAAGCCCATACTCGGGCGTCATCACGAAGTTCGTGAAATGGGCAAAGGAGGGCAAGCCGCTCTTGATCGAGGGAGACGGCAAGCAGACGAGGGACTTCGTGCACATGGCCGATGTCGTGCGTTTGGTCGACCTGGTCGTCAAGAAGTCGAAAGTATCGGTAGGGCGGACATTCAACTGCGGGACTGGGAAGAGGAGCACGATCCTCGAACTGGCGGACGCGATTCGTATTCTATCAGGCGGGGAGGCGCAGGTCAAGCATGTCGATCCTCGCGTTGGGGACATCAAGCACAGCTGCGCCGACATCACGAGTGCCGAAGAGATACTCGGATACTCCCCAAGGATCCCTCTGGGCAAAGGCCTGAAAGAAATGATGGCCTAGGCGATCAGCCTTTTGCCACTCCCTTGTAGACGATTCCCAGCTTCTTCGCCTTCTGCCCGTCGAAAATATTCCTGCCATCGATGATGATTCTGTGTTTCATCAAGCGAGCAATGTCCTCGAGAGACAGCTCCATGTACGCGCCATGCCTGGTCATGAAGACAGCACAATCAGCCAGCTCGAGAGTTGCCTCGATATTGCTCAGGACCTTTATCCCACCGAACTCTTTGACATAGGGATCGTGGCCGATCAGCGTGTATCTCTCTTTCAGGCGATCGAGAACGACTCTTGAAGGAGAATTCCGCGTGTCGCCCGAGTTCTCCAGGAATGCAAGGCCGAATAGCGCGATGCAGGTCCCTTTTCCTTTCTTCAATCCCGCTTCCGCAATAGCTCGTTCCGCAAGCTCAGCGACATGAACTGGCATCGAATCGTTCACCTGGCGGGCGATCGGGATCAACCTCGGCTTGGCCTTCCTGCCGCCATATGCAAGAAGCCAGGGGTCCTTCGGCAGGCAATGGCCCCCTACGCCTGCTCCTGGGATGTGCATGTCCCTGCCGGGGCAGCTGTTGACGAGCCTCCTTATCTCGAACGCATCGAGCCCGAGGGTCTCGCATATCAGGCCGACCTCATTCGCAAATGCGATCTGGACGTCCCTATAGGCGTTCTCCGCCGTCTTCACGACCTCTGCCGAGGTCATGTCGGTGGTGTGAATCTTGCCCTTCATTATCGGCTCGTACCATTTGAGGGCGATCTCCGTGCTCTTCTTGTCGAACCCACCGAGCACTCTGTCCAATGTCCTGAGGTTGCGCAGGAGCTTACCAGACATCACCCTCTCTGGACAATGGGCCAAAAAGATGCTCCTCCCCCCCTTCAGACCGCTCTTCCTCTCGAGCGCCGGGAGGATCTTGTCTCTCATCGTCCCTGGGGCGATCGTGCTCTCAATGACGATCAATGCGCCTGATGAGACGTTCTCTCCGATCCTTTCAATCGCCGCCATTATGTGATCGTACCGCGGCTCTTTTTTCGCATCGATAGGCGTATCGATGCAGACGAAGATTGCCTTGGCGTCCTTGCACTCAGAGAATTTTGTAGAAGCTTTCAATCTGCCTGCCTTGACCTGTTCATCCAGCAATTCCGGGAGATCAGGTTCCTCCCCCTTGATCGGATACTTGCCCTGGTTGAGGAGCTTGACGCGCTCCGGGATGATGTCCACGCCGACGACCTCATGGCCCACCTCCGCCAACAGGCAGGCTAGCGGGATGCCGACATAGCCCATTCCGACGACCACGGCCTTATCTTTCAATAGCACCCACCAATGGAAACTGGAATGGAATCATGATATTTGAACCCTGAGATACGGCCGTCTCAGGGAATGAAAAATTGAAAATCGGGAAAGGGTTTGAAGGTTTTTCGGCCGTCGCTCAGTTGACCATCTGGCTTGTCCCGCACTTCGGGCACATGACCTCGATCGGCCTCTTAGAGGTTGCGACTTCCACCATCGCACCGCAAGACGGGCACTTCACGCTCGACTTCGGCTGGTAGGTCTCCTCCTTCGCTGCTTTCGGGGCTGCCGGCTTCGGCTCTGCCGGTGCCACGGCCGCTCCTCCGCCTCTCTTCATCATTTGGAAGAGAAGCATCAGGATCACGACGATCATGAGGATCGCAAGGATCAGGTCCGCCAGGGACATCATGCCACCGACGTTCGAGTTCCAGATGCTGTTTCCCGTCGCGTCGACCGTTATGCTCTGCCAGTGATCCACGCCGTCGATTTGGACCGACAGCATATGCTCACCGCTTACGGCGTCCTTGGGCAAAGTTATCGAGAGCTCGCCGTTCATGACCGTGAAGGTCATCAGCTCTCCAGCCAGGCCCTGGGTATCATCATACAGGAGCGCGGTCACTATTGCCATATCGGGCAGGTCCGTCGACTGCTTGATGATCTCGAATCCCACAACGATCGTCTGTCCAGGGGAGTATGCCCCAGAAACGGACGACGGTGCGGTCTTTATCGACACGACGACCAAGTAATCGGTCGCCCTGCCAACCGTCAAGGGCCTTATCAATACGACTCCATTGCCGTCATCTCCGTACACGGTCGCGGTGTATGATTCCGCGTTCTTTCCGGCCGGGACATCCAACTTGAACGTCGCTTGTCCCTTGGTGTCCAATGTCAGGGCACCTGAGCTGACGAGGATCAAGTCGTTGTCCACGATGGTGTACCTGAAGGTGAAGCCGACCGCGTCGCCGACAACCAGGACCTCGAATTCAACGGTCTCTCCCGCGTAGTACTCCAGCTTCGACGCGCTCAGAGTCATCTCGATCATCGAGATCGCGAAGTTGTCCGACTGTGCGTTTATCCGGTCAGTTCCGATCTGCACTCCAACCCAAACATTCGCTGCGTTGTCAACGACTTCCGGCGCAACGATCGAGAAGTTCAGCAGGGTCGTCATGACCAAGTTCGGAGCAGCGCCGTTCGCCTGCAACATGTACATGATGCCGTCAGGCTGAATCGCGATGCCGTTCTTCAGGACGATGACCTGTACCGCAATGCTCTCGCCAGAAATGTATTGGTCCTTATTCACAAGTACCTCGACACTCAAGGCGCCGGTATAGTGCAGTGTGACGCTCTTCGTGTCCCAGAAGCCCAACTTCGATGCCTTTCCGATGACCCTGTAGTCATGGTCTACCGTCAAGTTCGCGGGCAAGGACAGTGTCACTTGCGCCAATCCCACGGAGTTCGTCATCATCGTCGCATTGACGGGTATCAGGTTCCCATCGCCGTCATCCATGGTGATTGCCACGGTCGCTCCGGGCAACGGGCTATTAGCCGGGCTCAATGTATCCTGCGCCAAAACCTCAACCGATACGACAGCGCTGTCCCCGGGGTGGTATATGTTTCCTATTTTATCCAGCGTTATGCTGTTAAGGCGGACCACTCCGATTTGAACTGATTGGCTAGCTGTCGAGTTGCGGTTGTATGCCGCATGAGCCGTGTAATCGACATCAAAAGTCCCCTCAGTGTCAAGCCAGGTCGGGATGGTTATGTTGAACGGAGATTGTGTGGCGGATTTGTTCAGCCAGGCCGTATTGCCAGCTCCGTCAGTGTATGTCAGGTTGAAGTCGAGGGTGATGTTTATCGACACATAGTCCGGCAGGGACACAGCCACGAAGCTTATCACCGCATTCTCGCCAGGCAGATAGACCATATCCCCACTGGTCATTCTGTCCCAAAACACCTCGAAAACGAAGTACTCGATATCGAAGGCATTGTTGAATTGCTGGACGACCGTCGTGTTCGCGTCGCTCCTGTTCACGTATATGGTCTGGTGGCCTAGGGTCACGTTGTCAGGTATTGTCCACAATACCTCCCAGTGGTAGTTTGCAAGTGCGACCACGTTCCATGAGACGTTCACAGGGCTTATCGTCACGTTTACGTCCTCGTTAGGTCCGTCCGGGTGGTAGGCATCGATCATGATCCTTATCGTCTCTCCCGGGGCGTAAACATCTCCGGCGCGCTCAGGGTCGATTACCACTCTGTTCTGCATCAGTTTGAAAGTGGTCGTGGCAAGGATCAGGTACGCGCCATCAAGCACAGCTCTCAAAGACATGACGTCAGTACTGTAGGCATTCGTGGGGAAGTGGCCTGCGCCGCCAACAGCGGAGCTATTGTGCTGGCCATCAGCGGGGTTGTCTGTGTCGACGCCTGTCTTGGTGTCTACGACATTGCCTCCGCCGTCCACTAATTCTATCCTAAACTCTGCATTCGTCGGAAGCCCACCAACCGAGTAGGTCAAAATAAAATAGACATCTTGACCGGTGAAAAAAATGCCGATCGGGGTTCCGATGTTGTTCGTTGCCACAATGCTGCCTGCGAGTACCGGCGTCGCTGCGCTTGCGACGCTAATCGCCGCAAATGCAGTTGCAAGCATGCTTATGGCCAATGCTAAGCTCATAATTTTTTTATTCATAGATCCATCCCTTCTGTCATAATTGATGGAAGTATATATATATAATGATTTCCGAATAAGCACTGGCTCGTTGCGAAATTCGAGAACTTTCGATATACTGGCTGCCATAACATAGTTGTCAAATCTGCCAGTAGCTTCCCGAGTTTTTCACAATAATTGGGTTTTTTCACTGAGAATCATCAATTTTATCTAGCCAATCGATGAGCACGGGCAGTTCTTTCATCGATCCGATGACGTAATCCGGAAGGAAATTCTCATCGTTTACCCCTATGGGGTACCTGTCGTTCCAACGGCACAGGACGCTCGTGATCCCTATCATGTTCGCCCCGGCGATGTCCGTGTCCACCCGGTCGCCGACCATGATCGCCTGGTCAGGATCGCATTCCAGGAGGTCGAGCGCTTTGCGGTATATCCCGTCGTCAGGCTTCCTGCTCCCCGCGTCCACCGAAGTGACGATGGCGTCGAAGAACCTCGTCAGATCCTTCCTGCTTAACGCGCCAGACACTTCCCTGTCCCCCCAGCTGAACGTATTAGACACTATTGCCAGCTTGTACCCGCTCTTCAGCTTTTGAAGGACCTCTGCGACGCCGTCGAGCACTTTGAATTCCGTCGTGTCTACATCTGCAGGTCCGTCGAGCTCGGCGATGAGAGTGTCCCCCAGGTCGAACAGTATCGCTTTGATTCTTCCCACCGTCACCCCTCCTCTCCAGTCTGGTCGCTTTCGAACAACATCGCGAACCCTCGCTCGCCGTCAAACGACCTACTGCCGAACCCCACTCCCTTTCTTGATGCTTTCGGAAGGACATCCTGCTGTCGGGACAGCAGGTTCCTGATTATCGCGATGCCGGTGGGGGTCGCCATCTCTCCCTCGCATGGGCCGAACCTGAACCTAAGGCCAGCGAGCAATTCCGAACTCGCCGGTGTCGGAACGCTGAGGCGGCCGTGCGCGGTCTCGACACCGCCTTCCCCGACCGAGATGTACGAACCAACGATGCTTCGGCCTCGAAGCCCTAATATGTCGCAACATAGCCCCGCCGATGCCACGTTCATCAGCCCGCCGGTTCTTCCGATCTCGTGCAGATGCACTTCCTCCTTCTCGATGCCGTGAGCCTTCGCCTCGGCCGCAATGATGTCGCTGATTATTCTGATCGTGAATCGCCGTGCGTCGGTGGACAGCGCCATTCTCTCCGTAGCCTGCTCCAGGAATCCTTTCGCCTCGTTCGCGGACCTGGCAGCGGCCTTATTCTCGCACTTCCATTCAAGCATCATCCCGGACGCCGAGCCGCCACCGACGTCGCTCAGGGCGACAGAGCAGTCAGATTCCCTGCAGGCACTGTCCACCCTGCGCATGAATTCCACCCGCATGCCCTCATCCATGAACGAGCAGCTGGCAGCGACGAACATGTCGCCAGAGATCCCCTTGGTCATATCGACGTACAGCATAGTCACGAGATTTTGACGAGACTCTCCGCATAGATAATTCTATCTCATCCGTGGTTCTGTAAAGAGTCGGGTGGTGGGCCCGTCATGGCACCACTGCCTCCTCACTCATTCCGTTCGGCTCAGACCGTGCGGCCATCGCCGGCTCGTAGAGGGTCGTCATCGCGTCATGCCGGAATGCGCCGGGGCTGAACCATAAGCCCCCTGCCGCCTCCAATCTTTTGGAGACGGCTGTCTGCAGCAGGTCGATGCTAGCATTGACATTCCTGTCAAGATTCCAGTCGCATTCGCACTCGAACAAAGCGCCCATTCGGGAATCATGTCTCCCACATGTCAGGCACTTTCTGCTGCTGCACATTGGGTCATGATCTGGCGCCAGATATGTACTAGGATTCTCCGATTACCTGTAGTGTCAGGGAATCCGTCTTCGGCCCATACCGAGGACCTCACCACCCGATTTTTGACAGAACCTGCCAATCCAAATCCTTTTGAATCCGGTTCGCCTTATTGGCGCGAAGTGGCTTTATCTGGGGTTGTAAACATGAAGAAACTGAGTGTTCAGCTGTCCGCGCTCTTGATCGTCGCAGTCATGCTATCGGCGGCAACGGTCATCGCCGTCTCCGATTCGAACAGAAACGCGCAAGACAAGTCCGTCGCGAGAATCGAGGCCGATTGGACTGGGTTCTATCTGATCGACGCATTCTCGCAGCTTTCGGGGGCTTCACCAAACTTCCAACAGATAGTGTCCACCGGTGCGGTCATCAACTACTCACTGACGACCCCAGTAGGGGCCCCTCTGCCGCTGAACCAATTGAACATCACCTGGAGGCTCGAGGACGATTTGAACACGACCATGTTCAAGTACGGGGCCAACATCTCATGCATGTGGATGGTCCAGGCGACCCATGCATTGAGCGTGACATATCACAACGCGACCAATGCTAGCGATATCGGCCGTCAGTACATCTCGGTCGCAGTCATTTCGGATTTCGATTCCGACGGCATCCTTGATATCTGGGAGCGGCAGAACTTCGGCGGCCTGAACACCGCGGATACGATATCGGACTACGATAACGACGGCTGGACGGACCTTGAGGAAAACAAGATGGGGACGAACCCGAAGGTCGCCAACGCGAAGCCCGGCTTCATCGAGCAGTATTGGTGGATGTTCATGGTGATTGCGCTGGTGCTCGTTGTCGTGCTCCTTCTCTGGTTCGTCATCATGCCAAAGACAAAGGCCAAGCGCGACGAGGTGGAGAAGAGGAAGATCGCCGCGGCGGTCGATGTCGAGAAATCGCTTCTGGGCCTGGACGACCTAGAATACAAGCCGAAGAAGTGAGCGCAAACCCCTTTTCTCCCCTTTCCTTTTTCATTCTTTTTAATAGATCAGAATCAGTGCTATCGCCACCAGTCCTGCCGCCCAGCAGTACAAGGCGAACCATCTCAACCTGCGCTTCTGAATCACCTTGAAGAGCAATTTCAGAGCTAGGACCCCCGTCACCGCGGCGACGACCGCTGCGACTGTCGTCCCTGTCCAATCCGTCTGATGCTCGCCGAGGAAAGCGAATCCGTAAGCCAGGGCGAGGATTATCGCAGGTATCGATAGGAGGAACGAAAAGATCGCCACGACATCCCTCCTGAACCCGAGGTAGCATCCGGCGGAGATCGTGGAGCCGCTCCGCGATATCCCCGGCAGGACCGCCACCGCCTGGAAGAGCCCTATCATCAGGGCGGAGCGCAAACCCATATCCGATTTCTCCCTCCTCAGACTCGGAGTCTCCGCCACCCAAAGCATCAGACCGGTGAAGAGCAGCGCGACCGCGGTCGGGAGGGCCGAGGAAAAGATCTGGTTCAGGAACCTGCTCTCGATGATCGCCGCAATCGCTATCGGAATCGTCGCGATGACTGCGAACCATCCAAGCCGGCGCGCCCTGATCCCATCCTCGTCGAGCTTCGCCCTGTCTCGGAACATCGAGGGGATTATCCGTCTCAGCTCCTTCCGCAGGAAGAAAGTGACGGATGCCAGGGTCGCGGCATGGAGGACAAGGTCGAAGAGGACCATCTCTTCGGATTTCAACTGAAGTATCTGCTGGGCGAACACCAAGTGTCCGGTGCTCGAAACCGGAATCCACTCCGTGATGCCTTGAATGAGCCCCAGGAAGATCGCAATGAGCAAATCCATTGGTTCATCCGATGTTGCTGATAAAATATATATGATTTGGTTTTTGAATCGCGGGGGCGCGACGGGCAGGAGCGCAGGCCGACCAGAAGTTGTCCTTATTCTCGATTCAGAAGTCAATTTCTATATACTATATTGGCCTAACTCAGGTCGGCTCAAAGCCGAGCTCTGTCGCCGTCCCCTGAACGCAGTGGGTGTTGAACATTGAAGTCCGTTTCACTTGTCGCCCTAATCATTGCGGTATTCTTCGTGGTCCAATCAGGCAGCGTGCTAGTCTCCGCCGCCGATCAATTCCACGATTCAAGCAAGGACAGGCTGATCATCGCCTTCTCTTCTGCATCGACCGCTGATGCGATCGGGGAGCTCGCGAAGAGTTACGGTGCTACCGCAGAGATTTCCGCACAGGCCGGTCTCGCATATTGGAAGAACTGGGACAACGGGATCCTGAACGCGATCAAAGCGATTCAGGGAGTGACCGGGGTCGAGAGGGAGCGGCACTCGGCGATCTCCTTCACTCCGGACGATTCACGCTATTCGCTCTATCAGTGGGGCGTCAAGAGGATAAACGCCGACACAGCGTGGGATTTCACACTCGGCACTCATAATGTGACTGCGGCCGTCCTCGACACGGGGATCGACTACACCCACGACGACCTATCTCAGAACATGTGGAAGGACGGCAGCGGCCACTACGGATACGATTTCTGGAACGACGACACAGACCCGATGGACGACAACATCAACGGCTACGAGAGCGGCGTATGGACGCCGAATGTGAACATCTTCCACGGGACGCACGTCGCGGGCGTCGTCGGTGCCGATATCAATAACGTGATAGGGATTGCCGGCACCGCCCAATGCAAGCTCATGGCCGTCAAGGTCATGAACGAGAGCGGAGAAGGCACGGACGCCACCGTCGCCCAGGGGATGATATGGGCCGTCGATCACGGCGCTCAGATCATAACGATGAGCCTCGGGGTCGACTCTCAGACCTTGGCGCTGACGAACGCCGTCCAGTACGCTTCGGCGCACGGCGTAGTGCTCGTAGCAGCTGCTGGCAACGAAGGCCTTTCATCGGTCTCGTATCCCGCCGCATATCCACAGGTCATCGCGGTGGGGGCCTCCGACAAACTCGATCACAGGGCTTCGTTCAGCAATTACGGTTCCCAGCTCGAAGTGATGGCGCCCGGGGTGCAGATTTGGTCTGCGAAACCCGGGGACACCTACCAAGAGCTGTCTGGAACGTCGACCGCCACGCCCTTCGTCGCCGGCGTGACCGCCCTCATGCTTTCCATAAACCCGGCGCTGACTACGGCTCAGATCCGCACAGTGCTTAACCAGACCGCTGACGACCTCGGAACCACCGGATGGGACATGTCGACCGGATGGGGCATTATCGACGCGCACGCCGCCGTGCAGGCCGTGTCCGGTCCGGCAGCCACGATAATAGACTATCCCGCCACGGCCGCGCCCAACGCCACGCTGACGGTGAAATGGGTGGTCAGCGGAAGCGGCAACCTCCCGATCAACCACACCTACCTGAGATGGGGGTATTCCGCGTCCCAGCTCACGCACACGAGCGGCATGACCTACGGATATACGACTCCCCACACTTTCAATGCGAGCAACGTCGTCGCGCCGAATGTCGTGAACAGCTCTCTTTTCCTTCAGGCTGTCGCCGTCATCAACGGCACCCAGTACATTTCGACGGTTGTCGAGATCAAAGTGCAATCCAGCTCATCCGATCCGTTCCAGAACCTGATACAGTCCATCAGGAACTTCGTCTATAACGACGTTGGACTTCTCAACTTCATACTGATGATCTTCGCGATCGCGGTCATAGCGGTCATATTCGTCGCGGTCCGCAGAGGAAGGCGCGCGGCAGCGGCGCGTTCAATCCAATCGGGGTCGCTTTCAATGCCCCCTCCCCCATCACTCCAGCCTGCCGCTCAGCCGGCCATTCCGCAATATTACCCTCCGCTCGTGTCCCCCCCGTTGGCGGCGCCAGCGGCATATGTGGACATCTCGAACGGCGCCATTTCACCCGCGATCATCGAGATCTCCGAGGGCACGAGGGTCATTTGGAGGAACAGGGACTGGGCCCCTCCGCCCGGCATCTCCATCGTGAGCGGGACAATCGATGCGACAGGCCTCCATCCGGACGGCATCTTCTCAAGCGGCATGATGGTCTCGCCCGGGGAGTACTGGTCATGCATCTTCAATGTCGCTGGAGCCTACTCCTACTACGTCTCGAACATGAACATGAACGGACGCGTGATCGTCAGGCGCAGATAGTGACATTCGCCGCGGTCAGAGCAGGATCCTCTTCTCATCCTTGGTGACGTTGAGGACGACCTGCGTGTAGGTCTTCTCCACATCCTCGTGCTCGAGCACTTTCTTCACGAAGGCGTTCAGGTCGGTCCTCGTCTTGAACCGCGCCTGCACCATCGCATCCCAATCCCCCGTCGAATCGTACACCGCAAAGACGGCCGGGTCCCTTGACAGCATCTTCTCAGTCTCTATGATCCTCCCGTGGAGAATCTTGACCCCTATGATCGCGGTGATGTCGAACCCGAGTTTTTCCTGGTCGAGTATTGGCGCATAGCCGAGTATGACTTTCCGCTCCTCCAGCCGCTTGATCCTCTTCGATACCGTGGTGAGTGAGAGGTCCAGCTCCTTTGCGATGTCCCTGTAGCTCTTCCTGGCGTTGGTGTTCAGGATCCTCAGGATCTTCATGTCGAGGTCATCAATTTCGATCATTTTGTCCCCTTCCTTCCACTGGACATCGGGCAATAGGGTCATTTTTGCACCTAATTGCAGGTAATATCCTCTTTGAATAAGAACATTGCTCATTTTATCAGGAGTTTTATAGTCAATTGAACACTTTTTCTCCGGAAACATTGATATATGCTAAAATCGAATTAGAACGCGTCAAGAGGTTGGAGAGAATGATGCCTGAATCATCTTGGACATGGGACGCTTCGGCCAAGTACTGGAACGAAGCATGGCTCGACCAGCTCATCGAGGAAGCCTTCAGGCTTATGCGCGAGAAGGACGCCTCGAAGACGGACACGCACAACTGAAGACTCTCGTTAGGGCCGTCATCCGCCGGTCGATCGTTTTGAGGCAGGTTGCTACACCTCATTTGGCTTTTCCGTGCAATCGTTCGAACGCGAACGACATCTCCGACCACGCCTTTTCGAGGAGCCTGCCGTAGTACGAGGCGTCGAACTCGCCGGCGTCCCACTCGGTGTCGACTATCCAGCGCTTGGAGTCCCTCACGACGTACCCGATCACCATCCCGGCGGAGAGGTCGACCCCGAGCTTTCCATACGCCCTTATCGCCGAGGCCTGCGCGCAGTTTTTCCCGTATTCCAGCTGCCCTATCCTATGGCTCACGACCAGATCCTTGACGTCCGCGCGCCTGAGGCCGGCCGTATACCTGTCCCGGACCTCCTTGGCCCTCGCTTCCGTGCCGGCGAGCCCCTCCAACGTGCCCGCCTCCCCCATCACTTCGAGGACTTCTGACTGCATGCGTTTCACGTAAGGAGGGCTGTCGTGCCTGTTCGCCATCAGCCCCCTGGTCTTGACGCTCCCGTCGGAGAGCCTGCCGTAGTACCTGTTGTAGGCCCCTCCCCCGTCGGCCATGTCGAGGAACACGAGCCAGTCGTAGGTCTCTATCTCGGTCGGCATCCCGGTCTCCCTCTCCACCCGCTCCTTCAGCCCCATGACCGGCTCCCCCTTCACCCAGAGGCAGTCGGTTATCCCGTGCAGCACCTCGAAGCCCATGTCCTCGGCGATGCCCTTGACCTTCAGCAGCGTGTCCCTGGCTATCGACGTGATCCTCTCGTGCACCTCTATGCTACCGAACTTCGCGTTGCGGTACCCGGTGTAGCCGAAGCACGTGACGAGCATCCACTTCAGGACGGAGTCCAGGCCGGCGTACTGAGGATCGGTCTTCTTCCGGCTCTTGGTGATCAACCTGAGGCCGAGCAGCGGCTCGAGCGCCTCCGAGAGGAACCCCCTCCCATCATGCGCGCCAAGACTTTCCGGCGAGAGGTCGAACTTCACGATGATCGTCGGATAGAGCGAGGTGAAGTCTATCTGGTACGCCCTGCCGTGGATGCCCGGCAGCGGCTGGAACATCATCCCGCCCCTGTCCGCCGCCCTGAGCTCGGAGAACCCCCTGAGCCTCTCGGGATCGCTCTTCCTCAGAGGGATCGATATGCCCCTCCTCATCGCCTCGTACGCCTCGTAGCTTGAGACCAGGGTCCCCGGCGTGAACCTCGACGTCAGGTTGGGGGAGAGCCCGGTCAGGCGGGACGCGAGCAGCACGCCTCTCAGCCCGCCCGCCTCGTAGGTGAAGCTCTTGGCAGTGTCTATCAGGATCCTGCCCTCCGGCAGCACCGCCCCTGCCCTGTAGTTCACCCTGCCGTAGCTCCAATACGACTTCGAGTCAAGCTTCGAAAGCCTCCCGCTCCTGCTGAAGGTCTGGTCGAGCCCGTACCTCTCCGCCTTCTGCATGATCAGGTGCATCCAGAAATCCGCGTTGGGGAAGAGGATCAGGTCCGGGTCCGCCGAGCCGATCAGCGAGAACAGGTCGGAGAGGATCTCCTTCTCCCCTCCTTCCAGCTCCCTCCTGGACCCGTCCGTCACCTCGATGGAGTGTATGTCCTTGTCGAGCTGGGGGTTCCCCTGTACCTCTATCTTCAACGAGGTCAGCGGCATGTCGAACTCCGGCGAGAGGCGTGATTCGCCCTGGTTCCCGCAGGGGAACAGCCCCCTCTCGGCCATGAAGCGCTGCTCGAGCCTGACATCGACGTCGTACAGCCGCGCGGAGAGGTGCGAATGCTTCGCGATCCTGTCAGCGACATCCCTGCCGGCGTAGACCCTGTACCCATCCAGCCAGCCGTAGATCGTCCTGAACCTGCGCTCCTCCGCGCCGTAATCCCTCTCCAGGGCTTCCAGCATGCTCAGGTATGCATGCGGATCCGGCAGATGCAAGTGGAAGTAGGGCCGCTGCTTCTCCCGGATGAGCCTGCATGCCCCGCCGTCCTTGACCCAAAGCTCGATGTCTCCCCTGGAGCGCGCGTCAAGGATCCACATCTCTCCTGTCCATCTCCTTCAGCATCTCGACGAGCGCCGAGAACATCGCGGCCTCAAGCGGGTCGTCGAAGGCGTAGAAACCCTCGCTGGAGTGCCTCTTCGCCATCTCGATGAGCCTGTCCGCGTACACCTGGTCCTCCTTCTTGAGGGCCCTTCTCACCCTCGCCCACCTCTCGGTGACCTCCCTCACGCCCATCCTCACGCTCTCGAAGCTCCTCCCCATCAGAACGCCTCCAGCGTGCTCTGGTCGTCCGTCGGCGGGGCGTTACGGGCAATGTCGCGGCGCCTCGAGTAGCGACCCCGCACACTCCCGCCGTCCGCCGTGCGGTCGAAATAGAACACGCGGTCCGCCTTCTTCGAGATCGCCTGGAGCGTCGCATCGAACGCGGGCGAGTACAGCAGGACGGTCGATTCCCGCGAAAGCTCCCTCAGCGCGATCGAGACGTACTCTATCATCTCCTCCGACTCGGCGAAGAGCGACGGGTCGTGCTCCAGGAACACGAACGTCTGGTGCGCGTCGTCCAAGATGCTCAGGAGCTGCGACGACGTGAACGCGCGCCTGATGTCGAACTCCGCGGTCCTCAGCCCAATCCTGCTGAGCAGCCGGGAGTAGTTCCCGCAGACGTAGAGCACGAGGAACCGCCTCGGCTCCACGGCGCTCCTCAGGGCGCGTATCGCGATATTCTCTGGGGACACCAGCAGGTTGAAGGCTCCAGCTTGTATGTCCACGGGCGGATTCAGCTCGATTTCCATCTGATGATACGTCGGCGGTGGAGCCTATAAACCAGCCCGGAGGAGTGCGGCGAAAGTGAAGCGGTTCTACTTCGGAGGTTCCTGGGAGGCCGGTGGGTCAGCGGCCGACGCATTCTCCGCCGGCCTGCTCGCTGGCGGGATCGCATGGGGCGTGTGCCAGTAGGTCTTCTTGTCCCTCTTGAAAATAACGGCGATGAAGAGCAGGAGCTGGATGCCGAACAGTATCATCATCGTGAACGGCGTGTACCAGTATTCTCTGATCCTCTCCTTCTCCAGGTACAGCGCGTAGAGCGGGACCGCAATCCACCAGAATCCGACCAGGGTGTTGACGACCGTCGATATCCAGATCAATGTAGGATCGACCGACCCTCTCGGCAGAAGCGCGAGAAGCGTGAAGTTGCTGCCTGAAAGTATGTACGCGAGGAAGAAGAAGAAGTAGACGACCATCAGCGCGGGCACGATGATGTAGGTGGCGCAGTCCCAGGCTATCGTGTCCCCCTTCCTGATCGCGCGCCAGAAGAGCCTCCCCGTGTATCTCTTGAGGACGATCGTGTGCCCCAGCATCCATTTGTGCCTCTGCTTGACGGCGATCTTGATGCTGCTCGGTTTCTCCTCGTAGATGTCGGCATCGTAGATCCATCTTATGTGCACCCCAGCGCAGGACAGCTTGGAGGTGTACTCGATGTCCTCGGAGATCGTGACCGCATCGAACGGCACCTTGCCCAACACATCCCTTGAAATGCAGATCCCCGGCTCCATGAACACGCATAGTTTTTTGTCCTGCCTCGGCTGCTTGACGAACCTGTTGCGGGTGGCGTAGTCGACGTGGATGGTTCTGGTGACCCAGTTCTCCTTGGGGTTCT
>Ga0315287_10001672_pt1 | contig 20709 bp, 13 predicted proteins | sample YL17G11_0_MG_FD_205037 | JGI IMG/M metagenome (GOLD analysis project Ga0315287, IMG submission 205037) | Sediment microbial communities from Yellowstone Lake, YNP, Wyoming, USA - YL17G11_0 | ecosystem: Environmental > Aquatic > Freshwater > Lake > Sediment | place: USA: Wyoming | collected...
GGCGCCAGAGCCGGAAGCTGTCGCAGCGGACCAGGCGGAAGTGACTCCGCCGGCGTAGCAGATGGTGAGTCTGGTGAACAGATTGCGGAGACAACCGAGTAGTCGCGGCGCCAAAGCAGATCGGGAGGTCATACAGACCAGCTCGCGACAGGTAAGAACCGGGTAAGAGAAATGGAAAGGCGACTACTACCGCTCTACATCACGTACGCCCTGGTGGCGCTGCTCATTCTGGCTGGCTGCAACGGGCCGCGCTACAAGCGTCAGGAGACAACTGCGGCACCTGCGGGCACGGCGTCTACTGCAGCGACGCAGCAACTCACCGCGGTGCGCGTGGTTAGCCCGCAGCCCGCGGCTGATGTGGCCGCAGCCACGCCGCTCTCGGCGACGTTGCGCTCGGCACAGCAGGTGATGCTGGCCTTCCAGGTCTCCGGCCAGGTAGCGCAGGTGCTGAAGAACGCCGGCGACAAGGTGCAGACCGGCGACGTGCTGGCCGAGCTGGACAAGCAGCTGTTCCAGGCGCAGCGTGACCAGGCTGCCGGCGCACTGGCGCAGGCGCAGGCGCAGCTGGACCTGACGCTGGCCGGCGCGCGGCCGGAAGAGATCGCCATGGCGCAGAGCCAGGTCGACAGCGCACAGGCCGTTGTGGAAAAGGCGCAGGCCGATTGCGACCGTGCGAAAAAGCTTTACGAGCAGGGCGTCGTGCCTAAGCAGCAGCTGGAAACTGCCGAGACGGGGCTGAAGCAGGCGCAGGAAGCGCTAAAAGCCGCCCAGCGGCAACTCGAGATTGCCAAGCAAGGTGCTCGCGAAGAAGAGAAGCAGCTGGCGCGCGCGGCGGTACAGACTGCGCAGGCGGCGCTGCGGCAGGCCGAGGCGCAGCTGGCCTACGCCACGTTGCACGCGCCGTTCACCGGCGCCGTGAGTATGCGCCAGCTGGAGCCGGGGCAGGTGGTCGCCGCCGGCCTGCCGGTGTTCGAGGTAGCTAACCTTGCCCAGCTGGAAGCCGAAGCGGCAATCCCCGAGGGGCAGTTCGCTGAGATCACCGTCGGCCAGCAGGTGAAAGTCACGTTCCCTGCCCTGCCCGGGATTTCCGCGGGTGGCACGGTCGCCAGTATCGCGCCGCGGGCTGATCCCGCCACGCGCGGGTTCTCCGTGAAGGTCAAGCTGCTCAAGGCGCCCGCGGAAGTTCTGCCAGGGATGGTTGCGCTTCTCAGCTTCCCCGTCGCCAAGGCCGAGTCCGGCCTGAGCATTCCGCGCCGCTGCGTCGTCGACGGCAAGGTCTTCGTGGTACAGCAGGGCGTCGCCCGCCAGCAGCTCGTCAAGGTCATCGGTGACAAGGGCGACAACGTGCTCGTCACGGGCCTCAGCCCCGATGCCGACGTCGTGGTCAACGGTCAGGAATACCTCAAGGATGGAGAGCAGGTGCGCATCGTCGACGCCATGGCGATGGACGATCTGACGAACCTGTCGCCGCACGAATAGCCGCATGAAGCTCACGCTCTGGTCAGTCCGCTACCCTACCCTGACGCTGATCGCGCTGCTGCTTGTCGTGCTGTGGGGCCTCAACTACTTCTTCACGATGAGCCGCCGCGAGGATCCCAACATCACGGTGCGCGGCGCGCAGATCGTCACGCTCTACCCCGGCGCGCTGCCCGAAGACGTCGAGCAGTACGTCACCTATCCGCTGGAGCTGGCCTGCCGCGAGATCCCGGAAGTCAAAGATATCGATTCTTTCTCGCGCTACAGCGTCTCGATCATGTGGGTACAGCTCGAAGACAACGTGGCTGTCGACCGCATCCCGCAGATCTGGGAAAAGCTGCGGGCGAAGATTGACCTGATCCGCGGCGAGCTGCCCGAGGGCTGCGGCGCGCCGAACGTCAACGACGAGTTCTTCGACACCTGCAGCCACGTGCTGTGCGTTTCGGGTGAACACTTCACGCCGCGCGAGCTGGCGGCCGTCGCCCTGCGCATCAAGGAGCGGCTGGCCAAGCTCCCCGCCGCGGGCCGCGTGGAAGTGGTCGCCGACCAGCCCGAGCGCATCTACCTCGAGTTCGATCCGGCGCGCCTGGCGCGCTACGCCCTGACCGCTGACCAGATCATCGGTGTGATTCAGGGGCAGAACGCGCTGCTGCCCGCCGGCTCGCTCGATGTCTCCGGCGACAGCTACACCATCGAGGCCGGCGCAGGCTTCACCTCGCTGGACGAGCTGCGTGACCTGCTGCTGTACGTCGCGCCAAGCGGCCAGCAGGTGCACCTGGGAGACCTGGGCACCGTTACATACGGCTACGAAGACCCGCCGCAGATGATGGCGCGCATCAACGGCCCCCTGCCCCGAGGGGGCGGGGCAGCGGTGGCAGTGTCCGTAGTGATGAAGACCGGCAAGAACGTGATCGAGCTTGGCCGGCAGGTGGAGCGCGAGCTGACCGCGATCCGCGCCGACCTGCCCGCGGGCATTACCATCACCGAGGTGCAGGACCAGCCGCGCGAGGTGCGGGCGCGCATCGACGTGTTTCTCGGCAACCTGCGCGACGGCATTATCCTCGTCGTGCTGATCGTCTTCCTGCTGCTCGGCCTGCGCGCGTCATTGCCCATCGCCGTGGCGATCCCGCTGAACATGGTCTGCACTTTCGCCGTGCTCAGCCTGCTGCTCACTGACCTGCACCAGCTGAGCATCGCCGCGCTGATCATCGGTCTGGGCATGATCGTCGACGACGCCGTGGTCGTGACGGACAACATCCACCGTTACGTGGAGCTGGGGCTGCCGCCCAGGGAGGCGGCGGTGAAAGCAACCACCGAGGTGGCAGTGCCGGTCTTCACATCGACGTTGACAACAGTGTTTGGATTCGCGCCGCTGCTCGGGCTGGTAGGTGACAGCGGCACCTTCGTGCGTGACATCCCGATCGTCGTTAGCGTGGCGCTGCTGCTGAGCTATCTGCTGGCGGTGACCATTTCGCCGCTGGTGGCCAGCCGCCTGTTCCGCAAGGAGACGCGCCGGCCGCGGGAGGCGCTGCTGCTGCCGCTGGTGGAGGCCCTGCAGCGCGGCTATCCGCGGGCGCTGCGCTGGACCCAGCGCCACCGCGTGGTCAGCCTGGGCATGGTGCTGCTGGCTATCGCCGGCAGCCTGGCACTGTTCCCGCGCCTCGGCGTGCAGTTCTTCCCCGGCGCCGAGCGGGATCAGTTCGTGATCGACGTGTACGCACCCGAGGGCACGGCGATCGAGCAGACGTCGCAGATCGCCGGCTATGCCGAGCGGCTGCTCAGTGAGCAGCAAGGTATCGTCAACTATGTGACCTACGTCGGCCAGGGCGGCCCGCGCTTTTATTACAACGTCGTGCCCGAGACGCTGCTCAGCAACTACGCGCAGATCGTCGTCAACACCGTTGACGTGCCGACGTCGGCCAGGCTGGTGGAGAAGCTGCGCGGCGAGGTGCGCAGCCGCGTGCCCGGCGCGCGCGTCGAGGTGAAGATCCTCGAGCAGGGGCCGCCGGTCGGCGCGCCGTTGCAGATCGTAGTGCGCGGCCCGCGTATCAACGAGCTTAAACTTATCGGCGAGCAGATCAAGCAGGTGCTGGCCCAGGTGCCAGGCACGATCGACATCCGCGACAACTTCGGCCGCGACAGCTACCTGCTTAAGCTGCACATCAACGACAGCCAGCTGCGCTCGATTGGCCAGACGCCGGCCGAGGTGAAGATGTTGACCGCTCTCGCCTTCTCCGGCGCGCCGGTGACCAGCTTCCGCGCGCCCGACCGGCAGATTCCGGTGGTGGCACGGCTGTACAAGGAATTCCGCCAGCAGGCCAGCGACATCGGCCGGCTGTACTTGAACAACAAGCTGACCGGTGACGCCGTGGCGCTGAGCAGCGTGGCCTATTTCTCCACGGAGCGCACCACGAGCTTCATTCAGCGCCACAACGGCGAGCGGCAGCTGAACGTGTCGGCGTACGTCGCCAGCGGCACGCTGCCCAGCGCAGTGCTCAAGCAGATACAGCCGCTGGTCGATGAGATCCAGCTACCGCCCGGCTACAAGCTACAGTACCGCGGCGAGGCCGAGGAAAGCGCCGAGGCCTTCGGCGGACTGGGGCGGGCCACGGTCGTGGCGCTGCTGCTGATCCTGCTGATGCTCGTGCTGGAATTTAAGAGCATCCGCATCGCCATGGTGGTCTACATGTCCGTCCCGCTGGCGGTGATTGGCGCGATCGGCGGGCTGTACATCACCGGTTGGCCGTTCGGCTTTATCGCCGGCCTGGGCTTCATGGCGCTGGCGGGCATCGTGGTGAAGAACGCCATTGTGCTGGTCGACTTCGTGATGCAGGCGCTGCGGGAAGGCGAGAACATCGAGGACGCGCTGGCCCAGGCCGGCCAGGTGCGCCTGCGGCCGATCATCCTGACGTCAGCGACGACCATGCTTGGCCTGCTGCCACTGGGGCTGTTCGGCGGCAGCCTGTGGGCGCCGATGTGCTTTGCGGTGATCTTTGGTCTGCTGAGCAGCACCGTGCTCACGCTGTTCGTCGTACCGCTGCTGTTCCGGCTGTTCGCCACCAGCGCGGCGTTGAAGATCATCGAGCGCGAGAAGCAGCAGGCCTAGGCGGGCTTAGCCCCGTGCCCCGAGGGGGCGGGGCGCGCCCGCTGCACCTTGGCCGGCTCAGTAGGCAGCGCGCCGCGGGCAAGGACGTCCTTCAGGTAGTAGCCGGTAAAGCTCGCTTCCGTCGCTGCGACTTGCTCCGGCGTGCCGACGGCGATCACCCGCCCGCCGGCGTCGCCGCCCTCTGGCCCCAGGTCGATGATCCAGTCCGCGGTCTTGATCACGTCAAGGTTATGTTCGATTACCACCACGGTATTACCGCTGTCCACCAGCTTGTTCAGTACGGCCAGCAGGCGGCGGATGTCGTCAAAGTGCAGGCCGGTGGTCGGCTCGTCGAGCAGGTACAGCGTGCGGCCGGTGGCGCGCTTGCTCAGCTCCTTGGCCAGCTTGACGCGCTGGCTCTCGCCACCGGACAGCGTCGGCGCGCTCTGGCCTAGCTTGATGTAGTCCAGTCCGACCTCGGCGAGCACGCTCAGCGCGCGCACGATCTTGGGGATGTTCGCGAAGTGGCTGAGCGCCTCCTCGACTGTCATCTGCAGCACGTCGAAGATACTGGCGCCCTTGTACTGCACCGCCAGCGTCTCGCGGTTGAAGCGCCGGCCCAGGCAGACGTCGCACTGCACGTAGACGTCCGAGAGGAAGTGCATCTCGATGCGCTTCACGCCGTCGCCCTGGCAGGCCTCGCAGCGGCCGCCACGGACGTTGAAGCTGAAGCGCCCAGGCTTGAAGCCGCGCACGCGGCTCTCGGGCAGCTCGGCGAACAGCGCGCGGATCTCGTCCCATACGCCGGTGTAGGTCACCGGGTTGGAGCGCGGCGTGCGCCCGATCGGCCGCTGGCTGATCTGGATCACCTTGTCGACGTGGTCGCCGATGCCGCGGATCTCGCGGAACTTGCCCGAGCGGCGGATGCTGCCGCCGATCAGGTTGGCCGTGGCCTTGTACAGCGTCTCGTTAATCAGGCTGGACTTGCCGCTGCCCGAGACGCCAGTGACGCAGACGAAACAGCCCAGCGGAATGGTCACGTCGATACGCTTGAGGTTGTTGGCCTGGGCGCCAATGATCTCGATCGCCGCGCCGTTGCTCTGCCGCCGCGCAGGCGGCACTTCGATTCGTTTCACGCCTGCCAGGTACTGGCCCGTGATGGTCTGCCGGCGCTTGGCCAGCTCCAGCGCCGTACCGGTCTCCACGACGTTGCCGCCGTGCACGCCAGCATGCGGCCCGAAGTCGATGATCAGGTCGGCGCGGCGCATCGTCTCCTCGTCATGTTCGACGACGACGACTGAATTACCCAGGTCGCGCAGGCTTTCCAGCGTGGAGATGAGCTTGCGGTTGTCGCGCTGGTGCAGGCCGATGCTCGGCTCGTCGAGCACGTAGAGCACGCCGGTCAGGCCGCTGCCGATCTGGCTCGCTAGGCGGATGCGCTGGCTCTCGCCGCCGGACAGGCTCGGCGCATGGCGCGCCAGCGTCAGGTAGTTCAGCCCGACGTTGCGCAAGAACGTCAGCCGCTCGCTGATCTCCTTCACCAGCTCGTGCGCGATCTCGTTCTGCGTAGCGTCCAGCCGCTGCGCCAGACCAGCGAACCAGGAGAGCGCGGCTTCGATATCCAGCGCGACGATACCGTCGATGCTCTTGCCGCCGAGGCGCACCGCCAAGCTGGCGGGTTTCAGCCGTTTGCCCTCGCAGTGCTCGCAGGGCTTGTCGCTGAAGAACTGGGCGTACCAGCGGCGCATGCCTTCGGACTCGGTCTGCGTATACAGGCGCTTGATCTGCTTGGACAGCCCTTCGAACTCACGCCGCCGGCTGCGCCAGGTGAACGTGCCGCCGTTGAGCAGGCCGTTGAGCGCTTCCTCACTGAACTCCGCCAGCGGCATCTGCGAGTCCGCGCCGAGCTGCTTGAGATAGCCGTCGACCCAGTCCTCCAGGTACTCGCGGTGGTTGGCCAGTTGGCCCCACAGCCTGACGCCGCCTTCGCGGATGGACAGCGACATGTCAGGCATCACCAGCTCCGCGTCCACCTCGAAGCTCGTGCCCAGGCCGTCGCACTCCGTGCACGCGCCCTGCGGGCTGTTGAAGCTGAAGCTCTGCGGCGTCAGCTCCTCGTAGCTGATGCCGCAGTCGATGCAGGCGTTGCGCTCCGAGAACAGCAGCTCGGCGCCGTCGTCGGCGTTGAGCACGCGCACCGTGCCGCCGCTCTCCTTCAGCGCCAGTTCGACGCCCTCGGTAAGCCGCGAGCGCAACTCGTCGCCCAGCACCAGCCGGTCGACGACGATCTCGATGTCGTGCTTGCGCTTCTTGTCGAGCTTGATCTCCTCGGACAGATTAAGGATCTCACCGTTGACGCGCACGCGGGCGAAGCCGGCCACGCGCGCCGCGCTGAACACGTCGCGGTACTCGCCCTTGCGCCCCAGTGCCACCGGCGCCAGCAGGTACAGCCGCGCGCCATGCGGCAGCGCGCTGATCTGGTCCACCATTTCATCGACGCTCTGGCGGCCCACCGGCTTGCCGCAGCGGTAGCAGTGCTGCTGGCCGGCGCGGGCGTAGAGCACGCGCAGGTAGTCGTAGATCTCGGTGACGGTGCCGACGGTGCTGCGGGGGTTGTGGCTGGCGGCCTTCTGCTCGATGGCGATGGCCGGCGACAGCCCGCTGATGTGGTCTACATCAGGCTTGTCGAAGGATTGCAGGAACTGGCGCGCGTAGCTGGAAAGGCTCTCCAGGTAGCGGCGCTGCCCCTCGGCGTAGATCGTGTCGAAAGCCAGGCTGCTTTTGCCCGAGCCAGAGGGGCCGGTGAAGACCACCAGCTTGTTGCGCGGGATCTTCACCTCGATGTTCTTGAGGTTGTGCACCCGCGCACCACGCACGTGTATGTATCCTGGCGCCATCGACTTGGTTCCGCAGCGGTATCAGACGAAACGCGAATTCCGCAGCCTGATACTACTCATTAGTATAGCACTGTGGCGGTGCGGCATTCTGCAATACCCGCTGCCGCACCCTGCGCGTTCAGCGGCGAAGGATTCTAGCAGGGGAATTTGGGCACCGAAAAAAACCGCCGTCCATAACGCGGCGGCGGTTATAAAGACAGTAGTACGAATCTAAGCCGGTGTTACTCGACGCAATGGCTTTCACCATCGCTATAGGCATTATACAGTTGCATTTTCGATTGTCAAGCGCAGGTTAAATCTAGAACTCAGTCCGGTTTAGCAGCCTGAAGCCGGCATTTCGGGATCACGGCGCGTCGCACCGGCGATGCTAACATAGCCTCATGACACCCGGCGTCCAGCCGTATCCCCTTCCCTCTGCGCCCGTGGGGTGGCAGTACACGCCTTCGCTGGCCAAGCTGCGCCGCGTGGTCAGCAACGAGCAGGCGTGCTGCTGGGCACTCGTGGCGCTCGCTGGGCTAAGCTTCGTGCCTGTCGGTTATTGGCTCGCCGCCGGCCTGATGTTGCTGTTCCCCATGCTGTTGGGGTTGAGCAGCCAAACGGTGCTGCCAAGCTGGATCCAGCAGGATGTGCTGACGCCGCTGCTGCCGGTCGGCGCCGGCGGCGCGCCGCTGGCGCTGTTGGGCGGGCTGGCCGCACCGGTCGTCGTCGTGCTGTGGGGGCTGCTGGTCTACCGCCGGATGCTGCGCACGGTGACCAGCGACCTGGTCTGGGGCCAGGCGGCGCTGATGCTTACCGACGACAGCTACGGCAAGCTGGTCGAGGAGGCACGGCGCGAGCACTACCGCCCGACAATCAACCCGGTGGAGATCGGCAGCGGACTGCTGACGCGGCTCAACCACTTCGCGCATTACTACTCGGCTTACTACCGGCTGAGCCGCGGCCCGTGCGAGCTCAATCTGCCAGTCGTCGTCGAGCGCAACTGCTGGATGGATGGCGTGCCTGCCATCCTGGGTGGTTGCATGAATATTTGCCTGGCCAGCGGTTTGTGGCTTTCCCTGCCGCTGCTGCTGCGTATCGTGCTGACCTGGCCACGGCTGGTGGCGGTCAAGCAGGCCACGCTGGACTACTTCAGCGGCCGCTACGACCACCTGCTGGAGCAGCAGTACGCGGCCCGCACCACTAGTTAACAATCCGTGTAGTCAAGCTGCTGGCAAGTGAGGCGATGCTACAATCCGTGCCATGTCCACTAGCCAGCCAGCAGAGACGCACGTGCTGATCCTCTGCCAGACCGCTGAGCGCCAGCAGCGCTTTGATGCGCTGTTCCGCATCAGCGGGCTGACGGCAAAAACCACCGAATCGGTTGAGCAGCTGCTCTCGCTGGCATCGTCGGCGCATGTCGATGTACTGCTGTGTGCGGCAGCAGCTCCGCTGGTGAACTCACTCGAAGTCGTGGAGCAGCTCCGCGCCCCTACCAGCCTGCTGAGAGACACACCTATAGTTGTCGTCTTCCCCGCCGGCACGCCCGTGGAGCTGGCGCTGCAGAGCCTGCAGCTAGGCGCCTACGACTACCTGATCGAGCCTTTCAATGAAATCGAGCTGCTGACCAAAGTCACGGTGCTGGCCAAGGTGAAGCACGCTGAGGATGAGTTCCGCGAGCTGGCGATTCGCGACCGCCTCACGGGCCTTTATGACCGGCGCTACCTGTTCATCCGCGCCAGCGAGGAACTGAGCCGGGCCAAGCGCTACAACAAGCCGATCACCTGCATGGTGGTCGATGTCGATGGTTTGCGCGCGGTCAACGAACGCTACGGGACCGATGCGGGCGACGCACTGCTGCAGCAGGTGGCGGGCGTGCTGAACCAGGCCAAGCGCGAGATCGACGTGCTGGCGCGAGTCAACGGCGACGTATTCGTGCTGTTCCTCTACCACACTGACACGGTGAGCACGACGGTGCTGGCCAGCCGCATCGTGGCGAAGCTGGACCAGCTGACCTGCCCCTTCGACGGCGGCTACAAGCCGAGCGTGAGTATCGGCGTGGCGGGTGTGGAAGCCTCGCCGGAGCTGAGCATGCATGCGCAGGAGCTGCAGCAGCGCGCGGAGTGGGCGCTGAAGCAGGCAAAACGGCAGGGACCGGGGGGCATTGTGTTATATGCCGCTGAGCAGCAAAGAGAGTAGCGCCGCCCTGACTTAGCCCGCGCGTAGGCGCGGCCGGGCCTTGCAGCAGGCGCCGAATGCAGTTATCATTCCCTTGAGCATTGGTGGGGCAATTCTAGCTTTGGAGGTCTCATGTGGCCGAGAAGAAGGTAGACCCCGCAAGCCAGCCGGCTGATACTACCGCACTGTGGTTCTGCAAGAACTGCGGCTTCCAGAATAATCCCGAGGCCAGCGAGTGCTTACGCTGCGGCTTTTCCAGCACCTACGATCCCGAAGCCCACTTGCCGGTAGACATGGCTTACGTGAAGCAGGCGGTGGATGAGCGCTCCAGCGAGCTGCAGCAGCGCCTGCGCTTCTACTACGAAATCGCTAAGAATATGCTGCTGCTGGTCGTGGCGATCTATGTGCTGCTGATCTGCGTGCGCTTGTATCACACGTGGCCCTTCCAAAGCTCCTTTGAACGCGACGCGAATGCGCTCGCCGACTCCGTGGTGCTGATGCAGGGCCACCTGGAACTCGGCATGAAGAAAAGCACCTACGACGAGCTGCTGGTGGATCTCAAAGTGAAAGACACCACGTTTAAGATCAAATACGGCGAAAGCGCCGAGCGCGAGCGCGAGGCGTATCAGAAGCTGGTGCAGTCAGCGGAGTACTACTCCATCGCGCGCGAGGCCTGGGACAAGCAGCTCAGGGACGAAGGCCGGGGGCAGATCGATCCGAACGCGCTCAGCGGTGCGGCCAGCGACGACGTGAAACGCTACTGGGATACCGCCGCCAGCAACGCCCTGCTGGCCGTGAAGGACCTGCGCTAGCCTGTCCCCCCTATAATCAGGGTATGCAATCGACGCCAGAGCCGGACGCCAAGCGAGCTGCAGAGCTTTGCGAAAAGCTGCGCGAATACGCTTACCAGTATTACGTGCTGGACAGCCCGACGGTCAGCGACGCGGAGTACGACGCGCTGTTCCGCGAGCTGCAGGCGCTGGAACAAGCCCATTTCGAGCTGGCGACGCCGGACAGCCCGACGCGCAAGGTTGGCGGCGTGGTGCTGCCGCAGTTTGCCGCGGTGCAGCACAGCGTACCGATGTACAGCCTGGACAATGCGCTCAGCGACGAGGAGTTCCGTGCCTTTGACGAGCGCGTGCGCAAGCTGCTGAAGCACGGTGGACAGGGCGACGATCTGGAGTACCTTTGTGAACTGAAGCTCGATGGCTTGGCCATCACCCTGGACTATCAGGACGGCTCGCTGGTACGCGGAGCTACGCGCGGCGACGGCACGACGGGCGAGGACGTTACCGAGAACCTGCGCACCATCCGCGGCCTGCCGTTGCGCCTGCGTGAACCATTCAGCGGCACGGTGCGTGGCGAAGTGTTCATGCGCACCGCCGACTTCGAGCGCATGAACGCCAGGCGCAGCGCCGCGGATGAACCCACGTTTGCGAATCCGCGCAATGTAGCCGCCGGCAGCATCCGCCAACTGGACAGCCGTATCTCAGCGTCTCGCCCATTGAGCATCTACCTGTACTCTATAGTGAATGCACACTTTGAGTATGGCCTGCAGAGCCAGACTGAGACGCTAGACTACCTAATACGCCTTGGATTCCCAGTGAACAATGAGCGTCGGTTGTGCGAGGATGTTTCTGCGGTAATGGCTTATCACGATGAGATCGCCAGGCTGCGCGAGCTGTACTGGGGCGAGGACAAGGACGCCCTGCCCTACGCCATCGATGGTCTGGTGGTCAAGGTTAACCAGATCGAGCTGTGGGACAAGCTGGGCTTTACCGCTACTGCCCCGCGCTTCATGATCGCCTTCAAGTGGCCGGAGTTCGAGGCTGCCACGCGCCTCCATGGCGTGACGTTCCAGATCAGCCGCAACGGCGTGCTCAGTCCCGTCGCCGAGCTGGAGCCGGTGCAGGTCGGCGGCGTAACGGTCAGCCGCGCCACGCTGCACAACCTGGATGAGATCAGGCGCCTCGACGTGCTGGTCGGCGACCAGGTGTACGTCAAGCGCGGCGGCGAGGTGATCCCTAAGATCACCGGCCGTACAGCGCGGGAGCGCGATGGCTTGGAACAGCCCATCGCCTACCCCGATGCCTGCCCGAGCTGTGGCTCGCGCGTGGTTCACGACGAACGCGCGCATAACCTCGCCTGCGCCAACCGCGATTGCCCGGGCCGCCTGGCGCAGCGCCTGGCCTACTTCGCCAGCCGCGACGTGATGGACATCGAAGGCCTGAGCGAGAAGACGGCGAAAAAGCTCGTCGACGCCGGGCTGGTCACAGATACGAATGGGCTCTATGGGCTGTCGCGCGAGGAGCTTCATGGCGTCGAAGGCTTCGCCGAGATCTCGGTAGACAACCTGCTGGCGGCGATCACCTCGACGCGCAAGCAGCCGCTGTGGCGCGTGATCGTCGCGCTGGAGATCCCGCAGATCGGCGCGCAGACCGCCAAACTGCTGGCCCGCCGGTTTGGCAGCGTCGAGGGCCTGCAGGCTGCCAGCCAGGATGAGCTCAAGCAGGTCAGCGGCGTAGGGCCGTTGCTCGCCCAGGAGATCACGACGTGGTTTGCCGACAGGCGCAATCGTGAGCTAGTGGCGCGGCTGCAGCACGCCGGCCTGCGCGTCAGCGAGGAAACTCAAGCGGTGGGTGGCACACGGGTGTTCGACGGCAAGACCGTGGTGCTGACCGGAACGATGAGCTTTGCCACGCGCGAGCAGCTCAAGGCATGGCTGGAGGCTAACGGCGCGACAGTCAGCGAGAGTGTCAGTAAGCGCACGGGCCTAGTGATCGCCGGCCCTGGCGCGGGCAGCAAGCTGGAAAAAGCGCAAAAGCTAAGCGTCGAGGTGTGGGATGAGCAGCGCCTGCTTAAGTTCATGCGCACCACGCCCACGCTGCCCAACGACAAGCCCGCCTGGTGGCCGAAGTAGCTTGCAGCAGTCGCAGGTTGCTCTTGCTCACGGCCATCCTCTCGTCGCCAAGGCCTTGTCAGTCGCGCTGACAGTCCCATTACTGTGATTGCGGGCACGAATTGCAGAAGGTCGCGGCGTTGTATCTTGCTCAGCCAGCTCCCAGACAGGGCTGAGCATTTTCTAGAATAACATGCTAAAGTCACAGCACGGATTCGAATAGTCCGATATACAACATTAGGAGTTGTGGGATGACCTCCTCGCTGAAGCTGCGTGACCTGGTGGTTCTGGGGTTGCTTCGTGAGCGGCCACGCTACGGCTACGAGATAAAAACGATCATTGATCACCTGATGAGCCACATCATCGACGTCTCGTCGGGTTCGCTGTACTACGGGTTGAAAAAGCTGCTGCAGGATGGGCTGATCGACGAGGCGAGCGTCGAGAAGGTTGGCCGGCGACCCGAGCGCAGTGTGTATCGCATCACACAGCTCGGCGAGGAGCAGCTGGCGAGGGAACTGCCGCGCGTAATCTTTCCGCAGGCCCAGCCCTACTTTCAGCTGGATCTGGCGCTGTACTTCTTCGATCTGATGGACCCCAAGGATCGCGCCCTGCGTTTGACTATGCGCCGTGAGTACCTGGTTAAAACAGTGGATTATCTGGATGAGGTTGAGAATCGCTACGCGGCCGTCTCCAGCAAGGGTCCGTTGTATATCCTGCTTCATGTCCGGCACTATGTTCATATGGAGTTGGAGTTCATCGATCAGCTGCTGGCAGAGCTACCGGAAGGTGTCGGGTTGACGCTGTCACAACGCGAGCTCTCGGAAATTCACTCCGAGATTGAGAGCTTCAAGCAGCATCTGCGGCCGGAGATGGCACTGCCGCAAGGTTCCACCGCAGCCGGCGGGGTTTTGGCAGAGGGATGAGCGGGCCTGCAACGCAGGACGGTTTCTGCTGGTCAGAGCTGGCCGCCGAGGACGTCCTGCTGCGCCTACAGCAGCTCCAGGCTCGGGGACGCCCGCCGCAGACAGGCTTTCTCGACACACATCAGTGGTGCCGGCTGGTTGACGCTCCTGGGCTCACCATTGCGGGGGGGCATGCGGAAGCGCAGTTCAGGCGCGCTGCCCTGGCTGCATCACCGCCCTCGGTGGTCTGCCACTTAGCGCCGGTTGATCGCCTGCCTTCCAGCATCAGAACGGCGCACAACCTGCGAGGCTGGCTGGGTCGACAAGGCGTGGCGGAAGACAGCATCGGCGATATCGTCATCGGTGATGCTGCTTGGTTTGCCGCTTTGCCGGGGGCACTGGCTGATGTGCCCATCGAGTTTGACGATGCCGCAAGCAGCATGCCGCCGCCGACAGCACCTGAGCTGAAGGTTACGGCGGCGTCGGCGCGCTTGGACGCCGTAGCCGGTGCCATCTTCCACGTCAGCCGCGGCGAGGCACAGACGGCAATTGAGTATGACTTTGTCTTCCTGAACTTCCGCCCGGTCGCCAAGCCGTCGCACCAGGTGCGGCAAGGCGACCAGCTCGTTTATCGCACCAAGGGCCGGGCAGTGCTGGAGCAGCTGGATACCAACGTTCGCAGCGGGCGGCTGTGGGTCAAGTATCGGCTCTACGGCTGCTGACAGCTAGAGCTGCTACGCATCGCTTAGCTTATCCAGGCTGCCGACTAGGCCTGCTGTGGTGAAGCTTGCAGCCCTTCCGCGGTAACGTACTCCACGCGGTTGCGACCGGCGCTTTTCGCGGCGTACAGCGCGTCGTCCGCCATACGCATCAGCTGATCCACGTCAAAAGCCGCCGCATCGGTCACCCATAAGGTGCCGATGGAGATGGTGACATTAAGTTGCAGATCATCGAAGTGGCAGGATGTATCGGCAACGCGTTGGCGCAGGCGCTCGCTGATCAGCCGTCCCCCCTGCCCTGTGGTTTCAGGCAGCAGAATGCTGAACTCCTCTCCACCGATGCGCCCCAGCACGTCGCTCTTGCGCAGCCCGTGCGCCATGATCTCCGCTACTTGCCGCAGCACCGCGTCGCCTGCGGCATGGCCATGGGCGTCATTGAACAGCTTGAAGTGGTCGATGTCGATGTACAGCAGGCACAGCGGCAGTTTGCGGCGCGCGGCGCGGGAGAGCTCTTCTTCCAGGCGCATCAGAAACAGCCGCCGGTTGTATAGCCCGGTCAGCGCATCGAAGCTGGCGAGGTGGTCCAGCTCTTCCATCTGCTCCTTCAGCTCGTCCTGCAGTAACTTGATGCGCACCATGCTCGAAATCTGCGCGAGCAGCTCGCAGTAGTTGTATGGCTTGCGATGCAGGAACAGGCCGCGGTAGAACTGCGCTTCCATCAGCAGCGGCTCGTCAATCACACCAGTAGTGACAAATGCCGTAGGCAGGTCGCTCTTGCTTTCGATGGCTTGCAGCTGCTGGCTGAGTGTGAACCCCCCGGCTGGCAGTTCCAGCGAAATCACCGCAGCGTCGAAATCTTCATGCTGCGCCAGCTTGAGGGCTGCTTCGGCTGTAGTCACGTGCAGCACCTCATAGTTGTATAGCTGGAGCAGCTCGGTGACTTCTAGGCTGTCCTGTTCGCTGGCATCTGCCAGCAAAACGCGCGGGCGTTGCCTGGGCATGCGGCAGCTATTATAGACCAACCGCCGTGCTAGAATGCCGCCGTGCAAGCCGGCGACGCACTCCACGATTTTGACTACTACCTCGCTCTGCGCCGCCTTGACCCGGCAAGTGCCACGACCACGGCGGCCGTCGCCTACTCGCGCGTCTGGTCTGACTTTGCCCGCCGCGCGCTGACGGCGCGGGCGCTGGTGGCAGGGGCGCAGGCTGAAGTGCCGCCGTCGCTTGCCTTGCCTGCCCTGCTGGCCTATGCAGAGGCAGGCCAGCACTTCCGTCCCGCCACATTCCTGCGCCACGTGCCGGAGTACTGGGACGCGGTGCCGCGCGAGATGCTTGCCGGGTCGGCAAGCTGGCTGGCTGAGCTGTTCAATCCCGCCGATCCCTCGACCACGACACTGCAGGTCTGGTGCCGCCACCCAGCGACCACCGATGTTGGCGTCTACGGGCGGCTGATCGGCTCCGGGCCGCCGCCGCCGCTGTGGCGCCACCAGACGCATCCGCTGGCTGAGTGGCTGGCCGCCAACCCCGGCCGGCCGGTCGCCGTCATCGCGCACTACGACGTGCACGGGCTCTCGATGCTGGCACTCACGCTGCGCTTCCTGAGGCGGCACACTTCCGGCGACATCGACACCATATTCAGCTTTGAGCTTACCGGCGATATCGGCAAGCTGTGGAAGCGCACGCTGCCCAGCACCATCGCCAGCGAACGCTCCTACAGCACCGTGATCATGATCGACTGCTCAGTGGATTCACGGCGGCCGGGGCGCACGCTCAAGGCGCTCAGCAGCATCGAATCGAACGACAGTCTGCGCGTGGTGATTGTCGATCACCACCAGGACACGTTCACACTGGCGCCACAGGTGCTGGCGCCGCGCGTCGATCTGGTGCTGGCCGACGTTTTCAGCTGCGGGCTGACCGACAGCTGGGAGGAGACGGATACCAACCTGATGGCGCTGGGCGCGATCGGCGACAAGGTGCCGGAGGTTACCGCTGCCTGCACCGAGGAGCGCGTGCCGGAGCTCTACGAAGCCAACGGCGCCTTTCACCGGCGGATGATCAGGTTCAGCCCGACGCCCAAGGAGCAGTTGGACGCGGGCGAGATGCCGCTCAAGCCGCTGTGGCAGGCGCTGGCCAACGGCGAGCCGATCAGCGCCGAGACCGCCTCGTCCATCCTCGGCCCGCCGCCGGCTGCCGAGCCGCTGCCCACGCCGCAGACAACGGTCTGCGGCTCGCTGCTCATCGTCACGGCGCGCATCAACGCCGTCGGCCGCACGTGGTACGCGCTGCTGGAGCGCCTGATGAACGAGCGCGACCTGCCCTACGCGGCGGCGCTGCGCGTGCTGGATGACAAGCGCGCCAATATCCTGCTGCTCACGCGCTGGCAGGCCACGCAGCTGCCGCCGGTACGCTACTTCATCCCCGAGCGCTTCTATCCCAACTGCCTGGGCCATCCGGCGGCGCAGTGGGTGGACCTGGAAAAAGGCCGCGCGCTGGAAGTGATCCGCGAGGTGGCGGCCAACATCAACGCCTACGCCGGCACGCCCGCGGACTTCGCCCCAGCGGCCAAGCAGATCGACACTAACTTGCTCTCGCCTCGGCCGGCCTCGCACGGGCCCGGCGAGAGTGAACAGCCGCCGTCCACCCCACCGTCCAACCGCTCGTAGGTTATGATTGCAGCAGCGTTGTTGCGAATATAACACTGTCGAACGGCGCGCGGCTTTGCCTTTCGCGCCTGGCATCCGCGGGCCGCTGCATCGCACGTGGCGGCCGTGATTGACCTGAGCTATGAGGAGGATCTGAATGACTGCCAACCGCATGATCGTCGTACTTGCCGCTTTGCTTTCCGTGCTGCCCTGCCTGGCGCTGGCCGGCTCGGCGGGCGAAGTGAAGAGTATCTCACTGACCGTCTACAACGATAACCTGGCGCTGATCAAGGAAGTCCGGCCGATGAGTTTCAGCGAGGGCGTGCAGGACGTCATCCTGGAGGACGTCTCGGGCCAGCTCCAGCCCTCCACCGTGCACCTCAAGCTGCCCGCCGGCGTCAACGTCGACCTGCTGGAGCAGAACTACGACTACGACCTGGTGAGCAGCGACAAGCTGCTGGAGAAGTTCATCGGCAAGGAGATCGTGCTGCACGATGACGCCAAGGGCACGGACCTCAAGGGCCGCCTGCTGTCAGTGGCGGGCGGGATCGTGCTCGATGTCGACGGGCAGATCTTCCTCAACCCGCCGGGGCGCGTGATCCTGCCGGCAGGCGCGGCCAGCGAGCTGCTGCTTAAGCCGACGCTGTCCTGGAAGCTGAACAGCGCGGCGGCGGTCGACGCCGACGCCGAGATCAGCTATCTTTCGGGCGGGCTGAGCTGGAGCGCGGATTATGTGCTGGTGCTGGCGCAGGATGACAAGAGCGCGGGCATGGAAGGCTGGGTGACGATGAGCAACTATTCCGGTACGACCTACCGCGACGCCAGGCTTAAGCTGGTGGCGGGCCAGGTGCACCGCGCACCCGCCGAGCGCGAGATGATGAAGATGGCCGAGGCGCCGGCGCCGATGGCTGACGGCGCGGGCGGCTTCGCCGAGGAGGCGCTGTTCGAGTACCACCTCTATGACCTGCAGCGCCCGACGACAATTAAGAATAACCAGCAGAAGCAGATCGGCCTGCTCACCGCCGCCGGCATCCCGACGAAGAAAATCATGCTGTTCAACGGCCAGGGCGGCGGCGACGTGCGGGTGATGATCGAATTTAAGAACGACGAGAAGTCGGGCCTCGGTATGCCGCTGCCGGCGGGCACGCTTCGCGTCTACAAGGCCGATAGCCGCAACGACCTGCAGTTCGTCGGCGAGGATGCCATTGACCATACGCCGAAAGACGAGGACGTGCGCCTGTATACCGGCAACGCCTTCGACATCGTCGGCGAGGCCACGCAGACCGACTACAAGGATCTCGGCAAGGGCTACACGCAGGCCTACAAGGTCGTGCTGAAGAACCACAAGGACACCGAGGACGTGGTGGTGACCGTCGAGGTGCAGATCTACGGCGAATGGACGATGACCTCCAGCAACTACGACTACCGCAAGAAGGACGCCTTCACCGCCGAGTTCGACGTGCCAGTCAAGGCCGGCGGCGAGGCCGAGCTGAACTACGCCTACAAGGTCGTCTGGAAGTAGACAGTATGCAGTAGACAGCAAGCGGGTAGCGGCGACGGCCCTGTCGCCGACCGGTGGGGCGGGACGCAGTGCTGGTGGGGCGGGACTCCGCGCCCGCCGTCTTTGGTGGGGCGGACATCTGTCTTCATCCCGCTTTAGCGGAACTGCTCGCCAACTATGTAGGTTGCCGCGCGGTAAATGAGAGCTAAGTCTCAGTCCAGTGCTCTTGCACGCAGGTAAGATGTAGGCGTCGGGAGTGTAAGGACACGCGGAGGTTGGAGTTACTGCCAGAGGCTGCTGAATGCCCACATATGACACATGAGGAGGTGTAGTCATGCCTGATCCGGCCCTCGGAGATCATTTGTGGTTTATCCCCATCACTGCTGGGGGATCGTTCGGACCGGTACCATCTACTTAGGCTCCGATGGTACCGCCGTGGGAGTTCAATGTCCCGTGGAACTTCCAGGCCTACCCTACTGGAGCGCCCACAACGGCCCCGCCATGTATAACTGCCCATCCTTCCACCATCGTTGCGATCAGCAACAGCATTATCGAGCCTAACCGGCTGCTCTTTAGCCATGGAAGATGGACGTGGCGCTCGTGCACTGATGGACTGCGAGTGACCGTGGGTGGTCAGTTAGGCATTGGCACGGTGTTTTCGCGAATACTGCGCCTAGTCAATGATGGGCCCACTTTCCCGCCTGGGTCGTTCGATTACTGGGCTTCTGTCGAAGCTTGGGCGAAGTACCGGGTGGATGACACCGCCAGACTGAGCGCGATCCAGCTAGCGATTGACGACCTGAATGGTGTCGGTCCGCCGTACATCGCGCTAAGCGGTAACGTCCTGGGATTCACCGCGAACAACGACTGGCATACGGTGCATGCTGCATCCGGTCCGCTTGGAGTTCCCGTTCACGCGGATGAAAACTTGCGTCTGACGTTAACGTTTCTCGGCACCACGGCCGCAGCCAGTGTTGGCGAGGTAAATGTCGACGTCGAGTGGTTCGCCATCAGGCTACGCGGGCAAGTGCCAGGAGATCCATAGACTTAAGCGAGTGCTACGGAGGTGAGGCGCTTGATAGGGCCGGCACATGATGATCCTGTGCCGGCCTTTCTCTGCAGGCTGCTGGATCGCGGCTAATAGTATGATATATACTCCAGCTGGAAACCGGCATTGCCTTCCGTGTCTTCAAAGCTTCTCAGGTGCGCAATTGCCGGGAGCCCCGAGATGTCGGCGGTGGAAGCTCTAGCAAGATCAGGATAGCTGGGGTAAGGAATCTCAAGCTGGCTGCCTGCCGTGATGACTGATGGAGCTCCCCAGGTATAGCCAGCGCTGTCGTTTGCAAGCAGAAGCTTCGTTAACCCATCAATGCGGTCTCCGTAGATGACCGCCGGCCTGCCGTCTATGACAGTCGAAAGATGCGAGCCATTAGCCTGCGTAGTCAGAACTTGCACTTCATTCCATCGAAGACCTTGGCTATCCTTAGCCCGACGGTACTTAAGGCCGGCTAACGCATCATCGAAGTATATGACAGCAGGAATCCCGCCCTGCACGAGCAAGTCCGCACGCCCACTTACCTTTTCGAGTTGGTCGATCAACACCGGAGTCGCCCAGGAGAGCCCTTCTTCGTCTAATGACCGGTAGAACAGTAGGTCCTGGCTGTTCTCGAACCTCACAGCGCCGAGAATCCCGCCGACGGTATTGGCGTCGGTAGAGCTTGGCTGCAGACTGATGGCCGGACTAACCGGAATGCCCCAGGAGGTACCGTTTGCGTCGTCAGCCAGGATCAGGTTTAACCCCAGTCCCCCGCCGATATTTGCATACGCTCCTGTGATTGCCAGCTTGCCGCCCACTACAAAGAAGCGTCGCGGCGCTACGAATTGCGTGTTGTCTGTCGATGTAAACGCGAGCTTTCCTATATGAGGCCAGCCTGTGCCCGACGCATCGTTGGCTCTCAGGAAGTACAGGTTGTGCGAAGCAAACTGGCTATAGATGTCGTAGGTGATATAGGAGTAGGCTAATGCAGGACGACCATTGACGATGCCTGCTGCGCCGAAGAAAGAGTCGGTAACGCCGCCTCCACGTAACTGGTTGTTCATCTCAGCAATTGGCTGCGACTCGGCCCAAGTGACTCCGCTTGGATCAATGGCCCTAATGTAATGCATATCGACTGCGATTTCTGTACCACGCTCGTAATCGCGCAGGCGTTGATAGAAGATCGCAGGATTGCCCTGGACATTGACTAGCACGCATGGGTCAAAGATTCCCTCGCTTTCATGCTCTATATGATTCAGTTGTTGATCCACCACTGTCGCATGCCATGTCTGCACCTGTGTGATCGTAACGCTGGCCACAGTGGTCGCCGTCAGGCCGCCGCCGTCGGTGACGCGCACGCCGACGCTGAACGTGCCAGGGTCGTAGTAGTAATAGTCC
>Ga0315287_10001675_pt1 | contig 20689 bp, 27 predicted proteins | sample YL17G11_0_MG_FD_205037 | JGI IMG/M metagenome (GOLD analysis project Ga0315287, IMG submission 205037) | Sediment microbial communities from Yellowstone Lake, YNP, Wyoming, USA - YL17G11_0 | ecosystem: Environmental > Aquatic > Freshwater > Lake > Sediment | place: USA: Wyoming | collected...
GCCTCGTCCGTCGCTATATGGCCTGCGGGAACCTCTCGTGCCGGTGCATGGCCCGGCCCCCCCGGCTCCACGGGCCCTACTACCAGTGGACCTACAAAGTGGCGGGAAAGACGAAGACGATGCGGCTCTCGCAGGAGCAGGCCCGGCTATGCCAGGAGTGGCTCAGCAACCACAAGCAGCTCAAGCGCCTGGTGCGTCAGATGGAGCGGCTCTCGCTCCGAGAAACTGACCGCGTCCTTGGCGCGATATCGCGTCAGTGAAGTGCGGAAAGTAGGTTCAGACACGCGTGGACAACGGCTTTGCACTCACTGACGTCGGGAATCGTCAGTGATCGCATAATCGTCGTGTTGTGCGAGTAGTAGTTCATGAACTTCCACACCCGTTCGCGCTCAACCTCGTCGGAGAACAAGCGATGCATCTTGGGTCTAAGCCCCGCTGACGCCGGAATCATGATTCCGGCGAATGCCTCCATGAAGCGCCGAACAACATTCGGCAGGCTCAGCAGGCGATCGAAGTCGTCCGAACCCGCTTTGTCGAACTGGTAGAGCGTCGCAAATAGGTAGTGATATTCGGACCTGAACCGCAGAAGTTCTTGCGGGATCGCCTCCAACCCCGCATTCCCACTATCCGTTCGCCTCACCAGGAACACCCCCCACTTCTTGAAGTCGGCCAGACGCTTCTCGTTCTTCTCCGCTTCCAAAGCCCAATCCCGGATGAGGTTGAAGAACTCAAAGCTATGCGTGAGTATGAAGAGTTGGCGGCAACTGGCCAGCTGGGTCTTGATCAGGGCAAAGGTGTTGAAAAGGTGGTTCGCATCGAGACTGGAGACTGGGTCATCAATGACAACAATGGTGTCCGCCAGTGGGGTCCGCCCGTCCTGAACACGTGTGATGAAATACGCAAAGGCAATGGCGGTCTGTTCTCCCTCGCTCAAGTTCTTAGCGATGACGCCTCCGCGGGCGATCTCGAAGCGCTCATCTGCGGATACCACTACGCGCAAGTCGTCCTTGCCGAAGCACGCGCGGATTAGGTTGTTGATCCGGTCCGCCCCTTTCGAGGCTTCCGAGAGTGCCCGTTCGAGAACCCGACATTCGGCGTCCAGGTCATCCAGGGTCCGAGTCTGTGCGCTCACCTTCAGTGCGAGGGCCGCAATCTCTTCACGCTGCTCGTTGTACTTCTGGTCGCGTACAAACGACGCTGCGTAGTGCACCTCGAGCTTCGCGAACGCTTCCTGGCGCATCTTGTCGAATTCCGCCGTCCGGTTGTTGTGCTCTGAAATAGTCCTGTTGATCGCATCGACTGCGGCGACGATTTGAAGGGCAGGATCGTCAACCGCCGGGCACTCGAGACACGTAAACGCCTTGGCGGTCTTTGCGATCAGGGCGTTGGCCAGCGTATCGAGCGCGGACTTCCGAGCTGTGAGCAACCGGTCGAGCTGTTGCTGTTCGGCCGCAAAGCGCTCTGACAGCTCTGGATAGAAGTCAGCCTTGTGGTCCAGCGAGACTGTTTCCTCCTTGGCAGCTTGAATCGTCTTTGCCAGGGCGCTCAAGTCCGCCATCAGGTTGTCGTAGTCGGCAGAGAAGTGCCCAGCGAGTTGAGTCATTAGGTCTGGGGGGAGTGACTGACCGCAGAACTGGCACGTATCCCTGCTGTCGTGCAGTGGTCGCCCCTCGTTGACCCAGCGCTCAACTGCTGGGTGTTCCTGGAGCCGAGGTATCGGGATGTTGGCGGTGACAACCCCGCCTAGGAGCGCCGCAAGCTTCTCCTGCGCCTCTGCAACCGAGGAGAGTGACACCACCTTGGCGGAAAGAGTCGGTTTCTTGTCGGTCGAACGGAAGACAGCATGAGCGTGGCGCAGTGTCTCGTCATCCAGCAGGTAGCGCCCCGGGTCTGCACTGCATGCGACGACTTTGGGCTCGAAGCGCGTCTTGTCGTAGTTCGGCACGGCCAGCGGATTCTTGATCAGGTCGCGCGCATAGCTGGTGAGCGCCTTCTCAATGGCTGACACTCGATCTTGCCGTTTGTGCTCGTCGGTCTCCTTGCTCAAGGCGATGAACTGCCGTTCCGACTGCTTACTCTTGAGGGCATCCTGTTTCGCAATATCCTCCGCACCCAGGACCAAGATTGGCGTCGCACGCCCGACGTCGAAGCTCAGGTTCTCGCGGACGAAGTCAGTGTTGAATACGCGGAAGGCCGGCGCTGACTCCGGAGCAGATAGATCGTGGCACGTCCCATCATCCGCCTCGAGCTGCACCAGCGCGCCGGCAAAATCGATATGCGGCTGCTTCTGCTCAAAGCTCCTAAACGCGCGGGACAGTGTAGTCTTGCCGGAGTAGTTCCAGCCGTAGATCAGATTGTACTGCTTGAATTCCGGGAGGGCCGCCGGCCAGCAGAAGTCTGCAAACACCCCGAGTGCTTTGATGTGTGGGATGCGGCGAATCACGTCTCAGGACCCCAGGTGTTGGCTTGGCGCGAGAGCGGCTGTGGCGGAAGCAGGTCTCACGCCCAGCGGAAGTACTGGATTTGCGTGGCCAAGTCGATGACGTTCGCTACTAGCCGCTCGACGGACCGGTCGACATGGGCGGCGCTCCACTGCATCGGAGCTTGCCTGGCATCGGTCCGAGTATCCGGGCGGAGCGTTGCCACATCAAGGATGCAGCGGGGTCGGTGTCAGCGGGGTCGGTGGGCGGGGGGGGCAGGGTGGCCGCGACGATGTCCGTAGGCCGTGCCAGCGCCCCGCTGGGGCACGATCACCCGCTGTCCCTTATCGAGACCACCTGCACGTCGCCCTCGAAGTAGACGTGCTCATGGTAGTCGTTCGTCGTCAGCGCCCTGACCATCAGCTCGGGCGTCACGTCCAGCCGCTTCACCTCCGCGCGACCCGAGGACGACGAGATTGCCGTGATGACCTTGTCAGGGATGAGGACCGTCACGCGCTTCATATCGCCCCCTTCCGCCGGACAGCGCAGCAGCAGGCCACGCTCATCCGATCCAGTCGTAGTACATCCCCTCCGGGCGCGCACCGTGCGGGGGCGTTGGTGGGTCCACGCGGGTGACTTCGCAGTGTGGATCGGCGGGCAATAGCCCAGCCCGCTTGGACGACCGCCACTACATCATCCGGGGCTGACCCGGATCCACTCCGGCACTGTCACCCATGTTGCCGGTTGCTCACGGGCGGTTCGGGAAACCACACCTTGGACTCGGCGATTACCGGGTCCAAGAGAGGAACCGGTCTGCTGGCGTGTCGCGCGATGGGATTGAGCAGCACCAATCCAATGCTGAAGGTCCCCGACTCAAGCGGCGAGTCGGGAGCGGCAGGACTTGGTTCCCAGCTATCACTGTCGAATGGCCCGAGCTCATAGCCCTGGTCGTGTGGTACACTGATGCGGCCTTGCAAGACGTCGAAGTGTCCGAGCGACACATCGGTCGCCACTGTTTGAGCGACGTGCGTGTCACTGCATTCCATAAACAGCACTAGACCAATCAGCCTTAGGCTCCCGGATCTGTGCGCGAAGGTCTGCGGGGCAGTAAAGGCGTACTCAGCCTGGACCAGCGGACGCGCGCCGTGCTCCTCTAGAATCCGTACGCTTTGTTCGTGAAGCCAGTTTATCAATGGTCTGCCATCGTGTAGAAGCTCGCGTGGATCGACCTCACCAGGATCCGGGTCGGTCGTTGGCCAGACCAACACAAGACGCCAGGTGTCAACGGAGAGGCGGCGCGCCACGAAGCGCTGGAGAAGTCCAACACGAACGGCAGTGTCGCCTGACTTCAGCGCCACCGCGAGCTGAATGCCGACACGCCTGGCCTTCTTGATCGCTGGCTTGGTGAAGCCCGAGTTGGAGTAGATGGCGGCCACCGTCGCGTCTAGGTCTCGCCGCTTTGAGTCCAGTTCGTCGACAACGCGAATGCCGACGCGGGACCTCCGGTCTTTGCACTCGATCAACACTCGCTGAGGCTGGCCGGCTATCGTACCCTCTACCCATACGTCCCTGTCACGGCGACCGTCAGGACCGATCATCCAGCGCCCTGCAATTACTTCCGCACCAGGATCAAGTGCACGCCGCACAGAGGCAACAAGCTCTTGGTATGACTCGCCCGCTTTGGTCATGTGCCTCGCTGCGGCCCAACAACGATTCTAGTGCCAGCAGGATTCCCGCTCGCTGGGTATATGCAGCAGAACCTGCCTCGTGGCCAGAGCCTCCGCCACCTTCACGTCGACCGACACGGCCACCAGGGTGGTCGCCGCCATTGCTTCGCTCCGTCGCGATCAACCCACCTCCGGCACGTCCTGAATCGAGACTACCTGCACGTCGCCCTCGAAGTAGACGTGTTCGTGGCAGCGGTTCGTCGTCAGCGCCCTGACCATCAGCTCGGGCGTCACGTCAAGCCGCTTCACCTCCGCAGCACTCGAGGACGCCGAGTCAAACACCGTGATGACCTTGTCAGGGATGAGGACCGTCACGCGCTTCATATCGGCTCCTTATCGCGCCACCGTGGCGAGAGTCGTTCGAACGGGGGTCAGATACAAGGTACCACAGGGGTGTCACACGACCGTCAGATGAGGCTCGGCAGCCCACGCTGCAATTGCATCTGAAATGCGAGTTTGGAGATTCTCGAGGTAGTCGGGAGCGACGTCACGGAGTTCCGCGAGAAGTACTCGCAAGGCCGTTTCGCTCGATGTCGGACACCTGAGCCGGGGCGGGGCGCTGGATAACTGACGCGGGGCCGGGCTTCCTTCGGGCTCTCTTGCCCGGGAGCCCGCTGTGCCCGCCGTGAGGTTATCCATACGACCCATCCTCGAGCTGCTACGGCTCGACACCGAACAGCACCGCAGCGTGCGGCAGATCGCCGCGAGCCTCGGCGTGGCCCGAAGCACCGTGGCCGACTACCACCGGCGCTTCCGCGAATCGGGCCTCCCGTGGCCGCTGCCGGCCGACCTCGACGAGGTCGCCCTCGAAGCCCGCCTCTTTCCGTCAGGACCCGCACGCCAGCCGGTCCGCCCGCTCCCCGACTGGGCGACGGTGCACGCGGAGCACAAGCAGCCCGGCGTCACCCGCCAGCTCCTGTGGCTGGAGTACAAGGCCGCCCACCCCGACGGCTACCAGTACACGCAGTTCTGCGCCCACTACGCCCGCTGGCGCGCCACGGTCGATCCCGTCCTGCGCCAGGAGTACCGCGCCGGCGAGCGGGTCTTCCAAGAGCAGATCTTCGTTGGCGCACTGGGCGCGAGCCACTACCTCTACGTCGAGGCCACCTGACGCTGGCGTTCCGGGCGGGGAAGCCGTGATCGTCGACCAGGTCGCGCCAGATCACCATGGCGTTGCGGCCGCGGGCCACGGCACTCTCGATCAGCTCCCGGTAGGGCACGCAGGCACTGGCGGTCGCGGCGCGCTGGGGGCGCGGCTCCCAGATCGGCGGGCTGGGCTCCGCCGTCGCGGCGGGCAGCCCCGGGTCGGTGGACACCCCTATGGCCGGTTTTGCCGGCGGGTGGCCCCAGCGCCCCGGGGGCCGCACGGCGAGCCCGGCGGCCTTGAGGTAGGCGCTGGCCGTCTCGCGCCGCACGCCGGTCGCCGCTTCGATGTGGCGCAGCGTCCAGCCCAAGCGGCCCAGGGCAATGACTTGCTGTTTCGTCGCGTCGCTCAAGATGTTGGCCATGCGGCGCAGGGAGCACTGCTCCCACCACCGCGTCAACGTCCTGAGCGCCTACCTGCTATGGCCGGTTTTCAGCTGTCGATGTATGGCCGGTTTTGGGCGTCCACCGAGGTCAAGCGTCCGCAGCAACCTGCTGGGCGGTACGCTATGGCGGCATTCACGCGTTGCTCTCGGGCCGCCAGGGCTCCGCGCTCCGGAACGCCAAGCAGCATACCAGACTTATCCCAACGATGAATACCGCGCTTGCGACTGTAATCGTGTCGTTCTGGGTCCAGTTCCCGTAGACGAAGGCCACCATGCCCAAGCTGGCCCCGCAAATACCGAGTACGACGCCCTTTGCGGTCAGGCGGTCGTAGTACAGGCTGAGCACCGTCGGAACAACGAAGCACGAGGCTACTCCATTGAAGATCCACCAGAGCCTGTCAAGCGAGAACAGGTGTTCCACGACAAAGGCAACGCCGAGCCCCAGAAGTGAGATCAAGTACATCCCCGTGCGGGCCCGGCCGACGGTCTCCTTGTCCAACTGGTCCTTGATGGCCAATTCACTCACAGTCAGCGGCTTCCCGAGCCGCTCCCTCGCGATTACTGCTCTCTGCGTCGGCGTCAACGGAGCAAGATCGATGGCGTACAGAGAACTCGCCGCGCACATCCCTGAATCCAGCGTACTCATCAACCCGGAGAGGAGCATCACCACGAAGAACACCGAGGCGGACAGCGGCAGCACCTTCACGACCATCTCGATTCCGATCATCGGAAGCCCCACTCCGCTTGGCATTGCGACGCCATTGGCGGGATCTGCCGCGGCGAAACCAAGCACCGAGAGCAAGATCGGAACGATCCCGAAGAGGATACCTGCGAAAACGTATGACGCCACGAGGTCCTTCGGTCGTATCGCAAAGGCTCTCTGCCAGTACTGCTGGTCAGAAATCGACCCGGCGATGAGGCCGATCGATGTGACGATGCCAAACGAGAACGCTACCTTCGGGTCGAAGATGTTGGTATTCCCAGCCATACCCCCCAGTCCCGCAGCCACGGAGGACCAGCCGACCTTGGCGGCGACCCAGACAGGTACTATCAACACGCCGGCAATAATGAACACCATCTGAACAAAGTCCGTGACGATCGACGCGCGGAGACCAGATATCAATGAGTAGATGAGGCAAAGCACCAAGAGGAGGATCATAACAATGTTCAAGGGGACCCCTGTGAGGTAGTTCAGCATGAGGCCACCGACAAATATCTGCACGCAGACAGCCATCACCTGATACCAGATGAACGGCACCAGGTAGACCTTGTGCACCGCGTCGCTTCCGAGTCGATAGCGAATCCAGTCAGGCAGGGTGTAGCCTCCTGGGATGATTCGCCGAATTCGGGGGGCCAGGATGGCAAAAACAACCAGCGCCAAAATGTTCGGCGCTGTGAACCAGAAGATTCCTGGCAACCCCAGCTGATAGGACTTCTGGACGCTGACGAAAAGGGCGGGCGCCCAGATCCACGACGCCGCCACGCTCGGAGCGGCCAGATACCAGGGCACGTCGCGCCATGCGACAAGGAACCCGGTTCCGCTCTTCATCCACTTGTCGCTCCGGGACGCGAAGTAAGTAAGAGCGATCATTGCGGTCCCGAACAGCCCGATAAGCCAGTAACCCGAGGTCTGAGACAGTGCGTTCATCGGTTCTTGCCTCCCGAAGGTCCGCGAACGGTAACGGGGCCCGACGCGGGCCAAATGGAGGTGTCGTCCTGCGATGGGGGGTAGCCAGCTCTCCCGTCGCTCGCCGGGGCGGTAGCAGTGCCATCGATTAGGGCACGTCGATGGCGGCCGCCGCCTCCGGGATCGAGCAGCCTCATGACTCGGCTCGCTTTGCGTACTCCGCCGCGTCGAGCGCGCAACGAAAGCCGCAGTCCTGGTTCGTGTTTACCGGCGGAAGCGGACGCCTATAGAAAGTGGTGAACGGCGTCCAATGCCTATCGTGTTCGAACAGGTACGACCCGCCCCGATAGACCTTGCGCACGCCTGCCTCTGGGGGAGCATCGTGGTTCTTGAAGTAGTCCTCGTCCTCCGCAAACCAGTCGGCGATCCACTCGTTGACGTTGCCCGTCATGTCGATCAGTCCGTACCGCCGCAGCCGACGCCCGGGCGCGACCCCTTTCACCACATCCAGCGTCCGCTGCTCAGCCGGCCTAGAACTCACCTCCTGAAATTGCTTACGGACATACTCGTCGATGCCGAGGTCCGGTGTCTGGCCGTACGGATAGTCCCAGCAATCGTCGTGGAAGCCGTCCCGGAGGGCGAACTCCCATTCCGCCTCGGTAGGGAGCCGCTTCCCGACCCATTCCGCGTACGCGGCTGCCGCGTACCAATTCACGTATACGACCGGATGGTCCAACCTGCTTTCTGGGCAGCCCTCCTCGCCCCAGTAGCACAGGTAGTAGGGGATGCCATACCTGTCTATTACGGCGTCCTTTTGCCACTCGGGGTTTGCCTCAACAAAGTCTGCGAATTCGCGGTTGGTCACCGGCCTGAGATCCATGCAATACGGGTCCACGCTAACCCGACGGGCCGGCTTCTCGAATGGGCTGGCAAATGATGCGTTCGTTCCCATCATGAAGAACCCACCGGGGATAGACACCATCTCGCCCACGGGCTGACGGGGCCGACCAAAAGTCCTGGCATCCGGGCCCTTGGACGTTGAGAGCCGCAGGACCTCTCGAAACTCCCGCGGCGCGTTTGACGCGTTGGGGTCAAACGCATCCGAAGGCTGCACGACCGAGTCACGCCCACCGTTGATGCGAGCGCCGTAAAGGTCGGCACCCCGAAGACGACACCGCACAAGCTTCGCCCCAAAGAGCGCCGTTTCGCGCATTCGCGCTCCCTCTAGATCGGCTTCATCGAGAAGGGCGCCCGAGAGGTCCACGCCAGAGAGGTTGCACTTTGCCAACTGCGCTCCGTTTAGCCATTTGTGTCGCAGGTCGAGGCGCGAAGGGCCGGCAACAGAGATGTTACCGTGGCTCAACCGAGCGTATACCGATAGGCAGTTGCCGGGGAGGTAGTACAGGGTCTCCGGACTCGCGGGAACCCGCTTGGCCGTTCCGTGAATGATCGCTGCAAGTCGACGCTTTGCGCTACCGGCGTCCTCCTGGAGTGCGTCTGCCAGAGTGCCGGCCATCCGCAGGGTGAGCGGTCGGCGGCCGAGTTCGAGCGGAATTCTGTCGACTGGTTGTTGCCCTCGGTCGTGAGACTTGTCCCATGCGTACGAGGGATCGAGAATGTCCTCGCGGAACTTGCGAATGGCGAAGTACTCCAGGACGCTGTCATCCAGGAAGGTGTACACATCGTCACCGGATCGCATCAGGAAGGAGCACGTACGGACGGCGTAGTCGAAGAAATTGATGAAGACGTCCGGCGCCGATGGGAGAAACGCGCGGATGATAGTGCCAATTTCCGAGGACGTCACTGACCGCTTCCGGGCCGTCCAAAGGTGAGCTGCCAGAACCTCAATGAACCCGGCAATCACCCGGTGCTCCCAGACCTTGAGGTCTGATCGCGTGTCACGTGCAGTGGCAGCGTCAAGCCGCGCACGGTCCCTGCGAATGGCGTCCTCGAAGTCCGCCAGGAAACGGCGGAAGCGCCACTCGTCTCGCTCCAACCAACTGGTGAGATAGAAGAACAGGAGCTTCGAAGGGCGGACACGCTCTTCATCGGTCACTTCGCCAAAATGCCGTACGATGTCCGCAAGGAGAAACGGTCGCTGACACAGGTCAGTGAGACCCAATGAGTCGGCTTGGCGCACACGGTGCCATCTCTCGACCTGGTCCGCTGTAAGTCGAGCGCGCAGATACGCCTTGACCTGGGTCTCGTCAAACGGGACGAGTTCCAGTGCCGGGACTGCAATCGTGTCCGGTACGACGGCACTCACCACCGAAAGGAGATCGGCATCGCTGCGAAGGTAGTGGGTGCGGCATGTGATGACGACCTTGGACGCTGGCCCGACAAGCCTGAGGAGGAGGTCCAGATTCTTCGAGGCAACCCCTGGTAGCCCGTCCGTGTCCATCTCGTCGAGGCCATCCAAGAGCAACACCAATCTCCCCTGCTGACAGTAGTCGACGAACTCGCGCCAGAAGAGGGGGATCCCCTCGAGACTCTGCAGCGCGTCCGAGAAAATGGCGCGGAAACGTCGGGCCCCATGACCTTCTGATCCTGCGCCCGCGCCTGCTCCTGAGGCCACTGGAGGCGGATCATGTAAGCGAGCGCCTGCGAAGAGGCGGAGGTCGAGGAGGAATGGAACACGCGCAGAATCACCGGCAACCCAGCGGCGGGCCTGGTCGAACCAGAACCGGCGAAGAGTCGTCGTCTTTCCCGTTCCGCTATCACCCATCAAGAAGAGCATCGGCTGGTCTTCCGTCTTGCTCCAAGTATCGAGAGCAGCAATAGCCTGGATCAGAAAGTCCGACGCTCCGCGCTTTTCGCGAGGCGAGCCTTCGAGTACGTAGCTCTGACATCCCGACCGTATGAAGAACTCATCGGAAGCGACAGTGGGGTCCTCCTCATACTCCTCGATGTGACCGAACACGTAGTCCCTGATAGCATCCGTAAGCTCTGGGAGCTCTTCCCGGCGCACTGGTGAACGCGGGCCGCGCGGCCTTGCCAAGAGGAGGTCCTTTGCGCCGATCCATGAGGTCGGCGTCTGCCCGTCGATCAACAGGCGCTGCCTCATCGCGCGACTCAGGGAACTGGTCGTTACCTTGCGCTGCGCGATCGCATCCGGCTCGGTACCCAGCAGGGCTCCAATCAGGAAGCGCGTGAAGCGGCTTTGACTGCGGTCGTCGGTAACGTATGACTCCTCGTCGGACGAACACGCGGCAAAGACCGCGAGATTGTCTTTGGAGGTCAACTTGACGTAGTGGTCCACTCCGACGAGGGCCGTGCCGCCGTAGCAGCAGTCGATACAGCACACGACCGCCATCCTCAGCGGCAGAAGCTGCTTGAGGAGCCACGAGAACCGTATGCCACGGGTGGCCATCGAAGCCTCGGTGTCCGACGTGGCGATAAGGAACCGGTCCTCCGGGGCCTCATGATCGCTGGTGACTCCGTGCGCGGAGAAGTACAGAAACAGGAGCGTACTCTCTCTGTCGTGCCCGTTGTGCCTGAGATCGTCAATGGTACGCTTGAGTGATTCGGCGACTGCGGAGAAGGCGCATCGTGGGGGAGAGACTTCCACCTTGTCAAAGCAGTGGCGTCCGAGGTGTTGCGAGAGGACGGCACACAGGCCGGGCTGGTCGGCGTGGCCTTCGACGTCGCCGCGGACCGCAGGTAGAGGCGCGTACGAGTCGTACTGCTCAATGGCGAACAGAAGGGCGACACGTTTCTGGAACATAGCGGGGACCTACGGCCTCTGTGGAGTAATCTTGAGGGTGGGCTTCTCCTCCCCAGGCAGCGAGCGCGATCGGAGGCTCTCAAGGAGCGCACCCCCCGCGTCAACAAATCGGGCAGCGGCGTCATGGTCACGCGCTGTGACCTGGAGAGTAACCTTCTCCTCTACTATCGTTCCCCCGGCAGCCTTCTTCTCGTACGTCACCAAGACCCTCGCTTCGCTCGGCAATAGCCGCTTGAGCACGTGCCAAATCGTTCGGAGGACAGTGGCCGTTCTCTGCGGGTCCACGGCGTACGCCCCTCCGAGACTGAGCACAGCCGTAACAGCACCGATCGCCAGGACAAGGTCGGCTCCCTTCTTCTCGGTGCCTCGGAGGGGAGCCGTTGCCAGCGTGAAGCGCAGGTCAGGGCCGTGTTCTGCCGCGAGGGCGGTCCGGAGTTCGGACGTGAGTTGTCCGGTCCACTGCAGGTAACCCTGATCCCCAAGAGCCGTTGCAAGTTCGGGTGCAAGGTCAAGGAGGGAAATCTGTACGCGGATTTCATCTCTGCTCATCGTGGTCTCCGAGTCCAGCAGCGACCATAGCCCTTCCTTCAGCCCCCTCGGCTTTCACGGCCTTCCGCGCAACCAGTCTTGGACCTGCCGTCGTAGTCTGCGGAATCCTCAACAACCTACGCCCAAGAAGCCCAATCCGCGAACGATGCAACGAGATCCGCCAGTCCACGAACGCCCAAGACGGCGCGATGTCGGCCTGGAGGCGGCCTTCTCCTGCGGACTCTGAACACCCTTCTTGGAGACCCTGCGATTGGTGAGGTGCTGGGTCCTGACATAGTTACTTACCTGTGCGTGCTGCTCACTGACCCGCGAGGATGGAACCTGCGGAACGACATCTGCCACGGCCTAGCGTCGGCAGGAATGCTCACGATGCCCGTCGCGGACCGAGTCGTGCATGCGCTGCTCACGCTTTCGCTTGTTCGAGACGACTGCGAGGCGGTGACGTAGGTCGGCCCTTGGTTTGACCCCAGGGCAGTGCAGGTGCCAGGCGGTTTCCCGCGCGTCCATGACCGACAAGCGAGGCAGGGTACGTTCTATGCTGCGTCCCTCCAGCCGGGAGGCAGCTTCAACCGTTGCACCACACCGGTGTTGCTGCGTCCAACCTGGGGGGCCGAGGAGGATGACGTTTTCCCGGCGCTCGACGAAGCCGAGGGTGTGCAGGCTGTCGATCTGCTCGCGCTGAAGCGAGGGCTGGAAGGAGAAGTCGAAGTCGGCCGGGGTCTTCACGGCAGGCAGGCGCGAGGAGCGCATGGCGGCCACCAGCCGCCGATTGTTGCGCAGCGTGATTTGCGCGCCGAGGAGGGCCTCAAGGGCGTCCGGGGCCTTGAGGTGGCCACTGCGACTCAGGCTAGCTCCGGGCCGTAAGCGCGCAGCCTAGATGTCGTTGACAAAGACGTCGTTCACTGACGCGAACCGGGCGAGCGGAGTCCGATAGCGCAGTGCCGTATGCGGCCGGCGCACGTCGTAGTAGCGCAGGTACGGTCGCAAGGCCCGGGTCCGCACCCAGGAGCGGATAGGGCTGTGCGTAGGACATGTTACGGCCCGGTTAGGCTGCACCGTCACACTCAAGATCACACGCGGCCAACAGGTAGGCCCGGACGATGAATGTGTACTCTTGGTCAGTTTGCGCTTGTCGACACAACTCGGCTCGGAGGAGGTCGCGAACCGAGCCGTCGGGCGCGTTCACGTACTGGTCAGCCAGCGACTCCAAGAGTTGAATCCGCTCTCCTCGACGCTCCACGAGGGCTGTTCGGTTCAAGTCTAGGCGAGAGATGGTCACCTTCGCACGTTCATGGCCAGGGCGTCGCGCAATGATGTAACCGAGAGCAAGGAGCTCGTCGGCGGGCTCGTCATTGTACGGGTCGAGGAGGGGACAGGCGTCATCCCAGTAGTTCGATTTCCGGTTGTTGCATACCGCGCATACTAGCGTGAGGTTGTCGATGTCGAGGCTGCGTTCAAGAAACAGCGCTCGCGGCCGAATGTGCTCGACGTCCCCGAAGTACACGTGGGGGATCTTCGATTCGCAGTATGCGCACTTGCCGTGAGTCTCTGCGACGAGATGTGTCTTGACCTCGCGGTCGCGGTATGCCGCCTTGAGAGGCTCTGGGGGAACCTCTCCTCTCTCCAGGTGCTCCCGGAGCTGGGCGGCCCTTCTTGTTAGCCGCTCTGCCAGCGCCTGGGGCAACGGCTGTCGGTGGAGGCGAATCATCGGCCGAGCTGCTGCTGCGCAAGCCTAGCCAGCGAAGATGGCACAAACCGGGCCAGACCCAGCGCTCCAAGGCGCTGCTGCAATTCCTCAACCAACGCCGGAGTGAGATCCTGCCCGGCCGCTATGGCGGCAACCTCCTCAAGTTCTTGCTCGACCCATGTAGGGGACGAGGAGGGAAGACCCAGAACGTCACGAAGGATCTCATTTGATGACCCGGTGCGGTCGATGTCGGCTAGGAACTCACTCTGCACCCTGTGGTCCTCATCAAAGCGCAGCACGTAGGTGTTGGAGTCTGGTACCGACGTCACGATGAAGGGGTTGTGGGTCGCGCATATGAACTGGACCGCCGGGAACGCCTTGAGAAACGTCCCGAGGACCGTGCGCTGGAGCTCAGGGTGGAGGTGATTCTCCGGTTCGTCGATTGTGACAACAAAGGGCGTATCCGGCGGAGCATACATGAAGATCTGCCAGGCCAAGTCGATCAAAGAGGCGACTCCGCCTGATGCGGCGTCCAAAGAGAAGTCCCCGGTCTTTGTGACCAACACCACCTCGGGGAGACGTATGGTCAGCCGCTCAAACCCCAGGACTGGGGGTAGTACCGTGCGAAGAACAGTCTGAAAGCCCTCGAATGTCGCCAGGCTCTCGGCATCTGGCTCCACCAGAGTGTTGCCGGGGCCGAAGATCGCCAGAGCAATCAACGTCTCCTTCATGTAGTAGTTCGGCGTCCACTGATGGTGACCGCCGTAGTAGCGGCTCTGCACTATGCTCATGTACGTGCTGTAGGTTTGATCGCGCCGCCGCGGAATGGTCGGGATGTTCTGAACGGGCTGGTACGAGTAGATGGGTCGATGCGATGGAATGTGAATGCCCTTGATGGACTGCTGATTCCGGAAGTTCACCTGAAAAGCAGCGTTCACGGTCGCCGGCACAGTCAATTGGGAGGCAACGCCGGTACCATAGGCGATTTCACCGATAACTTGCTCCGGGGCGCCGGGAGTGGCGGGCAGAGTCGGCTCCTCCAATGTCGATGACTTCCCCTCCAACCAGTCGGAGTACGCCTTGAGCCAATCATCGGTCCAATAGTCGGGAAAGTAGACCAGACTACCTGCCCGGCGTCTCGGCGTGCTCACCAAAGTACCCTGCCAGCCAAAGTGCCGACTCAGGAGGTTAAGGATAGTCGTCTTTCCGGAGCCGTTGGCGCCGGTGAGCACCGTCAGTCGGTCATGGAAGTCCAAGTGAAGCGCGTGGAACTGGCGCCAGTTGGTGATACGAAGGGACTTGAAGAGCATCGGGGTCTCGCTGTGGGTGCGATGAGTGATGGCAAGAGCACCTACGCTGGGGTTAGCTGGCCTCGCAGGTTGACTGCCCTGTGCCGCTGCAGGCGATGGCCACGATCAGGCTCTGACCGATGCCCTTGTGGACACATGTCTGCACACTGCCGACTCTCGGCGATGCTGTGGACGCTACTAGCGGCCGAGGATGGCGACTGTGCTGTGCCACAGCTCGCCAGTATCGGCGTGCGAAGTGCCGGTCCCGACATGGAGTAGCCTGTAACCGTGCCCTGGAGTCTGGCCCTGGAGGTCAGAGCGAGGTGGGCAAGGCTGTCGCTCCAGGCGCAGTACGTGGGGGTCTGCACCTCGTAGTGGCGCTCCTGCTCCGCCATGATGACTGCAAGGTCGGACTCGTCCATCGCCCGGGTCCGACGCATGACTCTCCTGTCTCGCGCGTGCGGTCACCCCATTCCTGTGACTGCTCCAGGGCTGGCGTGCTCAGAGTCCACCCTGTAACGCGACAGCTGGCATCCTACGCCGCGGCCGACCATGAGGCAAGTATTGAACCTCGACGACCAGAAGGCCCTTGCGGAAACTGGAGTGCGCCCGCTGCTGCCACCCTGGGGCGCCCCCCTCGCGCATTGCCCATCCTCCATCACACATCCAAGTTCCTCACATACTTCGCATGCTCCTCGATGAACTTCCTCCTCGGCTCCACCTCATCACCCATCAGCGTCTCGAACAGTTCGCTCGCTTCGCGCGCTGACTCCATCTCGACCTTCAGGATCGTGCGGGTCGACGGATCCATCGTCGTCTTCCAGAGCTGGTCCGGGTTCATCTCGCCCAGGCCCTTGTAGCGCTGGATGCCGACGTTCCCGCGGCCCCCTTCGCCACCCCCCAGCCGCTTGGCGCATTCCTCCCGCTCCGCCTCGTCGTAAGCGTAGTACTCCTCCTTGTCCTTCGCCACCCGGAACAGCGGCAGCTGGGCGATGTAGATGTACCCCGCCTCGATCAGCGACTGCATCTCCTTGTAGAAGAACGTCAGCAGCAGCGTCCGGATGTGCGCGCCGTCCACGTCGGCATCGGTCATGATGATGATCTTGTGGAGGCTCTTGTCGATCCGCGCCTTCTGCACGTTGAGGATCTTGCCGCGCAGCGGCAGGATGGCCTGGAACGACCGGTCGCGGCCCTGCTTCGCCGAGCCGCCGGCCGAATCGCCCTCGACGAGGTACACCTCGCACAGCGCCGGGTCTTGGAGCGAGCAGTCGGCGAGCTTGCCGGGCAGGAGGCCGCCCTCGAGCGCCGACTTCCGGCGCACCAGCTCGCGCGCCTTGCGGGCCGCCTCCCGCGCCAGCGCCGCCGAGCACGCCTTGTCCACCGTGGCGCGCGCCACCGACGGGTGCTCGCCGCGCCAGCCGGCTTGTTCGCACCGCGGCCGGGTGGCCGCGCTTCGGGTTTCCCACGCCTTGACTGGTCCGGTACCAGTAGCCGAAGCCCGGTTCTCAGCGTAAGGGTTGCGCGACCGCCGAGTGGGGTCGAGTGGCGCCGCGCGCGAATTCGCTGCCGGCGGTCGCAGATCGCGCGATTCCCCGATCGACGATCCGCGCGTTCCACATCGGCCGAATGCGCACACCTGCCAGCCGAACTCGGCCACGCGACCCTCCGCCAGCCCGGCCATCTCCGAGCGCGAGATGCCCCTGCCGCCTGCAACGATTCGCTCCCGGTTGCCCCCCTCCGCCGAGGAGGTCTATCATATGGCCATGCCCATCAGGGTGGACGACGTCACGACCATTGAGGAGCTGCTGGCGCTCCCCGACGACGGGCTGCGCCACGAGCTGCTGGAGGGAGTCCACGTCGTGACGCCGGCGCCGCGTTGCCGCACCAGGCGGTGCTGCTGCGCTTCATCCGCGCCCTCGACCGCGCGCTGCTGGGGTGTGACCTGCTGGCCCTCCTCCCCAGCCCGGCCGATGTCCGCCTCGGCCCGCGCACGCTGGTCCAGCCGGACCTCTTCGTCTTCCGGAAGGACAGCGGCCGACACGTGTGCGAGTGGAGCGAGGTCGGCGTGCCGGTGCTCGCCATCGAGTTCCTCTCGCCCTCTGCGTATTTCGGCCCATGTCGGACACCGGTTTCGGCGGATGTCGGACAGCGGTTTCGGAGCATCTCGGACACCCGTTTCGCTCGATGTCGGACACCTGAGCCGGGGCGGGGCGCTGGATAACTGACGCGGGGCCGGGCTTCCTTCGGGCTCTTTTGCCCGGGAGCCCGCTGTGCCCGCCGTGAGGTTATCCATGCGACCCATCCTCGAGCTGCTGCGGCTCGACGTCGGACAGCACCGCAGCGTGCGGCAGATCGCCGCGAGCCTCGGCTTGGCCCGAAGCACCGTTGCCGACTACCTCCGGCGATTCCGCGAATCGGGCCTCCCCTGGCCCCTGCCGGCCGACCTCGACGAGGTCGGCCTCGAAGCCCGCCTCTTTCCCTCAGGACCCGCGCGCCAAGCCATCCGCCCGCTGCCCGACTGGGCCACGGTGCACGCGGAGCACAGGCAACCCGGCGTCACCCGCCAGCTCCTGTGGCTGGAGTACAAGGCCGCCCACCCCGACGGCTACCAGTACACGCAGTTCTGCGCCCACTACGCCCGCTGGCGCGCCACGATCGATCCCGTCCTGCGCCAGGAGTACCGTGCCGGCGAGCGGGTCTTCCAAGAGCAGATCTTCGTCGGCGCGCTGGGCGCGAGCCACTACCTCTACGTCGAGGCCACCTGACGCTGGCGTTCCGGGCGGGGAAGCCGTGATCGTCGACCAGCTCGCGCCAGATCACCATGGCGATGCGGCCGCGGGCCACGGCACTCTCGATCAGCTCCCGGTAGGGCACGCAGGCACTGGCGGTCGCGGCGCGCTGGGGGCGCGGCTCCCAGATCGGCGGGCTGGGCTCCGCCGCCGCGGCGGGCAGCCCCGGGTCGGTGAACACCCCTATGGCCGGTTTTGCCGGCGGGTGGCCCCAGCGCCCCGGGGGCCGCACGGCGAGCCCGGCGGCTTTGAGGAGCCGGTGGCGCGCCCCCGCCGGCAGTGCCGCAATGATCCGGTCATGCACCGCGGCCGCGTCTTGCCGAAGTTGAGGCACTCCCCAACCAGGCGTCGCCGATGGACATACGCTGGGACATCCGCCGAGAGGGCCGGTCGTGGACCGCAGACGAGTTCCGGAGCCGCGTGGATCTGCGCCCCGAGAAGCTGGAGGTCTGGAAGGGGAAACCGCTCCGGAGCCACGAGGAGCGCCTCGCCCCAGGGATGACGAGATGGATTCGTGGGCTTGCCGACGCGGTGACACGCCGCTAGTTTCACGTTTCGTGAAACGTGAAACTCTGAGGTAGCGCCTGATGCGACAGCTCGCTCTCCGGCCCGCCGACGTGGCGGTCGCTCTTGAACTGGCACTCCGTCCGGGGCAGGGCCTGGTGCCGCTCGCCACGGCCGTGGGCATCAGCCTCGGCGAAGCGCACAACGCCGTCAGCCGCCTGCGGCGAGCCCGCCTTCTGCGGCCCGACGAGCGGCGCATCGTGGCGCCGGCGCTGGCGGACTTCCTCGTCCACGGCGTGCCGTATGCCTTCCCTGGCGAACTCGGGGCGGAGTCCCGGGGCGTGCCCACCGCGCACGCCGGGCCGTCGCTGGCGCACGAGTTCAAGGGCGACCCCATCGTGTGGGCGAGCGTCGATGGGCGACTGCGGGGGCAGAGCCTCGTCCCGCTGTATCCGGCCGCGCCCCGTCTGGCCGGGCGAGTCCCCGACCTCTACGACCTGCTGACGCTGGTGGACGCCATCCGTGTCGGGCGGGCGCGGGAACGGTCGCGTGCGGCGGCGCTCCTCCGCGCCAGACTGATGCCCGCTTCGTGAGCCCCTCCGCGAGCCCCAACCGGGCGGTCCTCGAACGGATCGCGCGCAGGCTCGGCCCGCTGCTCGACGAGGTCGTTTTCGTCGGTGGCCAGGTGGCCGAGTTGCTGGTCACGGATCGCGCCGCCGTGCGGATACGCGCAACGGACGACGTGGACATCGTGGTGCCGGTGCTCACGCGCACCGCGTATCACCGCTTCGGCTCCCGCCTCCGTGCCCTGGGGTTCCGCGAGGACACGAGCCCCGGCGCGCCGATGTGCCGGTGGTGCGACCCGGAAGGCGGGCTGTTGGACGCGATGCCGGTCGAAGGCGCGGTCGGAAATGGGAAGCGTTCGACGAGCGTGGCTGCGGTACCTACTACGGCAGCGCGGACGTCGAGGACATCGTGACGGTCGTCGCCGGGCGCGAGGAATTGGAGCAGGACATGACGGGTGCCTCGCTGGAGCTAAGGCACTGGCTGGGGGCAAGGACGGCCACGTTCCTGCGCCAGGATGAAGCGGCGGATGTCATCGCCGGGGCGCTCCCGGACGCATGGGGTGCCCCGACCACGGTCGCCGAGGTATGGAAGCGGTTCGAAGCGCTGGTTGGCCGCTGAGGACTTGACCGCCGTCGCCCACGCCGTCGCCTTCGCCGACGCCTACCCGGCGGCGGCGGGTCACACGCTCGTGGTGCCGCGGCGGCACGTGGCCAGCGTGTTCGACTTGGCGGGCGCTGCGTCGCGGGGACGGCGGCGCTCGCCGGTCGGAGGGCTCGCACGGCGCCGGGCTTCGCGCCGGCGCCCCCGCTCCTCGCGCCCTGCTGGGCGAGCGGCACCTCGTGACGCAATGAAATGCACCGTACCGCAGTCCTTCAGTGATGCAGCCCGCCCGATGGCATTGACATGGGCGTCATGGATGCGGCAGTCTTCAGATGAAAGTCGGGATCACCGGAGACTACCGTGTCCAGTTCCGCGTCGAGCGCGAAGCGGTCATCGTCGAAAGGGTCGGGCACCGGGATGGCTTCTACGACGAGCGTTGAAGCGGGGGAGCACCCGGGGCGTCTGCGGGTCGGCGGGCGGGACTACGTCGTCCTGCCGGTGACGGTCTACCGCCGGCTCTCGCGGCTCGCCCGGGAGCCGCACCGCGACGCGGTGGCGTACGCCCGCGAGTCCATCGGACGCGAGATTTCGCGTCGGCGCCGCGCCGCCCGCCTCTCCCAGGCGGCGGTCGCGGCCCGCGCCAACGTCCGCGTCGAGACGCTCTCCCGCCTCGAGAACGGCCGCAGCAACCCAACCGCGAAGACCGTCCGCGCAATTCTCCGCGCTTTGGGCGGGTAGGCCTCTGCCCCCCGCCCGCCGGCGTTGCCGCCCGCCGCATCGGCACGGACGTTGGGGCAACCCCGTCCCGTCCACGCCGAGCCCATCACCGCGGACGACCTGCACCTCTTCAACGAGGGCAGCCACTACCACCTCTACCGCAAGCTCGGCTGTCACCTCACCACCTTGGGCGGGACCGCCGGCGCGACCTTCGCCGTGTGGGCCCCCAACGCGCGCGCCGTCTCGGTGTTCGGGGACTGCGACGGCTGGGACCCGCGCACCCACCGGCTCGCCGCCCGCGGCGCCTCCGGCATCTGGGAAGGCTTCAGTGGACGGAGACGCCCCCAGAGTACGAGTGGTCCACGGCAACCGCTCGCTCTCCTGCCGCGAGCTGGCCGACCGGCTGGTGCCCTCGGCTACTTCGCCCCGACCAGCCGCTACGGTACCTCGCAGGACCTGATGTGGCTTGGTGACCGCCATCGTCGTCGCCTCGGGAGATGCGGACCTGGTGCCCGCGATGAAGCTGGCCCGCGGCGAGGGGCCGCGGGTCTTCCTCGATACGCTGGGCCGAACCGGCGTGAGGCCGGAGCTGAAGATGCACGCCGACCGGGTGCTGTAGGCGGCGGCCGCGTGTCGAAGCCATTGTCGGGATCGAGGAAGACGAGCGTGTTGCGGGTGACCGTCCTCGAGTCCGCCCAGCGCCGCGATGCTGTCCAGCGACCGCGGCGCGGCGGCCAGCCCCGCCACGAACGGCCGGATCGGCGGCCGGCACGGGAACCACGCGTGCGGCGCCCGCCCGTCGCGCGGCACCGCATCGTCCGGCGTCGCGAACGCCGGCTCGGCCCGCGTGCAGAACACAAGTGGCAATGATCCATTAGGCGGTAAAGCGGTCTTGCGGTATTGCCGATACCCTGCTATGTTTACTTCCCATGGACGTCACCCATGCCGACGCTGGCCTGG
>Ga0315287_10001676_pt1 | contig 20686 bp, 17 predicted proteins | sample YL17G11_0_MG_FD_205037 | JGI IMG/M metagenome (GOLD analysis project Ga0315287, IMG submission 205037) | Sediment microbial communities from Yellowstone Lake, YNP, Wyoming, USA - YL17G11_0 | ecosystem: Environmental > Aquatic > Freshwater > Lake > Sediment | place: USA: Wyoming | collected...
CGAGATGCGGGGTTCAGACACCGGGAGAGGGCGCGGAGGGCCAACCTGTTGGACAGTTGATCTGATTCGAACTGAAGGTTTCCGGTGCCAGCGCCTTGCGGCGCTTCGGGTGCTCAAATAATAGGCACTTCAGAATGTACTGATCCCTGCGGGCAACTGCAACCTAAATCGTTGATGCAGCGCAAAAAAGACAGGGGACATTCACCGGCTTCCGCACGCTTGGCGGAAACCGGTGAATGTCCCCTGTTTTCCCGCTCGCTTTCCCTCGGGCGGCCGCGGCGGCCGCCGGCTCAGACGGGTCCACTGCTATCATCCCGGCCCCCCCGGGGACAGGCACCACTGCGCCCCGTAGACAGGTGTGCAGTCGATGGAAGCCTTGCTAGTCTCGATGGGCGTAGTCGCCCTTGCTGAAATCGGCGACAAGACCCAATTGCTGGCGCTGGTGCTCGCGGCGCGGTTTCGCCGGCCGGCACCGATCATCTTCGGCATCCTCGTGGCGACACTCGCCAACCACGCGCTCGCGGGGGCCGTCGGCGCGTGGCTTGCGGCGCTCATCGGCCCGACCGCGATGCGCTGGATCCTGGGCGTCTCGTTCATCGCGATGGCGATCTGGACCCTGATCCCGGACCAGCTCGACGAGGAGGCCGAGCCGCGCCCGCCGAGGTTCGGCGTTTTCGGCACGACACTCGTGGCCTTCTTCCTGCTCGAGATGGGCGACAAGACGCAGATCGCGACCGTGGCGCTGGCGGCGAAATATGCGTCGCTCGCGGCGGTCGTGGCGGGCACGACCATTGGCATGATGCTGGCGAACGTGCCGGCCGTGCTGCTCGGCGAGGTGGCGGCGCGCAAGCTGCCGATGCGCGTCGTGCACGGCATCGCCGGTGCGATCTTCCTCGTGCTCGGCGTGCTGGTGCTGCTGGGAGCGGGCTCCTCGCGGTGACGGCGACGAGTGGCGCCGCTGGTGCAGCGAGACCGTCTCAGTTGGCTTCGAGGTACGTGTAGCCGTTCAGCTGCGCTTCGTAGAAGCGCCGCAACGCCTGGCTCTCGGCCAGCGAGATCCGCCCTTCGCGCACTCCGCGTTCGCAGTCACGCGCAAACTGCGGGAACAACCGCTCGACGTCGTACTGCATGTAACGCAGCACCTCGGCCGCCGTGTCGCCCTTCACCGTTTCCTCGATCCACCAGCCGCCCTCGTCGTGCAGCTTGATGTGCACGACGTGCGTGTCGCCGAACAGGTTGTGCAGGTCGCCGAGGGTCTCCTGGTACGCGCCGACCAGGAACACCGCCACGTAGTAAGGCTCGCCGTCGCGCAGTTCGTGCAGTTCCAGCGTGCGCTTCGTTTCGCGCAGGCTGACGAAGTGGTCGATCTTGCCGTCCGAGTCGCAGGTGATGTCGGCCAGCACGGCGTTGCGGGTAGGGCACTCGTCCAGTCGATGCACCGGCATGACGGGGAACATCTGGTCGATCGCCCAGCTGTCCGGCAGCGACTGGAAGATGGATACGTTGCAGAAATAGATGTCGCTCAGGATGCCCTCGAGACCCTCGAGTTCCTCCGGCACGGCCTCCAGGCGCCGGCACATGTCGCGGATCTTCGCGCACGTGGCCCAGTACAGACGCTCCATGAGGCCGCGCGCCTCCAGGCTCAGGTAACCCAGGTTGAACATCTGCAGGGCCTGTTCGCGCGCCTGCTGCGCGTCGTGGTAGCACTCGACCAGGCGCCGCTCCGACATCGAGCGGTACGTATCGACGAGATCCTGCACGGGTTGCGGCACGCGCTCCCCGGCCTGCACTTCCTGCTCGAGCTGTCCGCTCACGCGGAACTTGTCGAGCATCGAGCAGCCGAGCACGTCGAAGACGAGCAGGCTGTGATGCGCCGCGATGGCGCGGCCCGACTCGCTCACGATCACCGGGTGCTCCACGCCGCGCGCATTGCAGACGCTGCCGATGCGGTAGACGACGTCGCTCGCGTACTCGGCGATGCTGTAGTTCATCGAGGATTCGTAGTTCGTCCGGCTGCCGTCGTAGTCGACGCCCAGGCCGCCGCCGATGTCGATGTACTTCAGGCCGGCGCCCATCAGCTTGAGCTCCGCGTACACGTGCGCGAGCTCGTTCACCGCGTCCTTGACGCGGCGGATGTCCTGCAGCTGGCTGCCCGGGTGGCAGTGCACGAGCTGCAGGCAGTCCTCCATGCCCTGCTCCTTGAGCGTGCGGAACAGCTCGAGGATCTCGGTGACGAACAGGCCGAACTTGCTCTTCTCGCCTGCCGACTCGCGCCAGCGTCCGGCGCCTTCGCTCGCCAGCTTGACCCGCACGCCGATGCGCGGGCGTACCTCGTACTTGCGCGCGTGCTTCAGGATCAGGTGGAGCTCGCTGAAGTTCTCGACCACCGGGATGATCATGCGGCCGAGCTTGGCGGCGAGGATCACGGCCTCGATATAGGCGTCGTCCTTGAAGCCGTTGCAGATGATCATCCGCTCGGACTCGCCTTCCGTCATCGCCATCACGGCGAGCAGCTCGGGCTTGGACCCGACCTCGAGCCCGAAGCCGAACTCGCGCCCGTAGCCGTAGACTTCCTCGACGACGAGACGCTGCTGGTTCACCTTGATGGGGTACACCGCGCAATAGCGGTTCTTGTAGTCGTTCTCGGCGATCGCGGTGGCGAAGGCGTCGTGCAGGCGCTTCAGCCGGTGCCGCAGGATGTCGGAGAAACGCACGACGACCGGCGTCGTGAGATCGCGCGCTGCGAGCCCCTGGATCACTTCGAGCAGGTCGATCTCGTGCTCGTTGGTCTGGTCCGGCCGCACCACGACGTGGCCCGCGGCATTGATGCCGAAGTAGCCGTTGCCCCAGGCGTTGACGCCGTAGAGGTCGAGCGAATCCTCGACCTTCCAGCTCCCGGCGGGGCTCAACTTGCGTACGGTGCTTTCCACGGGCTGCGGTTCCAGCGGCAGTTCAGAAAATTCGCGCGCAAGATAGCAGATGCGACCAGCGGCCGAAGGGTTTCGCGCTGCGAGGTGGTCACGGTGCGGCGCCGGAGGCGACGGGTCGCGCCGGATCCCGCGACCACTCGCTCCACGAGCCGGGGTAGAGGCGGGCGCCGCGCAGCCCGGCGTGCTCCATCGCGAGCAGCACGTGGCAGGCCGTCACGCCGGAGCCGCACATCGCGATGGCGTGTTCCGGGGCCGCGCCGTCCAGGCTCCGCAGCAGTGCCTGCCGCAACTCGTCGGGCGGCAGCAGGCGGCCGTCGGCTGCGAGATTGCCGGAGAAAGGATGATTGCGGGCTCCCGGCACGTGGCCGGCCACGCGGTCAATCGGCTCGACCTCGCCGCGATAGCGTTCGGGCGCGCGCGCGTCGAGCACGCGTCGCGCGGGATCCGCGGCCGATTCGAGCACCGTGTCCGCGTTGACGGCGAGTTCCGGGCGGTGCCGGGCGAGGAACGAGCCTTCCCGCGTCACCGGCACGGTTTCGCTCAATGGCAGGCCGAGTTGCTGCCAGCGCCGCATGCCGCCGTCGAGCACGGCAACCGCCTCGTGGCCGAGCCAGCGGAGCATCCACCACAGGCGGGCCGCGAACATGCCGTTGTTGTCGTCGTAGGCCACGACCCGGGAGTCGGAATCGACACCCCACGCGCGCAGTCGGGTGGCAAAAACCAGTGGATCGGGCAGTGGATGGCGCCCGCTGACGGCCGTCGGCGGCGCAGCCAGGTCGCTGTTCAGGTCGGCGAACACGGCGCCCGGCAGGTGTTCCTCGAGGTAGCGTTCGCGACCTGCTTGCGGCCGCATCAGATCGAAGCGGCAGTCAAACGTCCGCACGCGCGGGTCGTCGAGCCGTCCGGCGAGATCCTCAGCCGAGACCAGCGTGCGCCACGTCATTGCCGTCTACTCCCACAGACAAGATCCCCTCCCGCGGCGAGCCTCAGTACAATCCGGGTGCCGCGCCGCCATCCTGCGCGGCATCCGGAGGATTGCGCATGGCGCTCGAACTCTACTGGGGCAGCGGCAGCCCGTATTCCTGGCGCGTGCAACTCGCCCTCGAGTACAAGCGCGTGCCCTATGAATCGCATCTCCTGCAGTTTTCCAAGCAGGAGCACAAGTCGCCGCAGATGCTGCGCATGAACCCGCGCGGCCGCGTCCCGGTCCTGAAGGACGGCGAATTCGTCGTCTTCGAGTCCCTGGCGTGCCTGCTCTTCCTCGACCGCAAGTACCCGGAGCCGCCGCTTTTCGGTCGCACCCCGGAGGAAGCCGCCTCGATCATGCGCGTGATCTGCGAATACCAGGCTTATGCCGAGGCGCCGCTGCTGCAGATCGTCTCCGCGGTGTTCTTCGAGAAGCTCGATGAGCGCATCGAGGAGGTTACCCGCGCCATGCACGTTGTGGCGGGCGAAGCGCGCACCATCGAAGGACGGCTCGGCGGGTCGGACTGGCTGGTGGGTGAGCATGCGTCGGCGGCCGACATGGTCGTGTTTCCGCAGATCATGCTCCTGCTGCGCGCCATGGAGAAGCGCGAGGCGGGCGAGTTGCGTTCGCGATTCCTGCCGATGGACGCCACGTACCCGGCGATCGCCCGCTGGATCAAGCGGGTCGAGCAACTGCCCGGCTATGACCGCACCTACCCGCCGCACTGGCGGGAAGGCGCGCCGCGCGGCTAAGACGCCTGCCGCGGGCCGGCCCGAGCCTCCCCGGGCCGTTTCCGGCTAAACTAGGGGGCGTCATTTTCCGGCTTTCCCGAAAGGTTCCAGCGTAAAAATCATGACTACCTACCCTGTCCACGTGGCGTTCCCGGGCCGCCTGGTTTTCGTGGGCTTCGGCAGTATCGGCCAGGGCGTCCTGCCGCTCATCCTGCGGCACGTCGGCATCAAGCCTGACCAGATCACGATCGTCACTGCCGAGGACGCGGGCGCGGCGGTAGCCGCCGAATACGGCGTGCGCTTCGTCAAGCACTCGCTCACGCGCGAAAACTTCAAGAACGTGCTCGATCCGCTGGTCGGGCGGGGCGATTTCCTGCTCAACCTGTCGGTGGACGTCTCCTCGATTGCCCTGATCAAGTTCTGCTGGGAGAAGGGCTCGCTGTACCTCGATACCTGCATCGAGCCATGGGTGGGTGGTTACACTGACCTGACCGTTGCCCCGTCGCGCCGCACCAACTACGCCCTGCGCGAGGATGCCCTGGCGCTGCGCGACACGCGCCAGCGCGCGCCCACGGCCGTGCTCACGCACGGCGCCAATCCCGGACTCGTTTCGCATCTCGTGAAACAGGCGATGCTCAACATCGCGACCGACAGCGGCATCGAGCATGGCGATCCGCACACCCGCGACGAGTGGGCCGCGCTCGCCCACAAGCTCGGCGTGAAGGTGATCCACATCGCGGAGCGCGACACGCAGGTTGCTTCGCATCCCAAGGAGCAGGGAGAGTTCGTCAATACCTGGTCGGTGGACGGCTTCGTCGGTGAGGGCTGCCAGCCCGCGGAACTCGGCTGGGGCTCGCACGAGAAGAACTGGCCGCGCGACGGCAAGCGCCACGATTTCGGCCGCGGCAGCGCCATCTACCTGATGCAGCCCGGCGCGGCGACGCGAGTACGCACCTGGACGCCGATGTCGGGCCACTTCCACGGCTTCCTCATCACGCACAGCGAGTCGATCTCGATCTCCGATTACCTCACCGTGAAGAAGGGCGAACAGGTCGTCTACCGGCCGACCGTGCACTACTCCTATCATCCATGCGACGACGCGGTGCTGTCCGTTCACGAGCTGGCCGGGCGCAACTGGCGCATGCAGGACCGCAAGCGGATCATGCGCGACGAGATCCTGAAGGGCGCCGATGAACTCGGCGTGCTGCTCGCCGGGCACAAGAAGAACGCGTACTGGTACGGCTCGCAGCTGTCGGTGCAGGAAGCGCGGCAACTCGCGCCGCACAACAGCGCCACCTCGCTGCAGGTGACGGTCTCCGCGATGGCGGGGCTCATCTGGGCGATCGAGAATCCCAACAGCGGCGTCGTCGAGCCCGACGAACTGGACTACAAGCGCATTCTCGAGATCTGCCGGCCCTATCTCGGCCTCGTCGTCGGCGAGTACACCGAGTGGCACCCGCTGGTGGATCGTAACCGCCTGTTCCCCGAAGACATCGACGATACCGATCCCTGGCAGTTCAAGAACGTGCGGGTGGTGTGACAGAAGAACCCTCACCCGGTCTTCGACCGCCCTCTCCCACGTCCGTGGGAGAGGGGGCGGATTCACCTCTCCCGTTTGCGGGAGAGGTCGCCCGACGGGCGGGAAAGGGGGCGGATTCACCTCTCCCGTTTGCGGGAGAGGTCGCCCGACGGGCGGGTGAGGGTCGGGGTGAGGGCTTCCGCTCCGGCGGTTGCCTCTGCGGCGACGTCCGCTACCGTATCGCGCTGCCGCCGCTCTGGGTCGCTCACTGCCACTGCTCGACGTGCCGCCGCGCACAAGGGGCGGGTTTCGTCACGTGGGCAGGCGCCGCCGACGCAACCTTCGTTCTGGAGTCCGGCGCGGACTGCCTCTCGCGCTTCAAGTCTTCCGCGGCCGCGACGCGCAGCTTCTGCAAGCGCTGCGGCACGCCGCTCTTTTTTCAATCCACCCGCTGGCCCGGCGAAATCCACGTCACGCTCGCGAGCCTCGATTCCCACGACGGAATCGAGCCGCAGGCGCACGTCTATTGGAGCGACCACGCACCGTGGGCGGATTGGAGCGGACGGGACCTGCCGAAGACGGACCCGGCAGAAAGCGGATAGGAGTCAGTCACTCTCTTCGTACCTGACTTCCGTCACCAGGAAGGCCATCGTGCCGCCCGGTACTTCGACCTTCACCTCGTCGCCCACCATCTTGCGCATCAGTGCGCGGCAAAGCGGCGCATCCATGCTCACGTACCTGCGCGCGGGCTCGATCTCGTCGGGGCCGACGATGCGCAGCTCCGTCTGGTGGCCTTCGTCGTCCTCCAGCTGCACCCATGCGCCGAAAAAAATCCGCCTGCGATCGTCCGGCGGGCGATTCACGACGATGAGCCCCTCGAGCCGCTTGCGCAGGAAGCGCACCCGGCGATCGATCTCTCGCAGCTGCTTCTTGCCGTAGATGTACTCCGCGTTCTCGGAGCGATCACCCTGCGCGGCAGCCTCGGCGACCGCCCTGGTGACCTGCGGCCGCTGCACTCGCCACAGGTAGTCCAGCTCCTCCCGCAGGCGCCGCGCGCCCTCGGCGGTGGCGTACTTGGAGCCCGGCGCCTGGGGTCGGCGGTATCTCGTCATGCTTTCAGGCGGGTCCTGCCCGGCGGCGGGAATAATGTGGACGGCATCACGGATCCAGGCCGCCGCCGACAGTAGCGTGACGGCCATGAGCATCAAGTACTACGCCCATTTCCTGGTGGAGGAGCCGGACCCGCGCGGCATGCAGGAATACCGTGGCGTGGTCGAGCTGGATGGTCAACCGCGGCTCGGCCGCGAGTACAAGGAAGCGGTGCGGATCATCGCCCGCAATTTCGGCCGGCCGGCGCAGGACGTCAAGGTACTGCAGTGGTCGAGGTTGCACTGAGTCGAGCAAGCCACCTCCCAACGATCTCCCCTGGCGGACTTTTCCCTCCCCTTCGACCAAAGTCCGCTCACTCAGCCCCGGGCCGCAAGCCCGGGGCTTTTTTATGCGCGGGAGCGTGCGCTCAGGCGTCGCCGATCCGCAGCACGGCGATCGCAATCCGCACCTCGAAGAGGAAACTCAGGAACGCTGCGATCAGGGAAAGCATCGCGAGCACGAACAGGACGGCGAGCGGCAATGCCAGGTTGAGCGGCACGAACGTGCTGGCGAACACCAGCGCCACGACGAGCGCGATCAGCAGGGCGGCGATCGTGCCGAGGGTGATCGCGATGTTGATGTACCTGGCGCGTCGCTCCAGCGCGCGCAGCTGGTTGCGAATTCGTTCCGGCTCGGGCGCCTCGGGCACGCGCAGCTCTCTTTCCATGCTGCGTGCGCGATCGACGATGCGCGCCAGCCGGTTGGTGAGCACGCCGAGGAATACCCAGATGCCCGAAAGCAGGAACACCGGCGCGAGCGCGAGCTGGATCGCATGCGCGATGTCGACGACCTCGATTCCGTGCATGATTCGCCGCTGCAAGCCTCGCTACCGGACACGCGCGATTCTAGTCGACATGGCCGCATTCAAGGATCATTTCTCGCGACAGTCGGCGGCATACAGCCGCTATCGCCCGGGTTATCCGCCTGAGCTGATCGAGTTCGTTGCGTCCTGCGCACCGGACGCGAAGCTCGCCGTGGACTGCGCGACTGGCAACGGACAGGCCGCTGTCGCGCTGGCGGCGCACTTCGATGCCGTGCTCGCGGTCGATGCCAGCCGCAGCCAGCTCGAGCGGGCCTTGCCCCACCCGCGCGTCCAATACGTGTGCAGCACGGTCGAGCGCCTGCCGGTGGCTGCTGGCTCCGTGGCGCTGGTGGCTGCAGCCCAGGCCGCGCACTGGTTCGACTTCGACCGCTTCTACGCCGAATGCCGCCGGGTGCTTGCGCCAGGCGGTGTCTTCGCTGCCTGGACCTACGAAAAATTCCGGGTGGACGCCGCAGTGGACGCAATCATCGACCGCTTCTACGCCAAGACGGTCGGCCGGTACTGGCCGCCCGAGCGCCGCTTCGTCGAGGAGGGGTACCGCACGTTGCCATTCCCGTGGCGGGAGCAGGCGGTGCCGCAATTCGCGCTCGAAACCGCCTGGGACCTCGATCAGGTCATGGGGTATCTCGCCACCTGGTCGTCGGTGCAGCGCTACAAGGACGCCCACGGCCAGCGCGATCCGCTTCCCGAGCTGCGCGCGCTCCTTGCGTCCCTGTGGCCTGCCGACCATGGCGCACGGCTCGTCGCATGGCCCATCCACCTGCGGGTGGGCCGCGCCTGATTCCCTTAGAATCCGCGGCCACTTGCCGAGCCACGGTCCGGACCTGCCGGCAGGAACTGATAATGGAGTCCGCACATGATGCGCTGGTCCCTGCCCGTTGCCTGCCTGATCACCCTCGCCGCCTGCGCGAGCGCGCCACAGGCGCCGGCCCCGGCTGCAGCTGTCGCGCCGCTGCCGTCGGCTGCGTCCATCGCGGCAGTGCGCCCCTCCGGCCTGTTCCTCGGCAACTTCGATCGCAGCGTGCGGCCGCAGGACGACCTCTACCGCTTCGTGAACGGCACCTGGCTGAAGCAGACGGAGATTCCGGCCGACAAGGCGGCGTACGCTGCGTTCACGGTCCTCGCGGATGGCGCCGAGAAGAACCTGCGGGCCATCGCCGAGGAGGCTGCTGCCGCGAAGGCGGCCGCCGGCACCGATCAGCAGCGCATCGGTGATTTCTATGCCAGCTTCATGAACGAGGCGCAGGCCGACAAGCTGGGCCTCGCGCCGCTCGAACCGGAACTCGCGCGGATCGACGCGATCAAGGATCGCCGGCAACTGCTCGACTATCTCGCGCGGGCGCAGGTACTCAAGACCAACAACCCGATTGCGCTCAGCATCGATCCCGACGCCAGGCGTCCGGACGTCCAGACGGTGTGGGCGGACCAGGCCGGGCTCGGCATGCCGGACCGCGACTACTACCTGTTGGACGATGCGCGGTCCAGGGAGATCCGCGCTGCCTACCAGGCTCACATCGCCAAAGTCTTCACGATGGCGGGTCGCGAGGATGCCGCGGGTGTCGCGAAGCGCCTGATGGCGTTCGAGACGCGGCTCGCCCGGGCCTCGTGGACGCGGGTGGACCTGCGCGATGTCGACAAGGTGTACAACCCGTTCGACGTCGCCGGCGCCAGCAAGGCCACGCCGGGCCTCGACTGGTCGCGGTGGCTCGGGTCGATGGGTATCACCGCCCACGACCAGATCATCGTCGGCCAGCCGAGCTACTTCAAGGAACTCGGCAAGACGCTCAACGACGCGCCGCTCGACACCTGGCGGGACTACCTGCGGCTGCGCACCATCGACAGCCTGTCGCCCTACCTCAGCGCCGAGTTCGTGAACGAGAATTTCGCTTTTTACGGGCACACGCTGTCGGGCACGCCGCAGCTGAAGGCGCGCTGGAAGCGCGCGCTCGGTGTGCTCGAGGGCTCGGTGGGTGACCTGCTCGGCAAGGAGTACGTGCGCCGGCACTTCCCGCCCGAGGCGAAGCGCCGCATGGACGAGCTGGTGAGCAACTTGCTGAAGGCGTTCGACGGCGGCATCACCGATCTCGACTGGATGGGGCCCGAGACGCGCCAGGCGGCCCACGACAAGATCCGTAACTTCACGGTCAAAGTCGGCTATCCGGCAACGTGGCAGGAGTACCCGGGCCTCGTCGTGAAAAACGACGACCTCGTCGGCAACGTGCTGCGCGTCCGCGAGGTCAATGCGAAGCGCGAACTGGCCAAGCTCGGCAAGCCGGTCGATCGCACCGAATGGCGTCTGACGCCACAGACGGTCAACGCCTATTACAACCCGCTCGCCAACGAGATCGTGTTCCCGGCCGCGATCCTGCAGCCGCCGTTCTTCGACATGAACGCGGACGACGCCGTGAACTACGGCGGCATCGGTGCCGTGATCGGCCACGAGATCAGCCACGGCTTCGACAACATCGGGCGCAAGTTCGACGACACGGGCATGCTGCGCGACTGGTGGACCGACGCAGACAACAAGCGCTTCGAGGCCCGTGCCGGCACGCTCGTCAAGCAGTACTCGGCCTTCAGCCCGCTGCCGGGCATGAACGTGAACGGCCAGCTGACGATCGGCGAGAACATCGGCGACCTCTCGGGCCTCGCAGTCGCCCACAGGGCGTACCAGATCGCCCTCGGCGGCCTGCCCGCGCCGGAAATCGACGGTTTCACCGGCGACCAGCGCCTCTACCTCGGCTGGGGCCAGGTGTGGGCGGACAAAGTGCGCGAGGACGAACTGCGCAAGCGCCTGCTGACGGACCCGCACAGTCCGTCCGAGTACCGCTGCAACGGCGTCGTCCGCAACATGGCGGCGTTCCAGAAGGCGTTCGACGTCAAGCCGGGCGACGGGCTGTACCTGCCCGCAGACCAGATGGCCAGGATCTGGTAGCCGGCGGGGAGCGGCGGCAAAAGTCTGCCGATTTCTGCGCGCCGCTCCATAATGTGGCGCAGGTGGGTCATCTTCCGCTCGAAGGAGAAAATTCCGATGCGCGCCTTCAAGATTCTGCTGCTTGCAGTGGCGAGCCTGTTGCTGTCCGCCTGCGGCTACAACACGATCCAGGTCCAGGACGAAGCGACCAAGTCCGCCTGGTCCGAGGTCGTCAACCAGTACCAGCGCCGGGCTGACCTGATCCCGAATCTGGTCAACACCGTCAAGGGCTTTGCAGCCCAGGAACAGGCGGTGCTGATCGGCGTGACCGAGGCGCGCGCCAAGGCGACGCAGACCCAGGTGAAGGTCGATGCGAACGATCCCGCCTCCCTGCAGCAGTTCCAGGCCGCGCAGGGCGAACTGTCGAGCGCCCTTTCGCGCCTGATGGTGGTCGTCGAGAAGTATCCCGAACTCAAGTCGGACCAGAATTTCCGCGACCTGCAGGCCCAGCTCGAAGGCACCGAGAACCGCATCACCGTGGCGCGCAATCGTTACATCCAGGCGGTGCAGGACTTCAACGTCACGGTGCGCAAGTTCCCGGTCAACCTCACGGCGATGGTGTTCGGCTACAAGGTGAAGCCGAATTTCGCCGTCGAGAACGAGGCCGCGATCGCGAAGCCGCCGACCGTCGACTTCGGCACGGCCCCGGCCCAGGCGCCTGCTGCGGCGCCTGCCCCGGCGACGAACTGAGCCAGGTGCCGCGCCCGCGCCGCAGCGCGCGGGTGCTGATCCGCTCGTGATCGATCGCGCCTCCCACAGCGTGTTGCGGCACGCGGCCACCGCGCTGCTCTTCGCGGCAGCGTTGTTGTTGTGCGTGCCCGGCATGGCGCAGCAACTGGCGCCGATCCCGCCGCTTACGTCGCCTGTCACCGACACGACCGGCACGCTCACCAGCGACCAGTCGGCGGCGCTCGATGCGAAGCTGCGCGCGTTCTCGCAGGCCAAGGGCAGCCAGGTCGCCGTCCTCATCGTGCCGACGACGCAGCCCGAGGAAATCGAGCAGTACGGCATCCGCGTCGCGGAGCAGTGGCAACTGGGCCGCGGCAAGGTGGACGATGGTGCGATCCTGATCGTGGCGCTCAACGATCGCAAGGTACGCGTCGAGGTCGGCTACGGGCTCGAGGGCGCGCTGCCCGACGCCACGGCGAATCGCATCATCCAGGGCGACATCGTCCCGCAGTTCAAGCGTGGCGATTACTACGGCGGCATCAGCACCGGCGTGGATCGCATCCTGCGCGTCATCGAGGGCGAGCCGCTGCCGGAGCCCGAGCTGAGTCCCCCGTCGCAGGGCATCCCGGGTCTCTTCAATCTGCTGCCCTTGCTCTTCATCTTCGCGCTGGTGGGCGGCACGATCTTGCGGCGCATGTTCGGGCGCGTCGGTGGGGCGCTCGCCACGGGCGGCCTCGTCGGCTTTCTCACCTGGCTGTTGATCGGTGTCCTTGGCATAGCGGCGCTGGCTGGAATTCTCGCGTTTGTCTTCTCGATCGGCGGTGGTTCCGGCGGACCTCGCGGCGGCGGCAGTGGCTGGTACAGCCGTCGCCATGGTGGCGGCTGGGGTTATCCGGGCGGATTCGGCGGGGGTGGCGGCCTGGGGGGCGGTGGCGGCTGGAGCGGTGGTGGCGGTGGCTTCGGCGGCGGCGGCGCGTCGGGCGGATGGTGAGTACCATGGACGGGAGACGCTGGTTCCGACATGTTTTCGCCACCCGCCGGGAACTCGGGCGCGCCTTTCCGCTCTCTGCGCTCAGTGCGATCGAGGGCGCGATCACCGCTTCCGAACTCCTGCATAGCGCCGAGATCCGGTTTGCGATAGAAGGGGCGCTGGAACCGGGCGCGGTCTGGCGCGGCAAGACGCCGCGGGCGAGGGCACTGGAGGTTTTTGCCGCGCTCGGCGTTTGGGATACCGTGGCCAACAACGGCGTCCTCATTTATGTCCTGCTCGCCGATCACGGCGTCGAGATCGTGGCCGACCGCGGCTACAACCTGCGCGTCACCTCGGACGAGTGGTCCGCCGTTTGCGCTGCCATGGAGCGCATGTTCAGGGCCGGGGAATTTGCAGCCGGCGCACTCGAGGGCGTGCGGCAAGTCGGCGAGATCCTCGCTGCGCACTTTCCGCCGCTGCCGGGTGGCCGCGACGAAGATGAATTGCCGAACCGGCCGGCCGTGCTGTAAACGACGCGGGCCGCTCAACACACAACGGGGTGGGATGAGTCGATGGAGTCAATCGAAACACGCGCTGGGACGCTGCTGCGCGCAGCCAGTGCCGCAGCGCTGCTGACGCTCGGCGGCTGCAGTCTGTTCATGCCGCAACCCGCGCCGCCCGTGGTTCCTCCGCAACCGGCGAAGCCGCAACTCGCGGCGCCGCTCGCCACGCATACCTTCCCCTTCGATCCGCAGACGACCGGCGTCGTCGGGGAATTGCAGGCCACCTACTCGCATCACGAGGACACGTTCGCCGACATCGCGCGGCGCTTCAATCTCGGTTACGACGAGCTGGTGAACGCCAATCCAGGAGTCGATGCCTGGTTGCCGGGCGAGGGCACGCGCATCGTACTGCCGACGCAATTCGTCCTGCCGAACGCACCTGCCGAGGGCATCGTCGTCAACCTCGCCGCCCTGCGCCTGTTCTATTTCCCGAAGCCCGCCAAAGATCAGCCGCGCGTCGTCATCACCTACCCGATCGGCGTCGGCATGGTGGGCTGGGCGACGCCGACCGGCTCGACCAAGATCGTCTCGAAGCGCAAGGATCCGTCCTGGACGCCGCCCGAGTCCGTCCGCAAAGAGCACGCTGCGGACGGCGACATCCTGCCGGTGCGCGTGCCGGCCGGCCCCGACAACCCACTCGGCGCGTTTGCCATGAATCTCGGCTGGCCCACGTACCTGATGCACGGCACGAACAAGCCCGCGGGTGTCGGCATGCGCGCCAGCCACGGCTGCATCCGCCTCTACCCGGAAGACATCGCCACGCTCTTTGGCATGGTCCCCATCGGCACGAAGGTAACGGTCGTCAACGAGCCGCTGGTCTACCGCTGGCACGGCGACAGCCTGTACGTGCAGTCGTACCCGCCGCACGAGGAGCATCCGGAAGCTGCCAGGGCGGCGCAGGGCACTCGGTTCAACAAGTCGGTGTCCGGCAAGATGTACCAGCTGGTGAAGCCGCACGCGGGAGCTGCGGATTGGCAGCTCACCGAGCAGGTGGTGAATGACGCGCGCGGCGTCGCCGTGCCCGTCTCGCGCACGGGAGTCACCTTCGATTCGTTCATTGCCTCGGCGCGGCTGGTCGAGAACACGATTCCGGCGGGCGCCAACTGGGATGGCACCGACAATCCGGTGCCGACCGCGCGTGAGCAGCCAGTCGTCGCTTCCGGCGCCCGCTGAGCGAGCCGTGGCGCCGACCCGGGGATTGCACGGCAGCCGCTACACCAGTCCCGAATTCGCTGCGCTCGAGCGCGAGCAGGTGCTGCTGAACAGCTGGCAGCTGGCCTGTCACGTCTCCGATCTGCCGGCATCCGGGACCGCGCTGCGGTTCGACTTCGCCGGTCGCTCGGCTGTCGTGTTGCGTGGCAAGCACGGCGTGATCCGCGCGTTCCTGAACGTCTGCCGCCACCGCGGCTCGCGCATCGTCGACGGTGATCCACACACGGGGCTCGCGTTCTGCGTCGCGGGCCGGTTGCGCTGCCCCTATCACGCGTGGGAATACGACGAGACCGGCGCGCTTGCACACGTGCCGGACGAGACCCGGTATCCGGGGATCGAGCGCTCCACCCTCGGGCTGCAGCCGATCGCCGTCGCCTGCTGGCTCGGATTCGTGTTCATCGCATTCGAGCCGCCGCCGCGGTCCCTCGCCGAGATGCTCGAGCCGGTGCGCGTCGAACTCGAGGCGCATCGCTTCGAGTCGCTGCGCCGGCTGAGCGAGCCGCGGGTGCAGTCCTACCAGGCCGACTGGAAGTTGCTCTGCGAGCACCGGCTCGACACGTATCACGTCAACGTCGCGCGCCCGGCGCTGAAACCGCTGGTCGGCCGCAGCTTCGAATGCGCCGCCCGCGGCGAGGACGTGTTGCGCGTGACCGCGCGCATCGAGGCTGAGGGCGTCACCACCTGGTCGGCGCGAGCCTATAGCCGCTGGCTGCCCTCGCGCGCAGAGTTGCCTGAGGAACGCCGCCGGCTCTGGTCGAGCTATTTCGTCTGGCCCAACCTCGCGCTCAACGTCTATCCGGACCAGGTGGTCGTCGCGCAGGTCATGCCGGTGCAGCCGGGCGCGTCGCTGCTGAGAACCGTCGCGTACGCGCTGCCGGACGCATCGCGCGAGCTGCGGCTCGTGCGCTACCTCAATCGGCGGATCAGCCGTCATGCGAGCCTGGAGGATCGGCGCATGGTCGAGCGCACGCAGCAGGGTCTGGAGACGGGCGACGCAGCGCCGGGACCGCTGGCCCTCGATGAGCAGGGCCTGCTGTGGTTCGTCGCGCGCCAGGCGCGGATCGATACCCATTCCTTGGGCGCGACGAACGCTTGAAATACAACAAGTTGTGATAACGTACCCGGCGCCGCCAGTGTGCGATGCCTAAGGCAGCTGCATTGTCTGAAGTGATTTCGAACGGGATTGTCGTCACCGAGGGCGGTGGTTCCGACCACGCCATCGGCTGCCTGCCGACGGCGGTGACGGCGTTCGTCGGTCGCGCCCTGCGCGGCCCGGTGAACCGCCCCGTGGCGCTGCGCAGTTTTGCCGAATACCAGCAGGTGTTCGGCGGACTCTGGCAGCCGAGCGCACTTTCCTACGCAGTCGAGCAGTTCTTCGAAAGCGGCGGCCGCGCAGCCGTCGTGATCCGCGTCGTCAATGGCGGTGCGCCCGCCACGATCTCGCTGCCCTGCAATGGCGAGTTCCTCACCCTCGAGGCGCTGAGCCCGGGTTCGCGCGAGATGCTGCGTGCGTCCGTGGACTACGACAACATCGGCGTCGGCGAGGGTGATCGATTCAATCTCGTCGTGCAGAGGGTCCGCGCGCTCGGTTCCGAGCATATCGAGGACCAGGAGATTTTCCGCCGCATATCGATCGTGCCCGGCTCAGCGCGCTACGTCGGCGCTGCGCTGCAGGACTCGACGCTCGTGCGCGTGCGGGGCGCAGCGCCGGCCGTGCGGCCCGATCGCACGTTCCGGCCGGGGGCGCGCCATCCGATCGGTTACGTCGACTCCAACCCGGACGGAGACGACGGTGCGCCGCTCACCGACTACGACCTGATCGGCTCGCCGCAACGGGCCACGGGATTGTTCGCGCTGCGCGACGCCGAGACGGTGCACTTCCTTTGCATCCCGCCGCCGGCTCGCGATCGCGACATCGGGCCGAGCGTGCTGCTCGCAGCCTCGCAGTTCTGCCGCGAGCGGCGCATGCTGTTCATCGCCGATCCGCCGCGGCCGTGGGACACCTGCGACGAGACGCTGCACGGCTTGCGCGAGATGGCTTTCCACAGCGACCACGCACTGATGTGCTTCCCGCGCATCCTTGCGTACGACAGGTTGCGCGGCCGCTACGAGAGTTTCGCCAACTGCGGCGCGGTGGCCGGTGCCCTGGCGCGCATGGACGAGTACCGGCCGCTCTGGCAGGCCGGCACCGACGAGGAAATTCTCCTGCGTCCGGGCACGCGCCCGGCGCGCATCCTGACGGAAGGCGAACGCAGCCGGCTCGTCGCGCACGGCATCAACCCGCTGCAGTCGCTGCGCTCCGCCGATCCGCGCGGCGTGTCGCTCAGGACGCTCGCCGGCGGGTCGGGTTCCGGGCCCGACAGCACGCTGCTCACGGCGCGGCGCCGTCAGCTCCTCATCGTCAACAGCATCGAGCACGGCACGCGCTGGGCGCGGTTCGAGGGCTCCGACCGCAACGTCGGGGCCAAGCTGTTGCGCCAGGTGCGTTCTTTTCTGCAGCCGCTCGCAGCGACGGGGTTGTTCGGCACGGCCGGTGGCGAGCCGTGCTACGTCGTCTGCGACGAACGCATCAACTCCGCCGACGATCTTGCGGCGGGTTGCGTCCACCTGCTGGTGGCTTTGCGCTCACAGCGACCCGACGAATACCAGTCGTTCATGATCACGCACCGTCCCGAGGGCAGCAGCGTGCGACCCGTGCGCTCGAATCGCCTGCCGGCCGGATCCCGCATGACCGTCGGCGAGGTCGGGAGCGAGCCGTCCCTCGAGGACACGCAACCGCGGCGCACGCTGGCGCAGCAGCTCTTCGGGCAGCACCTCGAGCCGCGGCCGGGCTCGACTTCAACCGTCGCGCGGTTCGGCGCGGCCGAAGCCGCCGCCGCCGGGCGTCGCGATCTCGATCTGGTCGGCCGGCAGCACCTCGATTCTGACCGTCGCGGGCAGCGTCTGTGAGCGCCCGTCGGCGCGAATCCAGCGGTTGATTCCCGGCTGACCCGGCTCGCCACCCGCGAGGCCGAACGGGGCAACGCGCCGGTGGTTCGACAGGATGGCGGCCGTCATCGCTTCGCGGAACTCCACGCGGCGCACGAGCCCGTCGCCGCCACGTTGTGCTCCCGCACCGCCGGAACCTGCGCGCAGCGCGAACTCCCTCAGCAGCACCGGATAGCGATTCTCCAGCACCTCCGGATCCGTGAGGCGCGAATTCGTCATGTGCGTCTGCACGCCGCTGGCGCCGTCGTAGTCGGCGCCGGCACCGGCACCGCCCGCGATCGTCTCGTAGTACTGGTAGCGCTCGTTGCCGAACGTGAAATTGTTCATCGTGCCCTGGGACGCTGCCTGCAGGCCAAGCGCGCCGTAGAGCGCATCGACGATGCATTGCGAGGTTTCGACGTTGCCGGCGACGACCGCGGCGGGAAACGCGGGATCGAGCATCGAGCCCGGCGGCACGACGATCTGCAGTGGGCGCAGGCAGCCGGCATTGAGCGGGATCGCCTCCTCGATCAACGTCCGGAAGACGTACAGCACCGCGGCGACCGTCACGGCGCGTGGCGCGTTGAAATTGTTGTCGCGCTGCTTTGACGTGCCGGTGAAGTCGACGAGGGCGCTGCCTGCCTCGCGATTCACCTCGATGCTGACATCGATCGCCTGGCCGTCGTCGAGTTCGTAACGGAAGCGCCCGTCGCGCAGCAGCCGGATCGCGCGGCGCATGCAGAGCTCGGCGTTGTCCTGCACGTGCCGCATGTAGGCGAGCAGGGTGGCCCTGCCGTGCTCGCCGGCCGCGCGGTGCAGCTCGCGTGCGCCACGCGCGTTGGCGGCCAGCTGCGCGCGCAAGTCCGCGAGATTCTGTGGCACGTTGCGCGCGGGCCATGCACCGCCCAGCAACAGGGCAGTCACGCCGGATTCGTCCAGTTGCCCGTCCCGAACGATGCGCGTTGGCGGGATCAAAGCGCCTTCCTCGGCGATGTCGCGGCTGCCGGGCGGCATCGAGCCCGGCGTGATGCCGCCGACGTCCGCGTGATGGGCGCGCGACGCCGTGAAGAAATCGATGCCAGCGCCGGACGGCGCGTAGACCGGCGAGACCACCGTCATGTCCGGCAGGTGCGTGCCGCCCTCGTACGGTGAATTGACGAGGAAGGCGTCGCCGGGCCGCATGTCGCTGCCATGTGCCGTGATCACCGCGGTCACGCTCGCGCCCATCGATCCCAGGTGCACCGGCATGTGCGGAGCATTGGCGACCAGATTCGCGTCGCCGTCGAAAATCGCGCAGGAAAAATCCAGCCGTTCCTTGATGTTCACCGAGCTGGCGGTCTGGCGCAGCACGGCGCCCATCTGTTCGGCCACGTGCATGTAGAGTCCGTTGAAGACTTCGAGCCGCATCGGGTCCGGCGCCGCTGCCTGTGCTTCAACCGCCTGCGACGGGCGACCAGCGTGTCGCAGGATGAGGCTGCCGCTTGCGGTCACCTGGCCGTGCCAGCCCGGGGCAATCCAGCTGGTCGCGCCGTCCTCGCTCAGGAGCAGCGGGCCGGTCACGCGCTGGCCTGCGCGCAGCTGCGAGCGCGCGAACAGAGGCACGTCCTGCCAGCGACCATCGAGCCAGACACGTGTGGTGGCCGGCTCGGTCGGGCTTTCATCCGCGGGCGGCTGTACGTGCGGCAGGTCGCCGTCGGCCGCTGCGTATGCCTCGGCGGTCAATGCACTGACGACGATGGCAGGATCGCGTGGCGTGAACCCGTACAGGCGTTCGTGGGCAGCAACGAATTCTGCGCGCAACCCGGGCAGGCCTTGCCACGCGAGATCGAGGGTCGTGTCCGAGCCGGTCAGGCGCAGGTGCACGACGCTGCGCCATCCGATGGCCTCCAGCGGGATACCCTGCCGGCGCAATTCGCGGGTGGCTTCGTCCGCCAGTCGCGCCAGCGCAGCGGTGGCGGCGCGGTGGCCCGCGGCGTCGAGTGCATGCTCAGCCGTACGACGCCGGATGACGCGCCGCCCGGCGAGTGCAATGCCGCACGCGGACAGCACGCCGGCCAGCGGATGCAGCAGGATCTCGCGCAAGTCGAGCGCTGCGGCGACGGCGCACGCGTGCTGGCCGGCCGCTCCGCCGAAGCTGACCAGCACGAACTGTGCGGCGTCCTCCCCGTGCTGGAGCGTGAGTTCGCGAATGGCATTCGCCATGCGGGAGACTCCCACCTGCAGGAAGGCCTCCGCGAGTGACTCCGCGTCGAAACTCGCGCCGTGGTCGACGGCGGCGGCAATCGCCGACAGCCGTTCACGCGCGGCCTGGGGGTCGATCGCGCTGCGCCCGTCGGGCCCGAACACTTGCGGGAACCGCTCGGCCGGGATGCGCCCCAGTACCACATTGCAGTCCGTCAGTGTGGCGGGGCCGCCGCGCCGATAGCAGGCGGGTCCGGGATCCGCGCCGGCGGAGTCGGGCCCCACCTGCAGTCGCCCATCCGCCAACCGCACGATCGAGCCGCCGCCCGCGGCGATGGTCTGGATGTCCATCATCGGTGTCTGCAGACGGACACCATCGATCTGCGCAGCGAAGCGAAGCGGCAACTCGCCTGTGTAGAGGCTCACGTCGGTCGACGTGCCACCCATATCGAAGCCGATCAGGCGGCGATGCCCTTCGGCTGCACCCGCGGCGATCATGCCGACCACGCCGCCGGCCGGGCCGGACAGCACGCCGTTCACGCCGCGCAAGCCCTCGGCATCGACGAGGCCGCCGTTGCTCTGCATCAGCAGCAGCGGCGGGCTGCCGAAGTGCGACGCCAGTTCGCGGCTGACAGCCCGCACGTAGCACAACAGCACGGGCGAGAGGTAGGCGTCCGCGACCGTCGTGTCGCCGCGGGCCACGTACCCGAGCATGGGCGCCGCTTCGTGCGAGGCCACGACCTCGTTGAAGCCGAGTTCCCTCGCGACCGCTGCTGCACTCTGCTCATGCCGCGGATGGCGAAAGCCGTGCAGGAAGACGATGGCCACCGAGTCGAAGCCTTCGGCACGCGCCGCACGCAGATCCTCGCGCAACCGCCCCACGTCGAGTGGCGTGAGCACTGCACCGGCCGAGTCGCAGCGCTCGGCGGCCTCGATGACCCGGCGGTAAAGGAGCTCGGGCCGGCGGATGGCGCGCGCAAAGATGTCGGGCCGCTCCTGGTAACCGATGCGCAGCGCGTCGCGAAAGCCGCGCG
>Ga0315287_10001677_pt1 | contig 20673 bp, 10 predicted proteins | sample YL17G11_0_MG_FD_205037 | JGI IMG/M metagenome (GOLD analysis project Ga0315287, IMG submission 205037) | Sediment microbial communities from Yellowstone Lake, YNP, Wyoming, USA - YL17G11_0 | ecosystem: Environmental > Aquatic > Freshwater > Lake > Sediment | place: USA: Wyoming | collected...
GCCTGGTGAGCTATCTGCTCGGCCTGACGCCGGTGGACCCGCTGCGCTACGACATGTACTTCGAGCGCTTCCTCAACCCGCAGCGCACCAGCCCGCCGGACATCGACATCGACTTCAACTGGAAGCGCCGCGACGAGATCCTCAGCTATGTCTACCAGCGCTGGGGCAGCGGGCGCGTGGCGATGATCAGCACGCACGTCACCTACCGCGCGCGCAGCGCCGTGCGCGAGGTGGCCAAGGTCTTCGGGTTGGGCGACGCCGAGATCGGCGCGGTGAGCAAGTTTCTGCCGCACATCGCGGCTTCCGACCTGCCCAGCGCCCAGCGCGACTTCCCCGAGCTACGCGGCATCGACTTCACCAGCGAGCCGTACTGCCACGTGCTGCCGCTGGCCAGCCGGCTGGACGGCAAGCCGCGCCACCTGGGCATCCACTGCGGCGGGATCGTTATCGCGCCGACGCGGATCACCGACTACACGGGCCTGCAACGTGCGGCCAAGGGCTTCGTCGTCACGCAGTACGACATGTTCCCGGTGGAGGACGTGGGGCTGATCAAGATCGACCTTTTGGGCAACCGCAGCCTCGGCGTGCTGGAGGACACGCTGGCCAGCATCGGAAGGGAACAGGGAACAGGGAACAGGGAAGGATTCAGGATTCAGGATTCAGGATGCGGGGCAGGAGAGAACACCAGTAGCGGCGGCGGCACGCCGCCGGACAACGACGGGCGGCGAGACGCCGCCCCTACCATTACTTCGGACATCGGACTTCGGACTTCGGACTCCCCGGTCGACATCCACCGCGTGATTTCCGACTGGGAGGCGCTGGCCACGGACGAGGCCACGGTGGCGCTGATCCGCGAGGGGCTGACGATCGGCTGCTTCTACATCGAAAGCCCCGGCATGCGCCAGCTGCTGCGCCGCCTGCGCACGCGCACCTTCCTCGACCTCACCGCCGCCAGCAGCGTGATCCGCCCCGGCGTCGCCGAAAGCGGGATGATGCAGGAGTACATCCGCCGCGTGCGCGGCGAGGCGGGCAAGATGCCCACGCACCCGCTGATGCGCGAGATCATGCCCGAGACGCACGGCGTGATGATCTACCAGGAGGACGTGATCAAGGTCGCGCACCGCCTGGCTGGCATGAGCCTGGCTGACGCGGACCTGCTGCGCCGCGCGATGAGCGGCAAGCTGCGCAGCCAGTCGGCGATGAACCAGATCCGCGAGCGCTTCATCGGCGGCTGCGAGCACAACGGGCTGGACATCGCCAGCGCGCTGGAGATCTGGCGCCAGGTCGCCAGCTTCGCCGGCTACAGCTTCTGCAAGGCGCACAGCGCCAGCTTCGCCACGCTCAGCTTCCAGGTGGCCTACCTCAAGGCGCACTACCCGGCGCATTTCCTGGCCGCGGTGCTCAGCAACGGCGGCGGCTTCTACGGCCCGCGGGCCTACCTCAGTGAATGCGAGCGCCTCGGCCTGCGCGTGCTGCCGCCCGACGTGAACTTCAGCCGCCTGGAATACACGGCGGAGAAGACAGGGAACAGGGAACAGGGAACAGGGAACAGAGAAGAACAAGACCCGGTAGGGGCGGCGTCTCGCCGCCCACCGCAGGTGGGACCGGACTCCGTGCCGGTCAAGCAGATACAGGGTAGCGGCGAATCCTATTCGCCGTCCGCCCCGATGGGGCGGGGCCGCGAAGAGGCTTCGCGGCTACCGGCCGGTTCTGTTCCCTGTTCCCTGTTCCCTGTTCCCTTCCCCCACAACGCCGTGCGCGTCGGGCTGGCGGTGATCAAGGGCGCCGGCGCGGCACTGCTGGCGCGCGTCGTCGCCGAGCGCGAGCGCGGCGGGCTGTACCGCTCGCTGCCCGACTTCATCCGCCGCACGCGCCCCGGCTTAAGCGACCTGGCGATCCTCATCAAGTGCGGCGCGCTGGACAGCCTGGGCCTCTCGCGCCCGGAGCTGTTGTGGCTGGCGCAGATCGAACGCAAGGCGAATGTCAGGGCGTCAGGAGGGCGGCCGTCTCTGGCCGCCATTCCCAGTGGGGCGGACCGCCGTGTCCGCCATCCGTCGCGGACAGAGCCGTCCGCGCCACTGGAATCACCCGCAGGGACGCGGGCGCTCCACGACCAGACTCCGTTGCCGCTCGACGACAGCGCGCGCATTGCCGATTTTCGCGCGCGCATCGGCAGCACGCTGGACGGCTACAGCGAGCATAAGCTCTGCGAGCTGGAGCTGCAGCACCTGGGGATGCTCGTGCGCCGCCACCCGCTGACGCTGTTCGCGCACCTCTCCGCCGGCCTGACCTGCGCGCGCGACCTGCCGCGCCACGCCGGGCGCTGGGTGCGCCTTTTAGGCTGGTGCATCGCCGTCAAGCGCGTGGACCTGACGCACCGGCAGTCGGTGCGCGACACGCTGGAGCTGCAGGCCGAGCACGCCGACCGTCCCGAGCCCTCGCCGACCGACGAGCGCGATGAGCTGGACGACGAGCGCGAGGGCACGGCGGAGGACCTGGGCATCGTGCTGCGCGCGCCGGCAAGACAAAATCCGGTAGGGACGGCGTCTCGCCGCCCACCAATGTCCGGCGGCGGGACGCCGCCGCCACCGGCAGAGAGCGGCGGCCGCCGCGCGATGAAGTTCATGAGCATGGAGGACCTCACCGGCACTGTCGAGGTCACGCTGTTCGCCGACGCCTACGCGCGCTTCGCCCACCTGACGCGCTACGCCGGCCCGTTCCTGGTCACCGGCAAGGTGGAGGAGCAGTTCGATACCTACACCATCAACGCCACCGGCCTGCAGCTGCTCAGCCTGGACGAGGACGGCCTGCCGCCGCCGACGGGCTACCGCGACGGCGCGGTGCGCACCGTCGGCCGCGCCAACCAGAAGCCCAGGTAAACGCGGCAGCAGCACACCAGGATGCATAGCAGACCACGGACGCTGCGGCTGAGACACAGTCTCAGCGAAAGGTAAGGAGGAGAATAGTAGGCAAGATGTCTGAGGAGCAGCTGATGAACGAGCGCGCCATCCGCCACGAGATCGTCGTGAACGCCACGCCGGAGCAGGTCTGGCAGGCCTTCACGACCGTCGCGGGCGTGAAGGCGTTCCTTTGCCCGGACGCCAGGATCGAGGCGCGCGTGGGCGGCGCCTACGAGATCTACTTCCTCGTGGACGCGCCCGCGGGCTCGCGTGGCAGCGAAGGCTGCACGATCCTGGAGCTTGATCCGCCGCGACGGCTGGTGTTCAACTGGAACTTCCCGCCACATCTGCCCGCTATCCGTAGCGAGCATACGCGCGTGGAACTGACCTTCACGCCGGCGGGGTGGGAGGGCACGCGCGTCAGCCTGTTGCAGAGCGAGTGGCAGGCAGGGCCGGAGTGGGACGCGGGCTTTGCCTACTTCGAGAGCGCCTGGGCCGAGGTGCTGCACTGGCTGAGGCAGTACTTCGACAGCGAAGTGCCGGACAGTAAGCGCGGCCAGACGTAGGCCATCGGCGGTTACCCGCCAGCCGTCGCCTGCATGGCCGGCAGCTGCGCAATGACCTGCGCGGCAGTCGTCACGTAGCTGAAGCCGAAGCTCAGGTTGAGCAGGCTGGCGACGTGCATCTCCTCGTTGATGCTGCCCGTGCCGTCGGCGAGGAAGTGCACGCGGTAGTCGCGGTAGTAAGCATCGCGCGCCGTGGACTCGCAGCACATGTTCGTCATGATGCCGCTGATCACGAGGTCTTCGATCTTCAGGCAGCGCAGCACGGTTTCCAGGTCGGTGTTGTAGAAGGCGGAGTAGCGGTGCTTGAGCACCTGCTTCTCGCCTGGCAGCGGCTTAAGCGCGGGGTGCACCTCGCTCTCGGGGCTGCCCTCCAGGCACATGCCGTCCCACCACCACGCCATGATCCCGGCGTCCAGGCCCTGCGGGTGATGGACGTGGCGCATGAAGATCACCGGCCGGCCCGCCGCGCGGAAGGCGGCGATCAGGCGCGTAACGGTGGGGATGATCGCCAGCCCGCCGCAGGTGAACGTCGGCGACGCGGGATCGAGGAAGAACTGCTGCATGTCGATGACCAGCAGCGCGGCGGCAGGCGCGCGCAGCTCCAGGCGATGCGTGTTGAAGGGCGCGATCCGCGCCAGCCACTCCTGGCTCTTGCTGCTGAGCGTGTCGGCGGTCACGTAATGCGGCATGCCATGCTCCTTGATGGATAGAGAATCCTGCGTAGTCGGCGCAACATCGTAGCAGAGCGGCGGGCGCGCTTTAGACTAACGGCGTTACCTCAGTCTCAGTTATTCGTCTCTTCTATCATGGGGTGGCTTGCCGTCACTCTGGCGTTTGGAGCGTTGCTGCTAGCCAATTGGCTGCCGGTAGACGCCGCCGTGCGTGAGCACCATGGCGAGCTGCACCGGAGCGGCTGGCGTGAAGTGGCGACGCGGGCGCTCGTTCTCTCCTGTTCAGTGATGGCATTATGGCTGGCCTACTGGCTATTCCTCCTGCTAAAGCCGTACTACGAATACGGCGAGCAGTGGGAAGGCTACTGGGTGTTCTTCGGCACTGCGCTTGGCGTGCTGGCGATCTACCTGCTCTGCCTCAGCGCTGCTGGAAGATACGTGCTGCGCGTTGAATGGGTGACAGCGCGGCGTATGGCGGCGCGGACTGCAATGTATAACGCGCTGGTGCTTTTAGGGGTAGTGCTCTTCTTCAGCCCCAGCTACTAGCTGTTCACGCGCCCGACGTTACGGTTGCTTGATAGCAGCCTGTTGCAGCGCACGTGAAAAGCGTACTCACAAGGTTTTTCGGCACCGGGCACGCAAGCTGCAGGAAATCCCCAGACGCAGGGGCTTGATCCGCAGGCATCCGCATGTTATACTATACATACGTATGGCAGTGGTGCTTAGAGGTGAACCGAAGTGAGTTGCAGCTGCGGCGATGACTATACACCTGAATGGTTCTATCCACGGGCATCCGGAGGTTATCCACAAACTTGTCCACAGAGCCCCTTGCAGCCGGCCGCCGGGTGTGGTATGGTAAGTGCTACGCCGCAAACCGGGTCGGTGAGCGGCGTGGCGAAGGAAGAGGTTGAGATGGACGGTTCGTGGTTGGTCCGCGAGGTGGTAGCTCAAGGGACGTGCTTTCTCAAAGATCCATGCTTGAGGGAGATTTACGCCCCATACTTCCCCGAATTGCGGACCGAAGCGCTCTGCGGCCGCTAGGTTGGACCGCTTAAAAGTAAAGGAAAACAGGCATTGCTAGGGTTGTAGCTCAAAAGAGGAGCACCGCGCATGAAGATCGACAGGCGCTTCACGAAGGCCGGCGGTTCACCATTCGAGATGGTGGAGTGGACCAGGCGCGACAGCGTGATCACCAACCAGGACGGCAGCACGGTGTTCGCGATGCGCGGCGTCGAGGTACCTGCCGAGTGGAGCCAGCTGGCTACGGACATCATGGTCAGCAAGTACTTCCGCCGCGCCGGCGTGCCGCAGACGGGTGACGACGGCCAGGTGCTGCTCGGCGAGGACGGCGCCCCGCTGCTCGGTGCCGAATCCAGCGCGCGCCAGGTGGTGCACCGCATGGCGGGCTGCTGGCGCGACTGGGGCGCGGACAACGGCTACTTCGACACGCCGGTTGACGGGCAGGCGTTTTACGACGAGCTGGTGTACACGATGCTCAGGCAGATGGCCGCGCCCAACAGCCCGCAGTGGTTCAACACGGGCCTGAACTGGGCTTACGGCATCAGCGGCCCCAGCCAGGGGCACTTCTACGTCGATCCGAAGACGGGCGAGCTGACGCGCTCGGAGGACGCCTACACGCATCCGCAGCCGCACGCCTGCTTCATCCAGAGCGTCAAGGACGACCTGGTGAACGAGGGCGGGATCATGGACCTGTGGACCCGCGAGGCGCGGCTGTTCAAGTACGGCAGCGGCACGGGCACCAACTTCTCGACGCTGCGCGGCGAGGGCGAGCCGCTGTCGGCCGGCGGCGTGAGCAGCGGGCTGATGAGCTTCCTGCGGATCGGCGACCGCGCCGCCTCGGCGATCAAGTCCGGCGGGACGACGCGCCGCGCGGCGAAGATGGTCTGCCTGAACGTCGACCACCCGGACATCGAGCGCTTCGTCAACTGGAAGGTCAGCGAGGAAGACAAGGTGGCGGCGATGGTCGCCGGCGGCCAGGGCAAGTACGACACGCACTTCGAGGGTGAGGCCTATTCGACTGTCTCGGGCCAGAACAGCAACAACTCCGTGCGCATCCCCAACGAGTTCCTGCAGGCGGTGATCGCCGACGGCGACTGGGACCTGCACTGGCGCGTCGACGGGCGCAGCTGCAAGACGCTCAAGGCGCGCAAGCTGTGGCAGCAGATCGGCCACGCCGCCTGGCGCTGCGCCGACCCCGGCGTGCAGTTCGACACGACGATCAACGAGTGGCACACCTGCCCCAAGAGCGGGCGCATCAACGCCAGCAACCCGTGCAGCGAGTACATGTTCATCGACGACACGGCGTGCAACCTGGCCAGCCTGAACCTGCTGACGTTCCTCGATGAGAAGAGCGGCCGCTTCGATATGGAGGCCTATCGCCACACCATCCGCCTGTGGACGATGGTGCTGGAGATCTCCGTGCTGATGGCGCAGTTCCCCAGCAAGGAGATCGCGCAGAACAGCTACGACTTCCGCACGCTGGGGCTGGGCTTCGCCAACCTCGGCACCTGCCTGATGGTGCTGGGCATCCCCTACGACAGCGACCAGGCGCGGACGCTGGCGGGCACGCTGTCCGCCGTGCTGACGGGCGAGGCCTATGCCGCGAGCGCGGAGATGGCCAGTGCGCTCGGCCCGTTTCCCAAGTACGAGCTGAACCGCGAGGACATGCTGCGCGCGATCCGCAACCATCGCCGCGCGGCGTACAACGCCCCGCGCGAGGAATACGAGAAGCTGTCGATCACGCCGCTGGGGCTGGACGAGCGCCTGGCGCCGGACTATCTGCTGGCGGCGGCGCGGACGGCCTGGGACCGCGCGCTGGAACTGGGCGAGCGCCACGGCTACCGCAACGCGCAGGTCTCGGTGATCGCGCCGACGGGCACCATCGGGCTGCTGATGGACTGCGACACGACGGGCGTGGAGCCGGACTTCGCGCTGGTGAAGTTCAAGAAGCTGTCGGGCGGCGGCTACTTCAAGATCGTCAACCAGAGCCTGCCGCGCGCGCTGCGCATGCTGGGCTACAGCCAGGAAGTGATCAGCCAGATCATCACCTACGTTATCGGCAGCTCCAGCTTCACGGGCGCTCCGCATATCAACCGCTCAAGCCTGAAGGCCAAGGGGATGACCGACCGCGACGTCGATCGCGTGGAGGCGCTGCTGCCCAGCGTGTTCGAGCTGGCGCACGCCTTCAATGTCTACAGCCTGGGCGAGGAGTGCCTGCGCCGCGTCGGGCTCAATGAGAAGCAGTGGACCAAGCCGGGCTTCAGCGTGCTGGGGGCGCTGGGCTTCACGGCGACGCAGATCGCCGAGGCCAACGACTTCGTCTGCGGCATGATGGCCATCGAGGGCGCGCCGCACCTGAAGGAAGAGCACCTGGCGGTGTTCGACTGCGCCAACCGCTGTGGCAAGCACGGCCGGCGCTTCATCCAGCACGACGGGCACATCCGCATGATGGCCGCCGTGCAGCCATTCATCAGCGGCGCGATCAGCAAGACGATCAATATGCCCAACGAGGTGACCGAGGAGGACATCCGCGACGCCTACATGCTCTCCTGGCAGCTCGGGCTGAAGGCCAACGCGCTGTATCGCGACGGCTGCAAGCTCAGCCAGCCGCTAGCGGCGCAGGCCGATAAGACTGAGGAGGCGGAGGAGAAGAAGGAGCCGGAGATCGTGCCGGTCAGCCCGCAGCATGCGCGCACACTGCAGATCCACGCGCCGATCCGCCGGCCGCTGCCGCGCAAGCGCCACGGCTACACGGTGGAGGGTCGCATCGCCGGGCACAAGGTCTACGTGCGCACCGGCGAGTACGCCGACGGCACGCTGGGCGAGATCTTCGTCGACATGCACAAGGAAGGCGCGTCGTTCCGCAGCCTGATGAACTGCTTCGCCATCGCCATCAGCAAGGGCCTGCAGTACGGCGTGCCGCTGGAGGAGTTCGTGGACACCTTCGTGTTCACGCGCTTCGAGCCCAGCGGTGTCTGCGACCACCCGAACATCAAGTTCGCCAACAGCGTGATCGACTACGCGTTCCGCCTGCTGGGCATGGAGTACCTGGGCCGCACGGACTTCGTGCAGGTCAAGCCGGTGGACGAATCGGCAGGCGCGCCGCCGGAAGGCGAGGGCGCCAAGCCTCCGGGCAAGCGCCGCGAGGCGCAGCCTGTGCGCAAGGCCAGTGACGCGGCGCGTGAGGCGCGGGAGAAGGAGAAGTCGCCCAAGGCCGGCAACGGCAACGGCGCCACGCAGGCCACCGGCGTGCCGGTTGGCGCGCCCGACGACTACCTGAGCAGCGGCGGCGAGACGTCCGCCGAGGGCCAGGCGGCCGCGGCCGTTGGCAACGCGCTGGACGAGCTGAACCGGACGCTGATGGGTGACGCGCCGTTCTGCGACGTCTGCGGGCACATCACGACGCGCAACGGCGCGTGCTACAAGTGCCTCAACTGCGGCCACAGCCAGGGCTGCAGCTAAAGTTGCAGTAGCGCAAGCCCCAGTGCTTGCGATCCTTTAGTCCGCGCACAAGCAGGGACGCTTGTGCTACTGGGATTTGGTGGTGTCTGCCGCAGCCTAAAAAAGCACCGCCGGCTGTTGGTAGCATCCGAAGATACTGCCTCGGCCGGCGGCTAGATTACTCACTACCAGGGGGAGATTCCGTCTCCCGGATCGCTCCCAGGTCGCGGGATTGCTCCCGCGCTCTGGGTTTGATCCCAGGCCGCCTTCCTCTTCCCTCGGCCCCGGAACCGAAGTTCCAGGCGAGTTATCTAGCATTAGTATAGAGCTTCTAAGGCCATCTGTCAATGGTTTTTACAATTGTTCTTTCCTTATACCTTCTTTCAATGATTCTTTAATGTTGGTATTATGCTCATAGCGTGTTGGCAGTGCGCTGATAGTGCGGGTAGCATGGGCAGAATCTGGGGATAGTTATGCGACAGGCTGTCCGCTGTTCATCGAAGGTGCAGCGGGTGCGGCGGACTCCTGGCTGGCGATTTAGCGCTGGTAATGCATCCGGCTGATAGGGTATATGGAGCCGCGCCGAGCTGGCGAAACGCTTCGCCTGGCGCATCGCAGGACAATCGCTGATCACGGAAGCCGGTATTGGTGGCTCGCCGAGCCACTCAGCCGAAGAGCTGGTTTTCTCAAGCGCTGGTGCCGGTTCACTTAGCCAATTGCGACTTTGACTCATTCGCGTTCGCTGCCCCGTGCTGCATGCCGGGCGAACTAGTTGACGTGCGCCGCGCGCGAACGGCGCGCCGCCCGTCAGCAGTGCCCGCAAGCGGCACTTAACCAATATTTAACCGTGCGTGGCGTCACAACTGGCGGTCCATAAACCACGGCGTTTTCCGCGATGCCGCGCAACAGCCGCAGCGGGCAGGTAGCGCAGTTCCTTGCCTCGCTTCGCGAGCCGTCCGCTTGTGCTGCCATCCAGTCTCAATGATCACTGTGATCAGGCTATTATGCGGTGAATTGATTCACGACATAATGTTTAAATTGACGCTATTACTAATTTCATGCGCTATAGTTCTAGCGGCTAGAGGGAGACTCCATGTATGCAGTTCTAGTAGATCTTACACGATGCGCAGGCGGCCGTGCGTGCGTCTCCGCATGCAAGATGCAGAACGATTTGGCGGCGGATGACGGCGCCAAAGTGACGATTCCGGGCAAGCGCCAGGACTGCTTCATCGGCACCGAGGAAACCTCGCACCGACCGCCGCTAACCGCGCAGAGTTTCACAGTAGTTGAGTACCACGACGCCAGCGATGGCAAGGGTGTGCCGCAGTGGGTGTTTGTTAAACGCCAGTGCATGCACTGCCTGTCGCCAGCGTGCGAATCAGCGTGCCCGGTAGGGGCGATGCACAAGACGCCGGAAGGGCCGGTGGTTTACGACGGAAACCGCTGCATGGGCTGCCGCTACTGCATGATGGCCTGTCCGTTCAACGTGCCCGCATATGAATGGGACAAGCGCGTTCCTTACGTGCGCAAATGCACGTTTTGCGCCAAGCGGATTCTCAATACCGACGAGAACCAGGCTGAGACAGATAAGGATCCGGCATTGCGTGAGGAGCGCATGCCGGCCTGCGTCGCCGCGTGCCCCACGCAGGCATTGCAGTTCGGCCAGCGCGGCGAGCTGCTCAGTGAGGCCCGGCGGCGCATCGAGCAGAATCCAGGAGTCTACGTCAACGAGATCTACGGTGAGGACAAGGCTGGCGGGACGAGCTGGCTGTACATCTCGCCCGTGCCATTCGCGCTGCTCGGATTCCCGATGCGCGTGGGCACTCGCCCCTATCCCGAACTCACCGAAAACGCGCTGGGCAGCGTGCCCCCGCTGATCGTTTTTGGCGGGTCCGTACTGGCAGGCTTATACATGCTGTGGAAGCGAAAACTGGCGGTGGCGGAGCAGGCCGCGGAGGCGCAGAATCCCGCCCAGCAGGGAGGCGAAAATGGCCGATAGTCACTTCTTCCAGCCGCCCTTAAAACTGCTCACACCAGGCACTCCCGCGCTCCTTATATTGATGGGTGCGGGGCTGCTGGCGACCGTCTATCGCTTTGCCCTGGGACTCGGCTCAACCACCAACTTATCGGACCAGTTTCCCTGGGGGATCTGGGTGGCGTTTGACGTCATCTGCGGCGTGGCGCTGGCCGCCGGCGGCTTCACCACGGCGGCGGTCGTGTACATCTTCTGCGGCGAGCGCTACCACAGCCTGGTGCGGCCGGCGATCCTGATGGGCTTCATCGGCTACGTGTTCGTGGCCATTGGCCTGATCGTCGACCTCGGCATCCCCTGGCACATCTACCACCCGATCATCTTCTGGCCCAAGCACTCGGCGCTGTTCGAGGTGGCCTGGTGCGTGATGCTCTACACCTCGGTGCTGGCGCTGGAGTTCCTGCCCTCGGTGTTCGAGCGCTTCGGCTGGCACAAGCTGCAAGACCTGATGTACCGCGTGACGCCGTACTTCGTGGTCATGATCCTCAGCTGGTTCACCTTCATCATGTCGCACTCGGTGATCTGGGCCGCTGTGGCGTTCGTCGTGCTGGCGACGCTGGCCGTGTTCATGCCCCGCCTGGTCAGCCGCCGCGAGGGCGTGCCGGTGGTGCTGATCATCGCCGGTATCCTGCTGTCCACCGCGCACCAGTCCAGCCTGGGCACGCTGTTCCTGCTGATGCCGGACAAACTGCACCCGCTGTGGTACACCCCGATGCTGCCGATCATGTTCTACGTCTCGGCGGTGGCCGTCGGTTTCGCCATGGTGATCTTCGAGTCGACGATCAGCAGCCGCAACTTCGGCCTGCCGGTGGAGGAAGAAGCGCTGGCCGGCATGTCCCACATCCTGGTCTACATCCTGGGCGTCTACCTGCTGATCCGTCTGGCGGACGTCGTGATCCGCGGCCAGGCCGCTACGATCTTCAGCGGCATGGGCGTGCTGTTCCTGTCGGAGATCGGTTTCGGCGTCGTCATCCCGATCGTGGTGCTCAGCATCCGCAAGTTCCGGCAGCACACCTGGCTGCGGTTCAGCGCGGCGCTGCTGGTCATCCTGGGGCTGATCTTCAACCGCTTCAACGTCACGCTGTTCGCCATGGACCGCCCGGGCCACGGGATGTACTTCCCCAGCCCCGAGGAGCTGCTGATAAGCATCGGCCTGGTGGCGGCGATCGTTTTCTTCTACAGCATGATGGTGCGCGCCTTCCCCGTGCTGCCGGCGTTCTCGCAGGAGAGTGTGGCGCCGGCGCCGGAGCAGCATCCAGTACCTCAAAGGGACGGGGCGGCCTAACCGCGGGAGGATCGAGGATATATGGCTGACAGCAATCGAAAAACAAACCGTGGACTCGCAGCAGTAACGCTGATCGTCTTTGCCGCGCTGCTCGCGCTGCTGACGACCTGCCGGACTGGCTCGCAGAACAGCACGGAGAGCGGCGCCAGCAAGCCGCCGCTGACCGCCACGCAGCTCAGCAGCTACCGGTTTTCTCCCGAAGAGGCCTCAAGCATCGTCGGCAATGCGATGCACCAGGCACACAACCAGAAGAACGGCGTCGAGTGCCAGCGCTGCCACCGCGGCCCCAAGTGGATCACCCACGAGGAAGCGCTGGCGCTGTGCATGGAGTGCCACGATTCGCAGATCGTCGCCGCGGAAGTCTGGCATAACCACTGCCTTTCCTGCCACCAGTTCGCCAACTACAAGGAGAAGTACGCCAGTAGCGTGCACATCCTGCGCGAGCTATGCCAGGACTGCCACGGGCTGGACAGCGTGATCTACACGGCGTTCGACCCCAGCTCGCCGCACGACGTCACCTGCGCCAACTGCCACCACCCGCATAAGACCTCGCTCGTCGTCGGCGGGAAGATCTGCAAGGACTGCCACAAGGACATCGCCAAGCTGACGACGGTGGCGAACAAGGTGCACGGCTCGTGCCTCGTCTGCCACACGCCGCACAGCCCGATGAAACCCAGCAGCGAGCTGTGCAGCAAGTGCCACAACGCCGGCTCGGACATCCTGGTGCATAACGTGCCGGCGCACCCCAAGGACTGCCTGGCCTGCCACCAGGCGCACTTCACCACGCCGGAGATCGGCAACAAGGCCTGCCTCGTCTGCCACGACGATACCTACTACGGCGGCGAGAGCAACCTGCCCAAGCAGCACCGCGACTGCAACAACTGCCACTACCCCAGCGACTTCGTCTACCGCGGCGACAAGGTCTGCGTCAGCTGCCACGGCCAGACCAAGAACGTGCTGACCAACGCCAGCCTGCCCAAAGAGCACACGCGCTGCACCACGTGCCACAAGCCGCACCAGTGGTATGCCAACTACGAACTGGGCTGCAAGAAGTGCCACGACGTCGGCAAGGTGCTGGAGCACAACCTGACGTTCCACCAAAAGAACTGCAAGGACTGCCACAACCCGCACGACGTGACGATCATGGCCAAGTCCGGCAACTGCAACGGCTGCCACAAGGACCGCAAGTACCCGACGTTTGCCGCCAGCACGCCGGAGCAGCACCTCGTCTGCGCCAACTGCCACGACCAGGCGTCGATCGATTCGCGCAGCTTTGTGTTCCTCGGGCCGGAGCGCACCTGCATGGTCTGCCACCCGCAAAGCGACGCCAAAGCGCAGGCGGACTGGACGAAAGTGCCCTTTGGGCACCAGGTGTGCAGCAACTGCCACGAGGCGCACACCTTCAACATCGCCAGCCGTCCCGAATCCTGCAGCCAGTGCCACGTCGACCTGTACGCCAAGGTTCCGCCGCAGCAACACGCGGAGTGTTTCAACTGCCACACCGCCAACCACAGCGCGACCTTCGTCGGCTACAGCAGCTCCTGTGACAAGTGCCACGCGCAGGAATCGAGCGATCTGGCGGTCAACGCGGGCCATCCCGCGGACTGCACGCAGTGCCACAGCGTGCACGGCGGCGTGACGCAGGACACCTGCAAGGTCTGCCACGCCTCGCAGCCCGGCCTGCATCAGAAGCACAACACGACGATGCACTGCGAGGACTGCCACAGCACGCACAAGTTCGGCGCGGGCTACGATTCCTGCAAGGTGTGCCATGCGCAGCCGCCCGCCAGCTGCACGTCGCTGTGCGCGGACTGCCACGCCTTCAAGGGCGCCTTCAAGACGTAGCGGCGGGCAAGTTGCAGCAGAGATGCGATGCGCCTGCCCGGCGCCGGGCGAGTCAGCCTGGCTGCTACATGTTGTTGCTGCGACGCTGAGCGGGAGGCGCTGCTCTGCTAAACTAACGCTACCGTAGGTTTGGTAGGCGAGTGGCTTCTTCCCAAAAGGAACGTGAGTGTTTGACGCAGCTTGCTGCAGGCGTTGACGCGTGGCCGCAGTTCTGGAGCATCTTCGGCGGGCTGATCATGTGGGAGCTGGGGCGGTTTGAGATAGCCCAAGGCGCGCTGCGCGACGACTTCTTCCAGGAACTGGCGCTCAAGCTGATGCGCAGCAACTTCAGCGTCATCCGCCGCCACCTGGCCGAGCCGCGGGTGGAGTCCTTCGGCCCGCTGCTGCGGGTGATCGTGCGCCACCTGGTGATCTCGCATCTGCGGCGCAGCTTCGTCAAGCTGGAGTGCGAGCTGGCCAGCGACGGCGACGGCACGCGGCTGAAGGCAGACCAGTCCTGGGCGCGCGACCCGGCGGTGGCGGAAGAGGACCGCCGCGCCGTCGTCCAGCTGATCAGGCAGACGGTTGGCGAGGGCGAGGATTCGGTGCCGTTCCGCATCATGTACCTCAGATTTGTCGATCGAGAAAGCGTCTCATCAATAGCTGCACGTTTTGGCTTGACACCGAATGCAGTGTCGCAGCGTATCTGGTACTTCTCGACAAAGCTGCGTAAGGCGAAAGCGACGCGGGTCGCGGAGCAGGACGATGACTAAGCGCGGCGACCAATTTCGCGGTGCAGGCAGGACAGAGGGTCCAGTGACTGGGTACGTTGAGCCAGCGAGGGCTGAAGCTGCGAGGGATGACTTCCTGAGGGCGGTCGCTTCCGCGCGGCAAGTCGAGCTGCAGCATCAGCAGCGCGCTGCCAGGGTTCGTCGCAGTCTGCTGGCGGCGGCGGCCGCGGTGCTGATGCTGGCGACGGGGCTGAGCCTGGGGATGCTGCTGTTCTTCCGCCCGGTGCAGGCGGAGCCCTTTGCAGGGATGCAGGGCGTAGTGCTCAGCTCCTACGACCGGCGGCCGCTGAGCGGCGTGCAAATCTACGGCGTGGCAGCAGGCGGCGCTTTGGGCCAGCAGCCGCTGGCCGTGACGGATGCCGCGGGGGGCTTCCTGATCCCGGCTGCTGTTGAGGGCGCGCCCGGTGAGCTGAAGCTCTACTACGACGGCGAAGACCTGGGACAGAGCATCAAGCTTGGCCCGCAGGAGCTGGCATCGCGCGGGTTCAAAAAGATCTATGTTGATGTACCTGCCGCACGGCGCCGCAGCGAGCTGCCGGCCAGCCTGCAGGCCGGACAGCGCGAGTCGCTGAGCGGCAACCTGGCGCTGAGCGCGGCAGCTGAGCAGGGCTGGAAGGGCAAGCTGATCGTTGACGGCAACTGGCCGGCCTGCTTCGCTTTCGCCCAGATTGCCGGCGGCATCTACGAGTTGCAGCTGAATGAGGCAGCCCAGGCGGCGTCGCAGGCGCCGGCGGTACGGCTGCATGTCCGCGTCGACCAGCAAGTGCTGCGAACTTACTTCGCCCAGCCGCAGGACCTGCGGCTGCTGGCGCGCAGCAGCGAATACGAAATGCGCGAGCGCGGCGACAAGCAGACGCGCTGGCGCAGCTACTACCATCGCGGCTGGTACTACGCTGAGCAGCCCCCGGCACAGTATCTGCCGGTTACGCAACTGCGAATCGACGAATCCTCCAGCGATGCCGAATCGCCGGCCAACCAGCCCTTAAGCTCAGCTTCCGCGGGGCCGGGGGCCTGGGTAAGCTGGGATGCGCAGCCGGGGGTGCAGTACGCCCTGGCCGTGCCATTCAGCCGCGACGGCGAGATCAGCGCCTGCTGCCTCTGTTCCCCTGGCAGCGACGGGAAGTACATCACCGCCCGCGGGATCAGGCTGCTGGACCGCCAGCGGACACAGCCGCTGGTCTACGACGTGATGTGGTACGACCAGCAGTACGACAGCTACTACTTTGAGCCGGCGTACATGTCCAACTTCGTCAACGAGCACTACTTTGCGGATGAGGTATTTCCGCGCGGTCATCTGAACGGCGACCTTGGGGTCAGGCAGATCGGCGCGGACGAGTACCGCAAGCTGGCTGAGCCGTACTGGCTGCGCCAGTTTGACTTCACGCTCGACGAAAACAAGGCCATCAGCTACGGCCCGTTAAAGGTCGACTACAGCCGGCGCCCAGACGCTTACAGCGTTCAGGTGGATCACGCGGGCGTGGGTTCCGTCGCCAAACTGAAAGTTGCAGGCGACTTGAGCAAGCTGGCGGAGCGCCCGGCGTGGTACTTCCTCGGCGACCCGACGCCCTATGCCTGGGGCGAGACGGCGGAGCTGCTGATCTCGCACGCTGGCACGTACAAGGTCCAAGCCGTGCTGAAGGAGACGGACGGCAACGTAGTGATCGTCGATCAGCAGATCGTGATCCCCGGCGAGGGGATCATCGGCTACGTCAACAACGGTAGTGAAATGATGCCGTACATCGCCGGAGCCGCGGCGCCGCTAGCCGAGACCTCGCGCAGGCGCATCCTGTCGCCGCTCAGCGTCGCCACGCCGGCAGCCTTTGGCAGCATCGCCAGCGGCTGGGCCGGCCCATATGTGTACGTCGAACTGCCCGCGGAGTTTCACGACACCCCGCTGCACGAGGGGCGTATCACGCTGTATGCCAGTCCGCGCGGCGGAGATACGGACCTGATTCCGCTCATGCCTTCGATCGAGCCGGTCAAGCCAACAGGCGATCCGGTTTATCCTTATCAGCTGTGCGACGAGTTTCTGCCAGACCAAGAAACGCCAGACAGGCTGGTCCTGACACTGCTCAGCTACTACACGCACCGTGCTCTGCAGATTGATACAGGTGGCGAGACGGCGACGCCGATGGAACTGCTTGATGAGTACTGCAACCTGCCGAGCCATCTGGGACAGCTGCAGTATGTCCTGGGACTGGATCCGGCTCACCTGCCAACAAACGCCGAGATGCTCGAGATCTTCGAGCGTTTCGCCCAGTCGCCGTACTACCTGTGGCGCTGCGCTACCGAGGAGAAGCAGGAGCTGAAGTGGGCAATCGATCTGCGCGGCGGCGTACTGCCCGCGGCGGCGGGGCTGCGGGTAGGCATCAAACTGGAAGATCAGAATTACCTGCTCGCCGGGCAGTGGGACCTCTACTCCGGCGGCAGCTGCCTCTCGCGCGTGGAGATCGAGAGCGCCGACGGCCGGGTTTATACTACCTACATCGATTACTCGCGTCTCAGCGACAGCGAGCGGGAGCAATAGGCGCTAACCACTCGCGCATCCTGTAACGTCGGCTGCATCGGAGGGGCTCGAAGTGGAGATACTGCTATCTCTGATAGTGATCGGTTTCGTGGTGACCGTCATCATTGGCTCCTTCCTCGGTATCGCCGCCAATTCCCGTGTCGTGCGCCTGGAGCGGGAGCTGCTGCAGCTGAGGCGCAGACTGGAGCCTGGCGGGGCGGAGCGGCAGCCGCGCAGCGCCGGGTCGCTGCCGGCGCACGAGCCGCCTGTGGGTGCGACCCCGGCGCAGCTGATCACCTGGCTGCATACGGAAATCCGCATGCTCAAGCGGCGGCTGGCGCAGCTGGAAGACCTATTCGGCAGAGTCACGCCGGCCGCGCCGCAGCCGCCGGCGGCAGCGCCCGAATCACCAATGGCGGAAACGCTGGCCAGGCTGGCGGACGAGGTTGAGGCACCACCCCAGCCTGTACCGCTGATACCGCCGGCGAAGCCAGCACCGCCGCTGCCAGTTGTGCGCCCACGGCAGCCGGAGCTGAGCGCGGCGTACAAGTGGCGCAGGCATGGCACTGAGCGCGGCGAGCAGGAGGCTGCGCCTGCAATGCCCGCCGCGTCGCCGCCGGCTGCGAAAAAGCCCGTGGGCATGCTGCATGAGCCGATGGACCGCGAGTGGTGGAGCAATCTCGAGGCCGTCGTCGGCAAGCGCTGGCTGACCTGGGTGGGTGCACTGATCATCGTCGCCAGCGCCAGCTTCTTTCTCAAGTTCGCCTTTGAGTCGGGCCTGCTGGGGCCCTGGGCGCGCGCGGCGATCATCCTCGGCGTCGGCCTGGCGCTGATTGCCAGCGGCGTGCGCTGCCTGAGCAGCGGCATGCTGGCGCTGGGGCACGGCCTGGTGGGCGCCGGGCTGGCGGTGCTGTACGTGGCGATCTACACCGCGCTGGCGGTCTACCACATGCTGACCCTGCCGCCCGCGCTGGGCCTGCTGGTGCTGGTCACGGCGGGCGGCGTGGCGCTGGCCCTCAAGCACGACGCGATGGCGATCGCCGTGCTGGCCACCATCGGCGGCTACCTGGCGCCGGTGCTGGCCGTGCCGCTGGCCGACTCCCGCGACGTGACCTTCGCCTATATGCTGCTGCTCAACCTCGGCGTGCTGGCCGTGGCGCTGTTTCGGCGCTGGCAGCTGCTCGACGCTCTGGCACTGCTGGGCACGATCGCGCTGTACGCCAGCTGGGTGCACCACTACTTCACCCCAGAGCAGTACGGCGCCGCGCTAACCTGGCTGGCCGCGTTCTTCCTCGTCTTCCTGCTGCTGCCGTTCCTCTACCACCTGCGCACGCTGGAGCCGGCGCCGCTGCCGCGCTTTGTGCTCTCGCTGCTCACCGGGCTGCTGACGATCAGCGCGGCGAACTGGGTGCTGCAGCCCGGCCATCCGGCGCTGCTCGGGACGGCCGCGCTGGTGATGAGCGCCTGCTACCTCCTCCTGGCGATTGCCTTCCGGCTGCGCATCCCGGCCGACGCCCGCGCGCACAACGGCTTCCTCGTGCTGGCGATCGCCTTCGCCACTTACGCGCCGCCGCTGCTGCTCAACCTGAACGCCACGACGCTGGCCTGGGCCATCGAAGTGCCGCTGCTGGTCTACCTGGGCTACGCCTTCCGCAGCGTGCTGACGCGGCACAGCGGCGCCGTCGTGATGGTGCTCACGGTGCTGCGGCTCGCTGTCTGCCACCTGCCGCTGCATGCAGGACCATTCCACCTGCTGCTGAATCCGAGCTACGGCACGGTGCTCGCGGTGCCGCTCGCCGCCTGGATCACCGCGGTCAGCTATCACTACTGCCGCCGGCAGGCCTCGGCGGTGGACTTGCTGATCATGCGCACGCTGGCGATCGGCGGCGGGCTGCTGGCGCTGATCCTGACGCACGTGGAGATCGCCGAGTGGTTCTACTTCCGGCTGGGCGGCTCGGCGGCCAACACGTACTTCTACTACGTCAACGCGCTGACGCTGTGGACGCTGGGCGCGGCGCTGTTCCTGGCCTTCGGGCTGGTGTGGAACTCGCTGGCGGCGCGCGCCACGGGGCTGATCATCGTCGCCGGCCTGTTCGTCGGCGCCGTGTGGGTCTACTCCGGCATCGCACTGGACGAGCTGCTGAAGGTCGACGGCTTCCTGCCCTTCGCCAACTACCGCTTCACTGCCGTGCTGCTGGCGCTGGCGATCGTCTTCATTTACAGCTACCTCCATGCGCAGAAGGGCAGTGCGCTGCCCGCGGAAGAGCGCGCCCTGCCGACCATCCTGTGCATCACCGCCGGGCTGGGCCTGCTCACCCTCGTGCACGCCGAGACGTCGCTGTCCTACGCCTGGTACGCCGTACCCACGCACGCGCCGCAGTCGCCGCTGCCACAGTTCGTCGAGGCGCTGGTATGGACCATCGGCGCGGCGGCCTACCTGGCCAGCGGACTGCTGTGGCGCTCGCGCCCGGCCCGCGTCATCGGGCTGTTCATCCTAGGAGGCCTGACCGTTACCTGGGTGGTGCTATACGCGGCTGTTGACATCAACGAGCTCAAGCGTATCGACGGCTTCATGCCGTTTGCCAACTTCCGCTTCCTCACGGCGCTCGCCGCGGCAGCCATAGCCTTCGGCTACAGCTGGCTGCACGGGCGCTGCGCCAGCCAGCTGCCCGCCGGCGAGAAGGATCTACCCACGACCCTGAGCATCGTCGCCGGGCTGGGCGTGATCTGCCTCGCGCATGCCGAGACGGCGGTGTACTTCGACTGGCAGCTAATAACGGCGGCTTTCAGCAGCCCGCTGACGCAGCAGTGCATCAGGGCACTGATCTGGACGGCCGGCGCCGCGGCGTACCTGCTTGCCGGAACGCAGTGGCGCGTCCGCGCGGCGCGCCTGGCCGGGTTGCTGCCGCTGCTCGTGGCCTGCCTTCTGGCGGCGCGGGGCTATGACATGGGCAGCCACAGCAGGCTGGGGGTGACGCAGCCGATACTGCTGCTCTTCAACCTGCGCTTTCTTGTCAGCCTGCTCGCGGTCGGGCTGACCTTCGCCTGGGCCTGGTGGCTGCGCACGCGGTTGCGCTTCGCCGAGGACGAGCGCCAGCTGGGCGGCTGGCTCTACGGCAGCGCCGACTTCATGCTGCTGGCACTGCTCAGCCTCGAGGTGTACAGCTTCTACAGCGGCGTGCACGCGCCAGGTATCCCGGCGGACCAGCTGGCCAGCGCCGCGTTGTCCATCGTCTGGGGGCTGTACGCGCTGTGCTTCCTGAGCGCCGGGTTCATGCTGCGCAACCGGCCCGTACGCGCCGCGGCACTGGCCCTGTTCGGCGTCACGACATTGAAGCTGCTGTTCGTGGACTTCAGCTATCTCAATCCAGGCTACCGCCTGCTGTCTTCGGTGGTCCTCGGCGGACTGATGATCCTGGCATCGTACATCTACCACCGCATCTCGCGGCTGTTGGAACCAGGTGCAACGAATGTAGGTGACGCTGCGGCTAGGAAAGCTCTGGACGATCGCGAATAGCGAACTCCGGCCGTCGCGTAAGCCGCGCCACAGGCCAGGCGCCTGCGAAGCACGCAATGACGCTGGCCACCGGCCCTCCAGCGGGGAAACTATGGACTCGCCCAATTCATTGGTACAATT
>Ga0315287_10001678_pt1 | contig 20669 bp, 16 predicted proteins | sample YL17G11_0_MG_FD_205037 | JGI IMG/M metagenome (GOLD analysis project Ga0315287, IMG submission 205037) | Sediment microbial communities from Yellowstone Lake, YNP, Wyoming, USA - YL17G11_0 | ecosystem: Environmental > Aquatic > Freshwater > Lake > Sediment | place: USA: Wyoming | collected...
CCGAGGTGCAGGCTCTGGTGGAGCAGCTCAAGGACGGGATCACCGCACGCTGGGGAGACGTCTACGATAGCGCCGTCGCCACGGCCCGCAAGCCGGTAGCGAAGCGTCTCGACCGCGGCGCGTTCCGAGACTCTCCAATGGGCGACCTGGTCACCGACGCCTTCCGCTCCCACACCCGCACCGACATCGCGATCACCGCCGACGGCTTGATCTCCGAGGGGCTGTCGCAGGGGCGGCTGGTCGCCGCGGATGTCTTCCGCACGGTCAGCTACGGCTACGACGTCGACACCGGCCTGGGACTGCGCCTGGCGACGTTCGACATCACCGGCGCGGAGCTGCTGCGCGCCCTCGAGATCACCCTCGGTTACCTCGAGGTCAGCGACGATTTCTTCATCGAGGTCTCCGGCATGCGCTTCGCGTACGACCCGCAGGCGCCGGTGGGGAAGCGGGTGATTCGCTCCTCCGTGGTCGTGGACGGCAAACGGCTGAGGCCATCGCAGACCTACTCCGTCACCGCCGACACCGGCATCGTCGTGCTGCTGCCGATGATCGGCGTTGAGGTCGCGAACCTCGAGCTCCTGCCCGATCTCGAGTACGGCGTGCTGCTCGATCACGTGCGGGCGCTCAAGACGCTCGACGGCCGCAACGACGGGCGCATCCGCGAGTCGTTCGTCTTCCGCGATCCGCGACGCGGATGCAAGAGCCTCATCGACCCGCGGCCGATGCCGTGATCTTCGCTCCCGTGCCGGCGGCGGAGCGACGGGGAACATCTCCGGCGCACCGCCGCACGCCCGACGCTGCGCCTATGATGAAGGGCACAAAGCACTCTTCGCAGAATCTGCAGCGACCGTGGAGGTGACCATGAGAAGCTCGCGAGTTCAACGTGTCGTGGCGACGACGGGCGTAGCGTTGAGCGTGGCCCTGGCGCTCGTGCTGCAGACGGTGTTCGCCTCCGAGGTGCGCGCGGGCGACCCTGGCGGGCTCTACCTTGGCGCGGCCTACGGCCACAACTCGGGAGACACCACCCTCCTGGTGCAGTCGGGGGCGCAGGTCATCGAGGCCAGCGTGCATTCGAGCGAGCCGGCGTGGCGACTGTTCGGCGGCTATTGCTGGCCATACTTCGCGCTCGAGGGAGGGTATCGCGACCTCGGCACGACAGAGGCGACGGTCGAGGGCTCCCCTGTCGTGCTCGGCTACCGCGGGTGGGACGTCTCCGTGCTCGGCCTCGTGCCGCTGGGCCGGTTCGAGCTCCTCGGCAGGCTCGGGCGGTTTTTCTACGAACGCCGCGAGGAAATCGACCACGTCGACCACGGTGCATATCGCAGCAACACCGCGTTGATCGGGCTGGGCGTCGCCATGCGATGGCCGAGGCTCGCCCTGCGCCTCGAGTGGGAGCGCTCCGGCGTCCTCGACCATCAGGTGGCGCACGGCATGTTCGACTTCGTCTCGATGGTCACGCTAGGCGTCACCGTGAACCTCTGAGCCTGCCGCGGAGGGGGCCACCATGAAACAGCTCGCTGCTTGCCTCACGCTCGTCGTGGCGCTCCTCCCGTCCGCCGGCGTGGCGGGCGGCATCGACCTGCGAAAGCTGTTCCACAAGCCACGCATGGCACTGCCTCAGGGGTTCCCAGAAGGGTTGGACGTCATCCCGTGCACGCATGCATCCAACTGGCTGGCTCGGCAGCCCCTTGCCTGTGGACCGTTCCAGGTGACGCAGTTTCGCTTTGCCTGGACCCCGCCGGGCCGTCTGTCGCAGCTCCATCGACTGGCGACGCGGCGGGAGATGACCTACAGCTTCAGTATCGAGGTGGGCGGCTCGCTTGCCTGGGAGGGGTTGTGCCGGCAGGCGCAGGCGGCGTCAGCCGCGGTCCCCGAAGGTGAGCACAGCTCGGTGGAGGCGTCGAATCTGGTGGTCAGCGCCGTGCAGTGCTACCTGCGCGACATGGTGACTCTAGGAGCGTGGACACTCGATCTGCGGACCGACATCCATCCGTACCTCCTGAGTCCGGACATCGACTCGGTCGGCTCCCTGGTGAGCGGCGAGACTCGCCTCGAGGTAGTGGAGGCCCACGCGATCGACGGGCTGAGCCTCCTCTCCGGGTGGTCGATCGGCTTCCTCTTCTCCCGCGACGGCCGCTGGATTGCCGCCGCCCATGCCGGCCCGGCCGGCGGGCTGCGCCTCGAGCCGACCGCCGAGCGGGGCCCGATCGTGGCGGGGTGCGCAGCGCTGCTCCTCCACGCGGCGCTCGCCAACGGCGGCTTCGCCGGGGGTGACTGATGGCAGCCGCACAGGGCACCAGCTTTGGTGCACGGTGGCCCCGTACTCCGCAAAGGAAGGCGAGCATGCGGGCCGCGGCCGCGGTTGTGGTCCTCGCAGCGACCATCGCAGCGCTGGCGACCGGTTGCACGACGATGGCGACGCCGGAGATGAGCGTGGTGCCGCCGTTCTGGTCGGCGAGCGGCACGAGCATCCGGATCGTCGTCGTCTCGCCTCCGCAGGCGGGTCTTTGGCGCCACGGAGGCGACTGGTTCTACCACGGGCTCGTCTCCGACGCCCGCGACGCCTCGCTCATCGCCTTCCTGACGACCCAGCAGTTCTCGTTCGTGGAGGCGCAGCAGCGGCTCGAGTCGCTGCTCTCACGGAAGGGGTTCGTCGTCGTTCCGTCACCGGCGGAGGATGCCGATTACGAGCTCACGCTGTCGGTGGCGTGGTGGGGCGTGACCCAGGACTACACGGGCGTGATCCCGAAGGGCACGAAGTGGGTGCGGATCGGTCTGCGCGGAGAGCTCGTCGATCTCCACAACGGTTGGACGCTGTGGTCGCACACCGCGTCCGCCTCCTCCTCGCTCGGGCTTCATTGGAAGGAGCCTCCGGAGTTTCCCCGCGTCCGCGCGACTCTCGCGAGCGTATCGGCGGCCGCAGCAGGTGATCTGGCCGGCGCGCTCGAATCCTGGGGCGGTGCCACCGTCGCCGTCGACACGGTCAACGGCCGTTAGCCCTCAGCGAGCGAGGCCGGCGCAGCGCAGCAGGTCGGCGAAGCGGGGGTCCTGGCGCAGCGGGTCGAACGCCGGGTCGACCTTGAGGGCGCCGAGCAGCGAGCAGCGCTGCTCGCAGGCCTTGGCCAGCCAGGTGAAGGCGGCATCGGCGTCGCCGAGGCCGACGAAGACGCCGCCGACGTAGTAGGCGGGCACGTAGCGCTGCGCTGAAAGCCGCCGCAGCTCGTCGGCCACGGCTCGCGCCTCGGCGCCGCGCCCGGCCCGCCCGAGCACGTAACCCCTGGCCACCAGCACTCCCGGCTCGCCGGGCGCGACCTCGCTCGCCTCGGCCAACTCGGCGAGCGCCTCCGTGAACGACCCTTCCTGGCCGTACGCCAGCGCCAGCCCGAGCCGTGCCGGGACGAAGTACGGCTCCATCGCCAGCGTCGCCTTGTAGTACACGATCGCCTGGTCGTAGTCGCGAGCGTAGTAGGCGAGCAGGCCGAGGTCGGCGTTGATCACCAGCGACAGCGGGTCGAGGTCGAGGGCGCGGCGGATCTCGCCCTCGGCCTCGCGCGTCCGGCCCGCCTCGGCGAGCATTTCGCCGTACCACTGGTGCGACGAGGCGTAGCCGGGGGCCAGCTCGATCGCCCGCCGCAGCGAGCGCTCGGCGGTGTCCCGCTCCCAGTCGAACGTCCACTGGACGAGGCCGAGCGAAGCGTGCGCCTCGGCGAGCCCCGGGTCGATCTCGAGGGCGCGCGCCGCCGCCGCGCGCGCCTTGGGGAACGTCTCGCGCGGCGGCAAGGCGCCGTACTCGGCGGCGCCGAGGAGCGCGTAGCAGTCGGCGAGACCGGCGTAGGCGAGGGCGTAGGTCGGGTCCGCGGAGATTGCCTGCTTGAAGCACGCGATCGCGTCGGAGAACCCCTCGACCGTGCGCTTGTTCCAGTGGTAGCGGCCCTTGAGGTAGAGCTGGTACGCGGCAACGTCACCGGTGTAGCGGGTGCGCAGCAGGTTGCGGTCGGTTGCGGTGAGCCTGGGGCGCAGGCGCTGCACGATCTCCGCGGCAAGGTCCTCCTGGACGACGAAGATGTCCGAGAGCGGACGGATGAAGCTGCCCCCCCACAGTTGCGAGCCGTCGACCACCGAGACCAGCTCGGCGTTGACCGCCAGCGTCTCCCCCTGCTGAATGAGGCGTCCGGTGACGATGGTGCGCACGCCAAGCTCGCGGCCGGCCTTCTGCGGGTCCGGGGCCGCCGAGCGGAAGCGCGACATGCTGCTTGCCGCGATCACCCGCAGCCGGGGCACGCGCGCCAAGGCGTTGGTGAGCGTCTCGCGGACGCCGTCGGCGATCATCTCGGTGGCTGCGTCGCCGCCGCCGACGGCGAACGGCAGGATGGCGATCGAGTCGGTGGGCGTGGCCCGCCCGCGGGCGAGATAGACCGCAACCGCCAGCGCCGCCACCGCCAGTGGGGCGAGCAGCCAGAGGAGAGAGCGGGAGCTGTAGGTGTGCTTGGCCACGGGTCGCGCCGGTGCGCCGGGCGGCGGCTCCGGCTCGGGATGCCTGGCCCCTGCCCGAGCCGCCGTCGCATCCAGGCGCTCCACCGGAGCGACGAGGCGATACCCCCACCGCGGCACCGAGGCGATGTAGGTCGGGTGCTTGGGGTCATCGCCGAGCTCGCGCCGGAGGAGCATGAGTCGCTGTGTGAGCGCCTCGTCGTTGACGATCTCGTTGGGCCAGACCGTGTCGATCAGTTCCTGGCGTGTGACGACGCCGGGCGCTCGCCGCACCAGGGTCACGAGCAGCTCGAGCGTCTTGGGCGGGAGCGGCACGACCTCGCCGTCGCGGCTCACCAGATGGGCCCCGACGTCGATGAGCAGACCCGCAACCTCGTAGAGCTCCCTGCTTTCAACCTCGTTCATCGCGGCTCCCTGTCCGATCTTAGTACGAACCACCGCGGGCCGCGCGTTGTACACGCGGCGGCCGGCCGCTCACGGCCCTACCGTCCGTTCTTCAGCGAACCGTTTTCGATCCGTTGTCGTCGCATCAGGCCAGCGGGCGGCGCGCCGCCGAGACTGGACCGTGAGCACCAACGGCGCCGCGAACCAGAGGCGCCCGGGGCCGGCGAAAGGAGCAGTGTGATGGGAGAGCTACTGCGGAGCGCGGTTCTGATCGCGGTCGCGGGTATCGGCCTGCTGGCGTTCAACGCTCTGGTCCACCGCCTGTTCTTCGGCGCAGGCTCGGGACGGAGGACGGCATGGCCCAGGTCGTGAGAGTCCTCACGCGAGGGCCGGCCGCAGTGCTGCTCGCGCTGGCACTGACCGGCTGCGTCAGCGCCATGTTCCTGAATGCGCCGCATGCGCCGTACACGCCGCCGTCGATCCCCGGTACGCCAGCCGAGGCGAAGCCCCGAACCGAGACAACGGCACCGGGCTGGCGCACGCGGATGGCGGCCACTGCCAAGGAGGTTGGGAAGGCGTCGGAGTGCAGGACTTCGGCGAGATGAGGAGGCGACGATGAGCGGTACTGGTCTTGAGTCATGGCGGTGTGTGGCGGCGGTGATGCTCGCGGTGGAGCTGCTGTGCAGCTCGTGCGTGTCGGTGCGGGCGCTGCCGCCAGCGCTGGCCGGCGACGCGAAGGCAGGGGCGACGGTGAGGGTGCGGATCTACGAGACCACCGGAGCGAGGAAGAGCGGTCTCCACACGGTCCGCACGGTCATCAGCGAGCTCTGGCGCGAGGAGGGGCGCGACTACGTGCTCGTTCGCGAGGCGCGAGAGGCGGAGTGGACGGCCGCCGAGCTGCCGCCCGGCAGGTTTCGGGTCAACGTCGACCGTTGGGTGGACGGAAACGGGAACGAGCAGCGCCTGGCGTCGTCCGACCGTGTCACGTTCACTGTGGCGGGCGGCGAGCGCGTCGACGTCGAGGTGGTCTTGAAGCACCCCCGCCGGGTCGTCATCGGTGTCGTGATCCCCGTCGTGATCATCGGGTTGGGTGCGCTGGCCCTTCACAACTGGAGCCCTCTCGGCAGCACGATGGGTGACTGGCAGTGACGTTCGGCGGCAAGCGCGATAGGGATACAATCAAAACAAGACCTAAGGAGGAACAGGGTCATGATGAGAAAACAGCAGGTTGCGCGGGCTGTTACTTGTGGTGTCGTGATCGCCTTGACGCTGGGTCTCGGCTGGGCGCCGGCAGCCGGTGCTGCCGTTCCGCTGCGCCGGCCGGCGCTCGACCGGCAGTTGCAACGCCAGTTGGTGCAGGCGGTGCTGCACGCCAGCCAGATTGCCGGGATCGAGCAGGGCGCCCAGTACTTCCCCCAGTCGGTCGCGTCCGGCGATCCGCGGCCGGACAGCGTCATCCTGTGGACCCGGGTGAACGACGCCGCGCTCGCCGCCGCCGACGTGCCGGTGCGGGTGATCGTCACCAAGGACAAGTACTTCAGCCAGGTCGTGATGAACCAGGAGGTGCCGGCCCGGGCGGCCTACGACCATTGCGTGAAGCTCAAGGTCAGCGGCCTGCAGCCGGGCACCACCTACCTCTACTTCTTCGTCTACGCCAAGGGCGGCACACTCTACCTGTCGCGCCTCGGCAGGACCAAGACCGCGCCGGCGCCGGGGAGCGACGTGCCGGTGCGCTTCGCCTACTTCTCGGGCCAGGACTACATCGGGCGCTACTACAACACGTATCTCAAGCTGCTCCTCGACCACAAGGACGATCTCGACTTCCTCGTTCATCTCGGCGACTACATGTATGAAACCACGGGCGACCCGTCGTTCCAGTCGCCGACCGAATCCCGCAAGATCGTCTTCAGCGATCCTGCCAGCGCGATCCAGCTCGGCACGCCTCCCAACACCTACTACGCTCCCTACACGGTCTCGAACTACCGCGACATCTACAAGACGTATCGCTCCGACCCCATACTCCAGCAGATCCACGAGAGCTACCCGATGATCGTCACCTGGGACGATCACGAGTACTCCGACGACTGCTGGGGCGCCACCGCCACCTACTTCGACGGGCGCAAGAACGAGACCGACCCCGTTCGCCGGCGCAACTCCGAGCGCGTCTACTTCGAGTACCTGCCGATTGACTACGGGCTCGACGCCTCCGGGCAGCTCGCGATCAGCGACACCATCCTCTACCCCAACGCGAAGATCTACCGGGCCTTCACCTACGGCAAGAACGTGCAGCTCCTGATGACCGACTACCGCTCGTATCGCCCTGATCACGTGGTCCCCGAGGACGCCTTCCCGGGCAAGGTGGTGCTCGACAAGGCGACGCTCCAGCTCGTGCTCGGCGCCGCCACCTACGACGCGGTGAAGGGCTCGCTCGATCCATACGTGCCGATCGACAGCTTCCCGGCGCTCCAGGCGGGGCTGACGGCGATCCTCTACCAGTTCTACCAGCTCTCCAACCCGTTCATATCCGTCGCCGAGGCAACGCTGCGGGCGCAGGCCGCGGCGACTGGCAACGTCAGCGCGACCTATATCAACGCACTGTTCGAGGCGGTCGGCTATCCGGCGCCGTTGGATGCCGCCACGCTCGCGGTGCTCGACCGCGGCCTGTCGTACCTTTTCGTCGGCAAGCAGGATTTGTACTCGCAAAGCGGGTCTCGCTACGTGCTTGTCAGACCGTCGTTCGAGCTGCTTTCGGCGGTGACCTACCAGATGACCGGCGGCGCCAGCGAGAACGCCTACGGGACGGCGCAGCAGGCGTGGATCCAGGACACCCTCACCCACTCGTCGGCAACGTGGAAGGTCTTCTCCAGCTCGGTATCGGCGACGCCGATGATCCTCGACTTCACCAACCCGATCATCGCCTCGTTGCTGCCTCCCGACTTCCCGGACTCGCTGCGGGTGCCGTTGCAGCTCAATGCCGACCAGTGGGACGGCTTCCCCCACAAGCGCCAGGAGATCGTCGGGCTGCTCGCCCAGGTCCCCGGCAGCGTGATCATCTCGGGCGACATCCATGCCTCGTTCGTCACCGACCACGGCCATGGCGTGTACGAGTTCACCGGCGCCGCGGTCTCCTCCGAGACGTTCGAGGACGAGGTGCTCAACCAGGCCTGCCAGATCCCGGGTCTGTGCGAGGGGGGCGGAATTGAGGAACTGGTTGCGATGCTCGGACCGCTGCTGCAGATCTCGAGCGTCAACCCGCAGACCGGTGCCCCGCAGATTGTCTACGACAACACCAAGGGCAACGGCTTCGTCGTCATCGAGGCGAGCGCCAGCGAGCTGCTGGCGACCTACTACCACATCGACGGCGCGCAGGCAGCGACCAGTTACTACGCGAACCCCGGCGCGCTCGCGAGCCTGTTCGACGTGCGCCGCTTCCGCGTCAGCAACGGGACGTTGACCCCGCTGCCGTAGGGCGGTTGCAGGCGCCGATGCCGTAGAAGGGAGGGCCGGCGAGGGCGCCGGCCCTCCCGGCCATTGCCGGGGGCGCGGGCGCCATCGCCCGCGTCGGCAACAGTCGCAGCTCGAGCCCGCGGGCGACGCCGCCAGCGTCGGCGATCAGGCGGCGCAGGAGGTCGGCGCCGTCCACGCCGCCGGCGTGAAAGGGGGCGGCGATGACTCACGTGCTATGGAGCTGTACGATGATCGCCGTAGTCGTCATCGCGTTGTGCGTGCTCCACGGGGTGCTGCATCGGATCTGCCACGGCCGGCGCGCGGTACGCCCGTGATCGGGCTCCGGGCGAGCGAGCGGCTCGCCGGAAGGGAGACAACCATGATCACGCGCCTGAGGGACAACCGGGGGCTCGCGCTTCTCCTGGTCGCGACGATGGCGGGCGGCGGGTGTGTGTCGGTCCGCGTCCGGAGCGCCGAGCCGGTCGCCGGCCAGGGGTCGCGCGGCCGCGTCGAGGTGAACGTCTTCGACACCGCGGGCGCGAGGAAGAGCGGGGTTCGCACCGCGCGCACGATCGTCAGCGAGCTCTTCCGCAGGGAGGGGCTCCGGAAGGTGGACGTGCGCGAGTTCAGAGAGGCGAGCTGGGCGGCGGCGGACCTGCCCCCCGGCAGGTACACCGTGCGCGTCAGGCACTGGGTCGACGAGCAGGGCAAGAAGCACCGGCTGTCCTCGTCGGACGCCGACACGTTCGCGCTGACCGGCGGCGAGCGGGTGCGCGTGGACGTCGTGCTCAGGAGCTCGACGCCCGTGCTCGCTGGCACGGCGGCGGTGGTCGGGGTATTGGTGCTGGCAGGCCTGGTCGTGTCCAACATCCACATTAACGTGTGGAGCAACACCTCCGGCGGCGCCGTTCACTAGACGGGCGCCGCAAACCGTGAGATTGAGTTATAATCGCACCACGACAAGGGGGGGCAACACCATGCCGCAAGTTCGCAGGTTCGTGCGAGTGATCAGTGTCGCCGTATCCATGGCCGTACTGGTGGCCGAAGCTTGGGCGGCCTCGCCGCGCGCGGACCGGCTCGCGCCGCAGCGCCTGCGCGACCGCCAGGTTCAACGGCAGATCGTGCAGGCCGTGATCCACGCCAGCCAGATCGCCGGGATCGAGCAAGGCGCCCAGTACTTCCCGCAGTCGGTCGCGTCCGGCGACCCGCGGCCGGACAGCGTGATCCTGTGGACCCGGGTGAACGATGCAGCGCTCGCCGCCGCCGACTACCAGGTGCGGGTGATCGTCACCAAGGACCGCTTCTTCAGCCAGGTGGTGATGAACCAGGAGGTGACGGCGCAGGCCGCCTACGACCACTGCGTCAAGCTCAAGGTCAGTGGTCTGCAGCCGGGCACGACGTACCTCTACTTCTTCGTCTACTCGAAGGGCGGCACGCTCTACCTGTCGCGCCTCGGCCGGACCAAGACCGCGCCGGCGGCCGGGAGCGACGTGCCGGTGCGCTTCGCCTACTTCTCCTGCCAGGACTACAACGACCGCTACTACAACACCTACCTGAAGCTGCTGCTCGACCACAAGGACGACCTCGACTTCCTCGTCCACCTCGGCGACTACATCTACGAGACCACCGATGCCACCACGCCGGCGAGCGCCGCCGGGAAGCGCAAGGTGGTGTTCTCCGACCTCGCCGGGGCGATCCCGCTGGGCAGCGCGAGCAGTCCGCTGTTCGCCGCCGCCAGCCTGTCGAACTACCGCGACCTCTACAAGACCTACCGCAGCGACCCGATCCTCCAGCAACTGCACGAGAGCTACCCGATGATCGCGATCTGGGACGACCACGAGTACTCCGACGACTGCTGGGGCGACAACGCCACCTACTTCGACGGCCGTATCAGCGAGAAGAACCCGGTTCGCCGCCGCAGCGCCGAGCGCGCCTATTTCGAGTTCATGCCGATCGATTACGGGCTCGACGCCGGCGGGAAGCTGGCGATCAGCGACGCGATCCTGTACCCGAATGCGCGCATCTACAGGGACTTCTCATACGGCAAGAACGTCCAGCTCGTGCTCACCGACTACCGCTCGTTCCGGCCCGATCACGTGGTCCCCGAGGATGTGTTCCCGGGCAAGGTGGTGCTCGACAAGGCGACGCTGCAGTTTGTCCTCGGCGCCGCCACGTACGACGCCGTCAAGGGCTCGCTCGACCCGTACGTCCCGATCGACGGCAACCCGTTGCTGCAGATGGGGCTCACCTCGATCCTCTACCAGTTCTACCTGCTCTCGAACCCGCTGATCACCGTCGCCGACGCGACGTTGCTGGCGCAGGCCGCGGCGACCGGCAACGTCAGCGCCACGTATATCAACGCTCTGTTCGGGGCGGTCGGGTACCCGGCGCCGATCGATGCTCCGACGCTGGCGGTGCTCGACCGCGGCCTCTCCTACCTGTACGTCGGCAAGCAGGACCTCTACTCGCAGATCGGCTCGCGCTACGTGCTCGCCAAGCCGTCGTTCGACCTGCTCTCGGGCGTGCGTTACCAGGCCACCGGCGGCGCCTCCGAGAACGCCTTCGGCAGCACGCAGCAGGCGTGGCTGCAGAGCACCCTGACGCAGTCGACGGCGACGTGGAAGATCCTCGGCAACTCGACCTCGTCGACGCCGATGATCATCGACTTCACCAACCCGATCATCGCGTCGCTGCTGCCGCCGGGGTTTCCGGACGCCTTCCGCACCAAGCTGCTGTTCGACGCCGACCAGTGGGACGGCTTCCCGCACAAGCGCCAGGAGATCCTCGGCCTGCTCGCCCAGGTGCCCGGGAGCGTGATCATCTCCGGCGACATCCACGCTTCGTTCGTCGCCGACCTCGGTCACGGCACTTTCGAGTTCACCGGCTCATCGGTGTCGTCGGAGACGATAGAGGAGGAGGTGCTCAGCCAAGCGCAGAGCATCCCGGGGCTGGCCAACCTGCCGGGGCTCGACCTCCTCGTCGGTCAGCTCGGGGGGCTGCTGCAGATCTCGACCGCCAACCCGCAGACCGGCGTGCCGCAGATTATCTACGACAACACGCACGCCCAGGGCTACGTTCTCATCGAGGCGAGCGGGAGCGAGCTCGTCGCGAGCTACTACACGATCGACAAGAGCCAGGTGGGAACGAGCTACTACGCTAACCCGGGCGCGCTCGCCAGCCTGTTCGAGGTGCACCGCTTCCGGGTCAGCAACGGGACGCTGACGCCGCTGCCGTAGCGTAGTTGCAGGTGCCGATGCCGCAAGCGGGAGGGCCGGCGAGGGCGCCGGCCCTCCCGGTCGTTCCTGGGGGCGCGGGCGCCCACACCCGCGCCGGCTATCGGCAGAGGACGAGCACGCGCGCGACGACGACCAGGATCATCGCGGCTGCGGGGCTCCGGCGCCGTCGGAGGAGCCGGGCGTGCCGGGCATACCGGCGAGTGTCGTGACCACCCCGTTGGGTGTGACCTTTCTGATGGTGTGGTTGCCCATGTCGGCGACATAGACGGTGCCTGAGGGATCGACGGCCACGCCCCAGGGATGGTCGAAGCGGGCGGTACTCCCGGCACCGTCGGCGCTCCCTGCGCTTCGAGCGAGGCCGGCGAGAGTGCTCACAACGCGGTCGGGGTCGATCTTGCGGATGGTGTGGTTCCCGGTGTCGGCGACGTAGATGTTGCCCGCCTTGTCGGTCGCCACCCCGGCGGGGGTAGTGAACCGAGCGCCGCTTCCGGTCCCATCTGCGGCACCATCCACGCCCGCGAGGCCGGCGAAGGTGGCGACCTTGCCAGCCGGCGTCACTTTCCGGATGGCATGGTTGCTGAAGTCCGCGACGTAGACGTTGCCTGCCGCGTCAGTGGCGAGGCCCTCGGGCGTGTGGAAACGCGCGGCGTCGCCGATGCCGTCAATCGAGCCTTGTCTTCCTGGAGCGCCGGCGAGCGTGGTGACCACGCCATCCGGAGTGACCCGGCGGATCGTGTGGCCGTCGCCGTCGGCGACATAGACTGTGCCTACCGCATCAACCGCCACGGCGCTGGGGCGGAAGAAGCGCGCGGCGCTTCCGCTGCCGTCGATGACGCCCTGTTCGCCGGCACCTCCCGCGAGCGTCGTGACCTCCCCGTTGGCGCTCACCGCGCGGACTGTATAGTTGACCTTGTCCGCCACGTAGAGGGTGTGTGCTTTGCCGATCGCGACGCCGTAAGGAGCCCAAAACCGCGCGGTGCTCCTGCTCCCGTCCTGCGAGCCGCCGACGCCCGCCGCGCCCGCCAGTGTCGTGACCACCCCTTGGGCGGACACCTTCCGGATGGCGTGGTTGCGCGAGTCGGCGACGTAGAGGTTGCCCTCAGCATCCACCGCGACCGCGCAGGGGAAGTAGAAGCGCGCCGCGGATGGAGTGCCGGCATGCTGCTCTGCGACCGCCGCCGCGCCGGGAGATCCCGCGATCGAGGGCTGCTGGGCTCTCACGGATCTGCCGGCGAGCAGCAGCGCCGCCGCGACGATGAGGATCCCGGCTCGTACCGCCGCACCCTGCGGCGGCCGTGGATCCTCCCGACGGGTGATGGACTCCAAGCGCCCGATCCTCGCCGCTCGCATCACGCGCGTGTCCTTCCCATGGTCTCGGCGCCGTTCACTCGAGATGCACCATCGTCTCACCGCCGACCGGGAGGTCGACGAGCTGCCGCCGCGTGCGTCCCTCCGGACCGGCGGCCTCGATGAGATAGCCGCCGGGCGGGAGATGCAGGGTGGCGCGCCCCGCTCGCGTCTCGATCCAGCCGTCTCGCGCCGGGCTCAGCCAGGCGCCTACCGGTACCAGCAGCCCGCCGGAGGTGGCGAGCCGCAGCCGCCAGGGATCGCCGGTCGGGACGAATACCTCGAGGGTGCCGGCGGCGCCCAGCGTGACGGACACCGGTGGCGCGGGGATGGTGACCTGGAGGATCGCGCACCCGTCCGCCTGCACCAGGACGGTGTACGTCCCTGGAGCTAGGACGGAGACGGTCACGCGGCCGCGACGGTCGGCGCGCGCCCAGATGCCGTCCTCGACACGACCGCCCCGGGCGGGCAATATCAAGACGGCATCGGGGACGCTCCCGTCGGCCTCCTTCAGGACCAGTTGGAGCCCTTTGTCGGAGGAGAGAACCAGCTCGACCTCACGCGCCTCGTCCACGCTCACCGTGGCCGCAGCCTCGGCGGCGCTGAACCCGGCAGCCTGGGCGCGCACTCGGGCGTCGCCGGCGGGCAGGTCGTCGAAGAGAAACCGGCCGCCGTCGTCGCTCAGCCCGCCGCGCCGTACCGGAGCATCACCGTTCATGATGAGGCTGATGTCTGCGCCGGCGACGGGCTCGCTCGTTTCGGCCTCGACGACACGTCCAGAGAGGCTCCCGGAACCGACGCGCAGGTCCACGCGCATGTCGCGGCTGACCTCCAGTCGCCGGCTCGCCAGAACTCGTCCCCGTGGCTCGGCAGCGGCCAGCTCGACCTCGCCGGGATCGAGCCCGACCAACCGCCACTCGCCGCGCTCGCTCGTGACCGTCGAGGCACCTGCCTGCCCCCCGCCGGCACTCACCGACACCCGCATGCCCGGCAGCGGCAGGCCGGCGCGGTACACCCCGCCCCAGAGCGTCACGCCGCTCGAGAAGTCGATGTCGACGTGGGCGGGTGGGCCGCCCGCGGTCACTTCCGTGCGCACCGACTTCCGCCGGCGCCCGCCGTCCACCGAGGCCGTGACCTCCGCGAGGCCGGCGCGAACGCCCGCGAGGAGAAAGGTGCCATCGGGCCTCGTGCGGGTCTCGGCGCTGTCTGTGGCAACGGAACACCGCTCGACCTCCGCCGGCGGCAGGCCGACGACGCGCCCTTGGATGGTGCCGGCGAGCTTCAGTGTCACCGTCACCTCGGTGACTCGATCCGCTTCCACCAGCACGGTCTCGCTGCCCGGGGCCCGACCGGGCGCTGCCGCCTGGACGTGGATCCTCCCGGGTGTCACGTCGTCGAAGGTGAAGGCGCCGCCCTCGTCGACCGGCCGCTCGCCGACCGCGAGGCCGCGACCGCTGGCAGTCACCCTCGCCTCGAAAAGCGGTGCACCATCCTCGCCGACCACGCGGCCGCGAACCTGTCCCGGTGGCTGCATACGAAGCACGACGTCGTTGCTGCCCGCTTCCACGACCTCCGTGGCGTAACGGTGGCCGTCGTCGCTGGCCGCGAGTTCCCAGCGGCCCGCGGCGAGCCCATCCACGCGGAAGTTGCCGTCCGGCCCGCTGCGCGCCGGCGCCGGCCGCCCCTCGCGCCGCGGCGGGACCTGGCTGCGCGCGGCGTCTGCCGCCGTCACTTCGGCGCCGCCAACGGGTGCCCCGCCCGCATCGACGACCCGCCCCGTGATGGAGAGGCCCCGATCAAGGAGCACCGTGATGTTTCCCGTGTCGCCGTCGGCCGCGACCGTCACGGGGCGCGCCGCGTTGCGGTATCCCGCCGCGGTCACCTGAAGCTCGAGATCGCCGGGGAGCAAGCCGCCGAGCCGGAATCGGCCGTCGTCGTCGCTGACCGCCCGCGCAGCCTGGCGCGCGCCCCGGGTGCTGGGTCCTTGCGGTCCCGGCCGGTCTTCCGCCCGGAGCGCGACGACACTGGCCGCGACGACGGGCTCGGCGCTCGCCTCGTCGAGCACGCGCCCGGTCATGCTGCGTGCGCGCCGGACGGTGATGTACACGGGAGCGAGCGGTGGCATCGTCACCTTCTGCGGTCCGGGCGACACGAACCCCTCCGCGCGAGCCTCGAGGAGCATCTCGCCGTGCGCCGGCTGGTCGGCGATGGTGAACTGGCCCTGGAGGTCCGAGAGCGCCTGCGGCATGCCGAGAAACCGCTCGTTGGGGCCGATCCTGACCGCCGCGCCGGCGACTGGGGCGCCCGCATCGTCTATTACCTGGCCGCTGACCTCACACCCCGGCTCGAGCACTACCTCGCCGAGGTCCTGTCCGTCCTCGGTAATCTCGATGACGATTGTGCGTGGCACGTACCCAGGCCGTCCCACACGCAGGGTGAATTCGCCCAGTTGCACCGGGCGCAGGCTCACCTTCCCCTTCGCGTCGCTGGTGGCCACCGCCATCGGCTCGCTCGCGTGCCCCGCCTCGGCATCCGGCTGGCCCCCGTCGTGGGCTGCCACGCTGGCGCCGGCAAGCGGATGGCGGTCGGCATCAACGACGACGAGCGACGCGGCAGTACCCGGCCTCAGGGCAAGGACGGCCTCGGTGGTCGTTCCCGCAACCAGGTCGAGCGTGGCTTCGGCATCGGGCCAGCCGTCGCGCCGAGCCGTCAGGAGGTGCCGCCCGGCTGCCAGCCCGTGGAGGGCAAAGCCGCCACTCTTGGAGCTCACGGCCCAGGGCAGTGGGGAAGCTACGGGGCGATCGCCGGACGCAAAGCCGCGAGCGCGCAACATCCGCATGCGCAGTGGAGTTTCCCAGCACCACACCGGTATGCCAGCCAGCGGCGCTCCGCCGCCGTCGACGACCCGGCCTGCCACCGCGGCGGCCGGGGTTAGGACGAGGGCGACCGGCGTGCCCGCGGCGCCAACCTCGGCGGCGGTGCTCTCGATGCCGGGCGCCCACGCCGTGATCGTACCGCCTGCAGGGTGCGAGGGCACTATGGTGCGCCCGCCGGTGGCGAGAATGGGCGCCCGCCCGGAAAGCGCCGCCCAGCTCCAGGACATCTCCAGGGCGACGAGCCGAACTCCCCCCTGCCAGCGCACCTCCAGCTCCGGCACCGGCGCGAGCTCGAGTGTGACCCCCACGGCAGGTGGCGCGCCGAGGCAGCGCCGCCGCGCTTCCAGCCCGGCGTGACGGGCGGCAGCCGCCCACTCCCCACCACCCGCCACCTGCACCGTTGCCGTGCCGTCGGTCCCGGTGAAGACGGCCGTGCCCACAGGGCCTTCCCCCGCCACCAAGGCCCCGGGGACGGGAGCACCACGCTGATCACGCACGCGCACAAGCAACGGCTGCGAGTCGGCGGCGAGGACGACCTCTTGCAGTGCCGGCTGCCGAGGCAAGACTCGGCCCCAGCGGCCCGAGGCCGCCAGCACTTCGAGGGTGGCTGCACCCTCATCGGGAAGCCAGGCCTCGAGCTTGGCCTCGCTTCCGAGTACGGTTGCGGGAATGCACGGCCACCAGTGCAGTGGCGACGAAGTCACGCCCGCGAACGAGAGCGTACCGCTCAGCACCGCTCTGAACGCAGGCTGGCCGCGGTCGGTCGCGCGGACCACGCGACCGCGGCCGCGCGGCAGCCACACCGGCGGGAGTGGGAGCTGCTCGGCGAACACGACGTTGAGGCCGGCCGCCACGTGCTGCGGCGCGCTGACCTCGACGCGAAACGGGAGCGAGGTCTCGTCGAGTTGTAGGTCGAAGGTGCTCCCGGGTGCCACTATTGCCTCGGCCAGCGGCTTCGTCGCAAGCGCCGGACTGGCGATGACCGGTTCGCCAAGCGCCCAGAGGCGTACGGTCACGGCCCGTACGGGGGAGGCGGTGAATACCGTGCCCTGGATCCGGACAGTCGCGCCTGCAAGGGCCGGTGAAGCGAGCAGGAGCACCGGACCTAGGACACTTGCCCAGCTTGCCATCGCGACCTCCGAACTACTTGCATTCGATACTACGAAGTTACGAGCCATCGTGTCTACGGCAATCCTCCCAGGTGAACCAGCGGTCCTTACGAGATTCGCTCGCGTCGAAGGCTGAATCGTCAGATGCGAACCCACCCCGGTCACCTGCCGGCGCGCAAAGCTGGCTGGGATGGGGTGCCCGCAAGCTATAGCGGCAGCTATGCGATTGTTCCGTTGAGCAAGAGTATATTGGCCAGGTCCATTCGCGGCGGGCTGAGTTGCCGCACGGCTCGACTGCGAGCCCATTCTGGAATGTGGGGGCTCCTGACCTCTTGACCAGGATGAGACACATGGCCAGCGAGGATGGCCCCAGACTCTGGCTGCCAGGGGTCCGCCAGCTCATCGCTTTCGAGCAGGACGGGCGCGTGCACGAGAGGCTCAACGTACCGGCTTTCCCAGAATCAAGATCGGGCATCGAAGACTACGTCGTTGGGCCCGGCCGGACGATCTTCGCCTTGTCATCGACTGCAGCCAAGAATGTCAATGCAAAGACCGTGCGACGGTCGTTGAGGCTACTCGCAGCCGGTAGCAATGGGTGGATATCTGTCGAGGGCGCGCCCTCGGAGTTCCCACCCAGCACCAGGCTCTTGGGTGCCGATAGTCTCGGCCTGATTCTGCTGGACATAGCAGCAAGAACTGTGGTGTGGATCCCCATCTCGTGGCCGGCCACGAGTGGTGGTCCGTCGGTCAGCCGTCCTTGACGGTCAACGCCGAATCTTGCGCCCCATTGGCCGAGATTCTGTCCTGCTCCTGATCTATCGCAGCGGGGTCACTAGGCAGGCTCCTGTGAGAATCATGCCGCCTCGCCAACGTGCCGCGGATCGACCAGCTCGTCTCGCAGCTCCCCCTGCTGCTGCGGATCTCGACCAGTGACCCGCAGACGGGCGCGCCACAAATCGTCTACGACGACACGCGCGCGCAAGGCTATGTGGTGATGGAGGCGAGCGCCAACGACCTCTTCGTGAGCTAGTACACGCTCGACGCAAGCCAGGTGGGGACGAGCCACTACGCTAACCCGGGAGCCCTCGCGAGCCTATTCGAGGTGCACCGCTTCCGGGTCAGCAACGGGACGCTGACGCCGCTGCCGTAGACGCAACGAGAGTAACGCGAGCGAGCAGGGGAGGAGGCAGGCTCCTCAGGGAGGAGGCAAGCTCCTCAGGGAGGAGGCAAGCTCCTCAGGGAGGAGGCAAGCTCCTCAGGGAGGAGGCAAGCTCCTCCCCTACTGTTCTTCATTCTTGGGTGTAGGGGGGCAGCTTGCCTGCCCCCGGCGCGGGGGATGGCGGAGCACGAGCACGCGCTCGACGCCGCCGGTGTCGACGATTGGCGCATCGGCCGCGAGACCGGCGCCAGCGACGACGGCGGCGAGCAGCGCGGCGTGGCCAGGGCCGACCTCGAGCAGCGCGTGACCCGCGGGGCCGAGCAGGCGCGGAAGGTCGGCGATCAGGCGGCGCACGAGGTCGGCGCCATCCGGGCCCCCGGCCAGCGCGGCGTGCGGCTCGAAATCGCGGACGTCGCGCGGCAGCGCGGCGATCTCGCGGTCTGGGACGTACGGCAGATTGGCGACGACCAGGTCGAACGCGCCTCCGAGGTGCTTCGCCAGCTCGCCGCACGAGAGCGCGACGCGCGCACCGTAGCGCGCGGCGTTGCGGCGAGCCACCGCGAGCGCGGCGGGCGATTCGTCGGTCGCCGTCACGGTGGCGTCGGCCAGCTCGAGCGCCAGCGTCACGGCCAGGCAGCCGGATCCGGTGCCGACGTCGAGAACTCGCGGTGGCAGCCGCAGGGTCAGCGCGAGGGCGCGCTCGACGAGCAGCTCGGTCTCGGGGCGGGGGATCAGCACGGCGGGGGTGACGAGCATCTCGCGACCCCAGAAAGGGCAGCTCCCAGCGATGTAGTGGGCAGGCTCCCCGGTCAGGCGCCGCCTCAGCCAGCCGGCGAACGCCGCTTCCTGCGCCGGGTCGAGGTCAGCCTCGGGGTGGGCGAGCACCCACGCCTCGGGGCGCTCGAGCAGGCGGGAGAGCAGGAAGCGTGCCTCGCGCCCGGGGTCGGCGAGGGTGGGGTTGCCGGCGAGCGCGGCGCCCGCCTCGGCGAGCGCCCGCGCGACCCTCACGCGCGCCTCCGCGCCGCCCGCACCGCCGCGAGCATCACGAGGGTGGCCGCGGCAACCGCGCCCCCGACGGCCCAGCCGAGCGGCTTGCCGAGGAGCAGCAGCGGAGCCGCCACCGCGACCGCCCCGACGGCCGCGAGCGCCGCCGCGCGGGAGCGCGAGCGCGGCTCGAGCGGCGGCGCCAGCCGGCGCGAGAAGAACGCGACGGCGATCCCCCACAGCAGGCCGACGATCCAACCCGTCAGCGCCAGCTCGGCGACCGCCACGAGGCGATTGGCCCAGGGCGCGGTGTGCGGGAGCAGCGGCGCCGCGGGGATGGGCGCGACGGCGCCGAGCACGGCGCCGACCGCGACCGCGCCGAGCGCGGTGCCGAGCGCGAAGCGGACGTCGGCGAGGAAGCGGCTGAACGCGGCGCGCAGGCGCTCGAAGGCGATGCGGCCCTCCGGCCTATCCGGTCCCGAGCTCCTGCTTGAGCCGTTCGGCCTGGAACTGCGCGATCAGCGGCTCGAGCAGCAGGTCGAGGTTGCCGTCGAGGATCTCCTGCAGGCGGTGCGAGGTGAGGCCGATGCGGTGGTCGGTGACGCGCGACTGCGGGAAGTTGTAGGTGCGGATCTTCTCGGAGCGGTCGCCGGTGCCGACCATCGACTTGCGCTCGGCGGCCATCTGCGCGCGCTGCTCCTCCTGCGCGATCTCGTAGAGGCGCGCCTTGAGGATGCGCATCGCCTTCAGGCGGTTCTGCTGCTGCGAGCGCTCGTCCTGGCACTGCACGACGATGTTCGTTGGCAGGTGGGTAATGCGGATCGCCGAGTACGTCGTGTTGACCGACTGGCCGCCGGGGCCGGAGGAGCAGAAGCGGTCGACCCGCAGGTCCTTCTCCTGCACCTCGATGTCGACCTCCTCGGCCTCGGGCAGCACCGCAACGGTGATCGCCGAGGTGTGGATCCGTCCCTGGTTCTCGGTGACCGGCACGCGCTGCACCCGGTGCACCCCCGACTCGTACTTCAGCCGCGAGAAGGCGCCCTCACCCTCGAGCAGGACGACCGCCTCTTTGATGCCGCCCATCCCGGCCTCCGAGAGGTCGGTGACGGCGATCTTCCAGCGGCGGCCCTCGGCGTAGCGCGTGTACATGCGCAGGATCTCGGCGGCGAACAGCGCCGCCTCCTCGCCGCCGGTACCGGCGCGCACCTCGATCACCACGTTGCGGCGGTCGTTGGGGTCGGCGGGGAGCAGCAGCAGCTTGAGCTGCTCCTCCTTGGCCGCGAGCGCCGCGTCGAGCGAGTGCAGCTCCTCTTCCGCCAGCGCGCGCAGCTCCGCGTCGTGGTCGCCGTCGAGCACCTCGCGGGCGCCGTCGTGCTCCTCGCGCAGCCGCCGGTACTCCCGGTAGGCGGTCACCACCGGTTCGAGGTCGGCGAGCTTGCGCGTGATCTCGAGCAGGCGCTTGCGGTTGGTCATTACCTCGGGCAGCGCCTGCTCGTCGCGCAGCTCGGCGAAGCGGCGCGCCACGTCTTCCAGTCGAGTGAGCATCCCGTTCACGGCGTGAGCTTAGCCTTTCCTGGTGCGTTGACCAACATGGGCGGACAAAGCGAAAGCGCCGGGAAGGTCGTTCCCGGCGCTC
>Ga0315287_10001679_pt1 | contig 20660 bp, 19 predicted proteins | sample YL17G11_0_MG_FD_205037 | JGI IMG/M metagenome (GOLD analysis project Ga0315287, IMG submission 205037) | Sediment microbial communities from Yellowstone Lake, YNP, Wyoming, USA - YL17G11_0 | ecosystem: Environmental > Aquatic > Freshwater > Lake > Sediment | place: USA: Wyoming | collected...
CGCGCCCGCTTCGAGCGCGAGGCGCAGGCCGTCGCCGGCCTCTCGCATCCCAACGTCCTCGGCATCTACGGCCTCGGCGAACTGGGCGACGGCACGCCCTACTTCGTGATGCAGTACGTCGCGGGGAAGAGCCTCGCGGCGCGGCTCGAGGAAGAAGGGCCGCTCGACCCCGACGAAGCGCGGCGGATCACCGGAGAGGTCGCGGGCGCCCTCGCGGCGGCGCACGCCAAGGGCATCATCCACCGCGACATCAAGCCGGCCAACATCCTTTACGACGAGGAGGCGGGCCGGGCGCTGGTCTCCGACTTCGGCATCGCGGCGGTGCGCGCCGAGCACGCGGAGGACGGCGCGGCCTCGACGAAGCTGACGGGCACGGGGATGATGGTGGGTACGCCGCAGTACATGAGCCCCGAGCAGATGCTGGCCGAGCCGGTGACGGAGAAGACGGACGTCTACGCGCTGGGGCTGTTCGGCTACGAGCTGGTGGCGGGACACAGACCCTTCAACGCGGCGACACCGCAGGAGCTGATCGCGGCGCACCTGCGGGACGTGCCGCAGCCGCTCGCCAACCTGCGCAAAGACGTGGACCCGGAGTTCGCGGGGCTGGTGGCGGCGTGCCTGCAGAAGGAGGCTCACAAGCGGCCGACGGCGGCGGACGTGGCAAAGCGACTCTCGCCCGGCGGCGGCGTGTTGCTCGAATGGCCACCCCCGGGGCTCGACGAGCTGCACGGCGCGCTGCGCCGGTTCAGCGCGCGGCTGTGGCTGGCAACGTCGCTGCTCCTCGTGGCCACGATCGGGTTCTTCTCGAAGAGCCTGCCGCGCTTGAGCGAGCAAGCGGGCATCAGCGCTGGGCAAGCTCTCGGACTCGTTGCCGTCGCGGGCACCGTGGCGCTCCTCTCGGCGGTGAGTCGGATCGCCCGCGGCCTCAAGACGGGCGCCCGGTCCGTGCGGCTCGGCTACACCTGGCTCACCGTGCTCGAGACGCTGGCGGACACGCGGCGGGATAGCGGAGCGCTCATCGCCGGCGCCCGCGAGTACGCGACGGTCGCGCCATCGGTGCGCAGCGCTCTGCGCCGCGGGCGCGTGCTGCGGGAGGCTCTCATCTTCGCCGGCGGTCTCCTGCCGCTCCTGCTGCTGCCGCTCGTGCTGCGCGCCGGGACCGCGCGGGCGCTCCCGGCGGGCGCAGCCCCGTGGATCCTCGTCGTGCCCGCGCTGCTCCTGCTCCTCGCCGCGGGCTCCTTGGAGTATCTCGAGCGGCGCGCGGTGGCGGACGTTCGCCGCGCGGTTCGTGAGCGACGCCGGGGGGGCGATGACGCGGCACGCTTGGTCGAGCCCTGGTACGTGTCCTTCGAGGCCACCCGCAGCGGTCAGGGGATGGGGCGGGGTCGGCGCGGAGGTGCGCGACTGGGCCGCGGGGGCGGGCTGCTCGTCGCGGCCGTCGCGCTCCTCGTCGCGTTCGCCGCCATCCCGGCGTGGCTGCTCGGCGCGTTCGGCCCCGGGCTGCTCACCACGTATTGGTGGGGGATGGGACGCCCCGATCCCATCGTCACTGAGTCGCGGGCGCTCGGGCTGCCGACGGACAGCACCGTCACTCCGCTGGACGCCGGGCGGGCGCTGTACCTGCTGGCAACACCACCGGTCGCTGGTCCTCGCAACGGCCCTCGGTTGCCTGACGGCCTCCGCCTTCCGCCGTCTCTGCCGGGGCAGCCGCTGCCGCCTCCTCTGACACCGCTCCCTCGCGGCTGGCCCGGCATACCGCTCAATCCCCGCGCCGAGTGGGGCGATGTCCCGGACACCGCATTCGTCCTCGAGCAGGCCCTCCGCGGCTTCACCCCCGCGCAGATGGCGTGGCTGCGCGCGTTCGACGCGCACCCCGTGTGGGCGGCCTTTCACACGGTCGCGACCGCCCGCGCTGTCGATTACTACGGGGCACGCTTCCGCCTCCCGCTGCCCGAGCGCATCGACGCCTCGGCAATCCTGCGGGGCGTTGGGCCATTTGAATGGGGTCACGGCCTCAGCGACCTGAGCCGACTCGCGTGGTACAACACGTCGCGGGCCGCCCTGCGGCTGGCAGAGCGGAAGCCCGAGGAGGCGGAGCGGATCCTGCGAGAGACGGTGTCGGTGGGGCTGCGCATCGTCTACGAGGACCCGAGCGTCGCCGCCGCCGTGGTCCGCGAAGGGCGTCGCGCGCTCGACCAACTGGCCCGGTTGACGGGACGGACCGCGCCCGGCCTGGGCCGCGTGCACGACTCCCAATCCGCCGCGCCGACGGGCATCGGCCCGGACAGCGCCCCGGATCTCGGTGCCCGACGGCCGAGAGCCGATATCCTGGCGTCCGCCACGGATACGCTGCGCTCGCGGGCCGGCCGCTACCGTGCGCTCTGGGTTCTCTCCACGCTCCCGTGCCTCAACGCCCGGGAGATGATCTTCGGCCCCGACCCGGACATCCTCGCCGCCTTCGACGAAGCGCGGCGCAGCCTGGCCCGCTTCCCTTCGGATTCGGCGCGCATCGACGCGCTCGAGCGCATCGCGACCGGCGAGCGCCCCGGATGGACCCCCGAGGCGCTCGCGATCTTCCTGCAGGAGCGCGAACGTCCGCTGCCGTTGAGAGCGCTTCGCTGGATGGGACACGCATCTGCGTTGGTCCTGGGCGCCCCCCGGTTCGCTCTGTGCTTCGACCAGATTCTGGTGGTGTTCTGACCGCTCGCCGCTCCGGTCGTGGCGAGGAGGCGCGACCCCTGCGCGCGCAGCCGACCAGGCGCAAGGAGCGGGGGTACGCCACGCGAGGAGCGCGCGCGGGACCCACGCAGTGGGCACAGCGCGCCCGAGCGCGGCGTGCCCCCGCGACGCTGCGCCCGCGTGGCAAAGGAGCGCGGCGCGCCCCCGCGACGCTGCGCCCGCGAACCTGCGCCCGCGTGGCAGACGAGCGCGGCGTGCCCCCGCGACGCTGCGCCCGCTGGTCCCCTGACGCGCGAAAGGCCGCGACGCGATGCCGCGGCCCGTCAGGTCGAACCTCCTTCGTACCGGTCCGAGTATCCGGGCGGGGCGTCGGCGCGTCAAGGACGTGGCGGGCAGGTGGAGGGGTGAATGGGGGACGGCTGGCGATGCGTGGCCGCCCTGGCTAGCCTTACGCCGCAACCCGACAACAATCCAAACCCGCGATCCGTTCCCCTCCCCGGGGAGAGGCATGCGCCATGGCCACTCGGAAGAAGAGCGGCGCGAAGCAGAAGCCCGCGGCGAAAACCTCTGGCAAGACGCGCGCAGCCAAGCTCGCCAAACCCGCTGTCCCCAAGCGGAAAGAGCCTTCGGCCCTCCACCTGCGCACCTTCACCCCGGGCCTTACGGTCAACGACATCGCGCGCAGCGTCGCGTGGTACCGCGACGTCCTCGGCTTCATCGTCGCCGACGAGTGGCGCGATAAGGGCGTGCTTCGCGGCGCCGAGCTGAAGGCCGGCACGGTAACGCTCTTCCTCGGGCAAGACGATTGGAAGAAGGGCACGAGCCGCTCCAAGGGCGCTGGGTTCCGCCTCTACTGCACCACCGCGCAGGACGTGGACCGCCTCGCCGCCCTGGTCAAGTCGCGCGGCGGCGTCCTCGCGCACGAACCCCAGACCCAGCCGTGGGGAGAACGCGACTTCGGCCTCGTAGATCCCGACGGCTTCAACATCACCATCACGGGCGGCTGAGCGCCCGAGAGAGCGATTCACCGTGGCCAAGGACGTCGTCCCCCAGACCTATGCCAACCACGCCCGCTATGTCGTGGGTTACCACGCCGTGGCGTTGTTCCTCTTGTTCGTCAACCTGTGCTGGAGCGTCCTCCAGGTCTTCCGGTACTTCTCGATGAGTACGGTGGTGGCGGCGCTCCTCGCCGTCGCGCTCGTGCTCCTCTTCCTCTATGCCCGCACCTTCCCGATGACAGTCCAGGACCGCGTCATTCGCCTCGAGATGCGGCTCCGGATGGAGAAGCTGCTGCCTGCCGACGTCTTCACGCGGTTCGGGGAGTTCACCGTGGGTCAGCTGGTGGCGTTGCGGTTCGCGAGCGACGCGGAGCTGCCCGCGCTCGCCCGGAAGGTCCTCGACGAGAAGATCGCCTCACGCACCGAGATCAAGAAGCTGATCAAGGACTGGCAGCCGGACTACCTGCGGGTGTAGCGGGTGAGCGCCGGCGCGGCGCGAGCGAGCCGGGTACGCCGCGCGACGGCGGGCGCCGTGCGCGCCGTCCGACCGCTGGAGCGCGCCATGCCCGGCCCGCGAGCGCCCCTACCGCCGCGTCGCCGGCCGCGTCGCCGGCCGCACCGCGGGTCTCCTGCGCGGCGCCCCTGACAGGAGGTACTCCCGGTCGCGCGCCGCGCGGATCCACTGGTAGGGGTTCACAGCGACCATCACGCCGTCTATGCCGCACGCCCTCCCCGGCTCCTTGTACGCCATATGCAGGTGCCTGCCACGTCCCGGCTCCACCGCGTTGCCGGTGTGCCCGACGCGCCCTAGCGACGCGCCCGCCGGGACCACGTCGCCCTCCCGTACCAGGAGCCCATCCTGCATGTGCGAGAAGAGGAAGTAGCCGCCGGACTCCACGTCGAAGAGCATGACGGCGTTGCCGGCACGCCGCGACAGCCCGTCGCCCTCGTAGTGGAAGCCGCGTCCGCGCCGTTCCCAGCCGCCCTTCCACCCATCGCCCGCCGCCACCACCACGCCCGCCACCGGAGCGCGGATCTCCACGCCCTCGCGCAGGACGAAGATGTCGAGCGCCTCGTGCGGGCCGTCAACGCGCGGATTGCGGAAGTTGTTGAGCAGCCGGCCGCGCTGGGCCAGCGGGAAGCGCCAGGCGGTCTTCGGCGTGGCGCGGATGGTGTCCCCGGCGCGGGCGGCGAAGAGCGCGCGCCACAGCGCTTCGAGCGCCCGCAGGCGCACCACGCCCGAGTCGATCTCCTCGGTCGTCTTGGGGACGTAGCGCTCTTCCGTCCCGTAGGGCCAGCGCGCCTCGTCGCAGTCGGTGAACAGGCGCATCACGTCGCCCCGCGGCGGGAACACCGTGTCGGGGGCCTGCGGCGCCTGCGCGAGCGCCACCGCGATCAGAAGGACGGGAAGCAGCACGACCAATCCTAGCAGCGCCCCCGCACCGCACAAAGGGGCGCGCTCCTTGTGAGAGCGGCCCTCGAGACCCAGCTTTCGGGCCGCACTCCCATGGCTGCCGTCCTGCCGGCGAGAGGGGCGAAGCGCACGACGTGAAGGGACTCTCCACATCGCCGACCACATGGTGAGGCTGCCGTTCGGCTGGCCGCTCGAGGTGTCGCTCGGGATCTTCCAGGCGGCGGTCACCTTCGCCATCAGCGGCCTCTTCCTCGTCCTCGCCGTCACCTACCGGAAGCGCTACTTCGGCATCTGGGCCGCGGCGTGGGGCCTGTACGGCACGCGCCTGTGCGCCATCGCGACGTTCATCGTCTCCCGCGATGACCGCTGGCTCTTCGTCCACCAGGTGGCGACGGGCTGGACATCGCTGCTGCTGCTGTGGGCGGCGGTGGTGTTCGCGTGGCAGCCGCGCTGGCGGCGCGCGTACCTCGCGATCGTCGCGCTGCCCGTCATCTGGGCGTGGATCGCCATCTACCGGGTCCGCGACTTCCTCTTCGCGGCGGTGCCGAGCATCATCTTCCTCGGCCTCGTCACCCTCGCCACGGGTGTCGTGTTCGCGGTGTACGGCCACCGCTCGCGCTCGCGCTCGGCCGCCGTCGTCTCCGGGGCGTTCATCCTCTGGGGCCTGCACCATTTCGACTACACCATCCTGCGCGCGAACGGCGCGTGGGTCCCCTACGGGTACTATCTCGACATTCTCTTCGTGCTGGCGGTCGCGGGCGGGATGCTGATGCTGGTCATCGAGGACCAGCACCGCGGCATCTCGGCCCTCGCCGCGCTGGCCGGCGACCTGCAGCGCAGCCTCCGGCCCGCGGACGTCCTGCACGCCGTGCTGGAGCGCCCGCTGGCTCTGCCCGCCGTGGTGGGCTGCGCGCTCTTCCGCCCCGACACGCCCGGCGGCGAGCCCGTGTTCCGCGGCGGCTCCGGCGTCTGCGCGGGCGAGAACGTGTCGCTCGATGCGGTGCGGCGGAACTGCCCGCACGCCCTCTTCCTGCCCATCTCCATCGGCGAGCAGCCGGCCGGCACGTTTGTCCTCGTGAGCCGGATCCGCGATCCGTTCGCGGCGCTCGAAGACGACTTCCACGTCACCCTCGGCCAGCAGATCGGCGCCGCACTCCAGCACAGTGAGCTGTACCTCGCGCTCGAGCAGCGGGGCGCCGAGCTGGGGCGCGCCTCCGTGTCCCTCCTCCGCGCCGAAGAGGCCGAGCGGCGGCGCATCGCCCGGGAGCTGCACGACGAGACGGGACAGGTGCTGACGGCCATCCGGCTGGAACTCGGGCTCCTCGCCCGGCAGGTCGAGGGGAACATGCCGGCGCGCGAGGCGCTGGAGAGGGCGCTGAGCCTCACCGGCCGGGCGCTCGAGACGATCCGCGCCACGGTACGGGGATTGCGTCCCGCGGTACTGGACGACCTCGGCCTCGTGCCCGCCGTCGAATCGCTGGCGGAGGAGTTCTCGGGCCGGACGGGGATCGCCGTGGACTGCGACGTGCGGCCGAACGGCGACCTGCCCCCCGAGGTGGAGGTGGCGCTGTATCGTATCTTTCAGGAGGCGCTGACGAACGTGGCCCGGCACGCCGAAGCCAAGCACGTGCGGGCCTCGCTGCGGCGCGACGAGCGCGAAGTCGCGCTGGTGGTGGAGGACGATGGCCGCGGGTTCGACCCGTCGAAGGTCGCCAAGGCGGGCGATGCCCGCGCCGGCCTCGCCGGGATGCGCGAGCGCCTGCTCGGACTCGGCGGGCGGCTCGACGTGAAGTCCGCGCCGGGCCAGGGCGTGCGCCTCGAGGCGCGGCTGCCACTGGAGGTTGCGAATGACGACTGACACCCAGGGATCGGCCACGGCGAACCCGTCCCCCATCCGCGTCCTGCTCGCCGACGATCACACGCTGATGCGCGAGGGCGTGCGTCGCATCCTGAGCGCGGACGGAGGCATCGAGGTCGTGGCCGAGGTCGGTGACGGCCAGGCGGCGGTCTCCGAGACGCTGGCACGGCGGCCCGACGTAGCGGTCCTCGACATCACGATGCCGGGCGGCGGCGGCCTCGAGGCGGCGCGCCAGATCCGCCGGCAGGCTCCCGAAGTGCGCATCCTCATCCTCTCGATGCACCTCCAGCCCGAGTACCTGCTGGAGAGCGTCCGCGCGGGCGCCCACGGCTACCTCGTGAAGGACGCCGCGGCGAGCGAGCTGGTGGAGGCCGTCCGCGCCGTCTGCGCGGGGGACTCGTACTACAGCGCCGCGGTCTCGGCGCAGATGACCGACCTCCTGCGCCGCAAGCTGGAGGGGGAGGAAGTCACCAACGCCCTCGAGCGGCTCAGCCCGCGCGAGCGCGAGGTCCTGAGCTACATCGCCGAGGGGTCGAGCAACAGAGAGACCGCGGCGGCGCTGGGCATCAGCGTGCGCACGGTGGAGACGCACCGCGACAGCCTGATGAAGAAGCTCGGCATCCACTCCGTGGCGGGACTCACGCGGATCGCGCTGCGGTGCGGGCTGGTGAGCGACTAGGAGTAGGCGTACCGGCGTACCAGCGTACCGGCGTACCAGCGTACCGGCGTACCGGCGTACCGGCGTACCGACGCCGTTTCACGTTCCGGCGTCCCCGGTGTTATACAGGACCGATGAGCGCGCGCCGCCCCGCCACCGAGGACCGCATCGCCCTGCTGCTTGCCAAGCACGGTGCCGAGCTGGCGCGGCACATCCGGCGCATCGCCCGCGACGACCACGCCACCGAAGACCTCCTGCAGGACACCCTCCTCCGCACGCACGGCGCGCTCGGCCTGCTGCGGCAGGGCTCGAACGTGCGGGCGTGGCTCTACCGGATCGCCACGAACGCGGCACTGAACCACGTTCGCGGCCGCGCCCGCGAGCTGGCGGCGCTGCGGCGGTACTCGCGGGAGGCGGACGGTGCGACATCCGCGGCCGACCGGATGGCGACTGACGGCGATGTGCGCGCCGCCCTGTGGGCGCGAGTGGCGACGTTGCCCGAGCGCCAGCGAGTGGCGCTCACCCTGCGCGTCGCCGACGAGCTGGACTATGCCGAAATCGCGCGCCGGATGGGCGGGACCGAAGCCGCCGCGCGCGCCAATGTGCACCAGGCCACGAACCGACTGAAGCGAGAACTCCGATGACCACTTCCAGCCGGCGCGTGCGCCCGAGCGGCGCTCGCGCGGAGGACCGTGCCGTGGAGCGCATCGTGCGCCGCACCTTCGGGACGCTGACGGGCCGGAGCGGCGAGCCGCTCCTCTACGCCGTCATGGACGACACGCCGGTCGGCGTGCTCGGCCTCGCCCTCGGCGCGGCGGGCCTGCGGCGACTCACCTTCGTGAAGGACGAGGACGACTTCCTCGCGCGGCTGCTGGCGGAACTTCCCGATACGCCGGTGCTGAGGTCGGCCAAGCTCGACACCGTACGCCGCGCACTCGACCGCTACTTCGCGGGCCGCGGCTTCACGTTCCGGACGCCGGTGGATCTCTCGGAGGTGACGCCCTTCCAGCGGCGCGTGCTGCACGCGACGGCGCAGGTGCCGGCCGGGAAGGTCTCCACGTACACCGCCGTGGCCACGAAAGCGGGGCGGCCGCACGCCGCCCGCGCGGCCGGCAACGCCCTGCACCGCAACCCCGTGGCCATCATCGTGCCCTGCCACCGCGTGCTGCGCGGTGACGGATCGTTGGGCGGGTATGGGGGGGGACTGAAGGTAAAGGAGTGGCTGCTCAGACTCGAGGGAGCGATTCGGTAGACCTGCGTGAGGGGGTGAGAGGTGAGAGGTGAGAGGAGACGCGGCGCCGCTCCGCCGGTCCCCGCGAGCGCGAGGAGCGGGGGTGCTGCGGGCGACGGCGGGCGCCGTGCGTGCCGTCCGACCGCCGGAGCCCGCGGCACTCCCGCGACGACGGGCCCGCGGCACTCCCGCGACGCAGCTCCCGCGCGCCCCAACGCCCGAGCGTGCCGTGCCCCCGCGACGCAGCACCCGCGCGCACCCGACGGGCGAGCGCCGCCGTCTCTGCGCCGTGCCGCCCATCAGCTGGTGGAAGGCGCGGACGCTTGACACGGTCCGCCGCTCACCGTCTTGTAGTGTGCGTATGCCGGACTTACCCAGCATCAAGATCTACCCCCCGGGCCTCTACGTCGAGCTGGACGGCGACGCCCTCTACCTCGGCCGCGACTGCCACCTCGCGTCGCTCATCCCCTGCCTGATGAACAAGGTGGTGAGCAACCGGCACTGCGTCATCCGGCGCGAGGGCCCCCGCTGGATGCTGGAGGACCTGGGCAGCACCAACGGGACGTGGATCCGCGGCGCCCGGCTCGCGGGCAAGACGCTGCTTCACACCAACGACGAGTTCCACCTGGGGCAGAAAGGCCCCCTTATCGTCTGCCTCATCGGCTTCGGCGGCACGGGGCCCGACCGCACGATTCCGGAGGACGAGTTCCCCGCGGACGCCTCGACGGCGAAGACGATCCTCGAGAGCCCCCACGAAGCGAAGACCGAGCTGCTCCGCCACGACGCGGCGCCCGCCGCCCCCGCGGCGCCCAGGTCAGCCGCGCCCCGTCTGTCCGACGGCTCCGCTTTGCATCCGTTCCGGATCGGCAAGGAGCCCACCGTGAAGCTCGTGCACCAGGGCACCGGCGAGGCCCTTACGGCGACCGGCTACACCATCGTCGTGGGCCGGGATCCCGCCGCGGCGCAGATCGTCATCCGGGCCGAGGAGGAGAAGCACGTCTCCGGCCGCCACGCCGAGATCCAGTTCCGCGCCGACGGCACGGTCGTGGTGCGGGACCTCGAGAGCCGCAACGGGACGTGGGTCAACGACAAGCGGCTCAAGGGCGAGATGCCGCTCAAGGTGGGAGACCGCCTGTTGCTGGGGAACGCGCCGACGGTGCTGGTCGTCGCGGAACTCGACGCGTAGGGCCTACCACCGGCCGAGGAAGACGACGGCCATCCCGCCGCGGCCTAGTTCGCGCTCGATGATGTACTCGGTGCCGAGTTCGGGGTGGCACACTTGAAGCAGTTCATCGGGCCGTCGGGCTCCTACGCCATGTCTCCGCTCTTCGCGCTCTCCACGAAGGCCAGGAGATCCTCGTAACTGTACTTGCTGTCGAGGAGTTCCACCGGCCGGTAGCCCCGGAGCAGCGGCTGCGGGGTGAGCAGGAAGTCGGGCAGCGCCTCGGGCGGCACCGCGTCGCCGACGCGGCGCACGACTTCCGCCAGCCGCTCGAGCCGGTCGCGCGTCTTGGCGTTCGGCCTGGAGATGCTGCGCTCCCAGCGCGAAACGGAGGCCCATGACGCGCCGACGAGTCGCGCGAGATCCTCCTGGGACAGCTTGGCCCTGGTCCGCAGCCGTTTGACCGAGAGCGGTGTCACCTCAGCACCTCGCTATTCCGGCAGTGCGTCGCGAACGGGCGTGACCTTCCGCACTCGCACGCTCGATCCGGACCGAAGGCCGTCCAGGAAGACCACGAGTTGGCGCCCGTGCGGGCTGTCCGCCCGTGAGTACGTCCAGGCGGCCTCGAAGCCATCCGCGCGCGGCCGTTCGGCCAGCCGTTGGCAGGGCCGGTGATCCACGCCCGTCAGCACACGCTCATCCACATCGTAGTGCGCCTGCGTCTTGGGGTCGGTCAAGTCAGCGACGCCGGCCAGCTTCACCTTCAGCTCCGCCATCCAATAGCTCTTCGGGTCCGCGGCCCAGCGCTCCGTGACCTCTTTCCACGCCGTGGCGGGGTCCGCCGCCAGATAGGTGACGGTTCCCGAACCCGCACTCGCGTGGAACCGACCGGCGGGGCTCCGGGACAGCGGCGGATGGTCCGGGAGTTCGCCGTGGAACACCTGCAATCGTACTTGACTAGCACCCGCCGGGAAGCGGGTCAAGGACTGAAGTCACAATGATTTGCGACTATTCTAGTCGGCTATCGCGAGAAGTGCCTGCACCCCGCTGGCGGTGGAGCCCTCCGAACAGGTAGCTGACGCTCACGCGCCCACCCTGGAAGTCCTCGCCTTCTCTGCCGTGGTCCAGCCGCTCGAAGTGGTACGCGAGAGCGACCTGGATCGGACGGCGCGCGGAGCGCCACGTCACCTGGGCGACGGTTCTGAGGGCGCCCGTGATCGCCGCGGATCCCACCGTGCGGCGGGAGACGAAGTGAGTGTACCCGACCTCCGCCTGGAGGTCCGGCCGTCCGAGCGTTGCCAGCAGCGCGGCTGACGGCCCCGACAGGCGCCACGTCGCCGCGCCCGCCGCGGTGTCGCTCACCGACAGCGCGAGGTGCCGCGCGTGAGCTTCGTAGCCCAGGGCGAGCCACCCGAAGAGGCGCACGCGGGCGCCGAGTTCCGTGTCGCGTACCGCGCGCTCCGTCTTCACGCTGCCCGCGGTCCCGGCGTACGTCGTGCCGCCGAGGGTGCCGGACACGTACTCCGCGACGAGACTCAATCGGCCGTACGAGAAGCGGCCCGCCACCCCGAGCATCGTTCCATCGAGGAGGTCCCGCCTGGCGTCGCCGAGCGGCGGCACTTCGCGGGCCACGTGGTTCTGCACCCAGTACGACGTCACCCCGACGCCGCCTTCCTGAGCGCGAGCGGGGGCGCTCAGCGCGGCGAGCCCCGCGGCGAGCCCCAGCGTCATCGCGGCCAGCCGAGCGGGCCTCACGGCGCGCGCTCCTCCGCGCGGATGCGGACAGGCGCGGCCTCACGCGCCCGTGCGTTGGCGTCGCGGAGGAGGACGCGGTCTCTGGCATCCTGATCCCGCAGCGCCCGGTTGGTAGTGATGTTCTCGGCCAGCGGCTGGGGGCCCTCGCTCGTCACGAACCCGAAGATGCCCGCCGCGAGCGCGACGCCCGCGACGCCGAGCCGCCAGCCGTTGCCGCCGGCCGACAGCCGCAGGTTCGGACGGCTCAGCAGCTCCGGCAGGAGAGTGGCGGCCACTCCCGTGACGATTCCGCTCAGCATCGGCAACGGGTCGCCCATGCGCACGATCGCCCTCTCCGGCAGGAAAGCCGACGTGTCGAGCGGCGGGGGCTCCGCGATCGTGTCCGCCGGCGTGCGAGAGACGAGGAGGACCCACTCCAGCGCTGTCGTGGCGCCGCCCGCATCGTCCACGACGGCGACACGCAGGAGGTAACTCCCCGAGGGCACGAGGGATCTTTCGATCTCCCGAGCGGTCCACCACACCGTCGCCGAGACGCCCGCCGGGAGCGTCTGCGACAGGACCGGGCGCGCTCCGGCGTCGGACGCGAAGATCGCCACGGTGACCCGGGCGCCGCGAGTACCGTGATGGCGTGGAGCGCGGAACGGGTCACGGCCCCGTGCCCACTCGGACGAGAACCGCGTCGGTGAGTGCCCCGAGCGTGGCGACCATCCACGTCGTCCCCGGCGCCACGCCGGTCACCAGCCCTGTGACGCTGTCCACCGTCGCCACGTCTGCGTCGAGCGATTGCCAGCGCACCAGGTCCGCCACGTGCTCGACGAGCCGTCCGCGGGCGTCGCGCGGGGCAGCCGCGAGGACCGCGGTGGCTCCGGGGCCGGACAGGGTGACGGGTGCCGGTATCCCGATGTGCTGCGGCCGCTGCGCCACGACGACCTGGCACTCGGCGACGCCGGAGTCCACCACGGCCCGCATCGTGGCCGCCCCGTTCGCTTCCGCGCGCACCACGCCCCACCGGCTCGCGAAGCCGCTGTCGAGCACGGCGACGACCCCCTGATTCGTCAGCGCGCGCCAGATCGCGGCGGCGTAGAGGCCGGGAAGCGGGCCGTTTCTGCGGGTGCGCGGCTCGGCGGAGAGGAAGAGCGTGTCGCCGAGGCTCCGCATCGTGTCCGCGCAGAGCGGCTCCACGGCGAGGCGCGCGTAGAACGTGTACAGCAGCACGTCCCGGCGCACCGTCTCGGGCGCGCCGAGCAGGCTCACCGGCGTCGCAGAGAGGGGGGTCAGGCCGCGCCGAACGGCCCGCACCGTGCCGTCCGGCTCCACCTGGATGAATTCGTAGGCGCGGTCCGACGTGAGTCTGATACCGCACGGCACGGGCGACCCGTCCACGGTGAGAGCACAGCGGAACGGCGCGGGCACCATGTCGCCGACCGCCACCCACGCCGTCTCGGGAAGGACCTGGAAAGAGAATGCCGGGGTCCGCGGCGTGCCGAGGTAGTCAGGCACACACTGCGCGAGGAGTACGACGAAGAACGCGGGAACGGATGCGATGAATGCGCGCCGGATGTGTCTCACAGGCGAGCCCTCGGCGGCCCGATGTCTCCCCCGGGCCGCGCGTCTCCTCTCACCTCTTACCTCTCACCTCTCACCCTCTCACATCAGTACATCCCCAAGTACCTCTCGATCTCCCACTCGCTCACCTGGCTGATGTACTCACCCCACTCCGCCCTCTTGGCCTCGATGAAGCGGCCGGCGATGTGCTCGCCGAGCGCGCCCATGATGACCGCGTCCTTCTCCAGGACGTCGAGCGCCTCGTGCAGGTCGCGCGGCAGGTCGTCGATCTTGTGGTGCCGCCGCTCGCGCACCGTCATCGTGAAGATGTTCTTGTGCACCGGGTCCGGCGGCACGAGCTTGCGCTCGACGCCGTCGAGGCCCGCGGCCAGCTGCACCGCCAGGGCGAGGTAGGGGTTGGCCGCGGGATCCGGCATCCGGAGCTCGCAGCGCGTGCCGGTGCCGCGGCGGTCCGGGATGCGGATCATCGGCGAGCGGTTGCGCATCGACCACGCCACGTTCACCGGCGCCTCGTAGCCCGGCACCAGCCGCTTGAAGCTGTTGACCAGCGGGTTCGTCACCGCGCAGAGGCCGCGCGCGTGCTGGATGAGCCCCGCGATGTAGCTGAGCGCGACCTTCGAGAGCTCCCACCGCCCTTTGGGGTCGTAGAAGGCGTTCCGCTCGCCCTTGAAGAGCGACTGGTGGGTGTGCATCCCCGAGCCGTTCTGGCCGAAGATCGGCTTCGGCATGAAGCTCGCCACCAGGTCGTAGCGCTCCGCCGCGCTCCGCACCACCAGCTTGAAGGTCGTGAGATCGTCGGCCGTCTTGAGGGCATCGGCGTACCTGAAGTCCACCTCGTGCTGGCCGGGCGCCACCTCGTGGTGCGCCGCCTCGACCTCGAAGCCCATCTCCTCGAGGTCCGCCACCATCAGCCGCCGCGCCCGCTCGCCGCGGTCCACCGGGCCCAGGTCGAAGTAGCCGGCCGCGTCGTGGGTGATCGTGGTGGGGTTGCCCTCGGCGTCCTTGTGGAAGAGGAAGAACTCCGCCTCCACGCCGGCCATCAACTCGTAGCCCAGCTTCTTGGCCCGGGCGATCTGTCGCTTCAGCGCCGAGCGCGGGCAGCCGGCGAAGGGAGTGTCGTCGGAGTTCCGGATGTCGCAGATGATGCGCGCCACCAGGCCGTCCTCGGCGCCCCAGGGGAAGACCCTGAAGGTGTCGAGGTCCGGTGCGAGGAGCATGTCCGACTCCTCGATGCGCACGAATCCCTCGATGGACGACCCGTCGAACATGATCTGGCCGTCGAGCGCCTTCTCGAACTGGCTGCGCGGGATCTCGACGTTCTTGTTGACGCCCATGATGTCCGTGAACTGGAGGCGCAGGAACCGCACGTCCAGCCGCTCGCACATCTTGAGGATCGCGCGCTTGGTGAGGCCCTTGGCGTGCAGCATCTCCCGGTACGCCGCGTCCGCCATCATCGGCAGCGTCTTGCGCGCGGGATAGAGCGTGGTAGCCGGGGTGGCGGCCCGCGACGCGCCCTGGCGCTTCGCGGCCTTCGAGGTCATGCCTGAACTCATCTGGGGAGGTCCGGTATGGGTTGCGGGAACGTAGCGGCGGTCGTGCAAACTGTCAAGCGTTTCGATGACAAAGCGCAGGAAGCGCCCTCGAAATCGGCGGCAATCAGCAAATTCTGTGCGGGTCTAAGTCGAAAGCGATTCGAGCAGGCTCCACAGCTCGAGGGAGGAGAAGCCGAGGAAGCGCTCCCGCACGTCGTGGTCGGTGCGCTCGAGGAAGATCCACGCGGTGGCCCGGCGGCGGTCGGCCTGCACGAAGTGGATCCGGCCGCGCACGGCGCTGAGCTCCGGGGACAGCGCGGTCTCGAGGTGGACGTCCCAGCGCACGTGGCCGCGCGCCAGCTCGCCCATCATCTGGGCGCCGGGGATCCCCGCGCCCTGCGGCGAGGACTCAGTCATCCGCGCTCTCGCCGTCGGGGCCGCTGGTGCGCTCCCTCGCCTCCACGAAGCCGCGCAGGCTCGCGCCGATCACCTCGTCGAGGTTCTGGTCTATGGCCAGCATCACCTCGAACGCCTCGCCGCGGTTCCAGTCCAGCTCGCGCCGCAGGAACCGCCAGATCGTCTGCCGCAGGTGGCGGAACTCGCGGTACAGGTCGGACGCGTCGTACTGCGCGAGGCCGCGCAACTTGCCGAAGCGCAGCCCGCGGCGGCGGCGAGAGAGAGACGCCTCCGGCGAACCGCCCTCCTCGCCTTCCTTCAGGGATCGCGCGAGGTCCGCGAGGAGGGCCGGGATCTGGTTGGTGAGCAGGAGATCGGGCAGGCGGTCGTCACCGGAGATCGCCGCGTCGGCGCGCACCGCGTCGCGCCAGCTCAGCGCGATCTCGTTCGCGTGGGCCCCGATCGCCTCGCCCGCCTGACGGTGGGCCTGAGACACGAGCGACATAGTGGGCTAAACCTAGGCCGCGTGCCGGGCGCCCGCCAGCGGCGGCGTCACCGCCCGCGGCGCGCTAGCCCGCCGGCCCAGCGGCGGCGCCTCAGGGCAACCGGGTCAGCGTGTAGCTCCCGCCGATTCGACCATCGGGCGCCATCACGGCACCGGAGGCCGAGCCGGTCGCGTCGAATCCGCCGGTGAGAGTGCCGCGCTCGATCGTGCCGCCCTCCGTGATGCGCAGCACGAGCCGGCCGCCGCTCACACGCCCGCTGGCCTGCACTTCCACCAGCGCCAGCGGCGGCCCGCCCGCCGCGTGGACCAGCGTCGCGCTGACGATCCCATTCACCAGCACCGGCTCGGGCCGTTCCCGCGTCACGTACAGCTCCACCTCGCCGACCAGTGAATCGCCGTCCAGGACCATGCGCACCACGTACCGCCCCTCGAACGGATGGTCCACGTCGCCGCGCACCACCACCGTCCGGTTGACGGGGGCGATGGCGCCGAACACGCCGAGGGCGCCCTCGAGGTGGCCGACGTAGCCGCCGCCCGTGAAGGGATCGTTCTGGGTACGGAGGTGGTCGAAGTAGTTGGTGTCGATCGCCGCCACTGTCAGCGTCTGGTAGGAGCCCGCGACCCACACCGAGGGCGGGATGGTGTCGCTGGGGACGGGGAGCGGGAGATTCCCCGGGATGACGAGCGACGTCGAGTCGGTGAACAGCACCATCGTGAGGCGCCGCTGGAGGTCGCGCGGCCTCACCTGCACGTAGATCTCGTCGCTCCACCGCGCGCCGCTCCAGCTGAGGCGCAGTGTGTCGCGGTCGCGGTCGAAGGTGGCGCCCGTCGCCGGCATCCCGGTCACGAGCGGCGGCGCCGGCATCCGGGCCTGGCCGCGCACCTGTCGGCCGTCCGGGACATCCACGCGCAACCGGTACACGCGGCCCGGCACGAGGAACGGCCAGGAGGTCTCCCGCGACAGAGCATAGACCCCCGGCGTGCGGCCCTCGGTGAACAGCACCGAGTCGCCGTCGTCCCGCGTTACCACCACCCGCGCACCGGAGACGGGCAGCGGCGGCCGCGGGAGCCCGCGCACGCTCTCCTGGTCCGGGATCGTCATCGTGCCGGTGATCGTCCGCTCCACGATGATGTACTGGGCCGTGGCGTTCGAGTCGAGCGTGAGCACGCCGTGCACCGCGATCTCCTCGCGGCCGAGCGGCACGGTGACTTCCTGCAGCTCGCAGCCGCCCAGCAGGGCGAGCACCGCCGCGGCCGCGGCGCCCGTTCGGAACGCCAGGACACCCGTCCGCCCCATCAGAACGCCACCTCCAGCCCCACCGTCGGCACGAGCGGGAACTGCGAGAGCCCGCGGCGCAGCGGCGGCCGCTGGTCGTAGTCGTAGAAGTAGACGAACACGTTGGTCCGCGCGTAGGCGTTGAGGAGTTGCGCCGTGGGGTGCCAGCGCGCGCCGAGCCAGCGGAAGGTCCAGTGCGCCGATACGTCCACGCGCGAGTACGCCGGGTAGCGCTCGGTGTTCCGCGCGGTGCGATACGGTTCGAGCGAGGGGCCCGAGGTGCCGATGAACAGGTTGCGGTCGGGGTCGTAGAACCGGTGGATCCACTGCCCCGCGATCGCCGTGTACGGCAGCGGCGAGCCGTAGCCGAAGCGCAGCGTCCACTCCGCGCCGAGGAACCCGCTGAGGCTGGCCACGACGTTGAGGTTGTGCCGCCGGTCCTGCGCCGGCGCGAACCGCTCGCCGTCGCCCGTGACGCGCGTGACCTTGCCGAGGCTGTAGGAGACCCAGCCCGTGACGCGGCCGCCCGTCTTACGCACGTAGAGGTCAAGTCCGTACGCCCGGCCGCGAGCGAGGCGGAACTCGTCACCCTGCACCCCGGGGTCGTCGGCGGGGTTCTGGTCCACGAGGTTCCCCATCCGCTTCCAGTACCCTTCGAGCGATACGGAGAGGTCCGGCGAAACCCAGTGCTCGACGCCGAGCACCACGTGGTCGGCCGAGCTGACCGGCACCGCGGTATCGGCGCCGATCCAGAACTCGAACAGCGTGATCGGAATCTCCTCGTCCCGCAGCGACTGCACGTACTGGTAGTAGCGGCCCGCGGCGACGCTGAGCGCGGTGTTGTTGGAGAGGAACGCCTTGGCCGAGAACCGCGGCGCGACGCCCCGGAACCCGGCGCCCGACACGGCCGTGAAGCGCAGGCCCGGGCGGAGCAGCAGCCACGAGCGGGGCCGCCATTGGTCCTCGACGTAGGCTTCCACCGCCGCCGGCCGGTAGCGGAAGGCCGCGAAGTCGAGGTCCACGCTGGGCGACGCCCCGAGGTACGTGATGGCGTGCCGCTCCAGCACGTACCCCGCGGCGAGGTCGTGGAACCCGACCCGGTACTCCAGGTCGCCGGAGAGCCCGATGCGCTCGACGCGGTTGCGGAAGGTGAAGAGGTCCGGCCCGACGTCGATGTCCGCGAAGAAGCGGCTCACGCCGGCGTGCTGGGTCAGCGTGCCGTGCGCGCCGACCGCGCGGCTGTAGGCCAGGCCGGCGACGCCGTTCCCCCAGTCGAACCGGAAGTCCTGCCGCGGCTGCCCGGTCGTGGCCTCCGTGAGCGCGAGCCGGAAGAAGTCCCCGCTCGCGAAGCCCGAGAGGCTGAGCACTCCGCCGAACACGTCGGGCAGCGTCGCGCGTCCCAGCAGGTCCTGGAAGTGGTAGGGGAACTCCTCGGAGCTGAACGCCGCGACCAGCCGGTCGGCATAGGTGCGGCGGGCCGCCACGATCCAGCTCCCGGCGCGCCGCGGCAGCGGACCCTCGAAGTGCAGTTTCGCCGAGAGGAGCGAGACCGCCGCGGAGCCGTGCAGCCCGTTGGTGCCGCCCTCCCGCTCGGCGACGTCGAGCACGCTGGAGAGCCGTCCGCCGTAGCGCGCCGGGAAGCCGCCGGCCAGGAAGTCGAGGCCCTGCACCGCGTCGTCCGCGAAGGTGGAGACGAGCCCGCCCAGGTGGAAGGGGTTGAACACCACCTGGCCGTCGAGCAGGACGAGGTTCTGGTCGGCGTCGCCGCCGCGGACGTTGAGGCCGACGGAGTAGTCGTTGCGGGCGATGACGCCCGGCAAGAGCTGCACGGTGCGCAGCAGGTCCGACTCCGCCAGCGCGGGCACCGCGCGGATGTCGCGGATGCCCAGGGAGCGCGTCGAGACCTGCGCGACCTCATCGAAGCGCTCGCGCTCCGGCGAGCGCGCCACGGCCGTGAATGCGGGGAGGGTGATGGGCGCGGCCTCGAGCCGCACGTCGAGCGCCGTCTCCCTGCCGGCGTGGACCGTGGTGCTCAGCGTCGCTGGACGGAAGCCGACGCGGCGCACGTCCACGCGCCAGTCGCCCGCCGGCACGTTCTCCACCACGAAACCGCCAAGCGAATCACCGAACACCCGGCGACCCAGCTCGAGGACCGTCACCACGGACCCGGCGAGCGGCTCGCCCGTCTGGGCCGAACTCACGGTCCCCCGGAGCGTCCCCGCCTGCGCGAAGGCGCGCCCGGTGGCCCCCGCGGCGAGCAGCGCCGCGAGCAGCCCGGGCAGTAGCAGGGCGAGGCCGGGCCTCCTAACTTTCACAGATGGCTCCCGACACGACTCAGAAGTGCCCATCCTGTGGCGCCGAGTCCACGGGCAAGTTCTGCAACGCCTGCGGCGCGTCGCTCTCCGGCGGCGTCTGCGGGTCGTGCGGCGCCAAGCTCACCGGCCGCGGCAGGTTCTGCGCGGATTGCGGCGCGGCGACCGGTCAGGCGGGCGGCGCACGATCCGGCGATCGGACGCCGTGGATCGTCGCCGGCGTGGCGGTCGTCGCGCTCGCCGTGACACTCGTGGTGGTCGTGGCGCGCGGCGGCGCGCCGACCCAGCAGGCGGCGGGTGCGCCGGGCGCCGCGGGGACGATCCCCGACCTGGCGCAGATGTCGCCCCGCGAAGCGGCCGACCGCCTCTTCGACCACGTGGCCCGCGCGGAATCGAATGGCGACACCGCCCAGGTGGCCCAGTTCGCGCCCATGGCGCTCCAGGCCTACGCGACGCTCGGCGCCGCACTCGATCCCGACGCCCGGCTGCACATCGGCCTGATCCACCTGGCCGTGCGCAACGCGGCGAGCGCGACGGCGCAAGCGGACACCATCCTCCGGGGTTCCCGCACGCACCTTTACGGACTGCTCCTCAAGGTCCGCGCCGCGGAGGTGTCCGGCGACGCCGCGGGCACCAGGCGCGCCCTGCGAGCGTTCGCCGCCGCCTACCAGGCGGAGCGCGCGAAGAGTTTGCCGGAGTACGACATGCACAACCAACTCCTCCTCGACACGAAGACCCAGGCGGAGCGCGACCCTGTCCGCTGAGCCGGGCCGCGCGCCCGACCGCATCCTGATCGTCGAGGACGATCCCGCCCAGGCCCGGCTCCACCAGGCCATCGCGGCGAGCGTCGGCCTCGTGCACGTGGGCACCGTCGGCACCGCCTCCGGGGCGCTGACCCTGGCGCCGCAGGCGGACATCGTCCTCCTCGATCACCTGCTGACCGGCGAGCAGACCGGCCTCGACGTGCTCCGCGAGATCCGCCGCTCGGGGCTCCCCGCGGCGGTCGTCCTCGTCACCGCGCACGGCAGCGAGCACCTCGTGGCCGAGGCCCTGCGCCTCGGCGCCACCGACTACATCATCAAGAACGAGAATCTGGCCGCCGCGCTGCCGGAGGTCCTGAGGCGAGTGGTACGGGTGCGGCGGATCGAGCAGGCCCTCCGGTCCAACCGCGGCGACGTGATCCGCATCGAGCGCACCGCGGCCATCCGCGAGGTCGTGATCGCGCTCTCGCACGAGTTGAACAGCCCGCTGCAGGCGCTCGCCACGCAACTCGAATTGCTCGGCCTCGATGCCGGGAGCTTCCCGGAGACGGCGCGGG
>Ga0315287_10001683_pt1 | contig 20645 bp, 14 predicted proteins | sample YL17G11_0_MG_FD_205037 | JGI IMG/M metagenome (GOLD analysis project Ga0315287, IMG submission 205037) | Sediment microbial communities from Yellowstone Lake, YNP, Wyoming, USA - YL17G11_0 | ecosystem: Environmental > Aquatic > Freshwater > Lake > Sediment | place: USA: Wyoming | collected...
TTATACGGGGGAATTACATATTCCACCCGGTATTTTCTTTTTGGGTGGTGTAATAAGCCCGCCCGAAATAAAAAACACAGACAACACGGCTCACCCCGCCCCCCCCCCCCCCCCCCGCCGCCTCTCTTCTCTCCAGGCGCACGGACACGGTAAGAATAGTTCGCTGCACCACCCGCTCCACATCAGTCAAATACATAACGCACCATTTCCATCCCCCACGCCCAACAGTGGCGGTGCCGGGCCATCTGGATAGCGGAGAATATTTCAGTGCGCTCCAGTTAGCATTGTTTTGGTTTGCCCAACAGTGCAGGTGGATGACCAACCAGTCATATCTGCTACTGCGCAAGGCTGGGCTCCACCCCCCGACCTTCTTCCCGCCCTCCGACCTTCGACAGTCGGCAGGGGACATATTGGGGCTGGCCTGGCGGGGTGGGGCGAGGACTTCTCACGGGGCGCCGACAGATCATCGCGACGAAAACAAACGCTCGCGGAGGAGGGGGGCTAGGGCTGATCGAAAGGTCGACCTTCTGCTCTCTCACCACGTCCCTCTCTCCTTCCACCCCCACGCACACACGCACAGGCCCGATCCCCGCCATGGACCGTTCCACGGCTGCCCTCATCCTCATCGACCTCCAGGTCCATTTCGGGTCGGCCGCGGCCGGCCTGGCCCCTCGCCTGGCCCACCTCGCGGCAGCCGCCCGGGCAGTGGGCGTGCCCGTCGTTTGGACGCAGCACGGCCACCCTGACCCGGCCACCGACGCGGCCACCTCCAACCTGGTCCGATGGTGGGGCACGGAGCACAGCATCAAGGTCGGGAGCCCGGGCTGGTGCCTGGTGGCCGGCCTGGGCGTGGATGAGGAGGCGGGAGACACGGTGCTGGGCGAGAAGCAGACTTACGACGCCTTCCACGGCACCCGCCTGGCATCGCTGCTAGACGCCGCCGGCCGCACGGCCGTCGTCATCGGGGGCGTGCTGACGGAGCTGTGCTGCGAGACGACCGCCCGGGCGGCCTTCGTGCGGGGGCTGGACGTCGTCGTCCTGGCCGACGGGTGCGCCACAGACGACTGCGCGCGCCATGCTGCCTCCCTGGGCGCCCTCGGCTTTGGCTTTGCGGCGATTGCGACGTGCGGCGAGGTGGAGGCGGCGTGGGCGGGCGCACGTGCGTAGCAGCACAGGGTACAGCGTGTTAGAAAATGGGGTAGCGGCGTTCAGAGAGCCTTCAGTCAAAGTCCGAATCCTCCTCGTCCGCCCCACCACCGCCCCGACCACCCCACCCCGCCCTCACCGCCCGCCCCTGCTCTCCATTCTCCTTGTCACCCCGCCCGCCATGGCCCGGCGCCCCTGCCGCCACCCCGTCCGGCCGGACCAGGCCTGCCGCCACCAGGCGGTCCTCCAAGGCCGCGACGTCCACGGCCGGGTCGGCCGCCGACGAGCCGGCCTGCTGGACACCGTCGAGGCCAGTCAGGTAACCGACCGCGCCGCCGTCCTTCAACAGGGCTAACGTGGGCAGCATCCACACCTTGAGGCGCTCCGCCAGAAAGGGCGTCCGCTCGGCCTCCACGCCAATGAACTTGGTCTCCAGGTGGCGCGGGGCCAGGGTGCGCAGGGCGGCCTCCATGGCCGCGCACGGGCGGGAGGTCCTCGAAAAGTGGGCGACCGCGCAGCTCACCCCGCGCACCGCCTCGAAAAACTCCTTATCCGACGTGACGACCGTGTAGCATCCATGCCCGGCCGCTAGCCAGCCATCCTTGGCCGCCGCGTCCGCCTTCAGCTGGGCCAGCCGCTTGCGCCGCAGGCTGGCGAGGTCGTCGTCGCCGAGCGCGTCGAGCGCGCCGATCTGGGCGTCCACTGCGGCCTCGGCCGCGGCGGCGGCGGAGAGGACGGCGGCCTCCAAGATGGTGGAGGAGGCCATGGAGGTGTGTGTGGGAGGTGTGGGTGCGCGGGTCTTGAGTGGGACGCGGCGGCTCAGAGAGGCGACCGTCGAATGCAAAAAAGGCTCGTCGGGGGGGGGGGGGGGGAGATGAACGGGCGAGCGCGGTTTTTGTTTGGTCAAGGAGGCGCAGGTGCGGGGAGCGGGAGGCTCAGTCACACACGGTCTAGCTGAAGTGGTTGGCGATGGAGGTCGCAGCGCAGTTTGGGGGCGGGGTGTGCGTGCGCGTCTGCTGGGGCGGGGGCAACGGGACGGCGAAAAAGAGTGGGCCGGGAGAAAAAAGTGCGCCGCATTTTGTTTCATAGTTTTTACAACGCCGCGTTGCAAACTCACCCCCTCCGCCCACAAACACGCTCCACTCACAGCCATGGCCTGCCAGCCCTCCTTCAAGCCCTGCATGTGAGCCGCACCGCACACACACACACGCACGCACAGACCAATCGAGCCCCACTTCTCTTCATCATGCCGACCCGCGTCCTGTGCGTCGCCGAGAAAAACTCGGTGGCGGAAGGGGTGGCCCGCGTGCTGGCGGGCGGGGCCGTGCGCGGGCAGGCGACATGGTGAGTGTGGAAAGAGAAGGCCTGTGTGTGTGCGGGCGATCTGGACACGAGGGTGGAGCGTTGGAGGAAAGCGCGGCGCGAAAAGAGGGGGGGACCGCATTGCGCCCCGACCCGCTGCCCAAAAACCTCTCCCTCCCTTCCTCTCTCACAGCGCCCAATACTGCCGGGCCTACCGATTCTCCACGACCCTGCCCACCCTGGGACCCTGCGACATCACCTTCACCTGCGTTGCCGGCCACATGACGGAACTCGACTTTCCACCGACGCACAAGGGCTGGCGGTCCGTCGACCCGGCCTCCCTGTACGACGCGCCCGTGGCCAAGCGCGTCCCTCCCGACAAGGCGCCCATCGAGCGCAACCTCCGGGAGTGCGCCCGGGTGGCGGACGTGCTCATCCTGTGGCTTGACTGTGACCGGGAGGGCGAGAACATCGCGTTCGAGGTGATCGACGCCTGCCGGGCGTCCAACCCGCGCCTGCGCATCCTGCGCGCCCGCTTTTCAGCCGTCTCCGGCCCGGAGGTCGCCCGGGCGGTCGCCTCGCTGGGCCCTCCCAATAGGGCGGACGCGCGGGCGGTGGATGCCCGGCAGGAGATCGACCTCCGCGTTGGCGCGTCCTTCACCCGCCTGCAAACCCTGCTCCTACAAGAAAAGTTTGAGTGGGGGGGCGACGAGAACGGGGGGGGGCCCGACGAAGGAAACGCGCGCCCCGCCGGCCGCCTCATCTCCTACGGGCCCTGCCAGTTCCCGACCCTGGGCCTCATCGTCTTGCGGGCCTGGGAGATCCGGGCCCACCAGCCCGAACCGTTCTGGAGCATCGAAGCGGCGCTGACCGCGCCGACGGGTGGGGGTGGGGGTGGGGGTGGCGGGGGTGGCGCGTCCCCCACCTCCCGCATCCCCCTGGCTTGGGCCCGCGGCCGCCTGTTTGACCGGGCCATCGCGACGGCGCTGCACGCGGACATGGCCTCCGCCTCGCACGCCACCATCACGGCCGTCCACGGTGTGCCCCGCACCCGGGAACCGCCCGCCCCGCTGTCCACCCTGGAACTCCAGAAGGCGGCCACCCGGCGCAACGTCGTCGGCCTGTCGGGCGACCGGGTCATGAAGCTGGCGGAGGAGCTGTACCAGGCGGGTTACATCTCCTACCCGCGCACGGAGACGGACGGGTTCAACTCGGACACGGACGTGGTGGCCCTGGTACAGGCGCACGCCGACCACCCGGCGTGGGGCCCCTACGCCCGCCGCCTGCTCTCCGGCGAGCTCTACCGTTTCCCCCGGGCGGGCGGCCACAATGACCGGGCCCACCCGCCCATCCACCCCACGCGCTGCCCGCCCGGTGCCGGCGACCCGACCTGGTGCGAGGCCAAGCGGCGGCTGTACGACTTCATCGCCCGCTCCTTCCTGGCCGCCTGCTCCCGCCCGGCCCAGGGCCAGGAGACGCGCGTGGAGGCGGGCGTCGGGCCCGAACGGTTTGGGGCGTCCGGGCTCATGGTCATCGACCGGGCCTGGCTGGACGTGTACCCGTACACCACCTGGGGCGGGGGCGGCATGGCGGGCGTGCCGCCCCTGCCCCCCCTGGCCGTCGGCCAGCGCGTGCCACTGGCGGCCCCGCCGTCCCTGCGCGCCGGCGAGACGGCGCCCCCGCCCCGCCTGGCCGAGGGCGACCTCCTGGCCGCCATGGACCGGTTTGGCATCGGCACGGACGCCACCATGGTGGACCACATCAAGACACTCCTGGCCCGCGGGTATGCGGCGAAAGACGAGGGCGGCTGTTTCGGGCCCCGCCCCCTGGGCGAGGCCCTCGTCTCGGCCTACCGCCGCCTCGGCCTGGGCGGCCTGTGGGAGCCCGCCCTGCGCGGCCAGATCGAGTCCTCCATCCGGGCGGTCGCGTCGGGCCACAAGACCAAGGAAGCCGCGACGGCGGAGGCGGTGGGCGCGTTCCGGGCCTATTTCGAGGCCGCCAGACGGGGGGCGGGCCTGCTGGAGGAGGAGGTCGGCAAATGGTTTGCCCGGCGAGGGGGTGGGGGCGGGGGCGGCGGCGGCGGGCCAGCCGCTGCCGACCCCGCCACCTCGCTCGGTCCCTGCCCCGCTGCCTGTGGCGCGGTCCTCGTCCTGCGGGCCGTGCCGGGCGAGGGCAGCCTGTACGCGGCCTGCTCCTCCGCCCCGCTGTGCCGGGCGGAGGTCGCCCTGCCGACGGGTACGAGCGGCGGGGTCCTCCCGCCCGGCGTGCCGCCCTGCGCCCGGTGCGGCTCCCGCCGGGCCTCCCTGCGCTTCCGGCGGTCGGCCATCCCGGTGGGGTTCGACCCGGCCATGGAGGCCTGCCTGGTGCCCGGGTGCGACCGGGCGTTGGGCTCCCTCCTGGCTGCATGCGGCCCGCTGCGGGTGCCCCGGGTTGGAGGAGGGGGCGGGCCGCCTGGTCCACCTCCGCCGCCGCCGCCAGCCCGCCGGGCGACCAGCAGGGCTCCTGCTGGCGCGGGTGCCCCGCCAGCACCTACACCGCCGCCACCCCGGGCCCGGGACCGGGCCGGGGCGGCAGCCACCGCTGCGCCCGCCCGCGCCCGAGGCCGTGGTGGCGCCGCCTCCCTGCCTCTCTGTCCCAAACATAACCTGCCCGTCCTCTCGCTCACCTCCAGGAAGCCCATCTCAAGTGGCCGCGTGTTTTACAAGTGCAGCGTGGATGGTGACCAGCAAAACTGCCTGGAATTTGCCTGGGCGGACGAGCACGATGGCGGGGGTGGAGGTGGCGGGCGGGCCGGCGGCAGTGGCAGCGCAGCGGTCTCCCCACCCCGCTCCCGCACGACCTCCCGCGCGCCGGCCCGGGCGGGCCGGGGCCAGACCACCTCCCGCGGCGCCAGCGCGGGCGGCGGCAGCGGTGGCCGTGGCGGCGGTCGTGGCCGGTCTGCAGAGCCATCCACCCGCTTTGCGCCCGCGGCGGGCGGGGGCGGCAACGCTTGTTTCAAGTGCGGCCAACCCGGGCACTGGTCGAACAGCTGCCCGAATGGATAGGGGACGGGCGTGCGTGTGATTTTTAGCTTTCTACTGACTCTCTCTCCCTCACCTCCTTTTTCATCATCATCACCTGAGCCTGCAGGCATTCCGGCCACCTTTCCATCCCCTCCACCCCGCACCCCAGCTGGTTGAGGACCAGGGCGATGTGCTTGCAGGCCTCCCCCGTCTTGGACCGCCGCATGCGGAAATCCATGCACTCGCAGGCGTGGGTAGTGGTCGGCGGCTGTTTTCCATCAGGCGGCGCTCGCGTGAGGGAAATGACGTAGTGCTTCCTTTTGCCCTTGTGTGGGGCGCCCACGACGGCGAACCTGGCTTCCGCGGGGGCGACCGGGTTTGCGCCGTCGCCTCCCGGGGCCGCCGCGTCAATCAGCCCGGCCAGGCTGAGCTCAGACAGGCGGGCCTCCAGTGTGACGGCCTTGTGCGCTGCCAGGGCGGCGAGCTCAGCTGGGTCCCACTTGCGCGACGGGGGTGGGGAGGGCGAGGGCGACCAGGGTGATGTGGTGGCGGCGGGCCCGGACGCACGCGTCGCGGGCCCGCCCCGCTGTCGGGCGGAGGCCCGGGTCGGCACGGCCGCCTTTCTTTTCTTTTTGTTGGGGTGACCAGGCGCGGGCGGTGGTCGGGGCCGAGGCGCGGGCGCGAGCGTGGTTGCCACGACGATGCCCATCTCCGCGAGCCGGGCTCGGTTGGCGACAATAACGGCCGCCCTCTGGAGCTCGTAGGGATTGTCCTCCTCCATCGCAGGCTGCGGGCGCGGCCTGTTGAATGCGGCCTGTTGAATGAGGAGCGAGCGCATTGGCGCACGGCCTGTTCTCACACATAAAAAAAACTGGTTTTGGAGTGGAGACGCGTGCGCGCGTGCTCCTGTGTGCCGCGTCTTTCTTTTGAGTACATCAGGCACTCCATATCCACCTGCCCCACCACCCCGCGGGAAAGGTAACAGCGGGGCACAGCCCCACCCGCGATGGCAAGGCGCCGCCCGCCTGCCGCCGGCTCCGCGCACGTTGTTGATGAGGCGCTCTTCCTCCTGCCTGCCCGCACCCCGGCATGCCCGCCGTCCACCAGCGGGCGCGCCACTAGCTTCAGCGTCCGCCCCGGGTGTGGCGTTGGGGTTGGCGGGGCGGGCGCGATGCTGACCGTCGATGACTTTTACCTGCTGTCGCCCCCGCGCCGGCGGCGGCCCCTGTTTCTTCAACCTGCTGTCTCCGCTCCCTTCGCCGCCCTCTCCCTGTCGCACGTCGCCGACCGCCTGGGCCTGACCGTCCCGCCAGAGCTTGACGGGATGGCCGCCGTGGTAGCGGCCTGGCAGCCTAAGCGAAGGGCGTCCCCGTTCAGGCGGGCACCTCCCCTCCCTCCCCCCCCTCCCCCCCGCCCCTGGTGGGCCATGCCTCATCGCCGCTCGAAGCAGCAGCTGCAGCCGCCACGGCCGTCGGTCACGCCGCTGGCTGCACCATCCACCACCTCCCTGTCCACCTACACCCGCCACCTGGCCGCGGGCGCTGCCTCGTGCGCGGTCACCCGGACCGTCCTGGCCCCGCTGGAGCGGATCAAGTTGGAACAGGTCCTCCACGCGGCGTCCGGCTTCCGGGCGACCGCGGAGGGCATTCTCCGGGCCGAGGGCGTGATGGGGCTGTGGGCGGGCAACGCCATCAACCTGCTGCGCACCTGCCCCCACAAAGCCCTCAACTTTGCGTGCTTCGACGCCTACCGGCGCGCCCTGCTGGCCGCGACGGGGACGCCGCACTTTGGGGCGGCCGAACGGTTTGGGGCGGGCGCGCTGGCGGGCATGACCGCTACCAGCCTGTGCTTTCCCTTGGATGTCCTGCGCACGCGCATGATGGGCCCGGGCGCGGTGGCGGGGGCGGGCGTGGGTGCGACCCTGCGCACCATTCTGACTGTCGAAGGCCCCTCGGCCCTCTATGTCGGTGTCTGGCCGGCCTTGGCTGCCACCGCCCCGGCGGGCGCCGTCTTTTACGGGACGTACGACGTGGTCAAGGAGGCCTACCTGCGCGCGACGTGTGATGCTCTAGCCCTCCCCCGCCCCCCTCGCCTGGCGGCGGCCCAGACCCTGGCCTTTGGCGCGGCCGCTGGGTTTTGTGCGGAGCTCTCCATCTACCCGGCCGAAGTGGTGCGGCGCCGCATGCAGCTGGCGTCCATGGCCCGGGCTCGCACGGTGGCGGCCGCGGTGGCGGCGGCGGCCGCGGGCGGGCCGGGCGCGGTGGCGGCCGCCCGGGCGGCGGCAGCCGCGGCGGCGCCGCCCGCCACTTTCAGGGCCGCCGCGGCCGCGCTCATGCGGGACCAGGGCCTGAAGGGCTTTTACGCGGGCTTGGGCGCCAACATGCTCCAAGTCCTGCCCAGCGCGGCCCTGTCGTACTACGCGTACGAGGTGTTCAAGGGGGTACTGGCCGTGGAATGAATGCATGTTTTGACCAAAGTTTCCAGGAAATATATGCGTCTTTAGACGGACAGACATGTGTGTGTGTGTGTGTTGATGGATGGATGGATGGAGAGAGAATTCTGCAAACTAGCAAATCCGGTCACATTTTCCGCAACTCTCACCTATCGGGGTTGAGCTCGTCACTCACGTCCCCCATCGCGGCTGCCGCCCGGACCGCGCTGTCCATCGCCCGTTCCACCACCACCGTCACATCCCCGTCCGCCGCGTCGCCCTTGCGCAACGCCCCGCGCACGGCCGCCCACTTGGCGCCGTCCGCCCCAAACAGGACGATCTCCCGGGTGCCGGGCGACCATCCCGTTAGGGCGCCCGCCCCACGAAAGACGACCGTCGTGGCAGTGATGGCGCGTAGGACGTCTCCCGGCGCCAGGGCTGTCGTCCGCAGGTGGACGGGGTCGAGCGCGGCAGCGGCTGCCCGCCGCTCGGCCTCACCGCTCAGCTCGCCGACCACGATGCGCCCGCTCGCCTCATCTTCGGCCCAGGTAATGCCCAGCGGGCGTGGGAGGGCGACTCCAAAAACGCGGGACGGACCCCCCACACCTAGGACGCGCTCAAAGACAAACGTGCGCGGCGCTCGCGTTTTGATGGGGCCCACAGCCACCCGCACCCTGGCTCCAGGCGCGCCGGCTTCGACGGGCTGGGGCGTGTAACGAACGGCCCGGTAGACCAGGTTGCCCTGCCTGTCCAGCTCCGGCGCCTCGCCCGGGCCCGCCTCAAAGGCGAGGCCCGTGTCCGTGTCCTCAAACGTGGTGCCGCCTGGTCGGGCGGGCAGGGGCGGCTTGGCGGTCGCCCAGCGGGCAATCGCAACAGCCAGGCCGGCCAAAGGGCAAAGGACGGCTAGCGCAAAGGCCCGGTCCTGGGCGGCCTGGCAGGCGTCCGAGAAGCACATGCCGGCGGGGACGAGGGCGTGCGGGGTGGGGGCGGCGCCGCGGGCGGGTTGGGATGATGATGGGAGGGGGGAGCGGTGCTGGCGATAAAGGGGTGCGCGGGTGGTCGTCCCACTCCTCACGGGTAGGAAATTGAGGTGACCGCATGTCATGGTTGCAAGGGGTGTGCACTGAAGCAGCGGGTCGGCGTGGTGCGGCGGACAACTATGAGAGAAGGTGAAACGCATCAGCGCTCTGCACTTCCCGTATTTTTTCGTGAGGGAAGAAGACGACACGCTCTTTTGCGCTCAACGCACACACTGCGCCCGCCCGGGAGGTGACCGCGGCATTGATAGGCACTGCAGGCCAGCCACGAACCCCCTCCCCCGCCCCACCCACATCCCCCACCCCACACACATACCGCTCGTCTACAAGCGAGAGCCGCACGTTTTTGTTTGTCTCCAGCGCGCGCTCTAATGGGCGATACACCACCCGCTCGGGGCGGCTATGCCCCTGCCGCCTTCGCCGCCAAGGCCCGCACCCTAGGGAGGCGCATTGCGGCGGAGACAAAGGTGGAGGTGAGCAAGGAAAGGAGAGGAGATGGCGACGGGACAGAGCGACTCGTTTTTTTCTTTCTTTCCATCCCCGTCCATCCAACCTTTCCCCTCTCCAGCTCGGCGTCCTCCGCACTCAGTGGTGGGTCATCCTCCTGTGCGCCATCTTCCAGTACGTGCACGGCATCTTCACCCAGCTGGCGTACCGGGTGCACGTCCCGGCGCCCACACCTTTACCGGACCTGGGGTTCAAGGTCTTGCCGGTAAGAAATAAGGGGGCGCTGGTCTTCTCGGGGCACGCGCCACCCACAGCCTCTCACGCCGGCCTCGGCCTCGCACGCCCACACGCACACACAACAATCATTCTCACCCTATGTTCTTCTCACGCAGGAACTCGACATTCACTGGGTGTCGGAGGCCGTCTTTTACACGCTGTTCGCGTCCGTCATCCTGTGGGCGTTCTCCCCCTTTTTCACCCGCTGCCCGACCTTCACGACGGCGGGCCTGTTTGCGGCGGCCCTGCCAGCCTTTGTCCTATGCCAGGCGCTGCGTATCGCCTCGTTCATGGCCACCTGGCTGCCAGCCCCCGCGCCGCACTGCCGGGCGGGGGTGCCGACTGAAAAGCTGGCCCCGCCCCAGCACTGGTGGGGCTGGGTCGCGGTGGACGTCGTCCGCCAGTCATCCATGAGTTGTGGGGACCTCATCTTCTCCTCCCACCTCATCTACGTGCTAGGGCTGACCCTGATCTACACGATCTGGGGCGCGTGGAAGGTCGTGAAAGCCGCGGCCTGGGCGGCCGCCGCCGCCATCTCCCTGCTCATCATCGCATCGCGCAAGCACTACACGGTGGACGTCGTCATCGCCTGGTACACCGTGCCCCTGGTGTTCCACGCCCTGCGGGGCACCCAGCGGTGGAAGCGACTGGCGGGGCGGCCGGATGGTGGGCTGCCGGAAGTGAGTGGTGGGGTGGGAGCGGGAGGGGGCAGCAGCAGCAACGGCTGCGGCGGCCCCGCGCTTGCGGTCGTGGTTGAGAATGGGAGGGGTGAGGGTGAGTGAGGGTGAGGGTGAGGGTGAGGGTGAGGGTGAGGGTGAGGGTGAGGGTGAGGGTGAGGGTGAGGGTGAGGGTGAGGGTGAGGGTGAGGGTGAGGGTGGTGCTACTCCGCTGGAGGTAGACTCTTCTAGGAAGAGCACTGGCACTGGCACGAAGCGGTCGCTGGGGTGGCTGCCCGGGCGGGCGGCGGGAAGTGGTGGTCGTGGTGGCGCGTGAAGCATAGAAAGGAGCAATTTTACTATCCCACAGGCGGTACGAGGTTGTGCCTCTCATCTCTCTCTCATTTTCTCTCCAACCCATCCGAATGCTCTCAAACGTCCATCGTCTTGTGTGCCGTCGGCGTGTGGACGTCCGAGCTCGGCACGGCGTGCGAGGTTGCAGCTTCGGGCGGGGTGGCGCCGCTTGCCTCGCCAAAGGCGGGGTTCCCAGTCGCCGCCTTGACATCACCCGCGTCCAGGACCAGGCGGTCGCGGGCGTCTTTGTCTTTGTCGTCGGGGGCGACTGGCGAGTCTGCCTTCATAACTGTGCCCTCGGCGAGGGCGGGTTCGGGCGGGACGCGGGCGGACATGTTGGCGAGGAGAGGGGTAGAAAAAAAGAGGAATGCGAAAGAGATAGAGCCGAAGGCTCTTTGCGCGTGCATCCTTCTCATCATCATCGCTCTTCAACACGCTGTGCTTCACTCTCCACTCCGCTTTTGCCGGACAACAGGCATATCCCCGAATATGACGGCCCGCACTGCGACCATCCAGGAGGAGGACACCGCCGGCGCCGGCCGCCCTCCAAACCTGGCCGCCATCCTCGAGGAAGCGCCCGCAACCATCCCGCGGCTCCCCCGCCGCCCCCGCCCCCAAAGCGCCCTGGTCCAGGAGGAGGCGGTCCAGGAGGAAGCGATCCCGGGCTCTCTACCCCCTCCAAACTTGGCCGCCATGGCTGAAGAGGACGTGGGCGAGGAGGAAGTCTTTGCGACGCCCGCCGACGCGCTGGGCGGCGGGCCGCCGCCCTCCCACCCCCCGCGCCACTCTGGCCGCGTGGTCGCGCCCGCCTCCCTGCCCACCACGCAAATGGGGCCCGCCCCCTCCCCGCCCCCTGCCCCTCGCAAGGCCGTTTCACCTGCCGGCTTGGCCATTAAGACGCCGTCGCCGACCCCTAAGGCCCCCAAACGCAAACGGGCCTCCCGCCGGGATCGGACCGACGACTACGGGCGGGCCATCCACGCCGTCTTCTCCCAACTGGGCCACACGGGCGCGACTTCCATCTCCAAGTCCGCCATGGCGATCCTGAACGACCTGCTGGTGGACGTCCGGGACAAGCTGGCCGGGCAGGCAGGCACGCTGGTGCGGCAGGGAAAAGGCCAGACCCTGGGCGCGCAGGACGTGCAGACCGCGGTGCGCCTGGCCTTCCACGGCGAGCTGGCGGTGCACGCGGTCAACGCTGGCACCAAAGCGGTCGTGCGTTCGGGCGTTCCGCGGGGCGGGGTGTGAGCGAAGATAAAGAGAGAAATAGAGAAACGAGAAACGAGGAAAAAAAAAGGGGGTTGAAGAGACCAACCCACCCCCACCGCCCTGCCTGCCCATGCTTTGTTTTGTTTTTCCCCCCTATTGTGCAAGCCACGACACCAAAGCCACGGCATTAAACGCTTTCGAATTCACGACAGGCAGCGACAGACACGCAGCCGATAATGCGCGCGTGACGTGGACACTTCATTCACAGCACATCATTTCACTCACACCGCACAGGCGGCTGTGCCCTCCCCACCTCTCCGCCTCCGCCACTTCAAAGTCAGCTTTGCGCACACCCTTCCCGCCGCCTCCCACCCCACACTCACCACCCACCCACTCCAGCCGACCAGGAAGCCGACCGCGGTGTCGTCAAACGCGAGTATGGCTCCAGCCGTCAGGGCCAGGAGCGTGAAGCCCCGCGGCCCCGTCTCCCGCCGAGCCGAGCACGCCAGCTCCGCGCCCGCCACGGCCATCAACGCCCCCAGAATCGTTTGCGGGAAGAGCGCGAGGATGGTCGCCAGGGAGGAGCCAAAGAGGAGGCCCAGCACCAGCTTGACGCCCCCGAGCAGCATGGGCGCAACCCCGGTGCGTGCGCCAAACCGGTGCTGGGCGGCCAGGCCGCCCGCGCCGTGGCAGGCCGGCATGACGCCAAACCAGGCACCGGCCAGGTTCATCAGGCCGACCGACGTCGCGACGACGGACGGGCGCCAGCGACGTGCCGCGGCCGGCGGGCGGTCGGCAGCGTACAGGCAGTCCGCCAGGGCAGAGACCGCGACGACCGAGTTGAGCAGGGTGAGGGGCAGCTGGGCCAGCCCGCCAGCGGATGTCATGCCTGCCACCCAGGCGGCGCCGTCCGGGACAATGAGGTTCGGTTTGGACGGCCCCAGGCGGACCGTGGCAAAGGTCCCACGCGGCGCCGTCGCGCAGGCCACTACCAACCCAAGCACGATGAGGATGAGGGCGGACGGCCAGGGTCGGGCGTCAATGCTGGAGGAGCAGGGCGGGGGAGGCAGGGGGTGTGGCGCGGCGGCCGCGGCGGCCGCGCCCTCCACCTCGCTGCTGGTGTTGCTGCTGCTCGCAGGCGCGCCTTTATCAGTATCCGCGCGCCTACTCATCCTCCGCCTCCGCCACCCGAGCAACCGCTCTCGGACGCCGGTTGCAGCAGCAGCGGCCGCCGCGTCGGCCGGGTCGTCCGCCGGGCGGGCGATGGTGGTCACGAGCAGGAAAGCAAGGGCAAGGGCGCCCGCAATCAGGCCGTCCGTGCCTTGAAGGGCCCGCCACGCGAGCGCGCCTTTTGGTACCGCAGCGGCCCCTTCTTTCTTGACCGCCGGCAACAGCAACGCCTGCTTCAGCCCGGACGCCGCCAGCTTCAGGCCCACCCCAAGTTGCAGGCCCCGCACGACGGCCAGCGGGACGAGTAGGGAGGACGCGTCTGCTAAGCGCGTGACGCCCAGCAGGAGGGCGGCCGCCGACACAAACATGCCTGCGGCCATGATGGCGGGCAGGCCGGCGGCGCCCGGCGCGGCCGCAATCGCGACCGCCGCGATGGTCTTCATCGGCTGGACCGGCATGGGCACGCCAAACAGCCAGCCAGAGAGGAGGTTGTACAGGCCGGTTCCGACGAGGGTGGTGCCGAGGTCCAGTCCCGCCGCTGAAACGAGGCCCAGGGTGAGGGGGAGGAAGGTGCCCAGGTCGCCGACCGCCCCTGCCGCTTCCGCGGTCCAGGGCGTGGCGCGGAGGGTGGCCAGGATGGAGGCGAGGGCGGCACTGGTGGTGCGGGCCCGGGTGAGGTGGGTGGGCTGGCCGGCGGTGGCCAGCGGCGGCGATGAGGACGTTGACGGCATCATTTTTTGCTTTCCATCCAATGAGTCTAGCCACTTCTAGTGGGGGGTGATGAGCGATTCCAGAGAGGCTCACACTCTGGGTGTGTGAGCCAAAGGCGGCGCGCGCGGCTGTGGCCCAGCGGAGCGACACACAAAAAAAGAGTGAACCTGCATGCACACACCGAATAATAAAAAAAACCCTTGCCCACACGTACCCGTCGCCCCGCCCAGCCCGGGCCATCTCCTGCTTCACCCCAGGACGTCAATAAAACAAGCTACCTAGTGATACTAGCGCCAAACATGCGGGCGTCATGCCTCCAACCCCGCCCAAGCTTGACCGGTCAGAAAAGCGCTAGGGCGCGCCGGCGCGACGTGCCGGTGGTTCCCCGACCTCGCATCCCACCTCTCTCCCCGCCCTCCGCTCTCTGGCCACCCTTTGGGCCCGCCTGGGGATCGCCCACCGACCCAGGCGGCGTCTCCCCCGACTCGTCCTCGTCGGGTGCTAGCGAGGGCGCGGCCCCGGCGGTGGCGATGGCCGCGGTATCACCAAGCAGTGGGGCGGGCCCGCCGCCACCACCTCCGCCCACGGCGCCCACCGCCCCTCTAACCGCGGCGGCCGCCCGAGTTTGGTGGTGGGCAACGGTGGGTGTGGCGGCCTTGACGGCCGTGCACACACCCCTGGTGCTGGCGTTTGGCAATTTCCAGGACTTTTACAGCCGCCAAAGTCCGGGCGCCTGGTTGGAGCTCGCCCTGGCGGCGGCCTGGGCGTCCGACGCCTTCCTGGCGCGGGCGGCCGCACCGGATTCGGGTTCAACACTGGACGATGCGGCTGTGACAGCGGCCACGCTCGGATCGGCCGCGCCCGCGGTGGACCGGGCAGCGACGGGGCGCATCTTGCTGGACGCAGCCTCGTCCATACCCCTTGACTTCCTTGCAGTTGCCGCCCTGGGCGGCCCGGCTGCTGCCGCCGCGACTGGTGCGCTCCCTTACCTCGCCCTGCTGCGCCTGCTCTCCCTGCTGCGCCTCCACCGCCTGCGAGCCGGGTTTGCTTCCTTAGAGCTCAACGAGTCGGTCGACATCCTGGCGACGACCATCCTGCGCAACGCCGCGCTCGTCCTCTTTGGCGCGCACGGCGTCGCCTGCGGCTTTGCCTACCTTGCCCACCTGCCGGCCGGCATCATCTCGCCCGACGCCCTGGTGGGCGCGGACGCGGTGTACTTCAGTGGGTTAAGCCCCGAGGGGCAGTACCTGTACGCCCTCTGGTGGGGCCTGACCAGCCTGACAGCGGGCGCCGAGTTTGGCAACGGTTCTCCGGGAACGCCCGCGGAAACCTCGGCCGCCGCCGCCCGGTCGGCCCTTTTCCTGGCCTTCCAGGTCACGCTCTTCTCCTACATCTACGGGACGACCACGCTCCTGCTGGTGCGCGGGGATGAGCGGACGGGGCGGTACCGGGACCAGTCGGCCCGCCTGCGGGGCTTTGCGCGGGCGCACGACGTGCCGCCCGAGCTGGAGGCCGCCCTGGGCGCCCACCTCCGCCTCCGCCACGCGAGCGGGGAGGGCGGGGATGAGGAAGCCGTGCTCGCCATCTACCCCGCCGCCCTGCGCCGCCGCGTCCTGCGACACCTGTACGGCCACCTGCTGCGGGCGTCCTACCTCTTTTCGGGGACGCCCCAGGCTTTCAGGGATGCCCTGCTCGCCGAAGCCCGGCTGGACATGTTTCTGCCGGGCGTGGAAGTCCTCGGGTTGGGCGACGCGGCGGGCGAGGTGTGCCTGCTGGTGCAGGGCGCGGCCGAAGCGCGTGGCCGGGCGAGTGGCGACGCCTCCCTTCCACCCCCTGCCCGCATGCTGGGCCCTGGCGACCTCTTCGGCGAGCTCGCCCTCTTCACGGCGGAGCCCCAGGCGGAGGCGGTGCGCTCGCTCACCGTGTGCCGGGTGGCGGTCCTGCCCCGCGGCAGTATCGACTCGGCCCTGCGGGCCCACCCTGCCGGCGCGCGCACGGTCCTCGCCAACCTGCAAGCCCACGCTGAGGAGATGGTGGCCGCCCAGTTTCCGGTCGCCCAAGTGGCTGGCGCGCTGGCCGCCGCGTCCCCAACAAACGTGACGTCCCGACAATATCTCCCACTCAGCCTGTCGCCCGCCCAGCGGACCGCCCTGGGCGACCTGCTGGCCGTGCGGAGCGCGGCCACCACCCTGGCCGCCCGCTTTGACGAGGAACGCACCACCCAGTGGCTGTACGCGGCGTCCCGGGGCGCCGTCCCGACCTTGCGCCAAATGCTGGCGGAAGGCGCCGACCCGAACGCTGTGGATTTCGATGGCCGGTGCGCGCTCCACCTGGCCGCGGGCGGCGGTCACACGGAGGCCGTCTCTTTCCTCCTGACTGCGGGCGCTGCGCCCGACCTGGTTGATAATTTTGGGCTGTGCGCCCTGTCCGAGGCATGCCGGTACGCTCACGATCCCGTCATCGACCGCCTGGTGGCCGCGGGTGCCAGCCTGGCCGTCACCCGCCCCGCCCGCGCGGGAGCGGCCCCAGGCAGCGGGGACGGGGCCGCCTCCCGGGAGGTCGGCGACGCGGCCCGCCTGTGTGAGGCCGTCCACGCGGGCGACGCCCCGCTACTGCGGCGGTACCTGAAGGCCCGGGCTTGCCCCGACGCGGCGGACTATGACCTGCGCCGGGCCCTGCACATTGCGGCGGCGGAGGGCTCGCTCGCCCTGGCGCGCGCCCTGGTGCACGCTGGTGCGGGCGTCAACGTCGAGGACCGATGGGGCCACACCCCGCTGGACGAGGCTGAGCGGGTTGGCGCGCGGCCTGTGGTGTCCTTCCTGGAGAGCATGGGCGGGCGTCGGGGTACGAGCAGTTCGGGAGGCGCGTCGCCGTCGTCGTCTCGTGAGGCGAGCCTGGCTGGTAAATAATGTGAAAACAAAATGAACCCACTCTCCTCTCCTTCCCTTCTTTTCACGCCTTGCCCAGAAATTCTGCGACCAACGCCCGCTGCGCCTCCGTCTCTGGGGACCGGGCCCCATCCTCCCGGGTGGTTATGGCCCGGTCCGTGCGTTGGAGGGCTTCAGCCGCGCCCAGGCCGTACAGTTTCCCCACCACGCACGCGCCCACCGTCCCGGCCCGCCCGCGCCCGCCCCAGCAGTGGAGGTAGACGACCTGACCGCTCTGCAAGCGCGTGACTACGTCACTCACCACGACCTCAAGTGCTGCTGTGTCGGGTACGCCCAGGTCGGGAATCGGGCAGTGCCCGAAATCGACAGTCACCCGCGAACGCTCAGCCTCGGCTGCGAGGTGTGCTTTATCCCCCGCGTGCCGATCGGCCTTGCGGCGGCCGGGCAAGAACTCATTCAAATACGGGTTCCGCAGGCCGTCCATGATCTCTAGCGAGGGCGGCCCCGACCGGGCGGACGCCATGAGCGTGACGGTCGGGCGGTAAGGTAAGAAACCCCCCACCCCGCCGACGGGCAGGTCGGATTGGGGGGGCAGCTCCGCCTGCAGGCACACAAAAGCCGTGACGCCGGTGTCCAGGATGGCAGCCAGCTGGGCCTCCCCGTCCGCCCGGATCTTGCACCGGGACGGCTCGATAAAGGGGTACCGCCCCAGCATCAGGTGGCCCGGGATCAGCCAGTGGGCATAGGAAGTGAACTCAGCGCTCGCCTCAAAGGAGGCTAGAAAGAGAAAAAAGGGGGGGGGGGGGAGTGAGTTTTATGGTGCTGAATGTCACGCCTCGTATGCGTGCAGATGAGCGTGTGTGCCCACCCTTCCTGGATGCGATGGCTCACGCCGTCGTGTACGGGATTGCGCGACACAGAGAGCACAAGTGAACAGAATAAAATCGGCTAGGCGCAACCGGTCTCTCTCTATCGCGGCTCCGCATGCCTCTCCCACGCGGGATATCACGGTATGCCTCCTCTCTTTTTTCCTCCATTCACCATCCAGGGGCGGCAGTGTGTCCGGCAGGGAGAGCATCGTCGCTATCGACGCATCAGCCGCGGCGTGCGGGCGCAGGGAAGGTGCCCGACGAGCGACTGCGGGGCGGGCCGCCGATGGAAGGGTGGCGGGGAGCACTGCGCTACGAGGGCCCACGCTAGACGTGCGTGAGGTGTAGGCTTGGGAACACAGGTGCTGCGTCCGGGAGGTTATCTGGTGGGCCGCCATGTGTGGGCGTGTGCACGAGAGTTGGAAAAAAAAAAAAAAAAGTGACAGTGTTGTAAATATATATATATATATATAGTCCCGTCCCGCTCGCCGCCCGCTTGCGCCGTTTCACATCTTTCACATACATACCCTGCAAAATCATTGGAACCAGACCTTAACCACAGGTGTGTATGTGTAATAAGGCCAACCCCCCAACCCTTCCGCTAGCGCCCACACAAAAGAGACACCTGCGCGCAGCGCGCTCGCTCGCTCCCCTCTCTCAACCTCCCCCCTCTCACCCCGTTTTTCCTCAGCCACACCATGACGCCGCCTCCACCGCCTCGCCGCCCGGCCACAAGCATCCTGACACCAGATCTGCGCGACCGGCTGCGCCGGCACAGCCTGCTCGCACCAGCGACCACCGAAGGGTCACCGCCGCCGCCGGGACAAACATGGGGTGAGCCACCCGCTGCTCACCATACAGGCTCGGACCTGGCAAGTGACGGGACCTGGCATCTCTTAGCCTGCGTCCGGGAACGGCGTGCCGAGGCGGCGGAGGCGACGTTGGCCGAAGGCGGGGGTGGTGCAACGCCTCCCGACGCTGCCTGGCGTCACCTGGAGCTGCGCCTGGCTGGGGAGACCGCCCGGGCGGACGCGGCAGACGCCGCCCGCGCCGAACTCGAGGCCCGCGTTGTGGCGGCCGCCCCCGTTGTCTGCCCGCCCCTGACGGCGGAGGCAGGGACTTGGACGGGCGAGGGCGGTGATGATGAGGTCGAGACTGAGAGCGAAGGCGGGCAGCAGACCCGCGCGTCTCTCCTCGCCAGCCTTGAAGCCGCCCTGGATGAAGAACGCCGGGCTGCGGCCGGTGCCCGGGTGGATGTGGCCGCATCTGCCGCGTCCGCGGAGGCCGCCCGCGCCGAGGCCGCCCACTGGCGGCGGGAGGTGGTCGCCGCGGTGGCGGCGGCCACGTTGGAGTGCGCGCTGGAGAGTGCGAGCGGGGCGGCGGCGGCGGTGAAGGAGGCGCTGGCCAAGGCTGAGCGTGTGCGGGGTGAGGGTGAGCGTGGAAGTCGGGGTCCAGGCCGAGGTCGAGGCGAGGTTGGAGGCGCCGCCGGCGCTGCTGTGCGCGCCAACCCCGCCCACATCCCGGGCCGCCAGCCCGGAAGCTCGCCCGTTGCGGGCTCGGCAGCAGGGGCAGACGCATCGACAGTGGGAGGACGTGCCACCGCCCACCGCCGCCCACGCCCTGGCAGGCTTGCGAGCGATTTCGAGTGGGGCGGCGAGGTTGAGCGCTGGCGGGCGGGCGGTGACATGAACTTGAGCGGCGCTGGGGGGCGGGCGGGGTGGCTGACATGACCTTACCCCCAAGCAATATAAAAAAAATACATTTTTTTTTTTTTTTTTCGTCTCGCACTCAAAATGGAAGGAGCCTGGGGCCACACATCTGCCCGGGGCCGGGGCCGGGGGCCTAGCCCACGGTCGCCAGCCCCTGCTGCAGACCCGATGAAAGGTGAGACCAGTACAGGGCGGCACGGGCGCCACCACACACAAGCCCTTTTCTCAATTCGCAGTCGCCCTCAACCTAGCCACTACACCCTCATCTCTCCCTCATCTCTCCAGACGCCGAAGCCAAGCAGACCCGAGCCGAACGCCGGTCCGGTTCCGACCCCGCCGCGGCTGTGGGCCTCTTTGACGAGGCTGCGTCCGCTTTCCGTGTCGTGCTGGCCTCGTCCGCCCTACCCTCAGCCACCGCTGCCGACGCCTGGTCAGGCCTGGGCGAGTGCCTACAACGCCAGGGCGAGGCCGCCCTGGCCGCCGCGGACCGGGACCCGGACCCGGGACCGGGAACGCGGCCAGCCGCGGTTGCGGCGGCGTGTGTAGCATTTGAAGGCGCGGTCACCGCGTACGCACGTGTACCCGGCCCTGTCGCGGGCCTGGGCGGCCCTGGTCTCCTCCGCCCAGACGCGGCCGTCAACGCGGCCAACACGCTGTGCAGCTTGGGCAGCCTCGTCGACGGGCAGGCCGCCGCTGCCTCCCACCTGGCCACCGCGATCGCCCTGTACCGGGGCGCCCTGGACGCGGAGGCGGCGGCGGTGAGCGCGGGCGAGGCCCTGCCCGACGCGGGGACGGCCACCAACCTCGCCGACGCGCTCGCCCAGCGCGCGGCCCTGCTGCCCAGCCGGGCCGCCTTTGCCGAGGCGGACGCCGCGTATAGGGCGGCGGTCGGGGCGTGCTCGTCCGACAATGGGGACGACTTGCCGGGCCTCCTCGTCAACTGGGCGGCTGCCACGGCGTCCGCCGCGAGCGGGCTGGGCAATGACCCTGCCCTCCTCGCCACCGCAGCCGCGCGGTTTAGGGAAGCCGCCGCCTTTGGGCGGGGCGACCCGGCACCCCTTGCAGGCTTGGGTGATGCCCTGTTCGAAATGGCGGGGGCCATAGCGACTGCTTCGGGTGGTGTGGGCGCCCTGCCGGGGGCCGACCCGGAGTCCGCGGCCATCCTGGAGTCCGCCCTGGGCGAGGGCTACCGTGCAGCCCTGGCCCTCGACCGGCGCTTTGCGGACGCGCACGCTGGGTGCGGGGACGTCTTTTTAGCGCAATCCAGGGCCGCCCGGGCCGCTAGAGACGAAGCCGTTTCTGCGTCTTTCGCCTCCGAAGCCGCGGCGGCCTACCAGCGCGCCTTCGACGTCCCCCCGGCCTCCCCCCGCTCCCTGGGCGGCTGGCAGGCGCGCGCAGAGGCGGGCTGGAATTGCGCGTGTGCGCTGGCGCTGGCGGG
>Ga0315287_10001687_pt1 | contig 20639 bp, 18 predicted proteins | sample YL17G11_0_MG_FD_205037 | JGI IMG/M metagenome (GOLD analysis project Ga0315287, IMG submission 205037) | Sediment microbial communities from Yellowstone Lake, YNP, Wyoming, USA - YL17G11_0 | ecosystem: Environmental > Aquatic > Freshwater > Lake > Sediment | place: USA: Wyoming | collected...
GGCCGTCGAGCGGCTCGTGAGCGGCAGCGCGCGCAGTGCGTCGCGCGCCTCGCGCTCGAATTGGGCGCGCGTTTCGCTGCGTCCGCCCGTATCGGGCGTCGCGTACAGCGCCGCGATCTGCGCGCGCAGCGACGCGAGCACGCCCGCGACTGCGCGTTCGTCGGTGGCGCGTTCGCGCGCGCGGGCGGCGCTCGCTGCGTCCCCGCGCTCTGCGAAGAAGCGCAGTGAGGCCTCCTGGCCGACGAAGGTGGCGACGCTCTCGTTGAAATCGGCGTCACTCGCCACGAACACCGTCGCGTGCACCAGCTCGTGAAGCAGCATCTCGACGAAGGGTCCCGTCCCGCTCGTGAGCATCGGCTCGAGCACCGGATCGTCGAACCAACCGAGCGTCGAGTACGCCGGCACGGGCACGAGACAGGTGTCGAGCCCGCGCGCGCGCAGCGCGGTTGCCTCGCGCTCCGCCCGCGCGAGATCGAAGAAGCCCTTGTAGGGCTGGGTGCCGACCAACGGGAACCAGAAGCCGGCCGGTTCGATCTCACCCGCGCGCGTCGCGACCAGCGCGGTCACCACGCGATCGCCCGGCCACGCGGCGTAGGCCCTATATTGACCGCCCACACGGAGGCCCATGCGTGCGGCGTAGCGGCGCAGATCCTCGACGAGGACGAGGCTCTCGCGCAGCGTCGCAGGCGTCTCGGTGTCCGCGACCACCTGTTCGATCGGTTCGCGCGCGCGCAGGATTCGCAGCTGACCCTCGGCGAGATGGGCGTAGTAACAGCCCGGGAGCAGCATGAGCGCGACCACCAGCCCGACCGCCTTCGTCTGCGTGCGCATCACCTCCCCGCGCGAACGCGCCGAGGTGATCGCCGCAGAGGTCTTCGCAGCGGGCGCCAGCGGGCTGGAAGAGCGCGAGAGCGGCGACTCCATCGTGCTGCTCGTCTACGCGCCGGCGGCGCACGCCGAGCGCGTGCGCGCGGCGGCGTTCGCGGTGGCGGGCACTGCGATCGTGGCCCCGGCCGAGCCGGTCGCTGCGCGGGACTGGCCGGAAACCTGGAAGGACGGGCTCACGCCGATCGTGATTTCCCCGCGTCTCGTGGTGCGGCCGCCGTTCGCCGCGCATGCGCTCGCGGCCGGCCAGTGCGAAGTGGTGATCGAGCCCCGCCAGGCCTTCGGCACCGGCGCGCACGGTTCCACCGCGCTGGCGCTGGCGCTGCTCGATGCGCATCTCGCGACGGCATTGCCGGCCCGCGTGCTCGACGTGGGCTCGGGTAGCGGCGTGCTCGCGATCGCGGCGCTGCGCCTCGGCGCGGGGCACGCGCTCGCTTGCGACCTCGATCCGATCGCGGCACGCGAGACGCGCGAGAATGCCGCCCGCAACGGCGTCGCGGAGCGGCTCGCTTGCTTCACGGGCTCGCTGGACGCGCTCGGGCCGCGCGCCAACGAGTTCGAACTGGTGGTTGCGAATGTGATCTCGAGCGAACTGCGACCGATCCTCCCCGCGCTGGTGGCGCGTGTGGCAGCACGCGGTGTCGCCGTATTCTCCGGTCTGCTGGCGGCCGAACGCGAATCGATCTGCGGGGCGCTTGCGCGCCACGGTTTGCGCGTCGCGGGGGAACGCCGGGAACGCGATCCGCGCGGCGACGAGTGGCTCGCGCTCATCGCGATGCGCTGAGGCGGCGCCGCCAATCGTCGAACAAACGCGCCAGCGTGTCGTCCAGCGGAATGCGCGGCGCCCAATCGGTTGCGTGCCGCAGCCGTCTGGCGTCGCCGACCGACGCGCGATCGGGCCGATGGAGCGCGGGATCGACCTCGATCTGTGGACGCAACCCCGCGTGTGCGATCAAGCGATCGAGCAGCTGCGCGATCCGGAGCGGGACCCCGGTCGCGATGTTGTAGGCGCCGCGCGGTACGGCGGGATCGAGCAGCCGCGCGTACGCGTCGACGACGTCGGCGACGTCGAGGAAATCGCGCACTGCGTCGAGGTTGCCGACGCGCAGCACCGGATCACGGCGGCCGAGCACCATCTCCGCGAGCTGGCGCGCAAAGCTGGACGCCACGTACGTGTCGGTCTGACCCGGGCCGGTGTGGTTCCACGGGCGCGCGCGCACCACGTCGAGGCCGCTCTCCGCGAACGCGGCGCCGAGCAGGTCGGCGGCCGCCTTGGTGCGCGCGTAGGGGGAGACGGGCGCGAGCGGCGCGTCCTCGCTGATCGGATCGCTCGTTGCGGAGCCGCCGTAGATCTCGCCCGAGGAGACCAGCAGCAGGCGCGCGCGCGGTGCATGGCGCGCCACCGCTCGCAGCACGTGGAGCGTGCCGAAGTAGTTCACGCGCGCGACGGCTTCCGGATCGACGTAGGAAGTGGCGACCGACGCGAGCGCCGCGAGATGCACGATCGCATCGGGTCGCACGCGATCGATCGCGGCCGCGACGGCGGCTGCGTCGCACACGTCGACGTCGCGGTCGGCGGCGGTCACCTCGTGCCCATCGCGTGTCAGGCGCGGCAGCAGCCACGGTCCGACGAAACCACCCGCACCAGAGACCCACACCCGCACGGTGCGCAGGCTGCCAGACGCGGGGTCGCTGTGCTACACGGCCGTCGTCTTGCGAAGCGATTCCACAGCGGCGGTCCTCTTCGATCTCGGTGGGGTTCTCGTGCACCTCGACTACGCCGCGATCGCCGCGGAGGCGGCCATGCTCGGCATGGCGCTCGACGCGGCTGCGCTGCCGCGCGCGGAGGGACAGGCGCGGCGCGCGATCGATGCGCGCGCGGGCGCACTCGGCGGCATTCCGGGTACCGACGCTTCGCGCGTGCCGAGCTACTTCGAGGATCTGCTGGCGGGCGCGGGCGTCGACGGCACCGCGCGCACGGCGTTGGTCGCGCGGTTGCAGGCGCACAACCGCGAACGCAGCCTCTGGCGCGTGCCGTTCGCGTGCGCGCGCGCAACGCTCGAATCGCTGCGCAAAGCCGGGCTGCGCCTCGGCGTCGTCTCGAATGCGGATGGCCGCGCCGCCGCGATCCTGCACGCGACGGGCCTCGCGGCGTCGCTCGACGTGATCGTCGACTCGCACGTGGAAGGCGTCGAGAAACCCGATGCCGAGATCTTTCACCGCGCGCTCGCGCGGCTCGGCGTCGGCGCCGAAGAGTCGCTCTTCGTCGGCGACATCGTCTCGATCGATGTGGTGGGCGCACGCAACGCGGGTCTGCGCCCGGTGCTGCTCGACGCCGTGGGCGCCTACGAAGACGCCGACTGCGCTCGCATCGCACGGCCCGGCGAGCTGCTCGGATTGCTCGGTCTCGGCGCCGCAGGAGAAGTCGCGTGATCGTCGGCGTCGCGGGTCCCTACGGCGCGGGCAAGGGCGAGGTGGTCGAGTACCTGCGCGCGCGCTCGTTCTACGCGCTGTCGCTTTCGGATGTGCTGCGCGACGAACTGCGTGCGCGGGGCGAAACGGAAACGCGCGAGCGGATGATCGCGACCGGCAACGAGCTGCGTGCGCGCAATGGTCCGGCGGTACTCGCCGAGAAGATCTGCGCACGGCTCTTACCCGATCGCAACTACGTGATCGACTCGATCCGGCATCCTGCCGAGGTCGCGACCTTGCGTGCGCAAGGCCGGGGTTTTCGGCTGGTGTGGGTCGACGCGGATCCGAAGCTGCGCATCGATCGGTTGCGTTCGCGCAACCGGCCGGGCGATCCCGCGTCGCTCGAGACGCTGCTCGAACAGGAAGGCCGCGAGCGCAGCGGGGGCGGTGAATCGGCGCAGCAGCTCGATGCGGTCGCGGCGCTCGCCGACGTTCGGTTGCGCAACGAAGGCTCGCTGCCGGCGCTGCACGCCGCCGTGCAAGGTGTGCTCGAGGCGAGCGCGGGCTTCCAGCGACCGAGCTGGGACGAGTACTTCCTGCAGGTCGCGAAGGTGGTGGCGTCGCGCAGCAACTGCGTGAAGCGTCACGTAGGCGCGGTGATCCAACGCGATCGCCGCATCGTCTCGACCGGCTACAACGGGACGCCCCGCGGCACCCGCAATTGCAACGAAGGCGGCTGCCCCCGCTGCAACTCGTTCGCCGAGTCCGGCACGCGCCTCGACGAGTGCCTGTGCTCGCACGGCGAAGAAAACGCCATCACGCAGGCGGCGTATCACGGCGTCTCGGTGCGCGACGCCACGATCTACACGACGTTCTTCCCATGCCTCTTCTGCACGAAGCTGATCATCAACGCGGGACTCGCCGAGGTGGTCTACAACGCCTCCTACGCGCTCGATGCGGTCGCCAAGAACCTGCTCGAAGAGGCCGGCGTCCGCGTGAGACGCGTCGATCTCGCAGCCTCGTAGCGGTGCCGGGCGTCAAGTCATTGGGTGTCTGGTTGTTTCGTAGCAACCTGACAGAAAACAAGTTGACGCCCAAACAAGTTGACGCCCGGCACCCCTTAGGGGGCGCCGTTGAAGAGGCCGTGGAGGCCCGACGGCTGATGCTCGCCGATCACGAGTTGCTCGAGGACGCCGATTCCTGCGCGATTGCCCCAGCGGGCGCGGACCAGTTGCTGGACGTGGAGGAAGCGCGGGTCGAGCGGGTTGCAGTCGGCGAGCTTCCAGCGTTCGCCCGCCACGGCCTCCGGGCCCTTCCAATTCCCGTGACCCCATTCGGGGTGCAGGTAGCCGATTCCGCACATCTGGAAGGTCGCGAGCGGCTCGAGCGCGATCGCGTGGCGGGTGCCGTCATGGGCGACGAGCGCGATCTCCGCACGCGCGGCGCGGCGCGTGCCGGGCTGCCACTCGATGCGGTGTTCGACGCTCCGCATCGACATGGTGCCTGCCGGATCCACCGCCGACGCGCTCGCATCACTCAGCAGCGGCACCAGGACGCCGTTGTCGTGCCAGCGCCGGCCGGCGGCATCTTCATTGACATCGAAGTGCGTGCACACGTCGTCGAAGTGCAGCGGCGCCCAGAGCCAGAAGTACTGCGGCGCGCTCAGCATCGGGCCTGCCGCGCGCTCGCCGATCGGGCGGATGCCCCACGATCGATCGCGGCAGCCGAGCACCTCGGCGGGTGTCACCGCGATCGATTCGCCGCCAGCTCGCAGCGATCCCTCCCAGGTGCCGAACTGGGTGAAGCGCGTCAGGTCCATCAGCAAGCGGCCCTGCTCGCGGCGCACGAAGCGCGGCTCTTCGACCGCAACGGTACGCGCGCGGAAGCGCAGATCGGCCTCGATGCCCCATTCGTTGGCTTCGACGGTCACGCGCAGCGTGCGCATCGCTTCCTCAATCGCGATGGCGATCGGGCCGACGCGCAGTGCGCCGAGTGCATCCCCCTGGCGCGACGCGTGGACCGAGTGCTGGTGGCCGCCTCGCACGACGCTGAACGCGGCATCGACGATCGCGCGATTGCGGTAGACGCCGAACGCGGCTGCGAAGAACAGCGAGCCATCGCGCGCGTAGCCGTTGAAGAAGTAGCGGTCGTAGAAATTGCGATCGCCGGTGGCCGGGTGCGCGAGCGGCTCCGGCGTCTGATGGATCGGGTGGTCGTCGAGCGGGTGCAGCATCTCAGCCTCGCGAGATTTCTTCGAGCAGGGACGGTTGCAACGCGGCGAGATCGCGGACCGCCTGCGCCGCGAGGTGACCGCCGAGAATGGGTCGGAGCGCATCGGCGCGCGCAGCCGGAAGCGCGTCGAGGCGCGCGAAGGCGTCGCCGAGTGCAGCGCGCAGCGCCGCGACGCGTTCGGCGGCCGGGCTCGCGGGCGCCTCCGCGAGGCGGCGCTCGATCACGCTGGCCAACGCGTCGTCGCCCGTGTCGCGCAAGCGCGCCCCGAGGGTCGCCAGCGCAGCGCCTGCCGAGCTCGCTTCCTCCTGCTGCGGTGCGATCGCGGCTTCGATGCGCCCGCCCAGATTGCGCAGCACGTCGATCGCGGCCCACAGCTGCCCGCGCGCGGCGCGCGATTCGACGTGCGGAATCACCTGCTCGTGCAGTGTGCGCACGACACCTTCGAGCAGCGTCTGGGGAGCTATGCGCACGGATCCTCCGTTTTCAGGGTAATGGCAGCCACCCGCGCAGCGCGGCGAGCAGCGCGTGCAGGAAGGGGAGCTGGTGATCGAAGATCGCCATCCGTAGATCGCGAGTGCGGCCATCGGCGAATGCACGAATGCCGGTCAGCATGATCGCCGCCATCTTCACCACCGCCAACACTTCGAAGTAGCGGAGCGCTGCGCGATCGACCGTGCGTCCCGAAGCCTCTTCATAGAGCGTCACCAGCTCATCGCACGAGGTGAGGCACGCGGCGCGCGATGTACCGCCACGCCACAGGTGCGAGACGCACCACGCCACGTCTTCGACGGGATCGCCGAGGTGCGCCATTTCCCAGTCGAGAATTCCGGTGAGGCGCGCCTCCGCACCGGTCCGCTCGATCAGCCAGTTGCCGAGTCGGTAGTCGCCGTGTAGCAGCACGACTTCGCGCGACGTCGGCGCATGTCGTCGCAGCCAGCCGAGCGCTTCGGCGAGGACGGGCTCGACGGCGAAGCCGCTCGCCGCGATGCGCGCGGCCCAGCGCTCGACTTCGCGCTGCCCCGGCCGGGCGCCGATCGCCGGCGCGCCGAGGAACGCGAACCCGCGCGCCCGCCAGTCGATCGCGTGGAGGTCGGCCAGCGCGCGCATCACCTGTGGCGCGAGGGCCGCACGCTCCTCCGCGAGGAAGGGACCTTCTCCGCTCGCCCCTGCCGCCGGAATGGGAACCTCGCCCGCGAGTCGCTCCATCACATAGAAGGGGCGATCGAGCACGCGCGCGTCCCGTTCGAACCACGGTGTGCGCGGGGAGGGCAGGGGGTCGTCCGAGAGCGCGTGCAGCACGCGGAATTCGGGCTCGAGATCGTACGGCTCGAGCAGACCGGCGGCGGGCTCACGCTTCAACACCCAGGCTGCGCACTCGACGCGCGTTCCGTACGAGAGCTCGGTGTGGAACGAGAAGGTCTCGGCCGAAAACCCTTCCGTATGCGTCTCGACGTCGAACACGCGAACCGCATCGGCGTCGGGCAGTCGCGCCGCCAGGAAGTGTTCGAGGCGCGCGGCGACGTCGCTCATCGGTCTTGCCGGATCGCTGCTTCGCCGCAGAGGGCGACGAAGAGTTCGCGTACCTGGCGTTCGGTGTCGATCAGCGCGCCGCCGTTGTCGATCACGTGGTCGGCCAGCGCCCGCTTCTCGTCGATCGGCAGCTGCGCGGCGATGCGCTGCTCGGCTTGTTCCCGCGTGCAGCCGTCGCGTGCGACGGTTCGCTCGATCTGCACCGCGCGCGGGGCGTAGACGAGCACGGTGGCGTCGGCACCACCGCGCGCGGCGGCGCGATCGCGGGGCCGGGTTTCGAAGAGCAACGGAATGTCCATCACGATCAGCGGGACAGCGGCGCGGCGCGCGGCCTCGCTGCGGCGCGCCATCTCGGCCCCGACACGCGGATGCATGATGGCGTTCAGGCGCTGGCGCTGGGCCGGGTCCCGAAAGACGCGCTCGGCGACGCAAGCGCGGTCGAGCGCGCCCGTGGCGTCGAGGACATCCGCGCCGAGCGCGCCGGCGATCTCGGCCAACACCGGCGAGCCGGGCGCTTGCAGCTCGTGGACGATTGCATCGGCGTCGATCACGACGGCGCCGAGCTCGGCGAGCAGCCGCGACACCGTGCTCTTGCCGGTGCCGATCCCTCCTGTGAGTCCGACTACGCGGGTCACGCGCTTCCCTGCGCTCCGACGCGAGTAACCCCATGGCACGCGGTGTGCGCGCTGGTCCCCGGTCGGGTGCACCCTATCTCAGCCCCATGGGTGAGGCTATGCGGGTCGCAATGGCGGAGCCGGAAGCAAGCGGAGGGCGCCGATTCGTGCGGCCCGCGCGCGACGTTGCGTCGGCGCGGTCGGGACTAGCCGAGCAAGTCGCGCGGCTCGGCTGCCATCACGCAGTTCTTGCCGGCCGCCTTGGCGCGATAGAGCGCGCGGTCCGCTGCGTGGAAGAAGCGCTTGCGGTCGCCCGCGAACTCGGCGACGCCGATCGAGATCGTCACTTGCAGCGGCTCGAGACTGCCGTGCAACACGAACGCGGTCTCGGCGACCGCGGTGCGGACCTTCTCGGCGAGGAAGAGCGCGCCATCCTGGTCGGTGCCCGTGGCGAGCACCACGAATTCCTCGCCGCCATAGCGCGCGAGAATGTCGGACTCGCGCACGGATTCGTTCAGCACCCGGGCGATGCGCATCAGCAGCGCGTCGCCCTCGGCGTGGCCGTAGCGATCGTTCAGTCCCTTGAAGTCGTCGATGTCGGCGAGCAGGATCGAGAGCGGGTCGCCGCTGCGCGAGATGCGCTTGATTTCCCGTGTCAGCGATTCCTGGAAGTAGCGATGGTTGTGGAGTGAGGTGAGGCCGTCCGTGATCGAGAGCTGTTCGAGTACTTCGTTTGCGCGCTGCAGCTCCTCGTTCTGCTCGCGGAGCTGGCGATGCTGCTGGTCGAGTTCGTCGCGGTTGCGACGCAACCGGCACGCCATGTCGTTGAAGGTGCCGGTGAGCAGCCCGATCTCGTCGTGGGTGTGCGTGTCCGGAACCTCCACTTCGAGTTCGCCCTGCGAGATCCGCCGCGCGCCTTCGGAAAGCGCTTCGAGCGGCTGCACGATCTTGGCGGTGATTTCGTAGGCCAGGAAGCTGAAGACCAGGATGATCGCGAGGTCGATCACGAAGACCCGCGTCACGACGGAGAACACCGGTGCGAACGCCGCCTCGAGCGGCTGCGCGACGACGATGCTCCAATCGACGAACGGCAAGCGTCCGAGGGCGCCGATCCCGCGTCGACTCTGTGGTGTGCGAAATTCGACGACGGCGGCGCGCGGACCACGCTGCAGGAACTCGACCGGGAAGGCCTCGAAGCGACTCGCCTCGGGCGGCGCACTCGCAGCGAGCACATGACCCTCCCGATCGACCAGATAGAGCTGCGCCTCCTCGGGCCCGCGCGCGGCGTCCAGGTTCGCGGCGAACGGTTCTGTCGCGAATACGCCGTGCAGCGTGCCGAGCTGTGCGCCGGCCGCGTTGCGAATCGGTGTCGACGCGACGAGGCGGCCGTCGACGCCGCGCAGCGTCGGCTCGGGGGCGCCCTGCAGGTCACGGATCAGGTGGGCGGGCAGACCGGCCGCGCTGGCCGATGCGACGGCGGCGCCGCGCACGTCGGTGACGACGAGTCCGGCGAACGGGTTCGATCCTTCGAGGGCACCGGCGAGAACGGTTTCGGCGGCCTCGCGGATGTCGCGCGTGTCCGCGCTCGTGCGCAGCAGGTCGGAGTCGTGGACGAGGCGCAGCAGGCTGCGCTGACCGTCTTCGACCCACACGCCCAGTCGTTGGGTGCCGCGCTCGGCCAGCATCGGGTACGACGCGTCGAGGTGGGTGCGCAGGAACGCATAGGTCGAGTGCACCGAGATCCAGCTCACGACCAGCGCGGTGACGAACGTCGAGAAGAAGACGAAGAAGATGATCTTCGTCGCCAAGCTGTCGCGCGGTTGACGGCGTAAAGCCAGCGTGGAATCCGACATCCGAGAGCGCACCCCGCAGCTTCCAGGTATCGACCGGGGAGTCGCTGCGCTTGACCCGCACGGGATTCCGCTGCCGCTAGCTGCCGGAATCGCGTAACTGGGCGCGATGGCGAGCGAATCAGCTCGATTTCGGTTTGCGGCGCGGGAACCGCTCTGATATGGTGAGCGAGCAATATCAGGGGGTTAGGCGATCTCTCGCTTCTCCGTCTCGCTCCCGTTGAGGGTTCTGCCGGTCCAACACGGCGTCTCGGGGCGCAACGATTCCCCAGTCGGTGCGCCTCCGACCTTCGTCTCACGGCGCCGCGCGGTGTTTCCCGACGCTACGCGGCGGAGTCAGCGATGAATCAGCCCAGGGAAGCCAGCTCGCCGGCCGCAGAGGCTGAAGCCGCTGTGGAGTTGGCGCGGCTGCGCGCCGAGATCGACCGGGTCGACCTCGCGCTGCTGGAGCTGCTCAACCAACGCGCGGGGCTGGGGTGTTCGGTCGGGGAACTGAAGGAGCGGAGCGGGATGCCGGTCTATTCCGCCGCCCGCGAGCGTGACCTGCTCGCCGGGCTCGTTCGCAACAACCCCGGCCCGTTCCCGAGCGCCGCGATCGAGCCGGTCTTCCGCGAGATCATCTCCGCGACGCGTTCGCTCGAGCGGCGGTTGCGCATCGCGTTCCTGGGTCCAGAGGGAACCTACAGCCATCTGGCCGCGCGCCGGCACTTCGGCGAAGAAGCGGCGCTGGTGCCCACGGCGACGATCGGCGATGTCTTCGCGGCGGTCGAACGCAGCCACGCAGAACTCGGCGTCGTGCCGGTGGAGAACACCACCGAGGGCGTGGTGACGCAGACGCTCGACGCGTTCATCGGCTGCGAGCTGACGATCTGTGGCGAAGTGTTGCAGCGCATCTCGCATCACCTGCTCTCGCGCAGCGGACGTCGCGACGACGTGAAGCGCGTCGCTTCGATAGGACAGGTGCTCGCGCAGTGCCGGATCTGGCTCGAGCGCAACATGCCCGGCGTGGAGCGCGTCGAAACCGGGAGTAGCGCCGCGGCGGTACGGCTGGCCACCGAAGACCCGGGTGTCGCCGCGATCGGGAGTGCGCTCGCAGCGACGGTCTACGGACTCACGACGATCGAGGCGGGCATCGAAGACCGCCTCGACAACACCACGCGCTTCCTGTTGCTGGGCCGGGAGGCGCCTGCGCGCAGCGGCCGCGATCTGACGTCCGCGGTGTTCACGGTGAGCAAAGCGCAATCGGGCGCACTCTACCGATTGCTCGATCCATTTGCGCAAGGTGGCGTCAACCTGACGTCGATCCAGTCGCGGCCGATGCCGGGCAAGCCGTTCGAATACCTGTTCTTCCTCGACATGGAAGGGCACCGCGACGACCCGTCGGTCGCGCGGGCGCTCGCGGACGCGGCGGCGACGGCCTATTCGTACCGCGTACTCGGCTCCTTCCCGCGCGCGACGGCGGCGGAGGCATCCCCGCCGTGACGATTGCGAAGCGCGTGAAGCCCTGGATCGCTGCGCTCACCCCGTATCAGCCGGGCAAGCCGATTGGCGAGTTGGAACGCGAACTCGGCATCTCCGACGTTGTCAAACTCGCGTCCAACGAGAACCCGCTCGGACCGTCGCCGCGCGCGATCGAAGCCGTACAGCGCGTGCTCGCCAACGTGCATCGCTACCCGGATGGTGCGAGCTTCGCGTTGCGATCGAAGCTCGTGGAGAAACTCGGTGTAGCGCCCGAACAGCTCGTCTTCGGCTGCGGCGCCGATGAGCTGCTGGAACTGGTCGCAAAGTCGTTTCTCGGTCCAGGCGATGAAGCCGTCTTCGCGTGGCCGTCGTTTGCGATGTATCCGATCGTCACGAGGGGGATGGGAGCCACGCCGGTTCCGGTTCCGCTCGATGCCGATCTCGTCCACGACCTCGACGCGATGGCCGCGGCGATCACCGAACGCACGCGCGTGGTGATGGTCTGCAATCCGAACAACCCGACCGGGACGAGTGTCGGTGCTGCCGCGTTCGACCGATTCGCGGCGAGCCTGCCCGAAGACGTCGTGTTGCTGATCGACGAGGCCTATGTCGACTTCGCCCGCCGCCCGGATTTTCCCGACGCGCTCGGCTGGGTGGCGCGCCGACCCGGTACGGTGACGATCCGTACCTTCTCGAAGATCGCGGGCCTCGCGGGACTGCGCGTCGGCTACGCCGTCGCGGATCGCGAGCTGGCTGGTTACCTCGAGCGGGCGCGCCATCCATTCAACGTGAACCTGCTCGCCGAGGCCGCGGCCGTTGCGGCGCTCGACGATCGCGAGCACCTCGATCGGACGGTTCGGCAGAACACCGAGGGACTCGGTTACCTGCGTCGCGAGCTGGGCGCGCTCGGCATCGAGACCTGGCCGAGTGAGGCGAACTTCGTGCTCGCCAAGCCGGGCCCTGGGACCTACGAACGACTGCTGCGCGAAGGCGTGATCGTGCGGCCGCTGGTCGGCTTCGGGATGCCGGATCATGTGCGCATCACCGTCGGACGACCCGAGGAGAACGAGCGCCTGGTGAAGGCGCTCCGGCGCTTGGTCGAAGAGGGCAGCCGATGAGCGTCCGCTTCGAGCCGATCCAGCGACTCGCCGTGCTCGGCCTCGGCCTGCTCGGCGGCTCGGTGGCGTGGGCGGCGCGCGAGCGCGGGCTCGCGCGCGAGGTCGTTGGATGTGGGCGGCGCGAGGCGCCGCTTCGCGACGCGCGGGCCCGCGGCCTCGTCGACCGCACCGCAGTCGATCCTGCCGCGGCGGTCGAGGGCGCCGAACTGGTCGTGCTGGCCACTCCGGTGGGGTCGATGGCCGCGGTGCTGCGGGCGGCTTCGGTGGGGTTGCGCCGCGACGCGCTGGTGACCGACGTCGGCAGCGTGAAGTCCATGCTGGCCGAGACGCTGCCCGGGCTGGTCCCGCCCGGGGTCGTCTACATCGGAGCGCATCCGATGGCGGGGAGCCACGAGAAGGGTCCCGAACACGCCCGGACCGATCTCTTCGAGGGCGCGACCTGCGTGATCACGCCTGCGGCTGGTGACTCCGAGACGGCCGTGGCGCGCATCGAGGGCTTCTGGAGCGCGCTCGGGGCGCGTGTGGTGCGGCGCGCACCGACGACCCACGACGTCGAGGTGGCGTGGATGAGTCACGTTCCCCATGCTCTCGCCTTCGCCTTCGCGCGGGCCCTCGGGGATGCACCGCCGAGCGCACGCGAGGTGGCGGGTTCCGGCTTTCGAGATTTCACGCGAATCGCCCGCTCTGATCCGGAATTGTGGGCGGAAATCCTTGTCGCAAATCGCAAGGCGGTCCAGGGGCCGCTCGCCCGCGTAGCGGAGCGGCTCGGAGACCTCGCGCGAGCGCTCGAAACCGGTGACATCGACACGATGGATCGTTGGATCGCCGAGGCGCGAGCGCACCTCGACGCAGCGACGAACGAGAACGACAGAACCGCGCCCGATCCGGTGAAGCCAGGGGGCTTCGCGGCAACGGCCACAACCCGAAAGCCTGCCCGCGCATAGAGCGCTGGCAAGGGAGCATCGAACAACCGCATGACCGATCGGCAAACCACACAAACAACCGGGGGCGAGAGCTTCGCCGAGCTTTTTGCCACCAGCGAACGAGCGATGAAGGAGGGCGAGGTCGTACGCGGCACCGTCCTCGGGATCGACGGCGAAAACGTCCATGTGGACGTCGGCTTCAAGTCGGAAGGCTTGATCCCGCTCTGGGAGTTGATGGATGACAACGGGAATGTGCTCGTCAAGCCGGGCGACATCCTCGACGTACTGATCGAGGAGGTCGAGGACGCGGACGGGCGCATCGCACTCTCCAAGGAGAAGGCGGACCGGCTCAAGATCTGGGATGAGATCAGCCGTGCGTTCGAGGCCGACGAATCCGTCGAGGGACACATCGTCTCGCGCGTGAAGGGCGGCCTCTCCGTCGACATCGGCGTGAAGGCATTCCTGCCGGGCTCGCAGGTCGACTTGCGCCCGGTGCGCAATCTCGAGTCGCTGATCGGCAACCGCCTCGCCTTCAAGATCATCAAGTTCAACAAGCGCCGCGGCAACATCGTACTCTCGCGCCGGGCGCTGCTCGAGACGGAGCGCGCGCGCCAGCGTACCGAGACGCTGACGACCCTCGAGGTCGGGCAGATCGTGGATGGCGTGATCAAGAACCTCACCGACTACGGTGCGTTCATCGATCTCGGCGGCATCGACGGGCTGCTCCACGTGACCGACATGTCGTGGGGTCGCGTGAATCACCCGAGTGAGATCTTCCAGGTCGGCGACCAGATCAAGGTCAAGGTGCTGAAGTTCGACCCGGAGTCCGAGCGCGTATCGCTCGGCCTGAAGCAGATCCAGCCGGATCCGTGGGTCGATGCGGCGCACAAGTACCCGATCGGGAAGCGCGTGCGCGGCAAGGTGGTTTCGCTGGCCGACTACGGCGCGTTCCTCGAGCTCGAAGCGGGCATCGAGGGTCTCGTGCACGTATCGGAAATGTCGTGGACCAAGCGCGTCAAGCACCCGTCGAAGGTCGTCACGGCCGGCGACATGGTGGAAGCGATCGTGCTCGACATCGACGAAGTGAGTCGCAAGATCTCGCTGGGCATGAAGCAGATCGAGCCCAATCCGTGGAGCCTGATCGAGGAGAAGTACCCGGTCTCGACGCAGGTACGCGGCGTGGTCCGCAACATCACCAACTTCGGACTCTTCATCGGGCTCGAGGAAGGGATCGACGGCCTCGTCCACGTATCCGACATCTCGTGGACCGAGCAGATCAAGCACCCGGGCGAGAAGTTCAAGAAGGGCGACGAACTCGACGCCATCGTGCTGAAGATCGACAAGGAGAACGAGAAGTTCTCGCTTGGCATCAAGCAGCTGACGCCGAACCCGTGGGACGACATCCAGCGGACCTATCCGCTGGGTACCGAGATCGAGGGCGAGGTCACGAGCGTCACCGACTTCGGCGCGTTCGTACGGCTCGAAGGCGGCATCGAGGGACTCATCTACACCTCGGAGCTGTCCCCGGAGCCGGTCGAGAAGCCGGCGGACGTGGTCAACCCGGGCGATCGCGTGAAGGCTCTGGTCACGCGCATCGATCCGGGCGAGCAGAAGATCTCGTTGTCGATCAAGGCGGTGCACGACCAGCAACAGCGCCAGGCGCTGAGCGAGCTGGCCGCGCAACAGTCCCGCACCCAGCGCTCGACGCTCGGCGATCTGCTCGCCGAGAAACTGCGCAAGGCGGAACAGCCCGACGGCGAATGACGAAGGTCCGAGGCGGTCGCGCTCGCAACGGCGCGACCGCCTCGAACGCCTGGGATCGGCTGGACGGCAAGACGGCTAGATCGCCAGGGATGGGGGCGCGATGACGAAGAGCGGGCTCATCGAGTCGGTGTCGGAAAAGACGCCGCATATCTCGAAGAAGGACACCGAGGTCGTCGTGAACACGATCTTCGACGCGATGACCGACGCGCTTCGGCGCGGCGAGCGCATCGAGATCCGCGGCTTCGGATCGTTCCAGGTGAAGGTGCGCGAGGCCCGCGATGGTCGGAACCCGAAGACCGGTGAGATGGTGAACATCCCGGCCAAGCGCACGCCCTTCTTCAAGGTGGGGAAGGAGCTGAAGGAAATGGTAGACGGCGTCGAACCCGGCTCGTCCTCCTCGCATTCCGAGGACGAACGCTCCGCCTGAGCGCGGGCACGCGCCCGATCGGAGTTCCACCCATGGTTTGGCTGCGCCGGCTGGTCTGGATCGCGCTCTTCGTGGCGATGCTCGTCTTCGGTTGGACGTTCGCGAAGCGCAACGCGGAACCGGTCCACGTCGATTACCTGATCGGGACGCTCGACGAAGCGGGCTGGGTCATCGAGCTCGGTGCGTTCTTGCTGGGCGCGCTCGTGGCCGCGGCGTTGTTCGGTCTCCAGGCGGCACGGCTTGCGCTCACCGCGCGTCGCTATCGAAAGCTCGCCAGCGGACTCGAGCAAGAAGTCCACCAGCTCCGCAATCTGCCGCTCGCGACCCCGGACGAGCCGCCTGCGCGGGGTGGTGCCGGTCGCAATCCCGCCGCCGGGGGACCCGGGCGGAGCGGATAGCGGCGATGGCCTGGTGGCGGGGGGCGCGCGGGGGCAAGGCGGAGTTCCACGGCGTCGATGCGGCGATCCGTCGCGCCTTTCACGCCGTGCTCGATCACGACCTGGACGCGGCCGAGTCGATCCTCGCGGGCGCCGTGCGGAGCGACGCACGCGAGGTCGACGGCTATCTCGCGCTGGCCTCGCTCTATCGCCAGCGGGGTGAGATCGGCCGCGCGATCCATCTACACCAGAACCTGCTACTGCGCCGCGATCTCGACACCGATGTGCGATTTCACGCGCTCGTCGGTCTGGCTGACGACTTTCGCGAAGGCGGCTTCCTGCGCCGCGCGATCGCCGCGTATGAAGAAGTGCTGGCGCATCAGCCGCGCCACGCGCGCGCGTTGCATGCGCTCGTGGGGCTGCTCGTCGACGCACGCGAACCCCTCCGTGCGATCCCGCTCGCGCGGCGCCTTGTGCGCATCGAAGGGAAGCAGGCCGCGCTGCTCGAAGCGACGCTCTGGGTCGATCTCGCCGAGACCGAGCGTGCGGAAGGACGCACCCAGGTGGCACGCAAGGCCTTGCGTCGCGCGCTTCGCATCGATCCGAAGAACGTGCGCGCCTGGATCGCACGGGGACTCGTCGAGGCGGAACTCGGCAACCCCAAGCGCGCGCTCGCAGCCTGGCGTCGCGTGCCCGAGATCGACCGCCGCGCCGGCCCGATCGTGTACGCGCGCCTCGCTGCGACCTTCGCGGCGCTCGGCAACGCGCGCGACTACGAGACCTTTCTGCAGGAGCTGCTCGCGCGCGACGACGAGGATGCCGGCGCGCGACTCGCGCTCGCCCGCGCCTTCGCCGCGCGCGGTGCTACCGAAGACGCGCTCACCGAAGTGCGGCGCGTACTCGAGCGCGAACCGGAGCACGTCGAGGCACACACGACGCAGGGACGCATCCTGCTCGCCGAGGGTCGTGAGGCGGAGGTCGCCAAGGCGCACGAGGCGCTGCTCGATCTACTCGATCGCGAACGCGGCCTGCGGCCCCTCGGAGCCGGAGACCGCTTCGCATGACCGGTTCCGCGCTCGACACGCCGATGATGCGACAGTACCTGGCGATCAAGGCGAGGCATCCCGACGCGCTGCTCTTCTATCGGATGGGCGACTTCTACGAGCTGTTCTTGCACGACGCCGAAATCGCAGCAGCGCTGCTCGACATCGCGCTCACCACGCGTGACAAGGGCAAGTCCGACGCGGTTCCGATGTGTGGTGTGCCGGTGCACGGCGTCGATCCGTACCTGAAACGCCTCGCCGACCTGGGGCATCGGGTCGCGATCTGCGAGCAGGTCGACCGCGCGAGCCCTCCCGGAATGTCGGACTTGGGCCCGCCGCGACCGTCGGGTCGCCGGCTCGTGAATCGCGAAGTCGTCGAAGTGATCACGCCCGGCCTGCTCGGCGATGCCGAGGGGCTCGAAGCCCATCGCGAAGTGTCGCTGGTCGCGCTCGATTTCGACGCGGACGGTGAGGTCGGTTTCGCGGCGCTGGAAGCCTCGACGGGCGAGCTCCGCGCGACCGCCGTGCGTGCCGACGACGTCGGGCTGCCGGCCACGCTCGCGGAGGAGCTGCGGCGAGTAGCGCCGCGCGAGATCCTGGTCTCCCACGCGCGTGTCGAGTCGCTCGCGCCGGTCCTGCGTGCGCTGCTGCCCGACGTCGTGCTGACCCCGGTCGCGCCCGCGAGCTTCGATCCGGCGACCCGAACGACGGTGCCAGCCGGCTTCGCAAGCGACGCCTGCGATACCGGCACGCGCGCTGCCGCGGCGCTGCTGCACTACCTCGGTGCGAACCAGCCGTTTGCGTTGCCGCACATCGCGCGGCTCGCCCGCTACGCGCTCGGCGACACGATGCAGCTCGATGCCGCGACGCGCGCGCATCTCGAACTCTTCGAGAGCGCGATCGATCGCACGCGACGGGGCACGTTGATCGAGCGGCTCGACCTGACCGTGACGCCGCTCGGTGCACGACGCCTCGTGCGCTTCCTCGCGTACCCGCTGCTCGACCCGGTCGCGATCCGCGCGCGGCAGGACGCGGTCGCGTGGCTCTTCGACCGCGATCGCCTGCGCGCGCAGCTTCGCGACCGTGCGCGACCCGTGCGCGACCTCGAGCGACTGCTCTCGAAGGCCGCACGTCCGACCGCGCAGCCGCGCGACCTCGGTGCGATCCGCGCGTCGCTGGCCGCGCTGCCGCCACTCGCGAGCGGTTTCGAAGCTGGCGAGAACGCGTTCCTGCCCGGTGCCGAGAGCGCGCGGCCCGCGAGCCTTCCGATTCCGGCGCCGGTGCCCGCCGCACACGCACTCCTCGAAGCGGCGCTGATCGACGATCCGCCGGTGATCCCGCGCGGCTCGCGCGGCGCCGGGGAGATCGGCTACATGCGCGCCGGCTTTCACGCGGAACTCGATTCGCTGCGCGAGGCCGCGACCGAAGGGCGCACGCTACTCGCCGCGCTCGAAGCACGCGAGCGCGAACGGAGCGGCATTCCCACGCTGAAGCTTCGCTTCCATCCGGTACATGGCTATGGCATCGAGGTGAGCAAGTCGCAGCTTGCGCGCGTGCCCGGTGACTTCGAGCGGAAACAGACACTCGCGAACGCCGAGCGTTTCACGACGCCCGCGTTGCGCGAGCTGGAAGCGCGGCTCCTCGGCGCCCACGAGCGCGCGGCGGCGCTGGAACGGGAACTCTTCGAATCCGTGCGCACGAGGTTGCAGGCCTTCGCCCCGGCGATCCGTGCCGCGGCCGAGGCCGTCGCGGAACTCGACGCGCTGGCTGCGCTCGCGGAGGTCGCCCGCCGCGACGGCTGGACGCGTCCCGAAGTCGGCGCGGACCAGCGGCTCGAGATCATTGCCGGGAGACACCCGGTGGTCGAGGCGCTGCTGCGCGCGCAGGGCGGCGAGGACTACGTCGCCAACGACACCAACCTGGATCCCGATGACGCCCAGCTGCTCATTCTGACGGGCCCCAACATGTCGGGCAAGAGCACCTATCTCCGGCAGGTGGCGCTCGTCGCGCTGCTCGCGCAGATCGGGAGCTTCGTGCCGGCAGAGTCGGCGCACGTTGGTGTCGTCGACCGCATCTTCACGCGCGTCGGCGCTTCGGATCGGCTCGCGCGCGGTGAGTCGACCTTCATGGTCGAGATGCGGGAGACCGCCGAGATCCTGGCGCACGCGACCCGCAAGAGTCTGGTGATCCTCGACGAGATCGGACGCGGCACCAGCACCTTCGACGGCCTCTCGATCGCGTGGGCGGTCGCCGAGCAACTCCACGACGCGCCCGCGCTCCGTTCTCGCACGCTCTTTGCGACCCATTACCACGAACTGGTCGAGCTCGCGGCGACCAAACCGCGCGTGCGCAACGCACACTTCGAGGTTCGCGAGTGGGGTCACGACGTGGTGTTTCTGCGCCGCCTCGCAGCGGGCGGCGCCAGTCGCTCCTACGGCATCCAGGTCGCGCGACTCGCCGGTCTTCCGGACGCGGTGATCGCGCGCGCGCGCCAGCTGCTGGCGGCGCTCGAGGCGGGCGACTTCGCGGGGCGCGGTCGCAACGCGCGCGCGCCGCAGCTCGCGCTCTTCGAAGCGCCGGTGCGTCCGCAGCCCGTCGGCCCGTCGCCGCTGGAACGGGGGGTGCTCGACGAAGTTCGCCGTCTCGATGTCGATCGCCTGGCGCCGCTCGACGCACTGACGCTGCTGCACCGGCTGGCTTCCGCGCTGCGCAAGGGCGACGAATCGTGAGGTGGCGTCTGGTTGCAACGGCCGCGCTGGCGCTTGCCGCGTCGGTATCGCTCGGGGTGACGCGTCCCGACGATCTCGGCGACATCGTGGCCGTCCAACACTGGTCGTACCCCGAGTTCAGCCGCGTCGTGATCCAGATCTCGGAGCCGGCCGATGCGACCATCGGCGAAGTCCCCGCGGATCCGGATGGCGAGAAGCCGGCGCGCTTGTTCTTCGACGTGCCGGGCATGTGGGCCGGGCGGCGCTTCGAGACGCCGATCCGCGTCGGCGACGGGCTGCTGCGTCAGATTCGCGTGGGCCAGAACACGCTCGACACGGCTCGCGTCGTGCTCGACCTCGAGCGCTACGGGCGGCACCGCGTGATGCAACTCGCTGCGCCAGCCCGGATCGTCATCGACGTCTTCGCCCCGCAAGCCGCCGAAGGCGAGCGAAGTCCATCCGGACGTGAACCGGAACGCGGCGCCAGCGACCGCGCGGAGCGCGCCGAAGACGAGCGAAGATCACCGAAACGCGCACCGGCGCATGGCGCCGACTCCCCGCTCCCGATGGAACTGCGTCCGGTGCGGGTCGTCGTGGTCGACGCGGGCCACGGGGGCCGCGATCCCGGCGCGCTGGGCGTTGGAGGCGTGCGGGAGAAAGACGTGACGCTCGCGCTCGCGAAGACGCTGCGGAAGAGCCTGCGCGCACGCGGCTTCGAGGTCGTGCTGACACGGGACCGCGACCGGACGCTGTCGCTCGAGGAGCGCACCGCGATCGCCGAGGGCAGTGGCGGCGACGTGTTCGTGTCGGTGCACGCGAACGCATCGCCGCGTGCGGAATTGGCGGGCGTCGAGCTCTTCACGCTGCAGGAAAACGCAGAGCGGCAGACGCTGCGCCTCGCCGCGCGCGAAAATGGTGTGGCGCCGGCGGAGGTCGACCCCTTGCAGCGGCTGCTCGCGCGGCTGCGGCTCTCGGAGGCGGGCGCGCGTTCGACGCTGCTCGCGAAACAGGTCCACCACGAGATCGCCGCCGGCATGGGCGAGCGCTGGCCATCGGCGCGCGAACCGGTGCTCAAGCAGGGACCCTTCTACGTGTTGTATCTCTCCGACATGCCGGCGCTGCTCGTCGAGGCCGGCTTCGTCACGCACCGCGAAGACGCGCGCCGGCTGTGTGATCCCGACTATCTGCAGGCGATGGCGGAAGAGATCGCGTCGGGTGTCGGTCGCTTCCGCGACGAGGCGGCTCCGGTGGTCGCGGAGCTGCACCCGTGAGCGCAGCACCGGAAGCGGTACGCG
>Ga0315287_10001689_pt1 | contig 20625 bp, 32 predicted proteins | sample YL17G11_0_MG_FD_205037 | JGI IMG/M metagenome (GOLD analysis project Ga0315287, IMG submission 205037) | Sediment microbial communities from Yellowstone Lake, YNP, Wyoming, USA - YL17G11_0 | ecosystem: Environmental > Aquatic > Freshwater > Lake > Sediment | place: USA: Wyoming | collected...
CGTTGCAACTGCGGTACAGAGCGGCCGGTACAAATTCATTGTCTCAGCGCGCCGGCATTCACGGGACTGTGCGGCCATTGTTGCAAGTTGGGCAGTTACGCCCCTAATTGGAAGGGAGGCCGCTCACTTGGCAGCAATGGCTATCCGCACCTGAAGATTTCAATCCTGGACCCGGCACTGCGCGAGATCGCAGAAAAACTGGTGCGGAAGAGCGGCTACGTCTCGGAATCGCGGTTGCTGCGGTCTCTGGAAGACGGTCAAGCTCTTGATAAGACGCAGCATTGTCATCATCGCGACTTGTCACGCGATGCCAATGTGCCCTCCAATCTCGAGGCAACAACAGGTGTAGACCATCCTACAGAGCACGTCAGGATCGTCAGGCGCGTGATAGCTTGGGCTGCCGAGTTAGCCAAAGCCGGACTCTCTGTCCCCGACGAGATCTTGCAACACCTGCCAGTTCCGGTGCAGATGCACCTGCTTGGCATGACCCCCGAGAAGTTCGCCAACCACGCCGTGCGAAACATGCCAGAACAATACAGGGCCGCCGCGCAGGGCATATGCCTGCGATCTCTGCGAGAGCAGCGCTGGCTGTACTCTGTTCCTCCAGGAAAAGCGACGCCTACCAGGTCTGATTAGCAATGGACGCATGAAGAGATGAAGATGAAGATGAAGATGAAGATCACCAACGAGACCCCCGAGCGTCGACGCCAGCGTCTCCTGAAGCACTTGCGGTCCGAGCAGTGGTTTACTATCAGCTACATCGCTCACCACATGGGTGTAGAGCTGAGTCTCGTCAGGTCAGATCTGCACAGTCTCGATCGGGCCGGTCTTCTAGAGCTCACGCTGGCACTCGATCTTGGCGAGAAGGATTGCAAGGGAACCAAGAAGCCAACTGCCGTGCGTGTCACCCTGGCCAAGCTCACTGCCGAGGGCAAGAAGCGTCGCAGTGGAGAAGAGGAGTAGCGCATGCCTGGACTGATCATTGATGGCCGCGTCGAGGACATTCCCGGTCTCACCATCACCAACTACAAGGCCATACCCAAGCTCAAGCTCAAGGCTGGGGAGGACATGCGGGCCCGGAACACCCGCTGGATCCGTTCGATCGTCCTGCACAACACCAAGAACATCCAGACCGTGGTCAAGCCTAGCTACGGCCCCTCCACCAACCTTGGTGACCGCATCGCCAAGCTCTGGAGCACGGATGGCCGGAACGCAGGCGCGCACATCTCGGTGGACTGGGACGGGACCATCTGCTGCCACTGCGACCTCCTCCAAGACGCTGCCTACCATGCGGGCTCGATGAACGAGGTGAGCATCGGGATCGAGATCTACGAGGACGGCAAGGGCGTGGTGTACGAGGTTCAGCTGGGTGCTGTGGTCAAGCTGGTCGTGTGGCTCTGCCAGCGCTTCGGCATCCAGATGCAGATGCCATGGGCGATGAACAATGCCCAGATCTCTCGGATCAAGGCCGGGGGCAGCGATTGCGTGGGGGTCTTCGGCCACTGCCACAACAACCACAAGGACAAAGCCTACGATCCTGGCTTCGACATCATGAAGCGCCTGTTGGTCGATGCCAAGTTCAAGGAATTCAGCTTCGACCCCCATACTGTCGCAGACGACAAGGCGTACTGGATGGGCATCCAGAAGAGACTGGGTCTGAACCCCGACGGTGTGCCCGGACCCAAGACCAGGGACGCCCTCCAGGCACGAGGGTTCAAGTACGGCCTGTATGACTTCACCACCATCCCCATCGCGTGAGGCACTCATGATCGACGTCATTCCCTACAAGGAGCTCACCAAGGAACGTCTCGGCACGCTCGGCGATTGCTACTGGGGCGCACCGGACTCGGAGCGCTACAACTACTCGGACATCGAGGACGCCATCGACCACATCCTGGACGACGTGCATCCCATCGTGCCCGAGGAGGTGGTTGTGGTGGCCGTGCGCTCGCGGAAGATCACAGCGCAGGACGTGGGCATCCGCAACATCCTGGAGTACACGCTCGAGCACCTGGACGAGGAGTACGGTGACCCGGACGGTGGGGCTTCCGATCCGACGCCGGCCATGGAGGAAGCCGCGAAGCAGCTGGCCGAGGTCATCGCCCGGGACTACGAGGTTTGGGTCTGCGATCCCGTCCTGCGTGTCGTGCTCGACAAGGACGCCATTCACAAGTGGGAGCACGAGTCCCACGCCGACCACGTGGTCCGAAAGGCAGACTGACATGGCCGCTCAACTGAACAGCATGCAGAAGCGAGTCCTCATCCAGAAGAAACGCCGTACCTGTTTCATCTGCGATGGCACTGGCGAGATGTGCAACATCTGCGGCGAGTCTGCCGCGGTCTGCAAATGCAAAGAGGAGGACCGCGGGCCGTGTGAGAACTGCGAGGGCGAGGGCTCGGTCGAGGTCACGGAAGAAACGCGGTGACTCGTGCTCACCCTCGGCAAGCACATCCACAAGTGCTACCCCGTGCCGCGTCCGCCGGACGTGCGGAGCAATCTGCACGAGGGTCCCTGGTGGGACTGGTACAACGGCTACCTGCAGAGTGAGATCTGGGCCGAGGTCCGACGGCGCGTGATCAAGCGTGCCCGCGGCGACTGCCAACGCTGTCGATCACGCGTCGCGGTGGAAGTCCACCACCTCAGCTACGACCGCGTCGGACACGAGCGCTGGGGCGACCTGCAGGCGATCTGCAAGAACTGCCACGACGACATTCACCGACGATAGAGGAGTCGAGTCATGCACGATCCCAACACCGTGGCCTTCACGATTCCACGCCCGTGGCCAAGCTGGAAGCGCATCCCGGGTCGACTCCTGTACTGGCCAGCTCTCGTCACCATCTGGCACCGCGATCCGGAGAAGGACGGCGATGAGGACTCCTGCAACTTCTCCGGCTTCCGCAAGACCCGGGAGACCGGCTGGTGTGGTGTCGTTCTCGACGACTACAAGATGCTCTCCGAGGACCAACAGCGGGTTGTCAACTTCATCTGGTGGGCCTTCAAGAACAAGCTCACCGACCGCCGATGGTGGCAGCATCCGAGATGGCATGTGTGGCACTGGCGCGTGCAGATTCATCCGCTGCAGGTCCTGAAGAGGTTCCTCTTCTCCCGCTGCGTCAAGTGCGGTGGCCGCTTCACCTGGAACGATGCCAACGGTCACGTCATCGGGACCTGGGGCAGCGATGGTCCGAAGTGGTTCACGAACGGTGAGAAGATCTGGCACTTCAGCTGCCACGACCGGACAGCCATGCCGGCCAAGTCAGAGGAGGCGAGTGCGTCTCCGGTGAATTGATGCCCAACCTGGTCGAGTTCAACCCACTTCCGCGTCTGAGGTGAATCCATGAGCTGGGCCTACGGCGAGCTCTCCGACGGGCGAGAGATCGGATACTCCGTGCCAGACGTCTGCAACGCACCTGGCTGCCAGGTCAAGATTGACCGCGGCCTGGCCTACGTCTGCGGCGGCATGCACGAGGGCGGCGATTGGGGCTGCGGCAAGTACTTCTGCGAGGACCATCGCAACGTCGGCCCAGTCCCCGGCGGTGAGTACGTCCAGCTCTGCGACGACTGCCTCAAGAGGTGGGAGGGCTGGCGCGACCGCCAGGCGGAGCTCCAGACCAAACTCATCTATGCCATCGTGGTGGCCGGCAAGAGCGCGCGCTTCGCCAACGAGGCCATGCAACGCCTGAAGGACGAGGTGGACTCCGACGCCGGCGAGCTCCTCTTCGACTTCCTGAACCGCAAGCGAGAAGCTGGTGAGCTCCGCAAGACTCTCGAGCAGCACCGGACGGGCAACTACACCAAGCTCGAGAAGGCCATCGGTGAGCTGCTCGAGGAGGCCTTCGACCTCGACGAGGTCACGCCCGAGGACCTCGAGCGCATCCATGGCATCGGGCCCAAGACCGCTCGCTTCTTCATCGTCTGGACCCGACCGGCCGAGCGCTACGCCGTCCTCGACGTGCATGTCCTTCGCTGGATGGCTGACCAGGGCTACCGTGTCCCGCACTCGACGCCGCAGAGCCCGCAACACTACCGACGCATCGAGGGCTGGTTCCTTGAGGAGGCCGCCAAGCGCCGGCTGACTCCACGTCAGCTCGACCTCGAGATCTGGGGCAAGGCTGCTCGCTTCCCCAACGTCGTCTGAAGTCCTCGGCCGGTCCCCTACGCAAGAGATCCGAGGGGACCACTTTGGCATTGACATCCTGTTCACATGTCCTCTATGGTGATCGGCGGGTTGGGTGGGTTGAGATTGCATATGCTATATCCACCGGTACAGTTCCTCATGCCTCGAGCAACGCGATCGATCGAAACAGGAGCCGGTGCCCGTCGACGCACCCGCCGGTTGACCATTCTGCGCTTCCTCGCCGAGCAGTCCGACCCTGTGCTGATCCGCGACGTGGCGTCGGGCTGCCGGCTCGAGACCCGGCAGGTCCGCATGGACGTCAGAGCCATGAGCTCGCTGGGTCAGGTCCGGCAGCAGCGTCGCCGCGGGGTTCTAGCCAACAACAGCAAGCTCCACGAGACGGTCTACCTGGAGGTCGTCATCACCGCCAAGGGCCGCATGGCCCTCACGGAGGCAGCATGAACACGACGAGCTGGTTGGTCTCCCTTCTTCTCACCGCGTGTCTAGCCGGCTGCGGCTCTCCCTGCCAGCAGGTCAAGGCTACTCGCTGCAACGCGCAGATCGTAGAGACATGCGGCTCTAACCAAAAGTGGCAGCGCGTTCTCGACTGCACGCAGGTGAAGCCTACCTCCAACACCAACGCGCCGAAGGATTGGGTGTGCGGAGAAACCACGACGGGGCACACATGCGTTCCCAAGAAGTGAAAACGCGACATCTGTATCTCATCAGAGAGTTTCCAGCTCGTGAGCAACGGGTGGAGACGGGTCCCGTGCAGTTCGGCGATGATTGGCCCGGCTTATTTCTGCGAGGGGACAACTGCCATGCTTATGCTGAGGCGCTTCAGGCAGCTCTTGACTATGGTGGCATCCCTGACTGGCTCATGATTCCACTGCACGGTTTGCTTGGAGACCTGAAGTCACCCAGCAGCCGTCTGCTAATGAGCCTGTCCAATGAAGAGTTTGACAAGACAGCGGCACCGTCCGAAACAGAAATCACAGAGGCATTTCTGACAGGCAAACGAGCGCGAGACCTCGCTGCGGCAGCGAGCCACACAACGGCAGTTAACCCGAAACTCAGGTTCAAATAGGCACAGGGGCGGCGATGCCGTTGGGAGAGCTCACGGTAGACGATAGAGAAGGAGCTATACGACCCACGCACCAACATTCGCGAAGGAACCTCATGGACTTCGATGCCGGCATCGACGTTGAGGACCAGGAAATCGTTGACGCCTTCTTCGAAGAAGCTGAAGGCGCGCTCGAGGGCATGGGCTACAAGGTTAGATGAGCGACGAACGCGGATACTTCGTCGGCGAGCAGCGCTCCACTTGCGCGCACGATTTCATCACGGTGGATCTCATCACCGGTTCGGTGAGCTGCATTGAAATGAAAATGCCCGCCAAGCACCATGCCTGACGGGCTGAGTACGAACCTGACTCGACGATAACGTGCACGAGGGGCAAAGGCAATGACGTTCAAGACCGAGGAAGAAGTGCTGGAGAGCCTGGCCATAGCGGCCGATCTGGTCACCCAGGGCGTGCTGACTGGGGAGCAGGCTGAGGGCATCTCCAAGCTCGCGGACATCGCACTGCTGGCGATCAGACAACAGAACCCGGCGAAGTACGGCTTCTTCGTCTGGAACCAGCACCCCCTGTTCGGCCCCTACGGTTCAACGCTGAAGCTCTGAAAACGCTGATGGCACTTCGCATGAATTTCGATGAAGTCTACCTGAGGAGGTTGACGGTGCTGACTCCGGAACTGACACGCGACTTCTGGGACCACATGCTGAAGGAGTTCGGCGCCGTGGCAACGCAGAAGGGTGATGCCGAGCTGATGAAGGTCGTGGCCACGGTCCTGGATGCGTTCGGCGTGCAGGACAAAGAGCAGTTCATGAAGGACTTCGTGACCACCTTGGGCCGTACCATCTACATCCCCTTCGAGGTCGGGATCGAGATCCCCCGCTGGTCGCTCTGGGCGCAGGTTCGCGTGTGCGGCCACGAATGCGGTCACGTCGTGCAGGGCAACCGTGAAGGCTGGGCCACCTTCGACTCGCGCTACGTGACCTCCTCCAGCTTCCGCGCAGGCTACGAGGCTGAGTGTTACGGGATCGACATGGAGATGGAGTTCTGGCGGTTGGGTACGTCGGGCTTCGATCCGTTCCGATTCGCCCAGGAGCGCCCGCTGAGCCTCAAGAACTACGGCTGCAAGGAAGCGGACATCGAGCAGGCTCAGCAGATGCTCACCATCCGCGCCGGGCTCGTCGCGCAGGGTGTGGTCGAGAGCCTGGTCTCGCAGACGGCGATCCCGTGGCTCGAGAAGAACGTGCCGGGACTGAAGGTGGTCTGATGGACACGCCCTTCGAACACGGTCGCTCGAACTGCTACCAGGACCGTTGTGAGAACGTCCCCTTCGCATCCATTGGCGGCCTGGAGGCCCGCGGCCAGCCAAGGCCACCGAGGTGGATCTCTGCGGACGACTGGCCCGAGTACCTGCGAGGCTACATCGCCTGCGCCGTGCATCTCTACGGAGAGGACTGGCAGACGTGCTCCTTCGGCTGGGCACCGGCGCTCGAGATTCCGAACGAGCGAGCCGAGCAGCGCGTGCTCAACCTCATCGCTGGGGGCAGCACACCCGAGGAGGCGGCGCGCGTGACAGGCCTCTGGCTCTCAACGGTGGAGGGCATCATCGCGCACGAGCTCGGACGTCGAGAGAGCCGAGATGCTGCAGAGTAGCCGGTCGGGTCGAGTCGGTCAGATGACCTTGCGCATCGGTGAGGAGTCGCCCGTTGCAATCTCCGGCATCAAGGCCGGCTACGACGCACTGGCAGAATGCGAGCTGCAGATGTCATCGAATCCGTTTCGTGACAACCTGGGGACGTACGAGGACCGCTGCCGATCGCTGGAGCGAGAGCTCCTCGAGGCCCTGGACCGACGTGACTGGCACGCTGCCGCCGTGCTGCCCAACGACTGTGGTGCGCCCGACCACCGGGGCCGCGAGCTCCGCCGTCTGCTGCGCGGCGGTCAGGTCCGGGCTTCCTGGTGGCATCGACTCTGGTCCTGGCTGCGCAGGGGCGCCCACGAAGAGCGAGAAGCAACTGCGCAGCGCTGCGGGCACTGCGACGATGGGGAACCTTGCACCAAGGACGACCAGCCCCCTTTTCGGGTGTGGATGGGAACCACACCCCCCTTTTCTGCAGCCGCCACCCGCGAAGGTGGCGAGGTGAGACCGACAGCCATGCCCTCGCAGGGCAGGCCCGTGCTCAAGTAGGAGACGAACGTGGAAGCCATGACCAGAGAGACAGCCTCTGAGATCTACCGCGGTGCCTGGAGCGCCTGGCTCCTCACCTCGCGAGAGCGCGACAAGCTGCGGCTGCAGGTGCTCATGGACAGCGTTCAGCCGGTCATCGCGCTGAGTCCCAAGGACCCTGCCTGGCAAGCCTTCGCCAGCACGCTGCCCGGCTTTCTCGACTTCTGGTCCGGTCTCGACAAGCGGATGGTCGCAGAGGCCCGGCGAGCCCGCGGAGGGAGGTGAACGTGGACGACGGAGCAGGAACGCTGGACGTGAACGGGATGCCACTCGGCTGGACCCTCGAGCGCAAGAAGAGCGTCGCCGCGGCGGGCATCACGTACCTCAAGGCGCGACTCGTCGAGTGCCCCTGCGGCGGTCACTCGTGCCCGTCGTGTCAGGAGCGAAGAGGCAGCATCGAGCGCTACCAGAATGTGCTCGCGACGAGCGAGTGACCAGCGAGTTTGATCTCGCAGAAAGGTATAGAAGATGGCACTCAAGGTTGAAAGCAAGGTCAGTTGGTCGAGTCAGGCTCAGGGCTACTGGGTCGAGAAGAAGGGCACGGTCTTGGCTGTCGTACCAGCCGGAAAGCGCGTCTACGACGTGCTCGACGGGCTCACGCCTGGACCCGTCCGGGACACCTACAACGTGCAGGCCATCGATCCGCGAACGAGCGCGCGCAAGGTGGAGAGCTACATCATCGAGGTGGCCGCAAAGGGCAAGCCCAAGCTCTACTGGCCGATGCCCAGCGCACTCGGTCGCTGAGAGAGGAGCAAAGCACATGGGCATCACCAAGCAGCTCCTCATGGAGCAGGCAGAACAGGAAGAGCTCCTGGGGTTCTTCAAGGCGCTCAGCGAGAGCGGCTCCGTCGATCCTGACGGGGAGCTCGACCGGCAACTCAAGGAAGCCATCGCGCAGGAGGACCCGAGCCTCGTCATGGACGAGCCGCCCGAGGAGCTGCAGTCCTACCTCGAGTGTTCACGCTGCGCCAGCCCCATCCCACCGTCGGAGCTCGCCGCGGCGCTGGACAACGGGGGCAACTGCGGCTACTGCGACCACATGGAGAACAAGGACGACTGAAATGGCCAAGAACAGCAAGAAGGCAGTGCCATTCCCCCGCCCGCCGGCCGCGCTGATTCCGACGGTCGAGAGCCAGTATCTGCCAGGGCCCCCCGAGGACCAGCAGGTGCTGCAGCTCGTCCTGCTAGGTCACATCCTGACGCCGGGTGCCGACTGGCGCTGGGACCGCGGGCGCATCAAGCTCATCGGGTTGCCTCTCGACGTGCGACAGCGCTTGAGCACACTCAAGGACCTCGAGGAGCTACGCCCGATGCTCTTGTGCCAAGGCATCACCATGAGTCCAACCTGCCGGAGCTTCGTCTTGCGAGATGGGGCTTGGGCCGTACCGAAGGAAAGGGAGTGAGAGATGTTCAAGCGAACCACGATGGTGCTCGCGTGTCTGGTCGCGCTGATCGCCGGCTGTCCGCACAACGGGGCCGGGCCGGTCATCAACCCCTACTCGGTCGCGCGAGCGGCCATCCAGGCCGCGCAGCTCTCGCTCCTGGTGGCTGACGGGGTCTTCGACACCTGGGCGGCCACGCAGGCCGACCCGGCCAAGGTGGCCGAGGTGCGGGCCAAGTACGTCAAGGTGCGGACCGCGGTGGCTGACGGGCTCCGCCTGGCCATGGACGCAGTGGCCATCGCCGAGTCTGTGGCGCAGAAGCTCGACATCGCCCAGATCCTCGCCCAGGCGGAGGTCGCCTACCAAGACCTGCTCCGGCTGCTCAAGGACCTGAAGAGCGCGCCGACAAGTGGCCCGACCAGCGCGCCCGCTGCGCTCAAGGTGCCCGCCCTCTTCGAGAAGCTGCCACCGACCCTCATCCCGCCCAAGCGCTAGCTCCAGCCCTCCAGCTTCATCATCACGTGAAAGCCGCAGCCGTGGGGGCACACCACCGACGGCGAGACCTGTCCGCGCTCGTCAATGCGATGGCCGGCTAGGCAGAAGAGCCGGCCGCAGCCTGGACAGCGAAGGGCCGCCGTGCAGCATCCGGGCAGGTAGAGCCAGCGGATGTATGTCCCGGTCGGCGCGCTCGTCTCGGTGAAGGCTCGCGAGGCGTCAAGGTGCAGGGTGTGCACTGTCCTGGTCCACCCAGCTGACGAATGTCCTGCCGCCGTGCAGGTGCACGTGGGTCATGTCCTCGAGCCGGTTGTAGAGAACCGTCGAGGGCGTACCGCTCAGCCAGCGCAGGACGACCGCGCCGTCGCTGAAGAGGACACCCTCAGCCACGTTGCCGCAGCCTGAGACGCCGTTCACGTCGTCGGTTCGTGTGAGGTGGAAGCGGCGCATGTGGGCTCAACAGTATAGCATAGCAATGTCAACCCACCCGCACCGCCATCCAGTATGGATACTTACCAGCACTTCTGTCAACACCTTTCTCAGAAGATGGAGATTCGAGCGTTCATGCCGTCGCCGCCCTCGAAGTAGTCGTCGCCCTCGTCGACCTGGAAGGAGCGAAGCGACTTGATGGCGTAGGCCAGGGCGTCGACGAGGTCCTTGTCGGTGCCCTGGGGGAACTCGCGAAGCTGCCCCACGATGTCGCCGATGGAGCTTCGCTCGATGTAGACCTGAGGGTCGAGTCGCGGGTTGAAGTAGACGCGCTTGGCCTCGAACATGGGCATCGCCTCCATGAGTCGGAGCTCCTTGGAGAGATTGCCTGGCTTCATCGGGTAGATGGGCAGGGGTTCCTTGGCCACTTCCATCAGGTAGCCGCGCAGGGCTGCCTGGTAACCGGTCTCCTCGATGATGATCCTGTTCGGCTGCCACTTCTTGGACTCCTCGACGAGCAGCGCGGCCTGTTCGGCGAAGCCGAGCTTGCCGTGCCAGGCGTCGACGACGAAGGCTAGGTTGCGCTCGATGCTGTAGAGTACGGTCACGCAGGCGAACCAGGAGGACTTGCGGTTCTGCGAGATGGCAAGGTCGTAGGCCTGGACACAGGCGAGGTTGTTCGGATCGCCGAGCAGTGTCGCGTCGTAGTACTGGATGTGGTCCGGCTTGAGCATGGCCAGGGCGCCGGAGATGGACTTGCAACGAAGCGCCCGGTCGTACTCGAGGGGACCGATCTCGTTGCGCAGGCGGATGAGCGCCTCGCGCGGCCAGCGCTTGGGCCACAGTGGGACGAAGGGGTCCTCGTCCGTGCCAACAGCGTAGACCTCCGCGCGCCACTCCTTGTTCTTCCGGAGAGAGGCCACGGCGTCGAGCTCGTGGTGCGGTGTCGCGATGGACACCGCCCGGCCGTCCTCCTCGAGCATCGGGAGGACTTCGGCGTAGATCTTCTTCTTGATGGACTCGCGATGCTGCGGGTAGACCAAGCTTGTCCGAAAGTCACAGATGTCGTCGAGGACCACGAGGTCGGCGCGGCCACCTTCGACCGAGCCCATGATGCCACTGGCCTCGAGTGTGGGTTCCTTGTCGGAGATGTCGCGGTCGACGCAGATGGCGCTCTTGTGCCAGGGCCCCTTGCGGTTCGGTCGCAGGCTTGGGAAGACGAGCTTGACGAGCTTGTTGCGCAGGATGAGATCGCCGACCACACCGAGGCGCTCACGAGCCTTGTCCTCGGACTGGGCGAAGAGCTTGATGCGGATGTTCGGGTTGGTGCCGATCATCCAGACGATGAATCCGATGAGGATGGTCGTTTTTCCGTGCGACTTGGGCGCTTCAATCTGAACGCGTCGCTCGCCGCGGATGAGCTCGAGCCACTCCTTGTGGAACCACTCGAGCTCGATGCGCTCGCCCTTGGGGGAGCGCAGTACGAACTCGATGAAGGCCGCTGGGTCCTTGCGCGCGGCGAGGATCTGCGTCTTGAGCTTGGCGCCGCTCGCCAGCATGAGCTGCTCGCGACTCTGCTGCGCACGAGCCTGCTTCTGTTCTACCTGTTCAGCCTCCGACCGCTGCGGCGGGGTCCTCCCCCAGCGCTTCTTCTTCGGCGTCGTCGGCGTCGTGGTCGAGGTCGTGGAGGGCATCGGGGCTTCCGGTTCCGAGGAAGCCATCCTTGGTGGGGGGAGCGATGTTGGCATGAAGCACGTCTTCCTCGATGTCGATGATCTGCCCGCCGTCAGCGGTGAAGCCCTCGGCTGGTGCAGCGCTGGCGCCAGCTCTCTGGTCGAGCAGTCGTCGGGGAACCTCGCCGGTCTGCATGATGAGCTCGAGCTCACCGTCCTCACAGTGGTCGAGGAGCAGACCGATCTGGATGCCGAGTACCTGCTCGGGCTCACCCATGCGCTTGCGCTCGACGTCCATGGCCTTCTGCACGACTGCCGCGGCAGCGTCCATGGACTTGGTGAGCTGGTAGAGTACCTTGGGTGTCATCTCCTCCGGGATGGGGATCTCGCCAGCCTCGAGCTTCTCCATGAACTTCTCAAGGACGTGCTGGTTGAGCTTCATCGTGCGCAGGGCCATGGACATGACCGTCCGGGCGGCCAGGGCCTCTTCGGCGGCCTGTCGTGCCGCCTCGCCTCGGGTGACATCAGCGGTCTCCCAGGACTCGCGGACCTTGGCCATCTCCTTGTGGATGGTCGAGGAGCCAGCGATGAGCTGCACGAAGGGTGGCAGTGAGTGGTCTGGCCAGCCCTCGAGGATGGCTCGCCGGGCCATCTTCTTGCCGACGCCGGCCGCTTCCATGACGTGCTTGATTTGCGGACGTTCTCGGTAGGCCACCAGCATCTTGTCCCAGACCGGCCGGGAGATCCGAGCGATACCGATGCGGACTGAGGTTCCCTTGCGGACCATACGGGGTTCCTTCTGCGTACCGAACAAAGTAACAGCAACTACATGTATGATCAAGATATTGTGTCGGAAGCAAGCGAGACTGGCCCGCAGAAATGAGTGGGAAACGAAGCAGTTCTGAAGCCTTGCGACGTAGAAGAACTCTTGCAATGGCCATGAAAGGATGCTAGAAGAAGGTGCTCGATAGCAAGGAGACCACTTAACATGGCGGCCTCAGCCGTTCAGAAACAGCCGCGTCGGCGAGCTCGTCCGGACTCCGACCTGACCAAGAAGCTACGTGATAAGGGCTACATGCTGTGCACCGAGGTGGCCCAGAAGATCGGGGTGCACAAGGCCACGCTCTACCGCTGGATTCGTGATGGGGTCGTCAAGGCCCTCGACTTCAACGGGGCCTACTACGTCGATTGGTCCTCGGTCGTCGAGCACATGGGTCCGGTAGGCAAGGTGCTCGGCATCGACAAGAAGATGACCAAGGGATGAGTGAGCGATGGGCGAGCTCTACCCTCGTGGCGGCCCCTCTCCGTCCCACTCCGCCCCTCGGCGTATCCTGACCGGGGTCTGGGCCCTGCTGCTGCTCCTGAGCCTTGTGGGCGGTCTGGGCGCCGTCGTAGCCTGGTTGGGCAGTCGGGCGGGACTGGGCTTCCAGTTCACCTTCTGGCAGGGCGTCTGTCTCTTTCTGGCCGTGCAAGTCCTGCTCCTCCCATGCTATCTTCTCCTGAGCAGGAATCGTAGTGGAACTCCAGGACTTTCTTAGAGACGTGGTCGAGGATGTGCGGGAGGAGCCCGAGGCGCGCAAGCTCGCCATGGCGCTCATGCAGGGCTGGGCCGTAGGCTTGATTCCGGACCCCAAGCGTCTTGCCACTCTGCGTCGCATGCTGCGCAAGCCCGGCGTCTGCGCGCGCCTGCAGCCGAGTGGTCAATGCGGCTGGCTGCGAAAGAACGCACGGCTGGTGGGGCTGCTCGACCCGATGCCCGGCCAGGTCATCCTGTGCAACCGACGCGCTGCGGGCCACGCCGTTGCCACCTTCGAAGCCTGTCCAGGTTATCGTAAGGGAGACTACAAGGGAGGAGACAAATGAAGACCTACACCGTGCATGTGCACCTCGAGGGTACGGGCGAGAACGCAGAGGCGGTCAAGCACGACAAGACCTTCGAGGTCACGGGTGGCGACGTTGACGACGTGCGGGCCAAGACCATCGAGTTGCTCAAGACACGTGGACTGCCGGCCGTGCGGAGCTTGAACTTCCACGACACCACGATCATCGCCTTCTGCGGCGAGCATCCGCAGCGCGTGGAAGCCAACACGCCCGAGCGCGTGCATCCCATGTGGAAGCGACCGCCCGGCGCTCCGAGGCTGTAGACAATGAGCACCAAGACCAGGCTTCAAGCTCTGCTGGGGAGCTATGCAGACGCCAGTGGCGATCTTGATCTCCGTGTCTTCATCGGCACACCCGGGTCGCGCATCGAGGTTCGCAACGAGACGGTGGACACCGGACAGGGCTACTTGATTCCGGGGTTCCTCGACGGGCTACTTCAAGTCGTTGGTGCCATCGTCGACGCTGTGCAGGAAGAGAACCTGGAGGTGACCAATCCGCTGGGGCAGACTTCCTACACGCTCGCCAAGACGCCGATCAACGATGCCAACCTGCTAGTCTTCAAGAATGGCGCATTGCTCCGTCGTGGAACCGACTACACGCGCAGCGGGAAAGACATCAGTCTCACGGGCGCGTTTGGTGACTGGTTCTGCTTCTCGTATCGACATTCCGATAATTGAACCAGTCGTCCAGGACCTAATACAACGGGAGGCCGAAATTCTTATCGGTGACGATGACTTGTTTCATCAACACCGTCTGCTCTGTACTGACACCCACGACCGCCTTCCAGTCGGCAGCGATAGACGCCATGCCCAAGTTCAAGCTGCCGGAGCCGGCAGTGATGGTGTCTTCTGCGGACAACCCTCGTACGTAGACCTTCGTGTCGCTTTCGAACTTGATGAGGAACTTCTTGAGGGCTGATCCAGAAGCAAGATCAACTCCGCCGGTGAATATCAACCCCGGACCTGTTTCGATCCTGGCGTACGCGCCGCTGCTGGTCACCACCACTCCGGCACGCTCGGTCGGAGCACCCGTGCCTGGGTCCCAATAGACGAAACCCACGAAGAGCTCCATCCCAGCCGAGGGCAACGCCGCCAGGTGGAACTCGACCATGGCTGTCAGATCGTGGTAGTAGCCGGCTGGCATCTGCCAATGCGATCCGGTCGAGATGCAGGCCCGATAGCCCACGCTCCAACTGGCTTGTGATCTGAGGGCAAAGTACTTGTCGTTGCCGTAGATGAGCACAGAGAAGTCCGCAGCGGCTGTGGATCGATCTTTCCACAATTGAGCTGGGAGCCAATCCGCCAAATTGCTGGTGTACGCACTGCCCTCGACGTAGGGAAATTGCTCGATGAACCACTTGCCCATACGTGGGATACCGAATCGCTCCATGCCCAGCAAGTCACTGGGGGTTGCGTCGGCGGGACCCGCCGAGAGGATGGAGAGGGGAAGTCCGTCGTCCTTCCAGGTCCCGGCGAAGCTGGTCTCGCATCCTACCAGTCCGACTACTGGCTGCGTTTTCAACTGCTGTGTTGTGATCAGACTTGCCAGGATCGTGTTAGCGTTGATGTCGTTGCCAACCGTGATGTCGTCGAAGCTGGCGGCTGTCATCTCGATGTAGCTGCCGTAGATGTTGGTCGCGTATAGATCGGTCCACGGTGACCCTGAACTACCAAGGTTGTAAGCACTGCTCGGAACCAGGTTGCTCTTCACCGCACCCTTCACGGTGAGGTCGCGAAGGAGCGCATCCCAGGACAGGCTGGCAGTGCCGAGGGCGGTGCCGTCGACGGCGGGGCTGAGAACGCCCGCAATGCCGTTGTCGCCACCGCGGAAGACGCGACCGTTCACCGCGTCCATGATCTGCTTGAGCTGCGCGTCGAGTGTGCTCTGCAGCAGATTCAGATGGGAAGCACTGGTCGGCGTGAGAAGCACGCCCGTCTGCCCACGGGCACCCACGCGCTGTGTGCCGGAGACCGTGCTTCCACGCGCGATGTCATAGACGATGCCGTTGAGTGCCGTGTTGACGAGCACGGAGGCGCCGAAGTTGCCTCCGGTGCCATCAGCCCAGGCCTGTGTCGGAGTGAAGTCGAGATGGGTGGCGTTGTGCCGATCGGCGTTGCCGTTGATGTGCTCGTTGTAGAACTCGAGCAGCGTGTTGATCGCGGTGCGGATGCGACCGGTGGTGATCTGCTTGTTCGGCGCGTTCGTGGCTCGCAGGTTGAGTTGCCACTCACGCCGGGTCTGGTTGTGTGAGACGTAGGTCACCGTGCCGACCGCGTTCTCGATGATCACATCGACCAGTAGATGCTTGTCCGACTCGCGAGCGGGTGGAGCTGGGTCGGTGGGATCGGAGATGAGCTTGGCTGCTCCCACCGTCAGGTAGAAGTAGAAGCTCTCGTCGCGTTTGAAGTAGACCTGGTTGTTGTAGCCATCGTAGCGCATGTCGGAGAGCTTGCGGTCGAAGGCCACGAAGATCGACACGACGCGCTTGTTGCCTACCCCAGGATCTGTCAGGGAGCCTGGTGCGGTTCCACCCCCGCCCACCGGCACTGCACCCGCACGCGTGACGTTCACAGTGTAGCCCGCTGCAGTTCCGATGCGTTTTCCGTCGGAGCGGTAGCCGGCACCCGCGTTCACGTACATGTCGAGACCTGACAGGTGCGTGACGTCGAAGGACGAGGACGGACCGGTGATGCCGCCGTAGACACCTGGACTGCTGTCGTCGCGGCAGAGCCCCAGGTCCTTCACGATGTTCCAATCAGCGTTCTCGGAGCCATCGAAGCTGGCATCCAGCTCGTCCTCAAGTACCTTTTGGCGGTAGTACCAGTCCCTGCGGTCCATGTTATACCTCGCGGAAGCCGATGAAGTGCGTGTGCGCGGGACGGACGAACTCGACGATCTCTCGAATGCGTTCCATCTCCACGGAGCTGAGAGCTTCGCTGTGATCGATGTAGAAGGAGTATCGCACGCGTGACCTGGAAGGTCCCACGTAGGTGTTGTAGTTCAGCTGGCTGACCCCCAGCGTCCAGGTCGTGGCCGGGATGTCGAAGGGGGTGACGACCACGGTCTTGCCCAGGAAGAAGGCCACGCTGTCTTCGATGCCAGCGTCGATGCCTCGCTTCTTGAACATCGGTATGAGAAGCGGGATGAGCTCGCGCTTCTTCTGCAGCGAGAGCCCGCGTACGAAGGCCAGTGGGTTGCCGAGGTGCTCGAGGAGGACGTCCACTACCTCGTCCTTGGTGCGCATCGGCTCCAGCAGCAGGCCGAACTGGTCGACGTCGGCCAGCATGACCTGCGCTGGCTCGTCGCAGGAGCGGATGAAGCGCTCGAGCTCCTGCGTCTTGTCCTCACGCTTGTTCATCTCGGGGATCATGTCCCAGAGGGCAAAGGAGCGCCCCGGCACCAGACCTGGAGTCCACGAGGTGAACGGGTACAGCGAGCCGATGGGATTGTCGGACGTGTCCTCGATCCTTGTGATCTCCAGGATGTACTCGACGGCCGGCGTCAGATCGTCTTGGAAGTGCACGTGGACGTAGCGATCGATCGCCTCCAAGGGCTTGAGTGTCAGCAGGTCAGGTCGCGTGGCCGACACCACGATGGGGCAGAAGATGGGCTGCGTGGCTTCCCGTGTGGTGGGAGCCACTACGCGGTAGGGACTGATGACTACGGTTGGGGCCAGCTCGTCCTTGGACAGGTCGGCCGGATCCTCATCGACCAGCATCGCGTCCACGCGAACCAGGCTTGAGGAGAGCCGTTCCAAGATCTCGAAGGCTCCGTTGTTGCGCGCGTTGCGTGCTCTGGCGCTGCCCAGGAAGAGACCCACCTCGTCGGCGGTGAAGTTGGCGATCGGGGCTTCGATCACGTTGTCGTAGCTGGTCAGGCCCGACGTGTACAGCTGGTGGTAGCTGATGCGACCGGAGACGTCTCGCACGTGCAGCGACGAGGTCGGACCGGTCTCCTCGTCACCCTTCATGTTGTCGGAGAAGTGCACGCGCAGTGTGCTGCGGTCCCACACGGTGATCTGCGAGGCAACAGGCGGTTGCCAGTCTTCGACGTCGAAGATGTGCGAGGCGTTGCTGTAGCGTCCGTCGAACAGCTCGGCGTACACAGCGACCTGGATCTTATCCTCGGACGCGAACGCCGTTGCGTGCGAGCACACGATGTCCCAGTTGTCGTCCACCCCAGAGCTGGGAGAAGACGACGGTGTGACGATCACCGTCCAGCCAGGGGCCGTGTACGCCAGCAGGTGGTCGTAGATCAGAGTAGGTGTGCCGGCCAGACGCAACGTGATCTGCGTCTGCTTCGGCAGACTGGCGCTCGGCGAGTAGATCGAGAAGCTGACGTTGGCCGTCTCCCCAGCCGTGTGAGTCAGGACTTGCTGTACAGCATCATTCGTCAGGCCGAAGGCGACAGGCGCGCTAACGATCTGGATGAGCTCGTAGGAGGACAGGAAGCGCACGCGCGTGTCCTCGCGGGCGACCCTGGCTCCGGCGAAGGTCATGCCGTGGGCGTAGAAGGCCGCGACGACCTCCGCCGGGGTGGCAGCCGACGGACTGGTGAAGTCGCCCGGAACGAACGTGCAGGACTCGTCTGTCGAAGCGACGAACACGCCGTCGTAGAAGTCTGGATCGAAGATGATATGTGGGCCCTCGCTGGCGGCGGGCTCCTCCTCGACCACCACTCGGTAGGCATCCAGGTACTGCGTGATGGTGTAGTCGCGATTGTTCTCGGCGTTCGTGGCTCCACGAACCTGCAGGAGTTTGCCGACATGACCTGAGATGAAGGGTCCAGAGCCCGCCTTGATGATGCGCGTCAACTGCGTGATGCTGTCGTCACTGTGACCGGAGATGACTAGGATCGACCGACGACCTGTGCGAAGGACGAGCTTGCGCTCGCTGGTCATTCCCGTCACGACGAAGGACTGGATGGCCACGGTGTCGGTGATCGTGAGGCTGCCGAAACCCGTGCTCGTGTAGCGCAGGTTGACGAGATCGGTGCCACCGCTGGTGGCGAGAACATCCAGGCTCGCCGCGCCGTTGACGGCCGAGATGACCGCGTCGCGAACCTGGCTCGCGGTGGTCATGGCGGATACGTTCAGGCGTACATGAGTCGCGTCGTAGCCGCCCGGCGGGACGTACACGCCAGACTGGTCGAAGATGAAGTACACGCTCGGGTTGACACCGTCGTCGATGACGAAAGCTTCGCCATCCGAGAAGAGGGTCGGCGCGACCACCACGATAGATCCCGTGGCGCGAAGATCGAACGTGCCGTTGCCGGTCTCGATACCGGCCTCGATGGGTGGTGGAGGGAAGCGGTTGCAGATGCACGGATCGAGTCCAGGAGTCTCGAGCTCCACGCGGTCGCAGTAGAACGCGCCGAGGGGCGCTCGTATCGCGTAGTCGGCGAAGGTCGTGTAGAAGACGTAGAACTCATCCAGCACGGCAGCCGCATGGTCCTCGGCGTACACGTCCACGCGGACTGTGGAGTTCTCTGGGAGTAGACCCAGGGGCTGAATGTGATAGGCGAAGCCCTTGCCGCCACTGATTGGAGTCTCGGTGACGAGATAGGGTCCATGCTGCGTACGATTCTGCCAGCAGACTACGGTGTCGATCTCGATGATGACTGTGTCCGGGTCAACCCCGGACTCGTTGTCCATCACCTCGAGATACACGGTCGAGGTGGGTACCACATCGTGTTCATTCTCCGCCGGGTTCCAGTTCTGCAGGAAGGGCGGAGCGAGGACACAGGTGAAGGAGTAGGTGGTGTCCAGCGTGTTGGGAACGGGTGCCAGATCGGATGCCTGCGCGCGGATGACCGGTGTGGTGCCCTCGCCGAACTCGACCGCGGGCGTGATGACGTAGTGGAAGCCGCCGGCGACCGCCGTCTTGACCACGGTGAAACCGGGCTGCTGTGCATCGCCTGTCCAGGCAATGGTGCCATTCACTCGGAGGATGACCGAGCTCGCCTGGACTCCGTAGCCGTCGTCGACCACTTCCAGGATGACCGTTGTGTCGATCGGGATGTTCGGAGCACTCGGCGCGGGTACCTGCCCCTGCAGGTAGGGAGCCTCGACATCCGCTGTACGGAAGTCGTAGGTCTCGTCGAGAAAGTTGGGGGGAACTTCCTCGTCCTCGGCATAGACCTGAACGCTGACCGTCTCGAAAGAGGAGAAGTCAGAATTCGGATTGATCACGTACTGGAAGCCGTCAGCGAGGACGGTCTTCGCCACGACGAAGCCGGGCTGCTGGGCATCACCGGTCCAGGCGAAGGTTCCGTTCACCTTGATCCACACGCTAGAGGCCGACACGCCCCCGCCGGCGTCGTGAATCTGGAGCGTGATGTTCGTGCTGCCCGGTACATCCTCGTCGTCCGGGGCCGGTGTCAGGTTGTCCAAATAGGGCACCTGCACGTCCACGGTCTCGAAGGAGTAACTTGTGTCGAGCTCGTTGGGGATCGCAGCCAGGTCTTGGGCTAGCACACGAACGCCGACGGTCTGGAAGGAGGTCCAGTCGCTGGTCTTCTCGATGACGAAGTTGTAGCTGGCGGGCGTGCCGGTTCGAGCAGACGCGGCGCCGTTGTAGGGTACCTGAAACGCATCCGTGTCGCCGCGGTAGGCCAGGTTCCCCTCGACCCAGATGCGTACCGTGGTCAGCGCCACGCCCGATTCGTCGTCCTTCAGATCGAACGTGATGTGTGCGTCCAGAGCGACGTCGGTCTCGCCTGGCGTGGGATCCTGTGTGGACGGCTCGATGTAGGGAGCCTCGAGGTCTGGGTCGAAGTCGTTGGTCTCATCCTCCTGCATGCCGGGGTAGCCCGACGTGAACATGCGGATGTCAGACGGGGTGGTGTACGTCGTCCGCTGCTGGCCGGTGAAGTCAGCCGTCTGCAACGTGATGACGTTCCCTTGGAAGTCCATCACTCCGCCAGCGAAGCAGGTCACCCGATAGGAGAAGACCTGCTGGTTGGCGGTCGCCAGATCGATGGTCGTGTCGTTGATCCAGATGGTCCGCACGACCTCGAGCGGCTCACCACCGGACACCTTGGCGATGGCGAAGCTTGCAAGGTCCAGCGTCGCAGCGTGGTAGACGCCAGCCTGTCTGTACTCCAGCATGAGCTTGCGGTCGAAGACCAGCCGCACGGTGTTGGGATCGGTGCTGGTCGCGGACACCAGGACCGGACCCGTGAGTCCACCGCCTGCCGCGATGGTCTGCTTCTCAACCGCCCAACCGATGCTGTTGTAGAGCGTGAGGCTCATGTCAACCTACCGCCATGGAGAGGGGCTGGTGTGCGTCGTCCTGGAAGCCCTTCCAGTAGATCGTGTGCGTCGTGCGGTTCACGGCCCAGATCC
>Ga0315287_10001690_pt1 | contig 20624 bp, 10 predicted proteins | sample YL17G11_0_MG_FD_205037 | JGI IMG/M metagenome (GOLD analysis project Ga0315287, IMG submission 205037) | Sediment microbial communities from Yellowstone Lake, YNP, Wyoming, USA - YL17G11_0 | ecosystem: Environmental > Aquatic > Freshwater > Lake > Sediment | place: USA: Wyoming | collected...
GGGGGGGGGGGGTATGGGGGGGGGGGGGGTGGGGGGGGGCGGGGGGGCCCGGGGGGGCCGGGGTGGGTTTGGGCTTGGCGGGGGGGGGGGGGGGGGGGGGGGGGGCCCGCCCGCCCGCCCGCCCGCCGCCACTGCCATGTCCCCCACCACCAGAGGAGGCCGACGGAGCGCGGGCCAGGGTGGTGACGGGCGAGGAGGACGGCCCCCCCCCACTCCCGGACGCCCCGCCGCCGCCGCCAGCCACCGCGACCGCTGGGGGTGGCGGTTTGGCGCCGCCCTCCGCCGGCAAGGGCCAGGCCGCGTCCGCCGTGCCACCGCCGGCAGCGCTCGCACACGCCAGGCAGGGGCAGCCCGGGACGGGGCCGCTGGCCGCCAGCGGCGCGACGTTGCCGTAGCCGGCCAGGGAACCCGAGGAGGCGGTGCGCGCGTGGCCACCTCCGAGGTGTTGTCGGGGCGCCCCAACCCCATCCCCAGACCCCGCCTCCGAGGACGGGTACCGCCCCGCGCTGATGAGCAGGTTGGGCGTGGACGCGGAGGGCGGCAGGTGGGCGCCCAGCGCGCCAAAGGCCGGCGGGTGGTGGGCGTGGTGGGCGTGGGAGTGGTGGCGGGCAGAGAGCGGGCGGGCGCCCCCAGCCGCGCCTGCTGCCGCGGCCGCCGCGCCTGCACTCCACGCGCCACCCGCATCAAAGGACGGACGGTCGGGTGAGGGTGAGGCGATGGCGGAGTGGCAGCGAGGCATAACCAGGCCGACAGGCGAGAGGAAGGGAGGCGGGTGAGCGGTTCCGAGGCGGCCGGGTGGGGACCACCCCGCCACCGCCGCTGCCGCCGCTGCCGCCTGCCTCCCGACCACCCGCTGCGAGGTCGCCGCCCAGGCGGCCGCGTGGTGGGCGTGCATCGAGGAGGAGGCGGCCCCCATGTCTGCAGACGCGGACGCAGCCGCCGCCGCCGCCCCCGCGGCCGCCGGGTCCACCCGCGCCCGTACGGCGGCCAGCCAGCCGCCCAGGAAGCCCGGGGCAGCGGAAGGCAGGTCGAGGGAGACAGTCGTCGCCAGGGCCAGGCCCCGGACGTAGCCTTCCGGCACGCCGCCCGCCGCGCCGGGGGCAGCCCGCCGGGCGGTGAAGGCGTGGGACCAGGAGAAGGCGGGGGGTGGGGCATCGCTGCCTGCGTCGCTGCCGCCTTCTTCCTCCTCCCCTTCATCCTCATCACTCCCGGCTGCCCAGCTCCCTCCACGCGCGCCGGCGCTGGCGCCGGCCGCCGCGGCCGGCCCGAGTGGTGTGGCCGGGCCCGCAAGGTCAGCCCCAACGCTGCTCTCCACCAGGACCTCAAGGCGGCGGGTGGCGGCCCCGCGGGCGGCCAGGCCGGCCGGCCACCAGGGGGCGGACCCGGACCCGGTGGTGACCACCTCGGCCGGCGCGGTCGAGGCGGCAAACCCTTTTGCTGCCCGTTTCCCGCCGCCACCACCCCGGCACCGGGCCCGGAAGGCAAAGATGCCGGCCATGGGGGCGGCGGGTCCCCCGGAGGAGAGCTCCAGAGACTGACCCAGATAGGCCGCGCCCTCGCCGGACGCCCAGACAGCGCCGCCGGCAGCTGCAAAGGCGGCCAGCGCCGCGCGCGCGCGCGCGTTGGCAGCCAGGCCCGCCGCGTGCCGCCCCGGCGCGCCGGCCCCGCCGATGAGGACGGCTGAAATGCCAGGCGGCAGGCCCGGGTCGGCCAGGGGAGACCAGGGCAGGACGGTGCAGCCGGCGGCAGCCAGGGCGGACGCGTTCCCGGGGCGGCCCTCCCAGAATGCCGCATCGCTGGCGAGCGCGACCTTGAGGAGCGGGGGGGTGGGCACCGGGGCATCAGGCTCAACACCAACGAGGGCCGCCTCCTGCTTCTTCGGAGGCGGCACGGCCGCCTTGCGGGCTGCGTCCAGAATGGCGCCTAGGTCGGCGTGCATGGCCGTCAGGGCGCCCGCGGCCGCGGCCCGGGCCGCCAGGGCCACGGCGGCGGGCGAGCCCGCAGTGGCGGGCTGCGCGTCGTGCGGCGCGTCCCGCCCGGGCGCGGCCGCCGGATCGTCGGGCAGCGCGCCCAGCACGGGCGCGCCTACCCGGGCGCCCGCTAGCTCGCCCGCCAACCACTTGCCCGCGTGCGGCGTCGGGACGCGGGCCAAGAGGATGCCGGCGAGGAAGGGCGGCGGAGAGGGCCCATCCGCCCAGGCGTCGGCCAGCAAGCCCGCACACCCTTTGACGAGCGCCGCCGTCGCGGACGAGGACCCCCGGCCGGTCACCGCGTCGACGACCAGCAGGAGCGGGGCATGCAGCCAGGCGGCCAGTTGGGCGGGCGAGCCGTCGGCGGACGCGTCGTCGGCGGCGGCAGTGGGCGGTGGGGGAGGCTGGGGAGGCGGGGTCAGGGTGCCTCCTCCAACCACCCCTCGGCTCTTGCTCCGACGCCGGCCACCGGGGGTGCTCTTGGCGGGCGACGGGTCAGAAGAAGACGCATCGTCCACCATGGACGAGTCGGCCGACCCAAAACTGCCAGGGGTGGAGGCGCGGGAGGCGGCGACGGAGGCGGCGGCGGCGGCAGCAGCAGTGGCAGCGACTGCAGCCGCAGCCTCGCGCCGCCAGGCCGCGGGCAGCGACCTTGTTGGCGCAATGGGTCGCACCGCGTCGCCCGGGCCACCGCCACCCCGTGGCCCAGCCGTTGCGCCATCCAGGGCCCCACCCCCACCGTCAACCAGGCACACGTCTGCCCCGGCCGCGCCCGCCCAGACGCTGGCCTCGACAGCCGCCCACCCACGCAGCCAGGTGTTGACGGGCGGGCCCACGGGCCGGCCGGTCGCGGCTTCCAGCAGGGCGCCCGCGTGCGGATCGGCCGCAATGGTGAAGGCCTGGACGACCAGACCGCGGGATCTGTGCGTGACAGAGTGGGAGAGTGGGAGGAGCGGCGTGTGTGAGAGAGACGGAGGAGGTTGAAAAAGGGAGAGAGAGCAGGCCGACCGTGTGGGCGACGTCATCGCGCTCTCCGCCTCTCTCTCTCTCTCTCTCCTTCTTCCTCACTTGAGCGCAGCAGCCAGACCCACCACGGCGGACGTGCAGCCACACCCCGGGCTGGCGCCAGCGATGACGAGGAGGGCGGGGACGGCTCCAGGGGAGGACGCAGGAGCGGGCGTGCCGCTCAATGTGCGGTGCGGCGGCATTTGAGAGTGTCTCCTCGTTTTTTTCTCGGTGAAGAGTCAGACGGAGGTGGAACCTGCGTTTCAGTGGTCTGATGTACAGGTCGCCATGACGTGAGGCGTGCGCCTGCGGCCGTCCGTTTGGACGGCGCTCCGGAGAGAGAAACAATGAGAAGAGAGAGGGAGAAGAAAAAAAGAAGAAAAAATTCGACCTCACCGGCGGTAACACCTCTCATGTTTTCCTCTCCCCCCGCCCTCCCCTCTCTTTGGGTATATAGGGCCGCGGGCCGCACACAGGGCGGCCACGCACGCACAAATACCTCCAGCGCGCATAACGTAGTTATTGAACAAGAGGCAAGACCCCCTCCCCCCTCCCCCCCCCTCCTTCTCTCCATCCCATAAATCATAATTTCTTGCCCAACATCTCCGCCTCAACCCGGGCTCGCGCCACCTGGGTCGGGCTGATGAATGTCGGTTCGACGGCAAGTGGGTCCACCCGGACCACAGTCAAAGACGCCTGGCGGCGGGCGGCCCGATGGCTGAAGCAAGCGCCGCACGCACTGTGATGAAAGAGGAGGGTATGGTTGAGCTTTTCGCCAGGAGAAAAAAGGGGCACGCACCCAACCCTCCCACTGACGGCTGGCTACCTCTTTACCCACTGAGACCCACCACAGCCGCTGTAAAAACCAACAGCCATCCAAAGGAAACCAAAAGAAAGAAAGATAGAAAGAAAGAAACAAACAAACAAGAGAAAGGAAATCAGACAGGGAGCACGCGCCCAGAAGACGCGGCCCCGCCCAGGCCGGGCCTACCACTCTCAGACCCGCCCGCCCGCGCGGTCACCGCGACCGCCCGCGACCGCCCACGCGACCCGCGCAGGCGCAGGCGCAGCCAGGTGGGCGGGGGTTGGAGGATTTTGACGGCGGCGGCCGCGGCCGCGCCAGCACCCGCCACGCCCTTGCCCAGGGAACTCGAAGGCAGGGGCCCCGGCGCGGGCGCGACCGCGCCCGCCCGCCCGTCCCGACCATTCCGCCCGGCCGCCGCGGCGGTCGCGGCAGCGGAGGCTTCCCACCCGCCCAGCACGATGCGGGGGAACACAATGAAGCTGTTTCGTAGTACATGCACCTCCCCATGAGAAGGGAAAAAGGGAGGAGGGAAAGGGGGCGCGAAGAGGGGCGCACTGCTCTCTCGCTGCTGCTGCCTCCTTGCCCCCACACACCGCCGCCCCATACGCCTCTTCCTTCTCTCCATCTCCTCCCTGTCCACTCACCGTGTCATCAGCTTCACCAGCAGGGCCCACACCATGCAGCCCGCCCCGATCGCCACGGCGAACAACCATTCCTGCCACGACTGGGGCACGACCTTGAAGAAATTGCCTAGGGGCGTCAGCATGATGATGATCTGGCAGACGACCGTGATGCCGATGACCCAGAAGAAGACGGGCGAGGTGAAGAGGCGGGAGAAAATGTTGAGCTCGTCGTTGATCTTGCGGGCGTTGAGCTCGTTGAAGAGCTGCATGAAGATGAAACTGTTGAAGACGATGGAGTTGTACTTCTGGCGGCCGGCCTCCGTGTCGTGGTGGAATTGTTTGGTGGCCGCGGTGTCCAGGGCCTTGAAGGCGTCCGCCCGCGCGCAGGTGGTGCCGGTGCCCCCGCAGAAGGAGGCAGTGTTGCGCTTGGCGTGCTGGACGGTCCCCATCGGGCGGCCCTTGGCGTCCAGGCCGCCGCTCAGGTAGCAGAGCGCGACCTCGCCGGGGAGGTAGATCCCGCCGTCCACGCCCGCCAGGTTGTCGGAGCACCCGCCGCCCGGCGCGGGCGTGCAGCAGGTGTTGATGCAGGGGCCGACCGTGCAGCGGGCGGACGCGGGCATGGTGGTGCCCGGTGTCGGGAGCGGGGCCGGCGGGGGCGGGAAGAAGGGGCCGGTCCCGCCGCCGTCCAGGATGGGGGCCAGGCCCTTCACGCCCGCCGCGTCGACGGCCGAGAAGGAGGCGGTCGGCGGGGGCAGGCCGTACCGGCCGGGCAGCTGGCGGGGGGCGCCGTAGATGATGAGGAAGAGCCAGAACAGTTGGTACAGGCCCTGGGTCAGGATGTGCTTCCACATCTTGCGGGAGATGAGCGCCTCCGTCCGGCCGTGCGGGCGCTCCTTGAGCAGGGCGGGGGTGGGGGCCTCCGTGGCGAGGGCGAGGGCGGCCATGGCATCCATGATCTGTGATGTGCAGGGGGGGGAGAGAGAGGTGAGGGGGTTGAAAGCGAATGAAAAAAAAGATGGCGACCACGCAGGTGCTGCGCGCGCTGTCTCTTCTCAACCTGCTCGCCCCGTCTGAACCCCTTTTGCTCTCCGTTCCTCCACGCGCGCGCAACCCCTCTACCCTTCTCTCCTTCTCTCCCTTCCCAAAAAAGCTAGCTCACCAGGTTGACCCACAGCAGTTGCAGCACGTTCAGGGGCGTCTCCCCATTCGTCACCGCCGCCGTGAAGGCGACCACCAGGGCAACAAAGTTGACGGTCAGCTGGAACTGCAGGAATTTGCGGATGTTGGCGAAGACGGACCGGCCCCACATGACGGCCTTGACGATGGACGAGAAGTTGTCGTCCAGGATGACGATGTCGGCGGCCTCCTTGGAGACTTCGGTGCCCGCAATGCCCATGGCCAAGCCGACGTCGGACTCTTTCAGGGCGGGCGCGTCGTTGGTCCCGTCGCCGGTCACCGCCACAATCTCGCCCATCCCCTTGAGCGTGCGTACCAGGACGAGCTTGTCCGCGGGCGACGACCGGGCCAGCACCTGCAGGCGGGGCAGCAGGGCGATGAGCTCCGCCTCGGGCAGGGCCCGGAAGTCGGGCCCCTCCATGGACAGCCCGCCCTCCGTGAAGATGCCGCACTCGCGCGCGATGTGCTGGGCGGTGTGAATGTTGTCGCCCGTGACCATGCGGACGGTGATGCCCGCGTCCTGGCAGGTGGCGACGGCGGCGGGGACCTCGCCCCGGACGGGGTCCTTGATGCCGACGATGCCCATGAGGGTGAGGCCGTCCTCAAACGGCTTCTCAGGGGGGGCCCCGCCCGGCAGGAGGGACGAGGCCGGCACGTCCTTCTGGGCCAGGCAGATCGTGCGCAGCCCCGTCGCGGCCATGCCGGTGACCTCCTCGATCAGCGCGTCCCGGTCCCGGTCGTCCAGCGGGGTGGGCGGGCCGCCGCCCGGCGCGTAGGCGGCCACGCACCGGCGCACCACGATTTCGGCGGCGCCCTTGGCGTACAGCAGGCAGGCCCCCTTCGCCGCGGACGCCGGGTCGGGGTGGGTGACCAGGACCGACGCCATCTTGCGCTCTGACGAGAAATCGTATTCCCGCACCACCCGGGGCGCGTGCGTGTCGCGCAGGGCCTTGTAGGGCGTGCCCCACCCGCGCAGGAGCATGAGAAGGGCGCACTCGGTGCGGTTGCCGACAAAGCCGACCCCGTCCGCGCTCGTGTTGAGAGTGGCAGCCGCGGCCGCCACGCCCGCCGCCCCGCCCGACGCGGCGGGCGCCTTGACCTTCTTCTTCTTCTTGCCGTCCGCGGGCTCCTCGGCGGCGGCCTCCTTGGCCTTGGGCTCCACCAGGAAGGCCTTGGAGTTGAGCGCGCAGTTGAGCTCCAGGTGGGTGGCCAGGCCGGCGTCCAGGGCGTCCCGGGGCGGCGGGGGCCGGCTGAGCGGCGCGTCCTTCCCGCCCAGGCGGGCGGCGACGACCGTCATCCTGTTTTCGGTCAGCGTGCCCGTCTTGTCGGAACAGATGGCGGTCGCCCCGCCCATCGTCTCGCAGGCCGCCAGCACACGCACAAAGTTGTTGTCCTTCATCATCTTGCGCATGGAGTAGGCGAGCGAGATGGTGACGGCCAGGGGCAGCCCTTCCGGGACGGCGACCACGATGATGGTGACCGCAAAGATGAAGAAGCGGAGGGGGCCCTCCGCAAACTGCTTGACCGGGAAACCCCGGTTCTCGATGACCCACCGGATGAGCAGGACGGTGAAGCACAGGACGCCCACGCCCAGGCCAACCTTGCCGACCGCGGCCGCCAGCACCGTCAGCGCCTCCTGCAGCGGCGTGTCGCCCGTCTCGCCGACGACCATCGCCATCGTCCGCCCCCACTCCGACTGCAGCCCCACCGCCGTCACGAGCATGGTGCCCGACCCCTCGGACACCTGCGTCCCGCACCGCACCCAGGGCGAGGCCTCCACCGACTTCTTGATGGGGTCCGACTCGCCCGTCAGGGAGGCCTCGTCGATGACCAGGCCCTGGGCGGCCAGGAGCACCCCGTCCGCGGCGCACTTGTCGCCCGTGATGAGGCGGACGATGTCGCCGGCGACGAGGTCCGTGTTCAGGACCAGCTGCTCCACGCCGCCGCGCACGACCTTGATCTCGATGCGCTCCTTCTGCGCGTTGAGCTTGCGGAACTGGAGGTCCTTCTGGTAATCATTGCCCGACGCGACCAAAGAGACGACCAGGACGGCCACCCAGATGGCGACGCCCTCCGACCAGGCGGACTGGGCGCGCTCCTCCGGGATGGCGGCGCCCAGGACGGTGGAGATCTGTGGCGAGAGCGAGAGGGCGAGGAGCAGGAAGACAACAGGGGGTAAAGAGGTGACGAGAGGCGGAGGTTGTGGGAGGGCGAGAGGGGAGCGTGCATGAAGCGAGCATGTGGTGTGCCTGCCACCCCCTCTCTCTTTCTCCTCTTTTGTTGTGCTCTCTCCCGCCCCATCGCCCGCTCTCACCAGGGCCGCCCCCATCAGCAAGACGAGCGTGGGGTCCTTGAGGTTCTCGAAGAAGAGGCGGAAAAAGGACTTGGACTTGGCCTGCTTGAAAGTGTTGCCCCCGTACGCAGCCCGCCGGGCGGCGACCCCGCCGGCCGGGTCGGCCTCCACGACGCCGTTGGTCAGGGAGGTATTCAGGGCTATGGCCAGGCCGCAGGGGCCGCCGGCGTCGGCTAGGGCGGTGTCGTCCTTGGCCTGGGAGAAAAGGGGAGAGGGAGGGGAAGGGAGGGGAAGAGGGACGACATGAAGGGCCGGGGGGAGTCCCCTCCTCTCCCTCCAACGAGCCATCGCGCCGCCCCAATCGCGCACGCACGCCCTCGCCCTCTCTCCCTCCCCTCATCCATCCACCCGGCCCCTCTCTCGCCCTCACCTCAGTCATGCGGGACAGCTCGGCCGGCGACACGGAGAAGGGCGCCACGGCGACGGGGGAGAGGGCCGGCCCGGCGGCGGCGACAGCCGCTCCGACCGACTTGGTGCCTTTTTTTTTGGAGTCCTTCTTCATTGTGTGGGTAGGCTTGTTGCGTGTGCGTGTGTGTGATCCGTCTGCACAGCCAGGCCCCCCGATCAGGTGAGCGCGCACACGCCCGGGGGTGTGTGGGCACAGGTGGGGCTGGGTGACGGGGAGGAGGGGCGGCGCGGGAAAGGGGGAAAAATTGTGCGAGTGTGTATTGGTGTGCCTGCCCCTCCTTTCTCAGCCATTGTTTCGACACGCTCGCCCCGCTACCCCCTGGTACCACCCCGCCAGCGCCGGCTTCCGCATCGCATCGTCGCACCCCGCTATCACGCCCCTGACCACCGCCGTCGCCTCCCGGGCGGCGCGCGAGCCGGGCGGGGCGGCCGCCAGGGCGGACGCGAGCGCGGCCTGGGCGGCCCCCGCGGCGACCGCGCCCAGCCCGGCCGAGCACAGCCCGGCAGCCGCCGCTGCCAGGGCCCGCAGCGCGCCGGGCGGGGCGGGGCCGGCCGCGTCGGGCACCACCGCCAACCGGCCCCCCGCCGCGCCCGCGCACCGGGCCAAAATGCTCGCGGCGGCGGCGGCGGGGCGGCCCGCCGGGGAGGGGGCACAGGCGGCCACCGCCGCCGCCGCCGCTGTGACCAGGCCGCCCAAGTCGGGCTCGCCCGGCGCCGCGTCCTGCGGGCGCCAAGGCGCCGCGTCCAGCCAGGGCGAGGCCAGGCACCTTGCCACCGCAGCGATGGCGATGGCCGGGCGCAGCGGGGGCGGCCCGGCAGCGGCGAGGGCCGTGCAAAGGGAGACGGCTGCCGCCGCGACGGGCGGGGCGGGGTGGGCGGCGTATAGCAGGGCGACGGGCGCGGCCCGCTCTTCGACGCAGGCCGGGCCCAGGCCGCCCACGCAGGCCGCCAAGGCATGGAGGAGGAACTGGATCCGGCCGGCGAGGATGGTGTCGGCCAGCCACAGCGGGGCGGCGGCGGCGGCGGGCGGCGGCGAGGCGGCTCCTGGGGGCGAGGGGCCGGCCGCCACCAGGTCGCCGTATGGCGGCAGCAAGCCCGCCACGCCCTCCGCGCCGCCGCCGACGCCGCCGCCGCCGCCGCACGCCCCGCCCGCCCGCCCCGCCGCCCGGGCGTCCGCCGCCACCGCACTGACCAGGCCCCCCACCAGGTCTGCGTGCGTGCCCAGGCCGGGGGGCGGCGGGCGGGCAAAGGCAAGGTGGGCGAGCGCGTCCAGGGCCGCGACCGTCGCCCGCGGGCAGGCGGGCGGGGCGCCGGGCCCGGGGGCCAGGGCGCCCGCGGCGGGGGCCAGGGCCCGCACCAGGGACAAGCCCGCTAAAAAGGCGGCATCCAGGGCGGCCCGCAGGGCGGGCGGGCCGACAGCGCCCAACCAGCCGGGCGGGGTGGAAAGCGCGACCCGACCATACCCACGCCCCACCTCGCCCGCACTCACCGCGGCGACGGTCAACGCCTCCACCGCAGCGGGCTGCGTGGCGGGGTGCCCCAGGCGGGCGCTCAGCAGGATGGCCAGGGCACGGGCGGCGGCAGGGGCGAGGCGGGCGGCGGGCGAGGACGCCGCGGCGACCAGCGCGCCGGCCGCGGCGGCAGGGGGCGCGCCCGTCGCGGCCGGGCCGAACAGGGCGGCCGCCAGGGCGCCGCCCAGCGCGCCATCGCACACCGCCGCGGTCAGCAGGCGCACTGCCAGCGTCGGGTCCGGGAGGGTGGCGGGCGAGGGTAGGCCGGACGAGACGAGGGCCGAGGCCAGGGCAGACGCAATGGTGGTCCGGGCGGGCGGGGATGATGACAGCGCGGCTGCCAGCGCCGCCTCATCCAGCAGGGCGCCGCCCTCTGCGCCAGGTCTGAGGATGTCCATGAAGGTGGGGCTCAGGCGGGCGAGGAGAGGGGCGGCGGTGATGGCATCGTTTCGTAAGGGAAGCGCGAGACAGACAAAAAAACGTGAGAATTCGCTTTTCTGCTGTCACACTTCTAGGGAAACTCCTCTTCTAGACAGCAACCTCGATGGGCGTCACCGGCGACGGCGACCCGGGCCCCTCCTCCGCGGGGCGGCCAACCCGCCCCGTCAACACACCCCACCACCAGGCGGGACTGGCTAGCCTGCTGGACGCGGGCAAGGGGGCGGCGCAAGCTGGCGAGCCCTGCCCACCAGCCCTGCTCGCGTCCACATCCACGGCCGCGCTCCTCGCCGCTGGCGCCGCGACCTCCCGGCACCGCACCGCGGACGTGGGCGAACTGAACCTTGCCCTCCAGCACGTCCTGCACGCGGCCGACCCGGCTCGAGCCCTGGCGAGCGGGGATGTCGTGCTGGACGGCGCGGTGGCGGCCCATGTGGGCGGGGTCGCCGATTCCCTGCTGGCCGCGGCGCTTGCGGCGAGCGCGGGCGGCGAGCGCGCCGCGCGGCGGGCGGGCCTGATCCTCCCGGAGTCGCCGCTGGAGGCGGCCCTGCGGTACCGGGCTGAAGCCACGGATGCTACTGCGAGGGCTGGTGGTGGTGGTGGGAGCGGGGGCGGGGGTGCGGGCGCGCCCCCGCCGGCCTCCGCGGTCTGGCCAGCGTCCCCTCTGGCAGGGGCAGCATCGGCGGCCGCTCCCCCGGCGGGGGCCTCGCCCCGCCCCGACCACCTCCCACCCCGGCGCGCCTGGGGGGGGGGCGGGCCGGCGGTGGCCACCCCCACCTCCTCCACCACCGCCCCGCCCTGCCCGCCGGGCGGGGCGCCCCACCAGGAGTCGGCGGCGGGAGCGGCGGGAGCGGCGCCGCCCGCGCCCCCGCCCCCGCCCCCTGCCCCCTTCCCGCTGGACCGGCAGACGGCGGTCGGGGACGTCCGCTTTGCCGGGGACGCCGCCTCCCCGCCCGCGGGCGGCGCGTCCACCGCGCACTCGACGGGGACGGGGCCCTCCCCATCCCTGCCCGCCGTCGAGTCCTGGTCCAACTTCGGGTCGGTGCGGGCGCGGGCGGGCGTGCGCGGGGGGCGGTGGGCGTTCGACGTCGTCCTGGGGAGCGCCGGCATTGCCCAGCTCGGGTGGGCCACCGCGCGGGCGGCGACCCGCTTCACCAATGAGGAGGGCGTGGGCGACGCCCCCGACTCGTACGCCTTCGACGGGCGGCGCGTCCGCAAGTGGGCGGGGTCGGCGGCCGCGTACGGGGAGGCCTGGGCGCCCGGGGACACGGTGACTTGCTGCCTCGACGCGTCGCGCGCGTCGTCGTCGGGGGGGGGCGTCATCTCCTTTTACCGCAACGGCCGGCCCCTGGGGTCCGCGTTCACGGGCGTCCGCACGGTGGACGGGTCGGGCGGCGCGCCCCCGCCCCACGCCGCCACCGCCCCCAACACGCCCGGGCCCCTGGACTACCACCCCGCGCTCTCGCTCTCGTATGGCGAGCGCGTCGAGGTCAGCCTGGGCGGGGCCGCCCCGCTGTGCGCGGCCGCCCTGGCGGCCGGGTACGAGCCGATCGAGGCCCCGCCGGCCGGGCGGGAGGCGGCGGCCTGGTTGATCGGGTGCCTGGCCCGGCTGGCAGAGGTCGGGTGCGCGGCGGGCGGTGGGGGCGGCGCGCGTGGCGGGGAGGAGGGGGAGGCGGAGGCGGAGGGCGGCGGGGCCCCGGCCCCCCCCCCCCCCCGCGCCCCCCCCCCCCTCGCGCGCGCCCACCCCACCCCCGCCCGACGCGCACTCCGCCTTTGTCCTGGGCACGACCGGCGCGCCTGCCGAGCGGGCCGCCCGCCTGCTGTCCCCCAACGGGCCTGCCGCCGCGGCGGTGACGGCTGCGGTCGGCGGTCGGCTGGCCGGCCTGCTGCGGGGCGGCCCGGGCGGGGTGGCCGGCCCGGCCACTGCCTTTTTCGCGGCCGACGCCGTCCTCCCGGCCCTCGTCCGCCTGCACCGGTCCGCCGCCGCGGCTGGCGGGTGGGGGAGGGGGCGGCCCCCGGCCCCCCCATCGCCCGCCCGCGCCTTTGCCCGCCTGCTGGTGGCCGGGCTGGCGCCCGACCCGGCCGCCCGGGCCGCCCTCCTGCTCGCGCTTCTGGCGGCCATGGCCCGGGCCGCCCGGACGGCCGCCGTCGCGGCGTCGCCGTCTGATGAGGCGGCCCTGGCGGGGGCGGGGGCCGCCGTCGCAGCGTCGCGGGCGTCGGCCCTGGCGGCTGGCCTGTGCGACGTCCTGGGCGGGCGCGCCTTCCCGCCCGCGGCGGCGGCCCCGCCCCCGCCGCTCGCGCCGCCGCCCCGGGGCGCCGAGGTGGTCGCCCTCGCGGCCGACCTGCTGGACGAGCCCGCCATCGCGTCCGCCTGGGCGGGCTCGCCGGGGTGGCACCCCGCGCTGGAGGCCCTGCTGACGGTGCGCCCGCCCACGCCGGCCGACCTGGCCGCCCTCGTACCGGCCGGGTGGTGGCCGGGGGCAGGGGCGCCCAGCAGGGCCGGCGGGAGTCGCGGCGGCGGAGGCCCGGCCGGCAGCACTGCTGCCCCCCACCTCGCCTGCGCGGCCGCCCACGCTGCCCAGGCGGGCGCGCTGGCGGCCGCGGTCGCCGGCCTGGAAGCCGCGCACGCGGGCCTCCTGGCCGCCCTGGCGCGCATGCCGACGCCGGGCGCCCTCGCGGAGGCCGCCCTGGCCGCCCTGGCCGCGCTGACCCCGCCTCCCCCCCGGGAGAGCGATGATGGTGGGGAGGGCGGGGGCGGGGGCGGCGGCCGCCGCGCGCCCACACCGCCGCCGCCACCGGACGGCGAGCCTGCTGCGCCGCCCGGCACGGCCTCCCTGTCCCACCACGCCCACTCGGGCGCGCTCCCTTCCCTGGCCGGCCTGGGCGGCCGCCACCACGGCACCCGGCTGGGCGCCTTTGTCGCCCACCTGCTCCGCCGCAACCGGGCGGCCCTGCGCACGCTGCCCCCCCCCGGCCTGTCCGACCCGTCCGCCTTGGTCTCGGCCTTCTGGGGGCTGCTGGCGTTGGCGGCGCCCGCCCTGCGCCGTCAGGCCGCCCAGGCGGGCGACGCCGGGGAGCGGGCCGGTCCCGACCCGCTCTCCTGGTTCCCGGCGGGCGCCCTGTTCCTGCAGGGCGTGGGCGGTGGCAGCGGCGGGCCCGAACGGTATGCGGGCCTGGCCCGCCTGGGCGGGTCCCTGGAGCACCTGGCGGCCAGCGGGCCAGGTCCCGCCATGCCGGCCGCCCGGGCGAGCGTGGTGCGTGTGCCGCCGGTCGCGCCGCCGTCGCGGGCCGCCGTCGCGGCCGCAGAGGCCGCCGCGACGGCAGCGGCCGCCCGCCGGGCCGCGGCCGCAGAGGCCATCGCCGCCGCCACCCGCAGCGCCCGGGCGGCGGGCGGGGTGGCGACCTTCGATCTGGTGGCCTCCGCTGTGACGGACGCGGTCGCCGCGACCGGTCCGGCGGGGCTGGCCGGGCCGCACCGGGCCGCGGCTGTGGCGGTGCCGCAGGCGATGGAGGAGGAGGGGGAGGAGGAGGGGGAGGAAGGGGTGGAAGCGTTTGGGACGCCCGCGGCTTCCTCCTCGTCTGGTGGCGGCGGGGAACCGTCTGCCCGCCGCCGCCGGGGTCCCGACGGGGGCGCCCTCTCCGCCTCCTCCTCGGAAGCCTGGGCGTCGGCCGGGAGCTGGTCTGACGGCGGCGGCAATGGTGGGAGTGGTCGCAGCGGCAGTGGCAGCAGCCCCTCGCCCGCCCCATCCTCCCTGGCCCCACCCTCCGGGGCCGCCACGCCGGCCGCCCGGTCGCCCTCGCCCGGCACCGGGGGGGCGGCCCCTCCCCGGCCCACGCCCGCAGCAGCTGGGAGCGTGTCCGCGATGGAGGTGGATCGCGCCTCTCCCTCGACCTTCTCCCTGCTCCCGCCCCGCCCGGCCGACCCCGCCGCCTCGGCCGCCCCCCGCTTTGGCCACCTCCCCCCCGGCCGGTCCCCGACCCCGTCCGCCGCCTTCACCCCCTCCGCCACGCCCGCGCAGGCGGCGGCTCCTCTATCCGACCCGGCCGCCGCGGCGGAAGCCATTGACTGGGCGCTCCTGCTGTACCACATCGCCGGGGCGGCCGCTTTCAAAGAAGCCGGCTACCACCAGCAGTCGATTGGCGGGGCGGCGGTCCAGGCCGCGGCCGCCGCGGCCGCGGCGGCAGGCCTGCGCTCCTCTGCTGACGCCCTGGCGGGCGGGCGGATGGCGGCACCTACCACGTCGGATGGGGTGCGGGGTAGGGGCCCGGTCGACGACGCGGCCTTGGCGGCGGCGGACGCGGCGGCGGACGCGGCGGCGGAAGCGGCGGACCGGGCGGAAGCGGGTGCGGCCGCGCTGCGGGCCGGCCTGGTCGCCGCGTCCCGGGTCGCCGCCTGGCACGACGCCCGCCTGTTTGCGGGGCCCAAGATTGGGGGGGCGGCCGCCCTGTGCGCGTACGCGGCCCGCGTCCTGACCGTCCTGGCCCCCGACCGCCCGCTCTTTGCGCACGTCCCCGAATTCTGGTTGGAGGCGCTACTGGACGCGTTCCATTCCGTGCGGTCGGCGCGCGCACGCGCGGCCCGGGCGGCAGCGGCCGCGGCGGCCGCCTCCTCCTCCGCGGCGGCGGCCGCGGCCGCGGCGGCTGGCCTACCCTCGACCTCCCCGCGCTCGCGCCCGCTGCCCCCACACCCGCCGCCGCCGCCGCTCCTGACCGCGGCCCCCCTCGGCCCACTCGCCGTCCCCCGCCCGCCCGGTGCGCCCCCCCTCGACCCGGCCACCGCGGCCGCCGCCACCGACGCGGCCGCGGCTGCCGCCGCGGCGGACCACCGGGCCTGGTCGCGGGCGGTCCAGGACGTCATCACCGCCGTGTCGGGGCGGCTGGCTGACCCCCTGATCGCCGGCCCGGACGCGCGGGAGCTGATGGTCCAATCCCTGGGAGTGCTCGCCCAGTCCTCGCGCGGCGCAGCCGCCCTGGACCGCAACCTGGAAGCCCGGGCACACGCGGTGCCGTCGCTCCTGATCCTCTTCCAGGGGAGGGCATGGGTACCGGCATGTACGCTTTTGGCGGCGGTGGCCGCGCCGGCCGGCCTGGCGCCCTCGCCCGGGCGTTACCGCGGGCGCCCGGGCGGGGCCCTGGCGGCCGCTCTGGCTGCTGCGTTGGCTGACCCGGCCACCGTCGGCCCGGCCCTCAACCGGGCGTTCGCCATGCTGTCCTGGGCGTTGACGGAGGCGGCGGCCTCGCGTGGTGATGCCGACGCCTCCCCGCCCGACTCGGCCCTGCGGCGGCGGCGGGCGGCGACGCTGGAGCTGGCGGCCGCCCTGGCGCGCCTGGTCGAGTACACCGCGCTCACCTCGCCGGGCGCGTTCTTGGGCGGCCTCCCCGCCACAACCTCCGCCACCACCCCGCCGCCGCCGCCCACCCCCGACGCGGCGGCGGTGGCAGCGCTGAACCTGGCGCGGGCGTTGGAGGCCGCGACCTTTGTGCTCGGCCCCGCCGCCGCGGCGCGCTTGACGGGAGGGGGTGGGAGCTCTGCAGACGCGCCCGACGCCGACCTCATCGCCCCCGTCGCGGGCCTCCTGGCCACCCTGTGGCACTGGGAACGGGCAGCCCTGGAGAGCGCTGCGGGCGGGACACGCCCGGACTCGGCGCTCGACTCCTCCGGCGGTGCCGGCCCCCCTCGCCGGCCGACCATGCTGCTTCAAGCAGGTGCGGCCGCCGCAGCGCGGCGGGCCCGGCCCCTCCCGCCCACCCTCGCGGCCCGCTCCTCCATCATCCCCGCCCTGGCCGGCCCCGGCTCCGGCGTCCCGCGCGCGCTCGTCGCCCTGCACGTCGCCCGGTGGGAGCCCCTGCTGGCTCCCTTGGCCCCCGCGGCCGCGGCCGCCGCCCGGGCGGACCCCCGCCTGCATGACCTGGCCGACCTCGCGCGAGCCCTCCACGGCCACCAGCAGGCAGCGTCTGCAGCCGCCGCTGCGTCGGCCGCCACCCACTCCGGCCCCTCCCGCCCGACCTCAGCTGCGGCGGCGGGCGGGCGGGTTCTGTCCGCCGTGGCGGCCGCGGCCTGCGCGGCCGCGGACGCGGGCGAGGAAGCCGGCGCGCCCCCGACCTTTCTAGACCCGCTGACCTGCGCCCTGATGTCCGACCCCGTCATCCTGGCCTCCTCCCGCCAGCGGGTGGACCGGTCGACGGCGGCCCGGCTGATGCTGGGCCCGGCCCCGGCTGACCCTTTCTCACGGGCGCCGCTAAAGACGGAGGACCTGGAGCCTGACGCGGAGCTCAAGGCAAAAATAGAGGCGTGGCGGCGTGGGCAGGCCGATGGAGCCGGCAGCCGGATGGAGGAATGAAAGGACAACAAAAGGTACTTTGTTCCAGCAACGAAGTCTTTTCCCCTTACAAAAGCCCTACCCTACGCGACTCTGTCTAGCACAGATATGCTCCTCTGTAATTTAACCTCCTGTGTAATTTTGATACATTAAAAGTCAACCTTTCCTGCTGGCCGTCGCAGCAATCGACACGCCCACGACCATGTAGACCGCGTAAACGCCGCCCAACACGCCTGCCGCCCGACGGGGCAGGCGCCATTTACAAGCGACAGCGGAACCCAGCACGACGCCCACCATGGCCCACACGAAGGCCGTGGCGGCCCGGCCGCCCGGGCCCAGTCGGGTCTGGATGATCGCGCCCTTCCCCGCGGCCGCCCGCCCGCGCACACCCGCCAGGAGGCCGCTGCCCAGGCCCAACAACAGGTTGGTGGCCGGCCCCGCGAAGCAGGCGGTCAGGGCCATGTTGGGCAGGCCCCGCCGGGCGATGGCCACGTTGGAGGCGGCGTCGCCCGCGGAGTTGCCCCACGCGAGGAGCGTCCCGCCGGCCAGGGCGGGCGACGTGCGTGAGATCGTAGTCAGCAGCTGGAGGGCGCCCACCAGGGCGGCCGCCGTGGCGTCCACCCACAGGATGGCGCAGGTGGCGCTGGTGAGCGTGAGGGCGGCCCGGGCGAGGGCGGGAGGCGGGGCCAGGCGGGCGAGGCAGGGGGGCAGGGTAGAGGCAGAGGGAGTCGCGGCAGCAGCACCAGCAGCGGCGGCCCCGCCGACCACGCCCACGGCCGCTGTGGCAGGCCACGGCGCGCCCAGGTACGCCAGCCCCACCACCGGCCCCGCGAACAGGGCCACAGGTAGCCAAGGATCGGCCGGTGGTGTGGCAGCGGGCGACGCGCCGTCCCTTACCCCATCCCCATCCACCACGACGGGAATGGTGGCCGACCTGGCAAGGGCAAGCGGCTGCTCCACCCACCGCGCGGCCGCCGCCGCCAGGCTGACCAGCCCGCCTGCCGCGCCCGCCGCGTAGATAAGACGGTCAATGAAAGCGCCTAACGGCCCGTTTGCTGGGGCGGGCAGCGGGCCGACGGGCGGGGCGTAAGAAGAGGACGGCGGGGCAGGTGGGTGCACACGACCACTCCCAGCCTCTTCAACCTCGACCGCCGCCCGCAGGTCGGACGTCGACAGCTCCAGATCGTCTCCACCGTCCCCCGCAGTATACCAGGGCAGGTCTGCGAGGGGCGGGGTGGCGGCCGCGGCGGCAGAGAGGCGGTCGTCGCCCAACAGGGCGTCCCCGACAGCGCCAGCAGCCTGCTGTGCGCGCTGCCGGGCTGCGACCGCGTCCGCGCCCGCCACGGTGGCCACGTAGAGCGCGTACAGACCCAGCAGCCCGCCCGCTTTAGCAGCGGTCATACTGCCCGATGCTAGGGCGGCCGCCGACGCGGCTGCCGCCAGGCCGTACGCGAGGACGTCCCGGACGAGCGCCCCCCTCGCAGGCACGCCGTCCGCCTGGGTCCGGACGACCAGGCCGCCCACCACGCACCCCACAAACAGGCCCGCGCCCAGCAGGGCCCCGAACGCCAGATCGATCGCGCCCCGCCGCCCCGTCCGAGCCGCCGCAAAGGCTGACGCGATGTCCGGGGCGCCGTTGCCGAGGGCCAGGAGCGTGGCGCCCGCGAGGCGGGGCGGAAGGCGGGCAGCCGCGGCCGCGCGCTCCATGGCGGGCGCGAAGTGGTCCTCCGCGACGGCGCCCAGGGCCCGGAAGAGGGCGACCAGGAGTACCAGGGCCGCGATGATGGTCGCCGCCCGGGCTAGGGCACCTGCGGGCGAGGCGGCACAGTAGTAAAACGTGATGTACGGGATGAGGGATTCTGTGCGCATGAGAGGGTTGTTTTGGTGAGTGTGTAAAGAAAGGAGAAAGGAGAGACCAAACCCGGACTCCAATTCTTTTCCTTTCTATTATTTACCTGATGGGCAGTGCGCCCGGGCATAGGCGCACCGGTCCTGGCCCGGCGGGAGGCGGGCGACGTCCTCGCACTGAGATGAAGGAGGAGAGGATGAGAGACGAGGTTGGGAGGAAAGAGAGCAGGCGTGGTCGGGCTGTGGTCCGTGGTCCCCCCTCATTCTCGCGTACCTCTGGCTCCGGTACGGCGGCAGCAGCTGCACTGGCCGCCAGCGTGGCAAGGGCCAGGAGGACGGCGCTGGCGCGTGCGGCTCTGCGTGGAGATGCCATTGTTCAAACAAATGTGAGACAAGGCGCTCTCCGGCCCAAATCAATCCATCATTTTGTTTTGTTGTCTCATCTCTCTTAGCATGCACCGCCTCGCCCTAGCGACCGCCCTTCTCCTTCTCGGAGGAGCAGTGGGCCCCGCCACTGCCATCACTTGGCCCCTGTGGAGGTGGGCCGACGAGAGCTGCGATGGGAGCGTCGTCCGTGTGGATGTCACTGCCGACCAACCCACCCTCTCATGGGCGGCGCCCTCACTCATGGGCGCCCCGCTGCCGCCGACCGGCCTGAGAGGCACGCTGACGCGGGCCAACCCGGCCGACGCGTGCGCGCCCTTACGAAAAAAACTCCCGCCCCACGCCCTCGTCATCGCTACCCGCGGCGGCTGCAACTTCAGTGCCAAAGCAGAAGCCGTGCGCGCGGCGGGCGGGGCGGCCCTCATCATCTCCCAAGCACCCGACCCTAGCGACGGCGCGATCTGTTTCTGGGTGGGTACGGGACCGGAAGCCAACGCGACCGAAGTGGCAGGTCTCCCGCCGACATTCTCCACGGATGCGGCCACGGGCGCGCGCCTGGTGGCGGCGGCAGGGAAGGAAGCGACGCTGGTTCTGCCCGACAACTTGGGCGGCCCAGACCCAGGGGCGGCCATCTTGGCGGCTTTGGCGGTCGCGGGCGTGATTCTGGGCGCGGTCGCCGCCGCCCAGGACGAGCTGGGGGTCGACGGCGAGGAGGCGCTGAGTGCAGAGGGGGAGGGAGGCGCCCTGTTGGCGATTGAGGGCGGCGCCACCACAGCACCCGCGCCCGACCACGCCGCCGCCCAGTCCCTCGACTCCCGGGCCGCCCTCGCCCTGGTTGCAGGCATGGCGTGCGTCCTGGTGACCGCCTGGGCCCTGCCCACCCTCGCCGGCTGGCTCCTGAGTGGCGGCTTTCTCATCGGATCCTGCGACGCGGCGGCCCGGGCGGCCGCGGCAGCGCTGGGGACGGGAGGCATGCTCTCTCGCTCCACGGCCCGGGCGGCCGCGACCACCCTCACCGCGGCCATCGCCCTCGCCTGGCTCGCCCGCGGCCCGCGCGGCGTCTGGCCCCTGCACGACCTCCTCGCCCTGGCGCTGGCGGCGGTCGTGCCGCGGTCGCTGCGCCTGACCTCGCTGGCCTCGGCTGTCACCCTCCTCGCCTGCGCCGCGCTCAACGACGCCTGGTGGGTGTTCATCCAACCTGCTTTGACTGGAGGGGCGTCCGTCATGGTGGCCGTCGCGTCGACCACGCCCGCGCTGGTGTTCCTGGCCCCGCTGTTCAGGGGCGGCCCCCACGCGGGCGTTGGCCTGCTCGGCCTGGGCGACTGCGTGATCCCGGCGCTGGCTGTGGCGGCCGTCGCGCGGTGGGAGGCGCGGCACGGGAGCGCGCGTGGCGGCGGGTGCTCCCCCTCCCCGCTTACCCGGTGGCGGTGCACAGTGGCAGCGGTGTGCGGGTACGGTGTGGGGCTGTGCGCGACCTATGCCGCCCTCTTGGCCGGCGTCGGTGGCTCAGCTGGGCAGCCCGCCCTCATCTACCTCTCTCCAGCCGTGACCTGTGCGGCGGTGGGAGCCGCGGCGGTGGGCGGGGAGTTGAGGGCGCAGTGGGGTGGGGTAGGGGTCGAGGAAGAGGAGGAGGGCATGGTCGTGTGATGAGAGGACCGAGGTCGAGGTCGAGGTCGAGGTCGAGGTCGAGGTCGAGGTCGAGGTCGAGGTCGAGGTCGAGGTCGAGGTCGAGGTCGAGGTCGAGGTCGAGGTCGAGGTCGAGGTCGAGGTCGAGGTCGAGGTC